>Ga0335083_10000403_pt1 | contig 67187 bp, 59 predicted proteins | sample Lox_Sample_42_FD_206716 | JGI IMG/M metagenome (GOLD analysis project Ga0335083, IMG submission 206716) | Soil microbial communities from Loxahatchee National Wildlife Refuge, Florida, United States - Lox_Sample_4.2 | ecosystem: Environmental > Terrestrial > Soil > Wetlands | place: USA...
GCGCAAAAAATTGTTCGCGCGCTAAGTACTTCTACGCACGACAACGGCGCCGAGACGCTACAAGGTGGAACCAGGCGCTCCAGGGAGCTGATGATGAATTCCGCAGGCTCTCCGCCGCTGACGGAAGCGGCGTCATTCCATACCGGCGTCGCGACGGTCGCGGCCGACGGCGAGACACAAACGCTCCTGTTCGCCTTTCTGAGAATATGCTGCGACACGGCGGCGATCGTCGTCGCGACCATCGGGTTCATCGCGCTCTACGGCTGGGCGCTGCAGATCGGCTGGCTGAAATCGGTCGTTCCTGGCCTCGTCGAAATGAAGGCGAATACCGCGTTCGGCCTGATCTTTTCCGGCTGGTCGTGCCTGCTCTTGCTGCCCGGCGCACGCGACACGCGGAAATTCCGCATCAGCCGCTATCTTGCCCTGCTCACCACGCTGATCGGAGCGGCGACGGCGTGGGAATATCTCAGCGGCTGGAACCTGCACATCGACGAACTCGTCTTCAACGAATCCCTCGACGCGGTCGCGACCTCCTCGCCTGGGCGCATGGCGCCGGCGACCGCGGTGGCGTTTCTGGCCATCGGCCCGGCGCTGCTGCTGCTCGACTGGGAGCCGTGGCCCGGTCAGCGTCCGGCACAATGGCTGAGCCTGTTTGTCGGCCTGACCGCGATGATCGCCATCGCCGGCTACATCTATGACGTTCCGGCGCTTTACAGTTCAATGCACAATGTGCAGATCGCGTTGAATACAGCCGTTGCACTGTTCCTATTGAGCGGCGCCGTGCTATTCGCGCGGCCACACAGCGGCATCGCGCGTGACTTCACGGGCGACGGACCGGGAAGCCAGATGGCACGCCGGTCACTTCCGGCGGTCTTCGTCGTCCCCCTGATCCTCGGCTGGCTGCTCCTGAAGGGCGAGCATGCCGCGTATTACGGAACGGAATTTACGGTGGCGCTGTTTACTGCCTGCAGCGCGATCGTTTTTGCGGCCCTTACCTGGCTAAACGCCAGGGAACTGAATGCGGAACACAAGCGGCGCAGCCGCGCCGAGACCGAGCTTCGCGATCTGAATGAGGGCCTGGAAGCGCGGGTACTCGAGCGAACGCGGGCGCTGGCGCAGCAAGCCGCGGTTCTCGCCGAACAAGCCACGCTGCTCGACCTCGCGCCCGACGCCATTATCGTGCGCGACCTGAACGATCGCATCGAATTCTGGAGCCGCGGCGCCGAGGCCATGTATGGCTGGCGCAGCGACGAGGTGTTGGGAAAGAACAAACTTGAACTGCTGCAGGAACAGTTCTCCGAGCCGCTGAAGGCAATCGAGGCGAAGCTGCGCGAGCACGACCGGTGGCAGGGCGAAGCCACTCACCGCACCCGCGATGGCAGTGCACTAAGCGTCGCCATCACGTGGGCATTGCAGCGTGACGAACACGGTGCGCCGCTGCGGGTTCTCTCCATTGGCCAGGACATCACGCGGCGCAAGGTGACCGACGAAGCGCTGCGGCTGACGCTCGACGAGTTGAAACGCTCGAACGAGGAATTGCTGCAGTTTGCCAATATCGCCTCGCACGATCTGCAAGAGCCACTTCGCATGGTGTCAAGCTACACCCAGCTTCTTGCCCGACGTTACAAGGGCAAACTTGACACCGACGCCGACGAATTCATCGCCTTTGCGGTGGACGGGGTAACGCGCATGCAGCGGCTGATCGCGGACCTGCTCGCCTATTCGAAGATCGGGTGCATGAAACGGTGCTGACCGAAACATCGAGCGAGGCGGCGCTGGAGCGCGCCGTGAAAAATCTCGCCGGGGCCATCGAGGAGAGCGGCGCCAAAATAACGCACGGCTCGCTGCCCCTGGTGCAGGCCGACGAGACGCAACTCACACAGTTGTTCCAGAACCTCGTCGGCAACGCGATCAAGTACCAGCGCCGCGGCAATCTGCCCGAGATACACGTCTCCGCCAGGAAAAACGGCAGGAGCAAACAGACGATCTCGGTGCGCGACAACGGCATCGGTATCGAACCGCAATATTTCGAAAAGATCTTCGGCATGTTCCAGCGCCGTCACGGGCGCGAAGAGTACGCCGGGACGGGCATCGGCCTCGCCATGTGCAAGAAGATCGTCGAACGCTGCGGCGGCACCATAACCGTCGAGTCGACGCCGGGGGCCGGATCAACATTCATGTTCACCCTGTCAGGACGCGAGAGCAAATTATGAAAGTCAGCGCTACCGACAACAAGGAATTGACAGTCGAGGTCTTGCTGGTGGAAGACAGTCCGGGCGACATCCGGCTGATGCAGGAAGTCTTCCGCGTCGCCAACAATCTCGTCCGCCTGCATGTTGCAACCGACGGCGTCGAGGCCATGGCGTTTCTGCGGAAATGGGGCGAGCACGCCAACTGTCCGCGGCCCGATCTGATCCTGCTCGATCTTAACCTGCCGAAAATGGGCGGGCTCGAGGTGCTGGAGCAGGTCAAGTCCGATAGCGCGCTGAAGACCATTCCGACCGTCATTCTCACCACCTCCGAAGCGGAGGCCGACATCGCCAGGGGCTATCGCCTGCAGGCGAACTGCTATCTGCGCAAACCGGTGCATCTGGAAGCGTTCGAGATGCTGGTGCGCAGCATCAACGATTTCTGGCTGAACAAAGCCAAGCTGCCGCGGCACGTGCAGGCCGCCTGACCAGGACTTTTTTACTCCGCTGCCTGCTGCGACGGCGGCCGCATCGATTCGAGACCGTCCACCGCGGTCGCCGAGATCGTCGTGCGCACCATCAGCCGCGCCTCATCGGCGGGCCACGGCCGTCCGCGGTGCATGGTGGCGCGATTGTCCCACATGACCACGTCGCCGTTCTTCCAGGCATGGACGTAGCTCGTGCCCGGCGCGGTCGCTGCTTCGGTCAACTCGTCGATCAGCTTTTTGCCCGCTTCCGCATCCATGCCTTCGACCGCATAGGCGTGCGAGGCGAGATAAAGCGCGCCGCGGCCGTTCACCGGATTCTTCCACACCATGCGCCAGCAGACCGGCGGGAACGCCGCGCGCTCCTCGGGGCTGGCGAGCCCTAGCGCGATCTTGCTGCGCGAATGGTCGTAGTCGTGCCAGGCGAAGGATTTCTCGAGCCTAGCGCGCAGCGCCGGATCGAGCCGCTCAAAGGCCAGCCGGGTGGAGACGAATTCGGTTTCGCCGCCGTGTTCGGGAACGATGCGCGCCGACAGGATCGAGGTGAGCGCCGGCACGTCCTTGAACGAAGAATCGGTGTGCCAGAGCTGGTTTGCCCTGTTGCGCAGCGCATAACGGTGATCGGGCGGCACCACTTTGCCGTCGGGGCCGATCGTGGTCAAAGTGATGAAATGGGTGCCGGTGCCGAGCGAGCCGACCTTGGTGACTTCCGGCGGACCGAAGCGGCGCGAAAAGGCGAGCTGGCTTTCATTCGTCACCTCCTGGCCGCGAAAGACCAGAACCGAATGCGCCTCGAAGGCGGCGCGCACCGCGGCGTAAACGGCATCATCGGCAGCGACTTCGGCCAGCGTGACGCCGCGCAATTCGGCGGCAAAGCCCGGACCCAGCGGGACGATATCCATCGGCGTTCTCCCTCATTTTATTTTATTGGCGCGATTGTCCGCCAAATCCGGCGGGCGGGCAACGGCGCTCAGGCCGCGTATTTCGTGAACAGATCGGACGCGAATGTGAGGCCGAGGCCGGGTGCCGCAGGCACGGCGATTGTGCCCTTTTCCGGCATCGGCGGGCTGTCGAACAGCCGGGCGGTCCACGGCATGTATTCGACGACCAGCCCGTTCGGCGCCGCGGCAACGAGATGGACGTGCACTTCCGGCAGCAGATGGCTGACCACCGGACGGTTGAAGGCCTCCGCCATGCCGGCGATCTTCATCCACTGCGTGATGCCGCCGGCGCGCAGCACGTCGATCATGACGATATCGACCGAGTGATGCGCCAAAGTCTGCCGGTGCGGCGCGATACCATAGAGATATTCGCCGGCGCAGACCGGCATATCCAAGGCGCGGGCGATTTCCGCGAGACCCTGGTAGTCGTCGCAGGCCGTCGGGTCCTCGAGCCAGGCAAGGCCCACGTCCTCGACGCGGCGGCCGATGGAGATCACCTCGTCGACGCCCCAGCGCTGATTGACGTCGGCCATCAGCTTGATGTCGGGGCCGATGACCTGGCGCACGGCGCGCAGGCGCTCGATCTCCTGCGCCGGAGTAAGGCCATCGACCGCAACTTGCGTCTTCATCTGAGTGTAGCCCTTCTCCACCAGCACGGCGGCAGCTTTCTCCAGCGCGGCGAGCGGCGAGGTGCGCACCAGCGCGCCGCTGGCATAGGCCGGCACGCGCTCGCGCGCGGCGCCGAGCAGTTTGGCGAGCGGCACGCCGAAGGCCTTGCCGCGAATGTCCCACAGCGCGATGTCGATGGCGGCGAGCGCCAGACTGACAATGCCGCCGGGTCCATTGCTGTGCGCCGCGGCGCGCAACTGCGCCGCCACCAGATCGACCGCCAGCGGATCGGCGCCGGTCATGAGTTCGCCGAATTCCTCGACCGCCGTTTTCAGCGTCTTGACGATTTTGCCGCCGAAGGTGGTGAAACCGATGCCCTCGATGCCGTCGTCGGTCGCAACCCGCACAGTGACGAAGTCGCGCAGCATGCTCGGCAGCGGCGGCGCGCCGGCCAGCGGCTCTTCGAGCGGCAGGCGGACGAGGTTGACCTTGATCTGCTGGATTTTCATCGCCGCGAACGCAAGGCAGCGGGACCTTGCGCGACGAACGCATCGGCCGCGGCGCAGCGATGTTTTTGCGGACCCCGCGGGACGCCGTCCATGGCCGATCCTCCCCCGATTTATTGTTGGCGGAATGTTGGTGCAAAACCGAGGCGCTGGCAAGAAACGCCGTGCGGGCTATCGGGCGCCGTCCGGTTCGGCTAGCTTTCACGGCGCATGACCGGGCGCCTGCAGGATCGCATTGCCGTCGTCACCGGGGCCGGCAGCGTCGGGCCCGGCTGGGGCAACGGCCGCGCCACCGCGGTGCGCTTTGCCGAGGAAGGCGCCAAGATTTTTGCCGTCGACCGCAATTCCGACAGCGTCGCGGAAACCATCGACAAGGTGAAGGCCGTGGGCGGCGAGATTGTCGTGCAGCAATGCGACGTCACCGACAGCGGCTCGGTTGCCGCCATGGTCAAGGCCTGCATCGACCGCTTCGGCCGCATCGACATCTTGATGAACAATGTCGGCGGCTCGGCGCCGGGCGGGCCGGTGGACATGGCGGAAGAGGTCTGGGACGCGCAGGTCGACATGAACCTGAAGAGCGTGTTTCTCACCTGCAAGCATGTGCTGCCGGTGATGGAGAAGCAGAAGAAGGGCGCCATCATCAATGTCGCCTCGACCTCCGGCATCCGCTTCACCGGCGCCTTCCAGGTCGGCTATGCCGCGACCAAGGCCGGTGTGATCCAGCTTTCGCGCGTGGTCGCCGTGCAATACGCGGCCAGGGGCATCCGCGTGAACACCATCGTGCCCGGGCAATTGCACACGCCGATGGTGGAGGCGCGGCTGGCGCGCCAGCGCGCCGGCGGCGACGTCGAGACCCTGCTGGCGCAGCGGCTCAAACGCATCCCCATCGGCTTTGCCGGCGACGGCCGCGACACCGCCAATGCGGCGCTGTTCCTCGCTTCCGACGAAGCGCGCTTCGTGACCGGCACGGAAATCGTCGTCGACGGCGGCATGTCGGTGCGCTGCGATTGATTATTTGCGCGTGATCTTGTCCGAAAAACCGGTTCCCACTTTTCGGGATCACGCGCTATCTTCCCGCTGCGTAGCCCTGCATGCCGCGCGGATTGGCGGCGGCGCGGCGGCGATTGCCGAGGCGCGAAGCGGCGGTCAACCGGCCTTCCGACCAGGCGGGACCGACTTCGACGGTGTGGCCACGGCGGCGCAATTCCTTGAGCGAGGCTTCCGGCACGCGCGATTCAACCACCAGCACGCCGGGCCGCGCCGTGCGCGGCCAGAACGAAATCGGGAAATGCTCGGAGTGCCAGGCCGGCGCGTCGATCGCCTCCTGCAGGTTCATGTCGGCGTGCACGTGACGCAGGAAGAACTGCGTCGTCCACTGATCCTGCTGGTCGCCGCCGGGCGAGCCCCAGGCAAGATACGGCTCGCCGTCGCGCAGCGCCAAGGTCGGCGACAGCGTCGTGCGCGGACGCTTGCCCGGCACCAGCGCCGCCGGATGCGTCTCGTCGAGCCAGAACATCTGCGCGCGAGTGCCGAGACAGAAGCCGAGCTCGGGGATTACCGGCGAGGACTGCAGCCAGCCGCCGGACGGCGTCGAGGACACCATGTTGCCGGCCCTGTCGATGATGTCGAAATGCACAGTGTCGCCGATGACTTCGCCCAGCCTGCCGACGGTCGGCTCGCCGGCGCCAAGCGAGCCGACGGCAAGCCGTGGACCCCCGTCGCGTCGCATCTGCACGGCGCCGCCGAAGCCATCGATCGCACCGGGGCGCAGCTCGAGTGAGGCGCGGTCGGTAATCAATTTGCGCCGCTCATCGTTGTAGGCGTCCGACAGCAGCGTCTCGACCGGCACGTCGACGAAATCGGGATCGCCGTAGAAGGCCTCGCGGTCGGCGAAGGCGAGCTTGGCGGCCTCGACCTGCCAATGGATGAAGTCGGGGCCAGCGGGATCGAGGCCGTCGAGATCGAAGCCCTTGAGCAGCGCCAGCTGCTGCAGCAGCACCGGGCCCTGGCTCCAGATCCCGGCCTTGCACACGGTGTAGCGGCCATAGTCGTAGGTGAGCGGCGCCTCGACATGGGCCTGCCAGCGCGCCATGTCGGCGCCGGTGAGGGCGCCGCGATGCGGCTCGCCGGAAACATCCATCAGCGATTGGGTGCGGCAGAACTTGTCGATGGCCTCGGCGATGAAGCCCTGCGACCAGGTTCTGCGCGCGCACTCGATCTGGGCGACGCGGTCGCCCCCGGCACTCTCGGCCTCGCGCAGCACGCGGGTGTAGGTGTCGGCGAGCGTTGCGTTGGTGAACAGCGTGCCCGGCGCCGGCACATTGCCGCCCGGTAAATAGACGGCGGCCGAGGTCGGCCAATGATCGCGGAACAGCTCTTCGACCGTGGCGATGGTGGCGGTGGCGCGCTCAACCAGCGGATAGCCGCTGCGCGCGTAGAAAATCGCGGGACCGAGCACGTCGGCAAGATGCAGCGTGCCGTAATCGCGCAGCAGCAGCATCCAGGTCTCGAACGTGCCGGGCACGCAAGCCGCGAGCAGTCCGGTGCCCGGCACCATGTCGAGGCCAAGCGAGCGGAAATGCGCGATGGTCGCTGCCTGCGGCGCCGGCCCCTGCCCGCAGACGACCTCGGGCCTGCCCTTGCGCACGTCATACATGATGACCGGCACGTCGCCGCCGGGGCCGTTCAAGTGCGGCTCCACCACCTGCAGCGTAAAGGCGGTGGCGACCGCGGCATCAAAGGCATTGCCGCCCTTTTCCAGCACGCCCATGCCGACCGCGGTGGCGATCCAGTGCGTCGAGGCGACGACGCCGAAGGTGCCTTCGATCTCGGGCCGCGTGGTGAACGGGTTGGGATTGATCTTGGAGACTCCGGCGCGCATGGGAGGTCCTTTTAATCGCTCAGTTTAACTTATCTCACGCTGGCGTCGAGGCACACCCCGTTCGTTGCCGCGAAAGCGGGAATCCAGTCCCCAACTTGCAATCGGCTGATTTAGCGCTGGGTCCCCGCTTCCGCGGGGACGAACGGATAACGTGATGCCTAGCGCAGATGGCAGGCCACTAATTGCCCGGGCTTTACTTCGCGCAGCAATGGGGCCTCAGTCCGGCAGCGGTCGAAAACGTAGGGGCAGCGGGTGTGGAAGTGGCAGCCGGAGGGCGGCTTGATCGGGCTTGGCACGTCGCCCTGCAGCACACGCTTGACCCGCTTCACCTTGGGATCGGGCACCGGTACCGCGAGCAGCAGCGACTCGGTGTAAGGGTGCAGCGGCTGCGTAAATAACGTGCGCTTGTCGGTATATTCGACGATGCGGCCGAGATACATCACCGCGATGCGGTGGCTGATGTGCTCGACCACCGCCAGATTGTGCGAGATGAAGAGATAGGACAGCCCGAGTTCGCGCTGCAGGTCCATCATCAGATTGAGCACCTGCGCCTGGATCGAGACGTCGAGCGCGGACACCGGCTCATCGCCGATGATCAGCTTCGGCTGCAGCGCCAGCGCGCGGGCAATACCAATGCGCTGGCGCTGGCCGCCGGAGAACTGGTGTGGATAATTGTCCATCTGCGCGGCTCTCAAGCCCACGCGCTCGAACAGCCTGGCGACGTGCCGCTTCACGTTCCTGCCGCGCGCGGTCGCGTGCACGCGCATCGGCTCGGCGACGATATCGCCGGCGGACATGCGCGGATCGAGCGAGGAAAACGGATCCTGGAAGATGATCTGCATCTGCCGGCGATACGGGCGCAGCTCCGACTTGCTCAGATGCGTGATGTCGCAGCCGTCGACTTTGATGCTGCCTTCGGTCGGCTCGGTGAGGCGCAGCACCGTGCGACCGACGGTCGATTTGCCGCACCCCGATTCGCCGACGAGGCCGAGCGTCTCGCCCTGCGCAATCGAAAAGCTGACGCCATCGACGGCGAACACGGTGCCGCTGGAGCGCTGCAACAGGCCCTGGTGGATCGGGAAATGCTTCTTGAGGCCGCGCACCTCAAGCACGGCCGCGCGGACGCCGTCGTTTGCCGCATCAGCCATGGCGGTCACCGAACAGTTCGGCGGAACGCCAGCACGCCGCCCAATGCTGCGGCTGCTTTTCCTCGTAAGGCGGATAGGCCTCCCGGCAACGGTCCTGCGCATGGGCGCAGCGCGGAGCGAATACGCAGCCCCCGGGCAGATCGGTCAGCGCCGGCACCATGCCGGGAATTTCCTGCAGCCGGCCGCCCGGCTCCTCGTTTTTCCCGGTCATCAATACCAGGCGTGGAATCGAGGCCATCAGCCCGTGGGTATAGGGATGCTGCGGCCGCGCAAACAGCTCCTCGACCGGGGCCTCCTCGACCTTGCGCCCGGCATACATGACGATGACGCGCTGCGCCGTTTCGGCGACGACTCCGAGATCGTGGGTGATGAGGATCACCGCGGTGCCGAGTTTCTTCTGCAGGTCGAGGATGATGTCGAGGATCTGCGCCTGGATGGTGACGTCGAGCGCGGTGGTCGGCTCGTCGGCAATGAGTACTTTCGGATTGCAGGCAAGCGCCATGGCTATCATGGCGCGCTGGCGCATGCCGCCGGAGAGCTGATGCGGATATTCCCTGGCGCGTTGTTCCGGCTCCGGGATGCGGGCGAGGCGCAGCATGTCGATCGCCTTGTCCCAGGCCTGCTGCCGGCCGGTGCTCTCGTGCAGCAGCAGCACCTCGGCGATCTGGCTGCCGATGGTGAGCACCGGATTGAGCGAGGTCATCGGCTCCTGGAAGATCATGGCGATGTCCTTGCCGCGGAAACCGCGCATCGCCTCCTCGCTCAGGGCCAGCAGATCGACGCCGTCGAGCGATACCTTGCCGCCAGCGATACGGCCGGGCGGATCGGGCACAAGCCTCATGAGGGAAAGCGCGGTGATACTCTTGCCGCAGCCGGATTCGCCGACGATCGCCAGCGTCTCGCGCCGCTTCAGCGCGAAGCTCACGCCATCCACCGCCTTGATCACGCCGCGACGCAGATCGAAATAAGTGCGCAGGCCATCGACCACAAGCAGCGGCTCATCCTGCACGCTCGCCTCGCGCCCCGTGGGCGGGGTTTGCATGGCGAGGGTCAATGGCGCAGCCGCGGGTCGAGGATGTCGCGCAGCGCGTCGCCGAACAGATTGGTGCCGAACACGGCGAGGCTGATGGCTGCGCCAGGGAAGATCACCAGCCACGGCGCGGTGCGCACATATTCGGCGGCGGATTCCGAGAGCATGCGCCCCCACGACGGATGCGGTTCGGGCACGCCGAGGCCGAGGAAGGAGAGCGAGGCCTCGGTGAGGATCGCGGCGCCGAGTTGCGCGGTGGCGATGACGATCAGCGGCGCCAAGGTATTCGGCAGCACGTGGCGCACGGCGATACGCAGCTCGCTCATGCCGACGGCACGCGCGGCTTCGACGAAGGGCTGCTCGCGCAGCGCGAGCGTGTTGGAGCGAACCACCCGCGCGGTATAGGGGATGAGCGGAATGGCGATGGCGACGATGGTGTTGTTGAGCGCGGGCCCCAATGCCGCCGCCATGACCAGCGCCAGCACCAGAAGCGGCATCGCCTGCAGCACGTCGACGACCCGTTGGACCACCAGATCGACCCAGCCGCCGAGATAGCCGGAGGTAAGCCCCAAGACGATGCCGAACAGGCAGCCGAGGAAGGTGGAGCCGAGGCCGACGGCGAGCGAGATGCGCGCGCCGTAGACGATGCGGCTATAGATGTCGCGGCCCATCTGGTCGGCGCCGAGCCAATGCGCCTCGCTCGGCGGCGCCAGCGCCAGCAACGAATTGGTCTTGATCGGGTCGTAAGAGGTAATGGCGCCGGCAAAGACCGCGGCAAACACGAACACAATCATGATCACGGCGCCGACGACGCCGAGCGGATGCGCCGCGGCGTAATAGCGGATGCGCGACCACAGGCTTTCGCCGCGCGCGACATCGGTGACGGGAACAGGCGCAATGTCGATGCTGGCCATCAGTCTTCAGTCCCGCTGGCTTCAGGCGTATTTGATGCGCGGATCGAGCGCCGCGTAGAGCACGTCGACCAGGAAATTGATCGACACCGCGACGAACGCAATGAACATCACCAGATTCTGCACGATCGGATAGTCGCGCCAGCGGATCGCCTCGACCAGGAAGCGCGCGACGCCGGGAATGTTGAACACGGTTTCGGTGACGATCAGCCCACCCATGAGGAAGGCGGCTTCGATGCCGATCACGGTGACCACGGGCAGCACCGCATTGCGCAGCGCGTGGTGATAGTTGACGTTCTGATCCGAGGCGCCCTTGGCGCGCGCGGTGCGGATGTAATCCTGCCGCAGCACCTCCAGCATCGACGAGCGCGTCAGCCGCATGATCAGCGCCGACGAGCGAAAGCCGACGGCCGCGGCCGGAATGGAAAACAGCCACAGCGCGCTCCAGAAGTCCTTCGGCGGGTCGGTATAGATCGGGATGGTGCCGAAATATTTCACGAAGCCCATCAGGATCAGCAACCCGAGCCAGAACGCCGGCATCGACAGGCCGCTGAGGCTGATAACACGCAGCGCGTAGTCGAGCTTGGAATTCTGCTTCACCGCGCTGACGACGCCGAGCGGCACGCCGAAGGCGACGGAAAACAGCAGCGCCAGGCCGGCGAGTTTGGCGGTGATCGGGATGCGCGGCGCGATCTCCTCGATCGCCGGCTTCTCCGAAACATAGGAATAGCCGAGATCGCCGTGCGCAAGCCCGCCGATCCAGGCGGCATATTGCACGACGATCGGCTTGTCGAGGCCGAGTTCATGCTCGAGCTTCGCCTTCTCGGCAACGTCGATCATGCCGGCGGCGTCGAACAGGATGTCCGCGATGTTTCCGGGCACGATGCGCAGCATCGTGAAGATCAGCACGGAAATTCCGAACAGCGTCAGGAGCATCAACAAGAAGCGCCTGATCAGATAGGTCCCCACCTTGGCCTCCCAGTGTCTGCGGGGAACGGCGCGCTTGGGTCCCCACGTTCCCAAGCGCGCCAAAGCCGGACTACTTGTCCAGCCAGAGATCCTCGTAGCGGTAGCCGTTGTAGGCGTTGTTGTTCATGATCGTCATGTTCTTGACGTAGGGCTTCCAGCAGGTGCCGGTGCGCGCATGGTAGAGGATCGGACGCGCCACGTCCTCCTGGATCTTCTTGTCGATCTCCCACACCAACTGCTTGCGCTTGGCGAGGTCGGTCTCCGACGACTGCTGATCGAACAGTTTCTCCAGATCCTTGTTGCAGTAATGCGTGTAGTTGCGCTCCGAGCCGCAGGCGTAATTCTCGTAGAAAGCCTGGTCGGGATCGTCGATGCCGTTGCCGGTGAGGTTGAGCCCGACGGAATAGTCACCGCGCGCGACCTTGGCGAACCAGGCGCTCGATTCCACCGGTTCGAGCTCGGCATCGATATAGATGGTCTTGAGCTGATCGATGAGCACCGCGGCAGGATCGCGATAGGTGGCGAGATTGCGCGTCGACACCTTGATCTTGAGCGGATTGGTCGCGCTATAGCCGAGCTTGGTCATGATGGCGCGGGCCTTTTCGCGGTCCTTGGCGACATCGCCATAGCCCGGCAGCGTCTTGAGCCGGTCGGGCGGCAGGCCCCAGACGCCTTCCGGCGGCGGCAGCAGCGAGCCACCCTGGTCGCCCTGCCCCTGCAGGATGATGTCGATCATCGACTTGCGGTCGAGCGACATCGCCATTGCCGTTCGCAGCTCCGCGTTGTCGAACGGCGGCTTGTCGCGGTTGACGATGAGGTTGGTATTGACGTTGATCGGCTTGATCTCGCAGACCGCGGTCGGATCCTGCGCCTTGATATCGTTGATCAAGGCCTGCGTCATTTCGGTTGGGAACGTCACATCGACCTTGCCGGCGACGAAAGCCAGCACCGCGGTCGCGCGGTTTGAGATGATCGTATATTCGATGCCGTCGAGATAAGGCAGCCCCTTCTTCCAGTAGTCGGGATTCTTCACCAGTTTGATCGACTCGTTCTGCTTCATCTCGACGAATTTGAACGGACCGGTGCCGATCGGATGCGTGCGCATCTGCGCGGCGGTGACGTGGCAAGGATAGATCGGCGTGTAGCCGGAGGCGAGCATCGCCAGCAGCGACGGCTGCGGCCGCTTGAGATCGAATGTCACCTCGTCGTCGCCATTGACGGTCACGTCCGCCACATTGGCGTACCAGTCCTTGCGCGGATCCTTGCGGAACTTGTCCTCTCCCTTGCCTTGCAGCAGGTCGAAGGTGCATTTCACGTCCTTGGCGGTGAACGCCACGCCGTCGTGCCATTTCACCCCGCTGCGCAGCTTGAAGGCGAGCTGCGTCTGGTCCTTGCTCCAGGCCCAGCTCGTCGCCAGCTCGGGCACGATGGTGTCGATGCTGGCTTGCGGCTTGTGCTGATCGTAGGCGATGAGGTTGTTGTAGATCGCCATTGCCGGCGCATTGACCGAGAAGGTCGCCTCTTCGTGGATGGAGAGGCTGGGCGGCGTCTCGCGATGGTAGAATTTCAGAATGCCGCCGTGCTCGGGCTCCGCGGACTGCGCGGCGGAGAGCGCGACGGTTGCGAGAATACCGGCCGCAAGCGCGGCAAGTCGTATTGCCATTGTTTCCTCCCCATTTGCAGCTGAACGCTTTGTTCCCTCGCGTCAGCCATTCTTGGTAATTTTGCCGACAAGGCTACCCGCTCAGGTAGCCACGATCAACCCGGCAAAACCGGCCCGGGCGCGCGGCACGGCGCTTGCCAACGCGGCGCCGCAACCCCACGATGGCGCAAACAGAACGGTCGCGGCGCCGACGGGCTAGCCGCGGGCATTGGGAAAGCCAAGGGTATGGTGAGCGAGGCCGACAACATCGTCGCCGCGACCGCGGCGCGGATTTGCGCCGACCTCGCCGATCCGCAGACGATCAACGCCGCGCGCGACGAACAATGGAAGGCGCCGTTGTGGCGCGCCCTCGCAGAGGCAGGCCTGACGCTCGCCTGGGTGCCGGAACAACTCGGTGGCGCCGGCGCAAGTCTGGCCGACGGCTTCGCGATTCTCGGCATCGCCGGGCGTTCCGCACTGCCGGTGCCGCTGGCGGAGACGCTGCTCGCCGGCTGGCTCTTGTCACGCGCCGGCGTTGCCTCGCCGGAGGGCGCGATGACGGTTGCGCCGGTGCGTCCGCGTGACCGGATCACCTTGAACGGCGACGGCAGCTTGAGCGGGCGCGCAAGCGGCGTGCCCTTCGCCGAGGAGGCAAAGCACATCGCGTTGGTGGCTGGCGGCGAGGATGGCGCCGCCGTCGCCCTGGTCAGGGCCGAGGATTGCCGCGTTACCAACGGTGAAAACCTTGCCGGCGATGCGGCCAACGGCGTCACCTTCGACCGCATCAAGGCGATCCGCAGCGCGCCGGCCCCGGCGGGCTTCGATGTTTCTTCATTGCTGCTGATGGGCGCGACCGTACGCAGCATACAGATCGCCGGCGCACTGGAAGCGGTTCTGGCGCTGAGCGTCCGTTATGCCAACGAGCGCATCGCCTTCGAGCGGCCGATCGGGAAATTCCAGGCGGTGCAGCAGAATCTGGCGCGGCTTGCCGGCGAGACCGCTGCCGCGCTCGCCGCCGCCGGCTCGGCCGCCGACACCATCGCGCAATCGGGCTACAATGATACGCTTCTACTCGAAGCGGCCTCGGCAAAAATCCGCGGCGGCGAAGCGGCCGCCGAAGGCGCCGCCATAGCGCATCAGGTACACGGCGCCATCGGCTTTACCAGGGAGCACGTGCTGCACCGCTTCACGCTGCGCATGCTCGGCTGGCGCGACGATTTCGGCAGCGAAAGCTACTGGGCGGAACGGCTCGGCGGCATGGTCGCCGCCCGCGGCGCCGACAAGTTCTGGCCCTTGCTGGCATCGCGGTAGCGCCCATGAGCACGGACCTCAGCTTCGACCAGATCCGCCTGCCGCCCGCCTGCGAGAAACTGCGCGACGAGGTGCGCGCCTTCATTGCCGAGGAAATCGCCGCCGGCACCTTCGTGCCCGACCGGCCGGGGCATGGCGACAGTCACGACAAAGCCTTCAGCAAGCGCATCGGCGCCAGGGGCTGGATCGGCATGACCTGGCCGAAACAATACGGCGGGCAGGAACGCAGTTTCCTCGAGCGCTATGTGGTGACCGAGGAATTCCGCGTGGTCAACGCGCCGGTTCGCTCGCATTTCGTCGCCGACCGGCAAAGCGGTCCCATCCTGCTCAAATATGCGCCCGAACATATCAAGCGGGACATTCTGCCACGCATCTGCCGGGGCGAATTGTGCTTCGTCATCGGCATGAGCGAGCCCGGCTCCGGCTCCGATCTGTTCGCGGCGAAGACAAAGGCAACGAAAGTCGATGGCGGTTGGACAATTACCGGCTCCAAGATATGGACCAGCAACGCCCATATCGCCGATTACATGATCGGCCTGTTCCGCACCGCGCCGGCGACCAAGGAGAACCGCCGCCACGGTCTCACGCAATTCCTCGTCGACATGAAGACGCCGGGCATCACGGTCAATCCGATCTACCAGATGACCGGCCAGCACGATTTCAACGAAGTGGTGTTCAACGGCGCCTTCGTGCCCGACGATCACGTGCTCGGCGAAATCGACGGCGCCTGGAAGCAGGCGACCAGCGAGCTTGCCTATGAGCGCAGCGGGCCGGAACGGTTTCTGGAGACGTTCTACGTGCTGTCGGAACTGGTGCGGGCGCTGGGCCCCAGGCCCGACCGGCGTGGCGCCGAAGGCCTCGGCCGGCTGGTGGCGCAACTGCACACGATGCGGCGCATGTCGGTGTCGGTGGCCGGCATGCTGCAGGCGGGCAAGGAGCCGGTGGTCGAGTCCTCAATCGTCAAGGACCTCGGCACCGTGTGGGAGCAGAAATTGCCCGAGCGTGTGCGCGATCTCGGCGCCTTCCTCGAGGAGGAAACGGGCAATCGCGTTGCGCTCGACGAGCAGCTTGCTTTCGCGCTCAAGGTCGCACCCAAGCTCACCATTCAGGGCGGCACCACCGAAATCCTGCGCGGCATCATCGCCCGCGGCCTGGGCCTGAGGTAAAGGAGCGCGCCGTGCCGGACATCGCCAAATTGCTATGGCCGAAGACGGTGGCGGTGGTCGGCGCTTCGTCCGACACGCACGGATTGCGCGGCCGCATTCTCGAAGTAATGCTCAGCCACCCGTTCAAGGGCACGATCTATCCGGTGAGCCGCAGCGCCGCCGAGGTGCAAGGATACAAGGCCTACAGGTCGGTCGCCGAGCTTCCCGAGCCGGCCGATCTTGCCATTCTCATTATTCCGGCGGAGTTCATCCCCGACGAGCTCGAGCGCTGCGGTCGCGCCGGCGTCAAAGCCGCGGTGATCTTAAGCTCCGGCTTTGCCGAGGAGCCGGGTGAAGCCGGCCAGCGCATGCAGGCGGCGATCCGCGCCACCGCCAGGCGTTACGACATGGCGGTGACCGGACCGAACACCGAGGGCTTTGCCAATATCGCCGCCGCGCTGTGCCCTACTTTCAGCCCGGCAATGGATGTGACCGCCGGCCCTCTCACCCCGGCGCAGCCGCTGGGCACGGGTGAGGTCTCGGTGATCTCGCAGAGCGGCGGGCTCGGCTTTGCCTTCTTCGACCGCGCGCGCGGGCGCAATCTCAAATTCCGCCATATCGTGACCACCGGCAATGAAGCAGCGCTCGAAGCCTCGGACGTCGTCGATTACCTGCTCGACGAGGGCGAGACCGACGTCTTTCTGCTGCTGCTGGAAGACGTGAAGACGCCGGAGAAATTCCGCCGCGCCGCCGACAAGGCGTTGAAGGCCGGCAAGCCGCTCATCGTGGCCAAGATCGGGCAGACCGAACCGGGGCGCCGCGCGGTCGCCTCGCACACCGCGGCGCTCGCCGGCTCGCATGCCGCCTATCGCGCGATCTTCCAGCATCACGGCGTAATCGAAGGCACTGATTTCGACGAGATGATCGACCTCGCCGCCGGCTTTCTCGCCTGCGCCGACAAGCTGCCGGCCGGCAAGCGCATGGGCATCTGCACCTCATCCGGCGGCGCCGGCGTGTGGATGGCGGATGCCTGCGTGCGCGCGGGGCTGGAAGTGCCCGAACTCGACGCCGCGACGCGCGCGAAAATCGATGCGCTCATCCCTTCCTACGGCACCTCGCAGAACCCGGTCGATTCCACGGCGCAGGGCGTGCACCAGCTTGGCTATGCCACCTTCGCGCGGTTGGTGGCGCAATCGCCGCAGATCGACGGCGTCATCGTCGTCGTCACCGCGCGTCGTTCCGCTTTTCTCGCCGATGACCAGGCGAAGCTCGCGGCGCTGGCGCGCGAAACGAAAAAGCCCATCTTCCTATGGACGTACACCTTGCCGGCGGAGAAAAGCGTCGAAATCGTCAACGACGCCGGCTATCCGCTGTTCAAGAATGCCGACAGTTGCGCGCGCGCGATGTGCGCCATGGCGGGTTACCGGGCCTTGCGCGAACGACTGCTGCGGCCGCCGCGGACGAGCGCCTGGAAACCGGACCGCACCGCGGCGCAAGCGATGCTGGCTGCGTCGGCGTCGGTCCTGTGCGAGTGGAAGGCGCGGCCGTTGCTGGCGACCTACGGGATTGCCGGCGGCGAGACCGGCGAACTGGTCCGCTCGGCAGCCGAAGCGCAAGCGGTCGCGGAAAAATTCGCCAAGCCGATGGCGCTGAAGGTGCAGTCCGCCGGCATCACGCACAAAACCGAAGCGGATTGCGTCGCGATCAATATCGGCCAAGACGCCGTTGGCGTGACCTTCGACCGGCTGCTCGCCAATGCCCGACGCCACGCGCCGCCCGATCATATCGATGGCGTGCTGGTGCAGCCGATGGCGCCGGCCGGGCGCGAAATCATTCTCGGCGTCGCCCGCGATGCCACCTGGGGTCCGCTGCTGATGATGGGCCTGGGCGGCGTGCTGGTCGAGGCGCTCGGCGATGTGGCGCTTGCGCCGGTGCCGCTCGATCACGACGCGGCGCGCGGCCTTCTCGGCCGTCTCAAAGGCGCCAAGCTGCTTGGCGCCCATCGCGGCGCGCCGCCGGCCGATGTCGAGGCGCTCGTCGAATTGATGGTGCGGCTGTCGCATTTTGCCGCCGACCACGCCGACGAGGTTGCCGAAATCGATCTCAATCCGGTTATCGTCCACGCCAGGGGCCAGGGCGTTTCCATTGTCGATGCCTTGATCGTCAGGCATCCGCTCCATCGCACGCAGCGCGGCGCCGCGGAATAATTCGGAGGAAATTCAATGGGTCCGTTCAAGGATATCGCCGTCGAACAGAACGGCCATGTGACGCTGATCGAGATCCGGCGGCCACCGCACAATTTCTTCGACATCGCCCTGATCAAGGAAATCGCCAGTGCCCAGGAGGCACTCGACGACGACGCGGACTGCCGCGCCTTGGTCTGGGCGGCGCAGGGAAAGTCGTTTTGCGCCGGCGCCAATTTCGGCGACGGCTCGACGCTCGACAAGGACGGGAGACGGCCTGACGACCTCAGCCGGCAGGCCGCGGTGCAGCATCTCTACATCGAGGGCAATCGGCTGTTCCGCACCAGGAAGCCGATCATCGCCGCGGTGCACGGCGCCGCGGTCGGCGGCGGCCTGGGGCTGGCGATGGTTGCCGACTTCCGTGTGACCTGCCCGGAGGCTCGCTTCGTCGCCAACTTCACCCGCCTTGGCTTTCACCCTGGCTTCGGCCTTACGACGACCTTGTCGGCGGTGATCGGGGAAACCAAGGCGGCGCTGATGTTCTACACCAGCCGGCGCGTCACCGGCGAAGAAGCCTTCGCCATGGGCCTTGCCGACGTTCTGGTGCCGCAAGTGGAGGTGCGCGCCGCGGCGATGAAGCTTGCCGCCGAGATCGCCGAGAACGCGCCGCTTGGCCTCATGGCTACGCGCGCGACCATGCGCGGCAATATCGCCGAGCGCGTGCTCAAGGCAACCGAGCATGAACTCCAGGAGCAAACACGGCTGCGCAAGACCGACGATTTCAAGGAAGGCGTCAAGGCAACCGCCGAGCGCCGCGTGCCGAACTTTGTGGGACATTGATCCGCCATGGCGCTCTCTCTCCGCGAACTCCACCGCACAACGCAACCTCTGCTCAGCCCACTCGCGCACGACGCATTGTCAGCGCGGCTCATCAAGCAGGCGGGATTTCAGACTTTCAATGTCGGCGGCTCGGCCCTGCTCGCGGCCCGCTATGCCTTGCCGGATCTCGGCCTTGCCGGCTTCGGCGAAATGCTCGCCGGTCTTCGCGACATCGTCGAGGCGACGGAACTTCCCTGTCTCGTCGATGCCGATGACGGTTACGGTGACGTCAAGAGCGTCGTCCGCACCATTCAAGCCTACGAGGCCATCGGCGTCTCCGGCGTGCTGCTCGAAGATCAGTCGCGCGAGGGCAAGCAGCCCGGCGCTGCGGCCGCGCGCAATGTCGTACCCATCGAGGTCATGGAGCAGAAGCTCAAAGCAGCGCTGGCGATGCGGAAAAGCCCCGACTTCGTCATCATCGGTCGCACCGACGCCTATGGCGCGGTCGGGTTGGACGAGGCGCTGCGGCGCGGCGAACATTTCCTCAAGATCGGCGCCGACGGCGTCTTCCTCGCCGGGCTGAAGACGCCGGTGGATTACGCCCGCGTCGGCAAGGCCTTCAAGGGAAGCTGGAACGCCGCGGCGATCTTCGAGGGTACCGCGACGCCCTGGCTGGCGCCGAGCGAACTCCACGCCATGGGTTTCTCGCAGATCGCCTATCCGAACATTCTCATCGGCCGCGTCGCCAACGCGATCGAGACCGGCTTGCAACGCTTGAGCAAGCTCGCCGCCGGCGACGCCAAGGCCTTTGCCGGCGGCGAGCAGGAACTGGCGCTGAAAAGCCTGGCCGACGCGCTCGAACTGAAGACGTGGAACGACCTGGAGAAGCGCTTTTCCTGAACGTCAGCCGCCGTGGTGCAACCGCCGGTCGATCGCCAGCAGGATGGTGTTCACCACCGCCGCGAAGACGACCAGCAGGAACGTCACCGACATGATCAGGTCGACATTGTAGAGGCTGATGGCGTTCATCAGCAGATAACCGAGGCCATGCTGCGCGGCGAACATCTCGCCGAGCACGGTGCCGATGAGCGTCAGCGAGAAGCCGACGCGGATGCCGGTGAATATTTCCGGCACCGCCGCCGGGAACAGGATCGAGCGCACCATCGACGTTGGGCCGAGCTTGTAGACATGGCCGGTCTTGATCAGGATCGGCTTGATCGTGCGGATCGCGTTCAGCGTGAACAGCGCCACCGGGATGATGCCGTGGATGGCGCCGAAGGCGATCTTGGCCGAGAGGCCGAGCCCGAAGAACAGCAGGATGATCGGATAGAACGTGATCTTCGGGATCGAATAGAGCGCGACCAGCATCGGCTCCATGGCGTCGCCCGACAGGCGGTGCAGGCCGAGCGCAAAGCCGATCAGCAGGCCGAGTACGATTGCAATGGTGAGCGCAACGCCGAAGGCTTCCAGCGTGTCGCGCAGGTGCAGCCAGAACAGATCGGTGTGCATCAGCTTGCCAAGATAGGCGACCGTCTCCCACGGCGAGCGCAGCGCCACTTCGCCGACGACGAGATAGGCGAGTTCCCAGACCGCCAGCATGCCGACGATGAGGATGACGGTATTGCGTAAAGGCTTGCGCTCGGCGCCGTGCATCAGCCCTGCCCTCTCCGCGCGAGCAGCTTCTTTTCCCAACGCGACAACAGGCCGTTGACCGCGATCGAAAGCAGCAGGATCAGCAGGATCAGCGGGTACATCGTGGCGTTGTCGAAGTTCGTGTAGGCGTAGCCGATCTCGTAGCCCATGCCGGAGCGCGCCATGATGAATTCCGAGCCGATGACGCCGATGAAGGCGTAAGCGAGCGCAAGCTTGGCCGCGGTCAGGAGATAAGGCGCGCAGAAGGGCAGCGTCACCCGCAGCGCCGTCTGCAAGGCCCCGAGCCGGTTGACCCGCGCCGTCTTTTTCAGGACCAGCGGCACGCGGTCGAGGCCGTTCAGCGTGGTGACGATCACCGCGACGACGCCGAGCAGGTAGCCGATCAGCAGTTGCGGCCCGTCGCCGAGGCCGAACATGACGATAAACAGCGGATAAAAGGCAAAGACCGGAATCGCGTAGTAAGTCGCAAACAGCGGATCGAGGATTTCGCGCACGGTCCTGTAGCCGTGCAGGACCGTGCCGATGATCGCTCCACTGACAAAGGCAAGCGCGAAGGCGAGCAGCACATTGGCCAGGCTCTTGCCGATTTCGCCGAAATATCGCCCGGCGAGCAGCATCCTGAAAAAATCGATGATGATGACGTGCGGCGGCGGCATCGTGATCTTGTCGATCACGCCGGTAAGGCACAGCACCTCCAGCAGCAGGACAAAGCCGACCACGACCGTGACCTGGTAAAGCCGGACCCGGCTCATGTGCCGCCACCCATGCGGCCCATGGTCTTCAGCGATTCGTCGCGCAACGTCTTCCACAGCCGGCTGGTGAGCGCGCCGAAGTTCTCATCCTCGACGATGCGGCTGTCGCGCTGGCGCGGCCATTTCGTCTCGACAAGGTCGATGATTCTTCCCGGCCGCGCCGACATCACGGCGATGCGGTCCGCCAGCATGCCCGCCTCGTCGAGCGCATGGGTGATGAGAAAGACGGTGGCACCGGTTTCCCGCCACAGGCGCAGCATCTCGTCGCCCATCAGCAAACGGGTCTGCTGGTCGAGCGCGCCGAACGGCTCGTCTAGCAGAATGAGCCGCGGCTCCATGACGATCGTGCGCGCGATGCAGACGCGCTGACGCATGCCGCCGGACAACTGCGCCGGATAGCTGTGGGCAAAATCGCGCAACCCCATCATCTCGATGACGGCCGCAGCCCGGCGCGCCTTTTCTTCGGCGCTCATGCTCTTTTGCCGCAGGCCGAACAGAATGTTGTCGCGCACGTTGAGCCAGGAAAAGCAGGCGTCCTCCTGGAAAACGACGCCGACGCCGTCCGGGATTTCCTTGCCGATCGGACGCCCCTCGAATTCAATTGCGCCTTCGCTCGGCTGCGACAGCCCGGCGATCAGCTCAAGCAGCGTCGATTTGCCGCAGCCGGACGGCCCGACGACGGCGAAGAATTCGCCTTTCTTGATGCTGAGATCGATAGGGCCAAGCGCGCGCACCGCCTGGCCGCCGCCGCTGGCGGGGAAGACTTTCGTCACCCCGCGCAGCGTCACCTGTTCCGCGGACAACTGCTGACCCTCCCGGATCGCCGCCGTCTACTTTATCTTCTTCAGATCGTCCGGCAGGAAGCTTGTATCGACCACTTTCGACAGATCGATGTCGCCGGTCAACGCGCCGACGCTCTTCTGCACCTCGATAATCCGCTTCATTCCCTCGAGATGGATGTCGCCTTCGCCCCAATAGGGAACACCCTCGGTCAGACTGGTGGTGAGGTTCCTGATCGCGCTCTCCGCCACTTCCTTGGTGATGTTGAACGGCTTGGCGATGATCTCTGCGGCCTGGTCCGGATGCTCCTTCATGAACTGGACGGCGCGGCGACGGGCGCGGATGACGGCACGGATGAAGTCGCCGCGGGTCTTGGCGGCTTCGCCGGTGACGACGCCGACGACGTTATCGAGCGGCGGCAGAGCCTCGGCACCGGTGATCAGCACGCGATATTTGTCCTTGTTCTGCGACCACAAGGGCTCCGTCACCGGGGCAACGTCGATCTGGCCGAGCTCGAGCGCGGCGACCATCGGACCGAAGCCGCCGGTCTTGACCAGCTCGGCATCGTCCTTCGTCAGGCCGGCCTTCTTGAGCATGAGGACGTCGAGCGCCTCGCTGGTCGAGCGCGGATTGGTGTAGCCGATCTTCTTGCCCTTGAGGTCCTTGATGGTCTTGATCGGCGAATCCTTTTTTACCAGCCAGGCGAACTCGGCGATGGTGAGCACGTTGTCGCTGACGATTTTGAGGTCGGCGCCGCTCTGGATTGCGACCGCGATGGCACCCGGATTGGCTTCGCCGTAGGCGACACCAGCCATGGCATTACGCACCGAGGTGCCGCCGCCTCCCGAGGAGATGATGCCGGTGACGTTGGCGCCCTCTTCCTTGAAGTAGCCCTTGGCGAGCGCGACGCCGAACGGCATGCCGTTGGCGGACGAGCCGTAATTGCCGACGGCGATGTCTTCGGCGCGCGCCGCCGTCAAGGCGAAGGCGATGAGGGCAAGCGTGGAAAGACCGACACGCGAAAAAGCTCGGCAAGACATTGTTTCCTCCAGTTTGGGCCTGCCGGCTTATTTCCCGGCATTTTTCGGCGGTGCAGACGCCTGCTGCGGCGCTAACCGCTCGGCGCAGAATATATACTTTTTTGCGTCGATCTCTATTTGAATCTCTTGTTGACTCGCCGTGCGCCACGCCATTTTGGCCCGCCGAGGCGGGTTTTGGTCAGGCGATGTTGGCCAATTCGGCCACGCCCGCCCGGAAGCCGGCTCCGAGGCGGCCAGTTCAACCGCTGCCACCTGGCACGCGCATCAAATCCGGCCTTCTTCGACTGCGTGACAGGACACGGCCGACGATCCCCGTTCGATCAGCCGGGGCAACTCGGCGCGGCAGCGGGCATTGGCGTGCGCGCAGCGCGGGTGGAAGGGGCAGCCCTTCGGCGGATCGAGCGGATTGGGGACTTCGCCCTCGACCGGCTCGCGTTTGGGCAGCGCCGCGTCGAGTTGCGGCACGGCGGCGAGCAGCATCCGCGTGTAGGGATGGCACGGGTTGCGAAACAATTCCTTCGACGGCGCAATTTCGACGATGCGGCCGAGATACATGACGCCGACGCTGCTGGCCATGTGGCGCACGACGGCGAGATTGTGACTGATAAGCAGGTAGGTCAGCCCGAGGCGGTCCTGCAGGTCGCGCATCAGATTGAGCACCTGCGCCTGCACCGAGACATCGAGCGCCGAGGTCGGCTCGTCGCAAGCGATGAAATCCGGCTGCGAGGCGAGCGCCCGGGCGATGGCGATGCGCTGGCGCTGGCCGCCGGAAAATTCATGCGGGTATTTTGCGCCGTCGACCGGATCAAGCCCGACGAGGCGCAACAGCTCGCCGACGCGCGCCCGCGCCGCCGAGCGGCTGTCGGCGAGAGCAAAAGCGCGGATCGGCTCGGCGACGATATCGAACGCGCGCCAGCGCGGATCGAGGCTGGCATAGGGGTCCTGAAACACCATCTGGATTCTCCGCCGGATCTTTTGCCTCCCGGCGCGCTGCGCACGATCGGTCATCGATTGGCCGTCAAAGACGACATTGCCGCCGCTCGGCGGGATGAGGCCGACGACCATGCGCGCAACCGTCGATTTGCCGGAGCCGGACTCGCCGACCAACCCGAAGGTTTCCCGGCGTTTGATGGAAAACGTGACATTCGCCGCGGCGACCAGATGTTGGCGCGGCAGATTTTCCGTGACGCGGTCGAGCCACGGCCGCGAGACGTCGAAGACGCGGCTGAGATTGTCGACGCCGACGAGGGGGGCGGCGGTCATTGCGCGGCCTCGGCGGCCGGCGCCTTGTCATAGAGCCAGCAGGCGACCTGCGATTGGGCGTGGGCCATCAGTTCGGGCCGCAGCCGCGCGCAGGGCTCGAAGACCCGCGGGCAGCGCGGATGGAACGGGCAACCCGGGGGGATCGAGGTCAGCCGCGGCATCGATCCGGAAATCTGCACCAGCCGGTCGCGGTCGGAATCAAGCTTGGGAATCGAACCCATCAACCCGACCGAATACGGATGCTGCGGCCTGCTGATGACGTCGCGCACGGCGCCGATCTCGACGATGCGGCCGGCATACATGACCGCCACACGATCGGCAGCCTCGGCGATCACGCCCATGTCGTGCGTGATCAGCATGATCGCGGTGCCGCGCTCGTGGCACAGGCGCTTGAGCAGGCTAATGATCTGCGCCTGCACGGAGACGTCGAGCGCGGTGGTGGGCTCGTCGGCGATGATCAGTTCGGGATCGGCGGCAAGCGCAAGCGCCACGACCACACGCTGGCGCATGCCGCCGGAGAACTGGTGCGGATAGCCGTCGATGCGCGTTTCTGCCGCCGGCAGGCCGACCTCGCCCAACAGCGCGATGGCGCGGCGGCGCGCCGCGGCCCCACGCAAATTGGTGTGCGTCTCGATCGTTTCGACGATCTGCTCGCCGATGCGGAACAGCGGGTTGAGGCTGGTCAGCGGGTCCTGAAACACCATGCCGATGCGCTTGCCGCGGATGTGCCGCATCGCCTCCGCCGACAGGTTGTCGATGCGCAGCCCGTCGAGCCGGATGTCGCCGCCGCCGATGCGGCCCGGCGGCTCCAGCAATCCGATGACGGCGTTTCCGGTCAATGTCTTGCCGGCGCCCGATTCACCGACGACGCCGAGCACCTCGCCGCGCGCGATATCGAAGGACACGTCGTCGACCGCAACCAGCGTGCCGCGGCGGCGGGGAAACTCGACACGCAGACGGCGGACGCTGAGGACCGGCCCGTTCATCGCAATTTCGGATTGAGCGCGTCGCGCAACCAGTCGCCGAGCAGGTTGACCGAGAGGGCGAGCGCGGCGAGCGTGAAGCCGGGGAAGATCGCGATCCACCATTCGCCGGCGAACAGAAAATTGTTGCCGATGCGGATCATGGTGCCGAGCGACGGCTGCGTCGGCGGCAGTCCGACGCCGAGAAAAGACAGCGTCGCCTCGAGAATGATCGCGAGGGCGAGATTGATCGTGACGATCACCAGAACGGGCCCGATCACGTTCGGCAGAATATGCCGCGCGAGAATGAGGCTCGGACGAATTCCGATGAGATGCGCGGCCAGAACGTAGTCCTTGTTCTTCTCCACAAAGGTCATGCCGCGCACCGTTCGCGCATATTGCACCCAGAACGACAGGCCGATCGCCAGCACCAGAACCCAGATGGTGACGCTGTCGGTCGTATATTGCCCGAACAGCGCGTGCGCGGTGCCGTCGATCAACAGCGCAATTAGGATCGCCGGAAACGTCAATTGCACGTCGGCGGCGCGCATGATCAGAGTATCGACCGCGCCGCCGGCATACCCGGCAATCAGACCCAGCGCGATGCCGAGCGCGGCGGCAAAGGCGACCGACATCAGCCCGACGGCGAGCGAGAGTCGCGAGCCGTAGAGGATCGTCGACAGAATGTCGCGCCCCTGGTCGTCGGTCCCGAGCAGGAAGCGGGCATCGCCGCCCTTTTGCCACACCGGAGGCAGATGCGAGTCGAGCAGGCTCAGCGTCTTCAGGTCGAACGGATCGTGCGGCGCGACCCAGGGGGCGAGCGCGGCCCCGAGAACGATGATCAGCGTAACCAGCGCGGCGACGACGGTTACCTTCGACTGCCAGAACGAATAGACGATATCGCTGTCGAGCAGGTCGGCGAACCAGCGCCGTTGCGCCGAAAAACCGAAGCCGCGGACCGGCTCGACGCTCATCGCATCACCGCCGAACGCATGTCGATGCGGATGCGCGGGTCGACGACGACATACAGAAGGTCGACGACCAGATTGATGACCACAAAAATGAAGGCGACGAGCAGCAGATAGGCCGACATGATCGGGATGTCGGCGTTCTGCACCGCGCGCAGGAACAGCAAACCCATGCCCGGCCACTGAAACACGGTTTCGGTGATGATCGCGAAGGCAATGATCGATCCGAGCTGCAATCCTGCAATCGTCATCACCGGCACCAGCGTGTTCTTCAGCGCGTGGTGGAAATTGACGATGCGATCCGGCAGCCCGCGCGCGCGCGCGAATTTGATGTAATCGGCGCGCAGCACCTCGATCATTTCGGAGCGAACGAGGCGCATGATCAGCGCCATCTGAAACAGGCCGAGCGTCACGGACGGCAGCACCAGCGCCTTCAGCCCCGATATCGTCAGCAGGCCCGTGGTCCAGAACCCGATCGCCACCGTGTCGCCGCGCCCGAACGACGGCAGCCAGCCGAGCGTAACGGCGAACAGGAAAATGAGCAGGATGCCGATCAGGAAAGTCGGCAGTGAAATGCCGGCCAGCGAAACGGTGAGCAAGAACCCCGACAGCCAGGAATTGCGATGCAGCGCGGTGTAAACGCCCATGGGAATGCCAAAAACCAGCGAAAACAGGGCTGAAACGAAGGACAGCTCCATCGTCGCCGGAAAGCGTTCGGCAAACAGGTCGATCACCGGCTGCTTGAACTGATACGAGGCGCCGAAGTCGAAATGCATCGCGCCCCAGATAAAGCGGGCGAACTGCACCAGCACCGGGGCATCGAGGCCGAGTTGCTCGCGCAAGGCCGCGCGGTCCTCCGCGCTGGTCTCGATCCCGACCATCTGGTTGATCGGGTCGCCGACAAAGCGAAACAGCGTGAAAGCGATCAGCGCGACCACGATCATCACCAGCAGCGCCTGAAACGCCCGGCGAACAATGAAGGCGAGCATTACGTTCGGCCCTTCACGCTAGAATCGTTCCGGCGCCGCCCCGGCGGGCGGCGCCGCGCGACGTTGCAAGCGGCGCGCACTACTGCTTTGTGAACCAGTAGAACAGGATCTGGTTGTCGGGGCGCTGGGTGACCTTGATGTGGTTGGAGACGCCCCAGGCCAGCGCCTGCTGGTGCAACGGCACATAGGCCCAGTCGCGGACCTGGCCGATTTCATAAGCCTGCTTGATCAGCTGGTCGCGTTTGGCCTTGTCGCCTTCGACGAGAACCTCCTTGGTCAACTCCTCAACCTTCGGATCGCAGTAGTTGCCCAGGTTGTTGTTGCCGCCGACGCCCTTCTCGTCGCGGCAGCGATACATATTGGCGAGGATGTTCCACGAGTCGAACGAGCCTGGCGTCCAGCCGAGCAGGTAGAACGAGGTATCGTAGTGGCCGGAGACCAGTACCTTGGCGAAATATTTGGCCTTCGGCTGCGCCAGCAGATCGATCTTGACGCCGACCTTCGCCAGCATGGCGACGACCGCCTGACAGATCGCTTCGTCATTGACGTAACGGTCGTTGGGGCAGTCCATCGTCACTTCAAAGCCGTTCGGATAGCCGGCATCGGCGAGCAGCTTCTTCGCTTTGTCCGGGTCGTAGGCCGGACGGGTGAAGTCCTTCGACAGATCGAACAGCAAGGGCGATATCATCAGCGCCGAGGGCGTCGCCGCACCGCGCATGACCTTGTCCTTGATCGCGTTCTCGTCGATCGCGAGATAGAAGGCCTCGCGCACGCGCGCATCCTTGAAGGGGTTCTTGCCCTTGACGCTGGAGTAGAGCAGCTCCGGTCGATATTGGTCGAAGCCGAGGAAGATCGTGCGCAGCTCCGGACCTTGCAGGACCTTGGCCACGCCGCTCGCGTCCACGCGCGGGATGTCCTGAAGAGGAATCGGATCGGCCCAGTCAACGTCGCCGGAGAGCAATGCCGCGACACGGGTCGCGTCATTGGAAATCGTGGTGAAGATTACTTCATCAAAATTGCTTTCCAGCTTTCCCCACCAGTTCGGATTGCGCTTGAAGACCGTGCGCACGCCTGCCTGATGTTCGGTGATGATGAAGGGGCCGGTGCCGTTGGCATGCAGCGCCGCGTAGTTCATCTGCTGGCCCGCCTGGGGCTGCGCCGTCGTCGAATTGTGTTCCTCGCACCATTTCTTCGACAGGATGTACCAGGTATCCCATTCGGCGTTCAGGATCGGGTTCGGTCCCGACAGCACGAAGTCGACCGTGTAGTCGTCGACCTTCACGACCTTGGCGTCGGCAGGCAGCCTGGTCTTGACGTCCGAGGTCGGACCGCGTGCCCGATCGGCGGAAAATACCACGTCGTCGGCGGTGAAATCCTCGCCGTTCTGGAACTTGACGCCCTTGCGCAGGTGGAAGCGCCAGCGCGTCGGCTCGAGAACCTCCCAGCTCTCGGCGAGGCCCGGAATAATCTTCAGGTCCTTGCCGCGCTTGGTCAGGCCTTCATAGACGTTGCCGAGAACGCCGTGCGTGAAAGTCTCGTTCAGCGAGTACGGATCGAGTGATTTCAGGTCGCCCTGAAAGGCGAACTTGAAGGTGACGGCGGATGCCTGGCTTGCGAACAAGACCAGCGCCAATAGGCCCGTGAAAAAGCCGGTGCTGAATTTCATTTTCCCCTCGCCTGCTGAAGTGACGTTCGGCTCCGCTCATCCTGCGCAGCCCCGCCATTTTGTCCTGCACCAAGTCTAGTGGGATCAGCCGGAGATAGTCCAGACAGGGATTGCCGCCCGCGCAGACACGATAAGCCCAATTTTCAAGCATTTTTTGCGTCACGATGGCCGTACGACTCCGTAAATTGCCTAGGCCAGCCGCTCGGGAGGTTCCTGGACACCACTTTGCGGAATTTTACGGGAAGATTTTGTATCCGGAATATAACGGGAAACTAAGTTAGCTGACCGCATGTACGCTGCGTTAAACAGCGTGTGCGAAACGGAATACGGGTTCGTGAAACGGGAAATATCGGAAGTTAGCGGCGGGGCTCGTCAACAAAGGTTGCGAAGCCTGGTACTGTCCGTATTTAAGGCGCAGTGTCCTAATTTGAATCCGATGGTGGGCGCCGTCATAAGAGGCCGTTGTTGACTGTAGTAGAAGGCAGCAAGGAATAATCTATTCATCTTTTTTGGATTGGCCGCCAAAATCGGCGGCCTTTCTTGTCGCAATGACTTTTGAATCAAGCGCAGCGGCAATCGCATTCTCAACGAACCGCCGCGCCACTCCAACCTTGCTCCCGCCGTAGCCGATACGGCCGTCAGCTTCGAGCAGATCAAAGACTTCGTTGGCGTGCCGGATTATCAGACGCTGGAGGCACGCTACCCCGTGGTCTGAACGGCCGGCCTATACTCTCGATTTGCCGGAGACCGCGTGGTCGCGCTGATGCGCCACGTTTTCGAGAATCGCACCGTCTCATCGGTTTCATTAGGGAAAGAGCCCCAGCGCGAGGCTGGGGCTCCCCCGTGAGGCAGCGGCTGCAAAGGGGCAAACCAAAACAGCCGCTCCCGGCACTCGCCAAGAGCAGTAGGCGTGCGGCTTATTGCTACAAAGCCCGTGCGGCCGTCGCCCGCCGTCCTCTCATAAGCATCGGTCCGAACGATAGGGCGAAGCCGAAAAAGGCGATGCACCAGGCCAGCGCCGTAACATGGAGTAGTACATCGTTCCATCCGGGCTCCAACGACGCGCAGACCCGTGCCAGCGTGGCGGCGATGATCGCGACGTAGATCGCCTGCGTCATCGCCGAGGCTGCAAGCGCATTGCCGGTATGACCCAGGCTGGCGCGGGTCATCACCGCGAGCGTCATGGTCCCCGCCGCCCCTACCGTCCAGGCATGGATTCCGGCGCTCGCCGGAACGAGGTCGATCGCCGCCGCGCTTGCGAGCAGAAACCCGATCGGTACGAATGCGTAACCGACGTGCAGAATGAGCACCAATCGGTCGCGACAGGTCCGATCGCCGGCCCAGCGGCCGAGTCGAATGAAATTCAGCGCCGCTGAGGCGGCAAGCGCGGCGGCGGTCATTCGTCCGATCGGTTGCACGGTCCACAGCGCCAGCGTTGCGGCAGTGATGGCAATCGCGGCGGCGTCAAAACGACCGACCGGGGCCGGGAGCCGGCCGGGATTCTCGCGCGCCAGCCAGTTTCGGGTGAAGCTCGGAACGATACGGCCGCCGATGAGTGCGATGAGCAAGACGATTGCGGCGATGCCGATGCGGGCACCATATTCGGCGGTGCCCTGGACATGGGCCTCGATATGAAATGCAACATTGCCGGCAAGGAGCAATGTGACCAGACCTACAACGCGGAGGTTTCGCCAATTCCTGCCTGCGACAATCTCGCGCGCAGCGGCTGCTACGACCAAGGCCAGAAAGCTGACATCGATGCCCGCCGCCATGAGCCAGCCGATTTCAGCAGAACAGGTCACGCACACGCGGCCCGCGACCCACACCCCGACCAACGCGAGTAAAGGCATGCCCTGGATCGGCAGTCGTCCGGTCCAGTTGGGTATCGCCGTGAGCAAAAACCCGGTCACCACGGCCGGCAGATAGCCGTAGAGCATTTCGTGGACGTGCCAATCGACCGGTGACAATGCGCTCCACAATTCCAGTTCGCCGTTGAACATCGGCAGCCAGGCAAGGACGGCAACCCCTGCGTAAACGGCCCCAAACAGAAAAAATGGACGGAATCCGTACGATAGCAGAGCTGGGCCGTCATAGTCGCGCAGGCGAGGAATTCCGTTCATCAGACGGCGCTACCCTCGCTGCACGCACTCGAAAGCGCGCTTGAGACAAGTCGCGCCAGGATTCGGCGAGCGGTTCAGCATGCCTATCAGTGTCACCCACTCTTCATCGGATGCTTCGTGCGTGTAACGCTGCACGGTCTGCGTCACGCAGGCCGCAAGGTCGAGCCCCTCGGCGGCGGCCCGTTCCTTGACCGCGGCCAGCAGCGTCAAATCACCTGACCCGAGAATCGTTTCGATCGCCGCCCTCTCGTCGCGCAACCGGGCCAGAATATCGCCGAGCAGCATGATTTCGGCCTCAATACACGCGCAGCGCATCGGCGCCGGCCAGGTCGATGCCTTCAATCTTTGCCGCCGTCACCAACCGAGCGATGTATTGTGCGGCAGCGCGCCGACCGACGCTTTCGCGCAAGTATTCTGCGATACGCCCGACGACCGCCTCGTACGGCAGTGTCCGCCCTTCATGTTTGCGATCGAGCCGGATGATGTGAAACCCGTAGCGCGTCGCCACCGGCTCCGCGCACAGCTCGCCGGGCGCTAACGCCAACAGCGCCTGCTCGAATTCCGGCGTGGTCTGCCCCTCGGTGACCTGGCCGAGATTGCCGCCCTGCGCGCCGGACGGGCAGCGCGAATGTGCCTGCGCCAGATCCGCAAAGGATTCGGGCCTTTCGCGCAAGGTCGCCAGCACCGCGGCGGCATCGGCTTGCGCCCGCGCGTTAGCCTCGTGGTCGGAAGGCAATGCCGCAAACAGGATGTGCGAGGCCTCGTAGATGTCGGGCGAGCGGAACCGCGCCTTATTGTTCTCAAAGTAACGCCGGCAGGTCGCGTCATCCGGCTCGGGCAAGTTGACTTCACGATCGATGACGCCCCGCATCAGCGCCTCTTCGTCCGTCTCGCGCCGTCCAGCCTCATCGCTGATCGGTTCAGGCTTCAGGCCAATCGCACGAGCCCGCTGCAGCAGCAGTTCGCGGATGACGAGGGCGCGCGCGGCCTGTTGCCAGGCCGCGATCGGCTTGTCCGCCGGATGGTTCTGCATTTCATGCACGATCGCGTCACGTGCGATAGCGATACCATTGACGCTGACCGCAACCGGCTTGCCGGCTAGAAACTGCACATGAACGGAGCACGACATGGGCCGCTACTTCGCCGGCACGATGCGGCGCGTGCGGACCACCTGGTAACCGCGGCGGCCGAGATACCAAACCGGTGCGCTCCAGACGTGCACGAGACGGGTGAACGGAAACAGCAAAAAGATCGTCATGCCTAGCGCGAGATGCACCTGGAAGATCAGCGACACGTCGCTAATGAGCCCGGAAACGCCCGGCTGCAGCGTCAAGATCCCCTGCGCCCAGGTCATGAATGTCACCATGACGTGACCGTCGAGATGCTGCAGCGAGACCGGAATGGTGGCGAGGCCGAGCGTGAGTTGGACATAGAGGATCAGCAAAATCGCGATGTCGCCGAACGACGAAGTGTTGCGGATGCGCGCATCGAACAGCCGCCGGTGCACCAGCAACGTCAGGCCGATAAAGCACATCACGCCCGCGACGCCGCCGACTCCAATCGCCATCCACTGCTTGAAAGTGTGTGAAATGCCGAGTGCCTCGAAGATCCAGATCGGCGTCAGCAACCCGCCGAAATGACCAAGGAAGATGACGAGAATGCCGACATGGAACAAATTGGAGCCCCAGGCCAGCTGACGCCGGCGCAGCAACTGGCTCGAGCCGCTGCGCCAAGTGTACTGCTCGCGGTCGAAGCGGACCAGGCTGCCAAGCAGGAACACGGTCAGGCACAAATAAGGATACCAACCATAGACGATGTATATGATCAGATCGCGCATGACCGTTTCCTTATTGGCGCCGCGGATTGGCGTGGCCAGCCGGCGGCATATCGGGCGCGGGACGCATGCCGCCGCGCACGCGTGCGATCAAGCCGTCCTTGCAGCCGTCACCGGAACCAGGCCCGAAATTGACCGGTTCGTCCTCCCAGGCGGCATCAAGCGCCGCGAGGTCGTTGGCATCGGTGTCAGGCAATTCGAGCAGCGCGGAAACCTCTTCGTCCTTCGGCTCGGCGGCGGATAGCGCCACCAGCGCACGGAACACGGCTTCATAAGACGATTGCCGCTTGCGCAGGCGTTCCGCCAGCGCGGCGAAAATGTGCGCCGGCTGGCCGAGCGTTTCGCAGGCCTCCTTGAGCGGCCGCGTCGCCAAGTATTCGAGGAACAGCGGCAGGAAATCCGGCAGTTCGGCGGCGCTCATCAGCAGGCCCGCCTGCTCGTATTGCGCCTTGAGGTCGATCATGGCCTGGCCGCGGTCGCGGCTTTCGCCATGCACGTGCTCGAACAGATGCAGCGACAGCGAGCGCGTGCGATCGAACAGCAGCACGTAACGCTCCTGCAGATCGTAGAGGTCGTTGGTCGCAAGGTCCGTGGTCAACTCGGAAAGCTGTTGCCACACGCCCCGCGGGATCAACCGGTCTTGCGCCAGCGCGAGTCCGATCTCGGGTGCAGCCTCCTGCAGCTCAGCGGTCGGATAAGTGAGCAGCGCCGACAGCGCCTTCAAGGTCCGACTCATTACGCGATCTCCATCGGATTCTTGGCGCGCTTCGGCGTGCCGAACAGGTTCACTTCGCTAGTGCCGCCGGAGCAGCCATTGCCGAACGAGAAACCGCAGGAGCCGCGCAGGTCGTAGGCATCTTCATTGATCTCGCGGTGCGCGGTCGGGATGACGAAGCGATCCTCGTAGTTGGCGATCGCCATGACGTGGTACATGTCCTCGATCGCCTGCGCGGTCAGGCCGACGCGCTTGGCGATCGCCTCGTCGATGACGCCGTCGACCGTTTTGGCGCGCATATAGGCGCGCATCGCCAGCATGCGTTCGAGACCATTGGCGACCGGCTCTTCCTTGCCGGCCGTGAGCAAGTTGGCGAGGTATTTGAGGGGAATGCGTAGGGAACGCACGTCGGGCATCTCGCCGTCATGGCCGATCGTGCCGGCCTGCGCCGCCGACTGGATCGGCGACAACGGCGGCACGTACCACACCATCGGCAGCGTGCGGTATTCGGGATGCAGCGGGAACGCCACCTTCCACTCCATCGCCATCTTGTAGACCGGCGAGCGGCGGGCGCCCTCCAGCCAGTTGTCGCTGATGCCGTCGGCGCGCGCTTGCGCGATCACCTTCGGATCGTGCGGATTGAGGAAGATGCCGAGCTGCGCCTCGTAGAGATCCTGCTCATCCGGCACGCTCGCCGCCTGCTCGATGCGGTCGGCGTCATAAAGCACCACGCCGAGATAACGAATACGGCCGACGCAGGTCTCCGAGCACACCGTCGGCTGTCCAGCCTCGATTCGCGGATAGCAGAAGATGCACTTCTCCGATTTGCCGCTCGACCAGTTGTAATAGATCTTCTTGTAGGGGCAGCCGGACACGCACATGCGCCAGCCGCGGCACTTGTCCTGGTCGATGAGGACGATGCCGTCCTCCTCGCGCTTGTAGATCGCGCCGGAGGGGCAGGCCGCGACGCAGGCCGGATTGAGGCAGTGCTCGCACAGCCGCGGCAGATACATCATGAAGGTATTTTCGAACTGGCCGTAGATTTCCTTCTGCACGCCCTCGAAATTGACGTCCTTCGAGCGTTTGGCGAACTCGGTGCCGAGGATCTCCTCCCAGTTCGGACCCCACTCGATCTTCTCCATGCGCTCGCCGGTGATCAGCGAGCGTGGCCGCGCCGTCGGCGAGGCCTTCAGCTCCAGCGCGTTCTGCAGGTGCTCGTAGTCGAATGTGAAGGGCTCGTAGTAGTCGTCGATCTCCGGCAGGTCGGGGTTGGCGAAAATGTTCGCCAGCACCCGCCATTTCGAGCCGATGCGTGGCTCGATCTTGCCGTTCTTCTTGCGCCGCCAGCCGCCGTTCCAGCGCTCCTGGTTCTCCCACTCCTTGGGATAGCCGATGCCCGGCTTGGTCTCGACGTTGTTGAACCAAGCGTATTCCATGCCTTCGCGATTGGTCCACACGTTCTTGCAGGTGACCGAGCAGGTGTGACACCCGATGCACTTGTCGAGGTTCAAGACCATCGCGATCTGCGCGCGGATTTTCATTCTGCGGCCTCCAGTTTGGTCCTAGGCTCGTTCTTGGGCGCGACGGTGAGAGGTTCGGGCTGATCGGCCGTCGGTTTGTCGAGCCAATCGACTTTCGCCATCTTGCGGATGATGACGAATTCGTCGCGGTTGGTGCCGATCGTGCCGTAATAGTTGAAGCCGTAGGCCTGTTGGGCGTAGCCGCCGATCATGTGCGTCGGTTTGATTACGATGCGCGTCACCGAATTATGGATGCCGCCGCGCTGGCCGGTGATCTCCGAGCCCGGCACGTTCACGATCTTCTCCTGCGCGTGATACATCAGGCACATGCCGTCCTTCACGCGCTGGGAGACCACGGCGCGGGCGACCAGCGCGCCGTTCGAGTTGTAGGCCTCGATCCAGTCGTTATCGGCGATGCCGACTTTCCTGGCGTCGTTCTCGCTGATCCAGACGATCGGCCCGCCGCGCGACAGCGTGAGCATCAAGAGGTTGTCGGTGTAAGTGGAGTGGATGCCCCACTTCTGATGCGGCGTGATGAAATTGAGGACGATCTGCTTTTCGCCGTTGGGCTTTGAGTCGATCACCGGCTTGACCGCCTTGAGATCGACCGGCGGACGGTAGACGCAGAGCGCCTCGCCGAACGCCCGCATCCACAGATGATCCTGGTAAAGCTGCTGGCGGCCCGACAGCGTGCGCCAGGGGATCAACTCGTGCACGTTGGTGTAGCCGGCGTTGTAGCAGACCTTCTCCGACTCCAGCCCCGACCAGGTCGGTGCCGAGATGATCTTGCGCGGCTGCGCCACCACGTCGCGGAAGCGGATTTTCTCGTCCTCCTTCGGGATGGCGAGATGCTTGTGGTCGAGGCCGGTGGTTTTCGACAGCGCCTCCCAGGCCTTCACGGCGACTTCGCCGTTGGTCTCGGGCGCGAGCGAGAGGATCACTTCGGTGGCGTCGATGTCGGTGTCGATGCAGGCGAGTCCCTTGGTCGCCCCCTCCTCCGTCACTTCACCATTTAACCGCTTCAGCAGATTGACCTCGTGCTCGGTGTTCCAGGCGATGCCCTTCACGCCGTTGCCGATCTTCTGCATCAGGGGCCCGAGCGCCGTGTAGCGCTTGTAGATGTTGGGGTAGTCGCGTTCGACCAGCGTGACCGCCGGCATGGTCTCGCCGGGGATCGGCTCGACCTCGCCCTTTTTCCAGTCCTTGACGTCGAGCGCCTGCGCGATCTCGCCCGGCGAGTCGTGCATGATCGGCGTTAGCACCACGTCCTTTTCGACGCCGAGCACTTCCGGCGCCACTTCCGAGAACTTCTTGGCGATCGCCTTGTAGATTTCCCAATCGCTCTTGCATTCCCACACCGGGTCTACCGCCGAGGTCAGCGGATGAATGAAGGGGTGCATGTCGGAGGTGTTGAGATCGTTCTTCTCGTACCAGGTGGCCGTCGGCAGCACGATGTCGGAATAGACGCAGGTCGTGGACATGCGGAAGTCGAGTGTGACCAGCAGGTCGAGCTTTCCCTTCGGCGCCTCGTCGTGCCAGGCGACTTCCTTTGGCTTCACTTTGCCGGTTTCGCCGAGATCCTTGCCTTGCACGCCGTGCGTGGTGCCGAGCAGGTGCTTGAGGAAATATTCGTGGCCCTTGCCGGACGAACCGAGCAGGTTCGAGCGCCACACGAACATGTTGCGCGGCCAGTTGTCCGGATGATCCGGATCCTCGCAGGACAACTGCAGCTCGCCCGACCTCAGGGCCTTGGCGACGTAGTCCTTGGGCTCGAGGCCGGCGGCCTGCGCCTTCGCTGCTATCGTCAGCGGGTTTTGCTTGAGCTGCGGGGCCGACGGCAGCCAGCCCATGCGCTCGGCGCGCACGTTATAGTCGATCAGCGCGCCGTCCCACGGGCCCGGCGGCGCGGTCGGCGAGAGGATTTCGTCGATACCCAAAGTCTCGTAGCGCCACTGGTCGGTGTGCGCGTAGAAGAATGAGGTCGAGTTCTGCTGCCGCGGCGGACGACCCCAGTCGAGCGCGAAGGCAAGGGGCAGCCAGCCCGACTGCGGGCGCAGCTTCTCCTGGCCGACATAATGCGACCAGCCGCCGCCTGACTGGCCGACGCAACCGCACATCACCAGCATGTTGATGACGCCGCGGTAATTCATGTCGCAGTGATACCAGTGGTTCATAGCCGCGCCGATGATCACCATCGAGCGCCCCTTGGTCTTCTCGGCGTTGAGCGCGAATTCGCGCGCAACCGTGACGATGTGGTCGCGCGGCACGCCGCTGATCTTTTCCGCCCAGGCTGGCGTATAGGGCACGTTGTCGTCGTAGGACTTGGCGACATGCTCGCCGCCGAAGCCGCGGTCGAGGCCGTAATTGGCGACAAAGAGGTCGAACACGGTAGCGACCAGCGCCTCGCCGTCCTTGAGCGCCACGCGCTTGGCCGGCACCTTGCGTACCAGAACGCTCGGATGACCGGTGCCGGCGAAGTGGTCGTGCTCGCGGTTGCCGAAATAAGGAAAGCCGACGTCGGCGAGCTCGTCCTTGTCGTCGGCGAAGCTCAGTTGCAGCTTGGTCTCGCCGCCGTCCGACTTCTTCTCTTCCAGGTTCCACTTGCCCTTCTCGCCCCAGCGGAAGCCGACCGAGCCGCGCGGCGCCACGATGCTCTTCGACGCCTCGTCATAGGCGAGCGTCTTCCATTCCGGGTTGTTGCTCTCGCCGAGATTGCCGGTGAAGTCGGAGGCACGCAGGAGCCGCCCGGGCACCAGCCCGCCGTCCTGCTTCGTGAGCTGCACCAACATCGGCATATCCGTGTACTGGCGCACATAGTCCTGGAAGTACCTGGCCTGCCGGTCGAGATAGAATTCGCGCAGGATGACGTGGCCCATGGCCATGGCCAGCGCCGCGTCGGTACCCTGCTTCACCGAGATCCAGAGATCGGCGAACTTGGAAGCTTCCGAATAGTCGGGGCAGATGACGACGCTCTTGGCGCCGCGATAGCGCGCCTCGGTGTAGAAATGCGCGTCCGGCGTGCGCGTCTGCGGGACGTTGGAGCCCCAGAGGATGAGGAAGCCGGAATTGTACCAGTCGGCGCTTTCGGGAACGTCGGTCTGCTCGCCCCAGGTCTGCGGGCTAGACGGCGGCAGGTCGCAATACCAGTCGTAAAACGACATGCAAACGCCGCCGAGCAGCGACAGATAACGCGAGCCGGCGGCATAGGACACCATCGACATCGCCGGGATCGGCGAGAAGCCAATGACGCGATCGGGGCCGTGCCGCTTGACCGTGTAGGCATTGGCGGCGGCGATGATTTCGGTGACCTCGTCCCAGGTTGCGCGCACGAAGCCGCCGAGGCCGCGCTTCTGCGTATAGGCGGCGCGCTTTTCCGGGCTCTCGACGATCGAGGCCCAGGCCGCCACCGGCGTGCGCAGCGTCCGCGCCTCACGCCACAGCTTCAGCAGGCGCGAGCGCACCAGCGGATATTTCATCCGGTTGCCGGAATAGAGATACCAGGAATAGCTGGCGCCGCGCGAGCAGCCACGCGGCTCGTGGTTCGGCAGTTCGGGGCGCGTGCGCGGATAGTCGGTCTGCTGCGTCTCCCAGGTGACGATGCCGCCCTTGACGTAGATCTTCCACGAGCACGAGCCGGTGCAGTTGGCGCCGTGCGTCGAGCGCACGATCTTGTCGTGCTGCCAGCGCTTGCGGTAGCCGTCCTCCCAGCGCCGGTCTTCGTGCGTGGTGATGCCGTGGCCGTCGGCGAACGCTTCATCGCCACGCCTGAAGAAAGTCAGCCGATCGAGAAAGTGGCTCATCTTCGCTAGTCCCTATTCAGCGGGTTGCGGCGCGCCGGGCAGCGACGGACCGCGCTCGATATCGCGCAGCAGGCCGCCGGGCCGCGTATAGAAACCCCAGGTGATGGCGATGCAGGTGATGTAGAAGACGAGGAAACCCCACAGCGCCATTTCCGGCCCGCCGGTGAGCGAGATCGAGGTGCCGTAGGCCTTCGGGATGAAGAAGGCGCCATAAGCCGCGACCGCCGAGGTGAAGCCGATGATCGCCGCCGATTCCATCTCGGCTTGGCGCTGCCGCGCGGACACCGCGAGGCCCGGTTCGAGGCGCGGCATTTCCACCCGCATGATCGCCGGGATCATCTGGAAGGTCGACGCATTGCCCACGCCGGTGGCGAAGAACAGCAGCATGAACATTGCGAAGAAGCCCCAGAACGCGCCGGGCTGGTCCTTGATGCCGAGGAAGTAGAGGACGCCGGCGACCGCCGCGATCATCAGCGCGAACACCCAGAAGGTGACGCGGCCGCCGCCGTAGCGGTCCGACAGCCAGCCGGTGGCCGAACGCGACAGCGCCCCGACCAGCGGCCCGAGGAAGACGAAGCTCAGGGAGTCAACCTGCGGAAACATGGTCTTGGCGAGCAGCGGGAAGCCGGCCGAATAGCCGATGAAGGAGCCGAAGGTGCCGGTATAGAGCCAGCACATCAGCCAGTTGTGCTTGCGCTTGAAGATCACCGCCTGGTCGGCGAAGGAGGCCTTCATCGCGGCGATATCGTTCATGCCGAACCACGCGGCCGTCGCCGCGACGGCGATGAACGGCACCCAGATGAAGCCGGCATTCTGCAGCCACAATCTTGCGCCGGCACTCTCCGGTTGCGGATCGCCGCCGAACCAGCCGAACACGCCGGCGGTGATCACCAGCGGAATGACGAACTGCACGACGCTGACGCCGAGATTGCCAAGCCCGGCATTGAGCGCAAGTGCGTTGCCCTTCTCAGCCTTGGGGAAGAAGAAGGAGATGTTCGCCATCGAGGAGGCGAAGTTGCCGCCGCCGAAGCCGCACAGCAGCGCCAGCGACAGGAAGATAATGTAGGGCGTATCGGGGCTCTGTACCGCCAGGCCGATACCGACCGCAGGGATCATCAGCGACCAGGTCGAGATGGAGGTCCACAGCCGGCCGCCGAAGATCGGCGGCATGAAGGAATAGAAGATGCGCAGCGTCGCCCCCGACAAGCCGGGCATGGCGGCGAGCCAGAACAACTGGTCGGTCGAGAACCTGAAGCCGACCGTCGGCAACTTGGCGACGACGACCGACCACACCATCCAGATCGCAAAGGCGAGCAGCAGCGCCGGAATCGAGATCCACAGGTTGCGCCGGGCGATGGCGCGGCCCTTTTCGTTCCAGAATGCCGGCTCTTCCGGTTTCCATTCCGTCAGCACATGGCCGGCCAATGCGCCGACGTGCTTTTCCTCGTGGATCGGCACCATTTCCGGAAATTCCGGCAGCCTGCGAAGGCCGGGTTCGAGATGCTCCTGCTCCATGCGGCGGATGGCGAGGTGCATCCAAAGCAGCGAACCGGAGGCGATGAGGAACAGCAGCATGAAGCAGCTGGTCCAGATGCCGGTGAGATCGTTGAGCACGCCGAACGCGACCGGCAACACGAAGCCGCCGAGGCCGCCGATCATGCCGACCAGGCCGCCGACCGAACCCACATTGTCCGGATAGTAGACCGGGATGTGCTTGTACACCGCGGCCTTGCCCAGGCTCATGAAGAAGCCGAGCACGAAAATCAGCGAAACGAAGGTGACGACGCCAGTCGCCATGTGGAAATGCATCGGGCCCTTGATGCCTTGGACCACGTAGTCGGTCGGCGGGTAGGCGAGGATGAAAGTGATCAGCACCGAGACGCCGAACATCCAGTACATGATGCGGCGGGCGCCGTATTTGTCGGACAGATGCCCGCCATAGGCGCGGAACAGGCTCGCCGGAATCGAATAGGCCGCGGCCAACATGCCGGCAGTCTCGATGTCGAGCTTGTAGACGCCGATCAGATAGCGCGGCAGCCACAGCGACAGCGCCACGAAGGCGCCGAAGGCGAAGAAATAATACAGCGAGAAGCGCCAGACCTGGAGGTTCTTCAGCGGCTCAAGCTCGAGCCAGGCGCTGCGCGGGCGCTCGCCCTTGGCGCGGCGGGCCATTTCGACCGGATCTTCCCTGGTGGTGAGCCAGAAGATGACTGCCATCAGCGCGATCGCCGCCGCCCAGACCTGCGCGGTCACCTGCCAACCGTAGGCAACGAGCACGAACGGCGCGCAGAACTTGGTCACGGCGGCGCCGACATTGCCGGCGCCGAAGATGCCGAGGGCGGTGCCTTGCCTTTCCGGCGGATACCAGCGGGAGACATAGGCGATGCCGACCGCGAAGGAACCGCCGGCGATGCCGACGCCCAGCGCCGCGATCAGAAACTGGGGGTAGGTGTGCGCGTAGGTGAGCAGGTACGTCGCAATTGCGGCGGCCAGCATCACCACCGTGTAGACGCGGCGACCGCCAATCTGGTCCGTCCAGATGCCGAGAAAAATGCGGATGATCGAACCGGTCAGGATCGGCGTGCCGACCAGGAGACCGAACTGGGTTTCGTTGAGGCCGAGCTGCTGCTTGATCTGGATGCCGATGATGGCGAAAATGGTCCACACCGCAAAACACACGGTGAAGGCGATGGTCGACATCCAGAGCGCGCGGCCCTGGCCGGCGACACTGGGTGCTGTTTTGGCTGGCATGGCGCGCCCCGCTCCTTTTCCCTGCTCGATGCTGGCAAGACCAAAGCTGCTGCGTGCGCCCGATGCTTTGACGCCGATCAATAATACTTGCCTTTCCGTGACGAATTTTTTGCTTTACTTAAATCGGCCAGCGATTTGACTTTCTGATTATTATTGATTGACAATAGTCAATTCGCTGCAGCGCGGTTTGCAACTAACATCATCCGGTTGAAGGTCCATCCGCGGAGAAGCCCCGTGCGAAAATCCGACCGCAAATTGATCCGCGACCTGCCGCTGTTCCGCGACATGAGCGAGAAGAATTTCGAGGACTTGCTGACTGCAGCGTTCCTGCAGCGCTTCCCGGAACGGGTGTCGCTGATCACCGAAGGCGATCTGCCCGACTTTCTGCATGTCGTGGTCGAAGGCTCGGTCGAGATGTTCGCCGCTCACGGCGGCCACGAAACGACGCTCGACATCATGCGGCCGGTGACGACGTTCATTCTGGCGGCCGTCATCCGCGACGAAGTCTATCTCAAGTCGGCGCGCACGCTCACAGCGGCGCAGATCCTCATGATCCCGGCACAGACCGTACGCGACATCTTTGGCCGTGACGCCGCCTTCGCACGCGCCATCGTCAGCGAACTCGCGGAACGCTATCGCAGCCTCGTGCGCGCGCTCAAGAACGAGAAATTGCGCACCAGCGCCGAGCGGTTGGCAAACTGGATTCTGGAGGCCGACGCCAAACAGGGGCATCGGCACAACATCGTGCTGAGTTTCGACAAGCGCACGCTGGCGTCGCGCCTGGGAATGAGGCCGGAGATTCTGTCACGCAACCTGGCGATGCTGTCGAAATACGGCGTGAAGAGTTCCGGACGCGACATCATCGTCGAGGACCTGCCGGCGCTTCGGCAATTCGCCAAGCCGAATGCGCTCATTGACGGGTAAGCCATCGAACATGGCGTTTGATTTTACCCTGCCAAGCCTGACATTGGGCTCACGAGTCTGCTTGGGCTATCTGCCAAGAATCTGCTCACCGGATCTCATGGCCGCGGTGACATCAGCCACATTTCGTCGATTATCCTCAGCGCGCTTACGATCAGACGATCTCTGGCCCGTGACTTGGTGTGGGAGAAGAGGAGCGCCGTCTGCGCGGCTAGCGCTTCTAAAGCTGCTCTCTCGGCGTAAAGCCTTAATCCGCCGAATAGCCGAGGTCGACCTCACATAAGCCCCATTATAGAACGCTCTTGTCCGCTTCTGTCGGAAAGCATACATGCGCAGCACACTTATCCATGCCTGCGATGGGTCATTGGGCGGCATCACAAGACCTCCGCTGAGAGTCTCCTTGCCGCCGGAAGCGGACATCAAGTCGGCGCTGAACACGCTGATCGGCCGTTTACGAGTCAAAGGCGGACACCGCCCCAGCTACCTGTCGAAAGACGAGCTGGTGGACGATTCGTCGAGAAGCTACCGGAGACCGCACTGGCTGGCTGGGGCGCCAGGATTCGAACCTGGGAATGGCGGAATCAAAATCCGCTGCCTTACCACTTGGCTACGCCCCAACACCTGCACGGAAAAATTGCGCGACGCTATGCCGACGCGCTCGCGGCCGGACCATAGCGGCGCCCCGATGGCCGATCAACGGCCGCCGGCGGTCCGTCACCGGCCCTCGCGCCGGCGCGGCGGCGGCGCTAGGATCGATCTATGACCTACCGCGCGCCGGTTGCCGACATTGCCTTCGCCCTCAAGCACGCTGCCGGCCTGAAAACCGCACTGACAGAGGGGCTTTACGGCGACCTCGACGAGGAGACCGTCGATTCGGTTCTGGCGGAAGCCGGCCGTTTCGCCAGCGACGTCATCGCGCCGCTCAATACGGTCGGCGACAAGTTCGGCACGCCATTCAAGGACGGCGTGGTGACGACGCCGCCGGGCTGGAAGGAGGCCTACACCGCCTGGTCGCGAGCCGGCTGGAACGGGCTCGCGGCGCCGGCGCAATGGGGCGGCCAGGAGCTGCCGCAGGCGGTAAACGCCGCCTGCATCGAAATGTGGAACGCGGCCTCGATGGCCTTCGGCATCGGCCCGGTGCTGACCATGGCCGCGGTCGACGCGCTCGAAGCCTACGGTTCCGACGACTTGAAGCAGCGCTATCTCGGCAAACTGGTGAGCGGCGAATGGATGGGCACCATGCAGCTCACCGAGCCGCAGGCCGGCTCCGACGTCGGCGCGCTGCGCTCACGCGCGACGCGCGCTGCCGACGGCAGCTATCGCATCACCGGCTCGAAGATCTTCATCACCTACGGCGAGCACGATCTGACCGACAACATCATCCATTTCGTGCTGGCGCGGCTGCCCGATGCACCTGCCGGCACCAAAGGCATCTCGCTGTTCCTCGTCCCCAAATTCATGCCGGACGGCACGCGCAACGACGTGCGCGCGCATTCGGTCGAGCACAAGCTGGGCATCCATGCCTCGCCCACCTGCACCATGGTCTATGGCGACAAGGGCGGCGCCGTCGGTTTCCTCATCGGCGAGGAAAACAAGGGCATGCACGCGATGTTCAAGATGATGAACCGCGCGCGCCTTGCCGTCGGCCTGCAGGGCGTCGCCATCGCCGAACGCGCCACGCAGCAGGCGCTCAGCTATGCGCGCGAGCGCAAGCAGGGACCGGCCAGCGCCATCATCGCCTATCCGGACGTCAAGCGCATGCTGCTCACCATGCGCGCGCTCACGGCGGCGGCGCGGGCAATCTGCTACGCAACCGGCGTCGCCATCGACCGCGCCGAGCGTTCGGCCAGCGACGCGTTGCGCGAAAGCGCGCACGAGCGCGCCTCGCTGCTCACGCCGGTGGCGAAAGCCTTCTCCACCGATATCGGCATCGAGGTCGCCTCCCTCGGCGTGCAGGTGCATGGCGGCATGGGCTTCATCGAGGAAACAGGCGCCGCGCAGCATTTTCGCGACGCGCGCATCGCCGCCATCTACGAAGGCACCAACGGCATCCAGGCGCTCGATCTGGTGACGCGCAAGATTCCGCAGGAGGGCGGCGCCACCGTTGCTCTCTATATCAATGAGCTTCGCCGCACCGTTGCGGCAGTTGCGGCCAGCAACAATCCGGCCTTCGGCGAGACCTCGGCGCGGTTGACAGACGCCATCGACAGCCTGGAGCGGGCGACGCTTTGGCTCTTGGCGCAGAAATCGTCCGATGCTGCGCTCGCCGGCGCCACCCCCTATTTGCGCATGTTCGGCAACGCCGCCGGCGGCTGCATGCTGGCGGAGCAGGCGCTCGCCGCCGCGCGCGAAAGCGGGGACGGCGCCGCACGCACGGCGCTGACCCGTTTCTTCGCCGAGAACATCGCGGTGCAGGCGTCCGGGCTCGAACGCGCGGTGACCGAAGGCGCCGATTCGATCACCAAGGCGCAAGCGGCTTTGATGGAGTAGTGCATGGACCTCATCACCGTCACCGACGAGGGGCCGGTCCGCACCGTGCGGATGAATCGGCCGGAAAAGAAGAACGCGCTGACGCTGGCGATGTATGACGCGATTTCCGCCGCCATCGACGGCGCCAAGCGCGATCACGCGCTGCACTGCCTGCTGATTGCCGGCTGCCCGAACGATTTCTGCGCCGGCAACGATATCGGCGATTTCGTCAAGGCCTCCGTCGAGGGCGGCACGCTGGGCGCGCCGATCATCCGCTTTCTCGAAGTGCTCGCCCACTGCGACAAGCCGTTGGTGGCCGCCGTGCAGGGCAACGCCGTCGGCATCGGCACCACCATGCTGATGCATTGCGACTACGTCGTCGCCAGCACCGAGGCCCGCTTTTCCACGCCCTTCGTCCGCCTCGGCGTGCTGCCGGAGGCCGCCTCGACGTTGATCGCGCCGCGCCTGATGGGCCATGCGCGCGCCTTTTCGCTGCTGGTCATGGGCCGCCCGATGAACGCCGAGGACGCAAAGTCCGCTGGCCTCGTCAACATGGTGGTGGCGCCGGACGCGGTCGACGCCGAAGCGACGAAAGCCGCGCGCGAGATTGCCGCGCTGCCGCCGCACGGCGTGCTCGCAGCGCGCAAGCTGCTGCGCGGCTCGCGCGACGACGTTCTCAAGCGCATGCACGAAGAAAATTCGCTGTTCCAGGCGCGGCTGCGCACCGAGGAAGCCCGCGGCGCGTTCGAGGCGTTCCTGTCCCGCAAGCACTGATGCGACGATCCCGGGGAGCCGGCCGTGGTCAAATTCATCGACAGCGCCACCACGATCGAAGTCGCCGATGTCGTGGCCAGCGAAGCCTTCTACCGCGAGACGCTCGGCTTCCGCCCCGGTTTCTTCTACGGTGAGCCGCCGACGTTCTGCATCGTCAACCGCGACAAGGTGACGATCTTCCTCGACCAGAAACGTACGCCGCACCCGACCCCTCACAATCAGTATTGGACGCTCTATATCTATGTCGATGACGTCGACACGATGTACGCCGAACTGAAAGGCCGCGGCGTGACCATCGAGCGAGCCATCGAGGATCAGTTCTACGGCTGCCGCGATTTCGACCTGCGCGATCTGGACGGTCACCTGATCGGCATTGGGCAGAATTTGACGAAGAAAGCCGGATAACGCCGGCGGTTCATGGGGGGAAGTGCATGTCGCTTGCCGGCAAAACGCTGTTCGTCACCGGCGCCTCGCGCGGTATTGGCCTCGCCATCGCGCTCAAGGCCGCGGCCGACGGCGCCAATATCGCCATCGCCGCCAAGACTGTCGATCCGCACCCCAAGCTCGAGGGCACCATCCACACCGCCGCCGCGCAGATCGAAAAGGCCGGTGGCCACGCCTTGCCGCTGGCCGTCGACGTACGCGAAGAAGCTTCGGTGAAGCAGGCCATCGAGCAGACGGCGGCGCGATTTGGCGGCATCGATATCGTGGTCAACAACGCCAGCGCCATCCAGTTGACCGACGTCGAACAGACCGACATGCGCCGCTACGACCTGATGATGGGGATCAATACGCGAGGTACTTACATGGTGTCGAAATACGCGCTGCCCTTCCTCGCCAAGGCGCCAAACCCGCACATCCTGATGCTGTCGCCGCCGCTCGACATGGCCGAGAAATGGTTTGCGCCGCACACCGCCTATACGATGGCGAAATTCGGCATGAGCCTCGTGGTGCTGGGCCTTGCCGGCGAGCAGCGCGGCCGGATCGCCGTCAACGCCTTGTGGCCGCGCACGACGATCGCCACCGCCGCGATCAAGAACCTGCTCGGCGGCGACGCCGTAATGCGCATGTCGCGCACGCCGGACATCATCGCCGAGGCCGCCTGGCGCATCTTTCACAAGCCGAAGGGGTTTACCGGCCACTTCCTCATCGACGACACGTTCCTCGCCGGCGAAGGCGTGACCGACTTCGACCGCTATCGTGTCGACCCGGGCCAGCCTTTGCAGGTCGATTTCTTCGTGCCCGACAGCATGCCGCCGCCCAAGGGCGTAAGCCTGCAGGCGCTGGCCTAGCGGCAAAATTTGCGCGGCGCCGCTGCTGCGCGTTAGAAGCGAACTATGTCCACCCTCCTCATCACGCATCCGGCCTGCCTCGACCATCAGACCCCGCTCGGCCATCCCGAGCGGGCGGACCGTCTGCGCGCGATCGAGCAGGCGCTGGAGGACGAGCGCTTCCAGACGCTGGCGCGCGTTGAGGCGCGGCGCGCGCCGCTCGAGACCATCGCGCTGGCGCATCCGATGGAGTACGTCGAAGCCATCCGCGACGCTTCGCCCGGCGACGGTCTGGTGCAGATCGACGCCGACACCTCGATGTCGGCGGGCAGCTTCGAGGCGGCACTGCGCTGCGTCGGCGGCGGCATGCTGGCGGTGGACGAGGTGATGAATCAGAAGGCGGCGAACGCCTTCGTCGCCACGCGTCCGCCCGGCCACCACGCCGAGACGGCGCGGCCGATGGGCTTCTGCCTGTTCAACAACGTCGCTGTCGCCGCACGCTATGCGCAGAAGCGCTACGGCATCGAGCGCGCCGCGATCGTCGATTTCGACGTGCACCACGGCAACGGTTCGCAGGATATTTTTTGGGCCGACAGAAGTGTGATGTACTGCTCGACGCACGAGATGCCGCTCTATCCTGGCACCGGTTCGATCGGCGAGCGCGGCGAGTTCAACACCGTCGTGAACGCGCCGCTGCGCGCCGGCGACGGCGGCGATGCCTTCCGCGAGGCCTTCGAGACCGTGATCCTGCCGCGCCTGCGCGAGTTCAAGCCGGATATTCTGTTGATCTCGGCCGGGTTCGACGCGCATATGCGCGATCCGCTCGCCAATCTCAATCTGGTGGAAGCGGACTTTACCTGGGTCACGCAGAAGCTGATGGACATCGCCGGGCAGAGCGCGCAAGGGCGCATCGTCTCGATGCTCGAAGGCGGCTACGACCTGCAGGGCCTGTCGCGCTCCGTTGCCGCGCATGTCACCGCGCTGATGCGCGGCTGAAAAAGTCACCGCGCCGTCAATCCGCCGTCGATCGGCAAGTCGGCGCCCGTAATAAAGGCGGCGGCGTCCGACAGCAGATAGACGCAAAGCGCGGCGACTTCGGCCGGCTGGCCGAGACGCTGCAGCGGGATGGCTTCCGCCATCTTCTGCCGCGCCGTCTGCGGATCGCGCGCCGCCTGCGCCGTGTAATCGACCATCGGCCCTTCGAGGAACGCCGGGCAGACGGCGTTGCAGCGCACCGGCGGCTTCAGCCGCGCCCCATGCAGCGCCACCGATTTCGACAGCAGCGAAACCCCGCCCTTCGACGCATTGTAGGCGGCGAGATTGTGGCCGCCGACAAGACCGGACACCGACGACAGGTTGACGATCGAGCCGCCCTTCTTGCGCAGCAGCGGGAGCGCGTATTTGCAGCCGAGAAAGGTGCCGTCGAGATTGACCGACAGCACCCGCCGCCAGGTGGCAAAGTCGATCTGCTCGACGCTGCCGAGGGCAACAATGCCCGCGGCATTCACCAGCCCGTCGAGCCGGCCATATTGGCGCCCGATGCCGGCGGTAACTTCCTGCCATTCGGCTTCGGCGGTGACGTCGAGCGCGAAATCGACGCCATGGCCGACTTTCACGTCGGTGGTCAGCGCAGTCCCGCCGACCGCCTCGACCGCCTCGGCCACGGCGCCGCCGACGGCCCCCGCCGCGCCGGTAATAAGGACGATTTTGCCGGAAAGATCGGACATGGGCGCAATCCTAGCGGCTGGCAATCGAACCTGCGCCCACTATCTTCAGGCTTCCTAGAGTGATTAGGATGCCCGGCGAATCGCCGCCGGGACAGAGCAATTATGGCTGAAACCAGCAATAGCGACGTCAAGAAATTGCCCTTCGAGCGGGCGATCGATGAGCTGGAATCGATCGTCAAGCGCCTGGAAGAGGGCAAGGTGCCGCTCGAGGAATCGGTGGCGATCTACGAGCGCGGCGAGGCGCTTAAGCAACGTTGCGAGGAATTGCTGCGCCAGGCCGAGGCGCGGGTGGAGAAAATCACCCTCGATTCCTCCGGCAAGCCGGCGGGCAGCGAGCCGCTCGACGTTGATTGAACTGTGGTGGGATCGTGGCCCGTCGAATTGCCCCCGGGCGCCGATTTGGTGTAAGCCACGATTGGCCCTCCTGCAGGCGCCGCTGCCGGCCTGAACCCCCGTGTCGGAGAAGCACTTGTCTGAAGTTTCCAAGACCCCCTTGCTCGATAACGTCCATTATCCGCGCGACCTGAAAAACCTTTCGGCCGAGCAGCTCAAGCAGGTCGCCGATGAACTGCGCACCGAGACGATCAACGCCGTAGCCAAGACCGGCGGACATCTCGGCGCTGGCCTCGGCGTTGTCGAACTCACCGTGGCGCTGCACGCCGTCTTCGACACACCGGTCGACCGGCTGATCTGGGACGTCGGCCATCAGGCCTACCCGCACAAGATCCTCACGGGGCGGCGCGACCGCATTCGCACGCTGCGTCAGGGCGGCGGCCTCTCCGGCTTCACCAAGCGCGCCGAGAGCGAATACGACCCCTTCGGCGCGGCGCATTCTTCGACCTCGATTTCCGCCGGTCTCGGCATGGCCGTGGCTCGGGACCTCCTGGGCAAGAAGAACAATGTCATCGCCGTGATCGGCGACGGGGCCATGTCGGCGGGCATGGCCTACGAAGCGATGAACAATGCCGGCGCGCGCAACGAGCGGCTGATCGTCATTCTCAACGACAACGACATGTCGATTGCGCCGCCGGTCGGCGCCATGTCGGCTTATCTGGCGCGGCTCGGCTCCGGTCGTACCTATCTGAAGCTGCGCGACGTCGGCAAGCAGCTCACCAAGCACCTGCCCAAGCGCATCGATCGCGCCATCACGCGCGCCGTCGAGCACGCGCGCGGTTACGTGACCGGCGGCACGCTGTTCGAGGAGCTTGGCTTCTATTACGTCGGCCCGATCGACGGCCACAACATCGACCATCTGCTGCCGGTGCTGCGCAATGTGCGCGACGCCGAATTCGGCCCGATCCTCCTGCATGTGGTGACGCAGAAGGGCAAGGGTTACAAGCCGGCGGAAGCTTCCGCCGACAAATATCACGGCGTGGTCAAATTCGACGTGGCCACCGGCGCGCAGGCGAAATCAAAAGGTGGCGCGCCTCAATACACTAAAGTGTTCGCCGAGAGCCTGATCAAAGAGGCGCGCAAGGACGACAAGGTCGTCGCCATCACCGCCGCGATGCCGTCAGGCACCGGGCTCGACCTGTTCCAGAAGGAGTTCCCCAATCGCTGTTTCGACGTCGGCATCGCCGAGCAGCACGCGGTGACGTTCTGCGGCGGACTCGCCACCGAAGGCTTCAAGCCGTTCGCGACGATCTATTCGACCTTCCTGCAGCGCGCCTACGATCAGGTGGTGCATGACATCGCCATCCAGAAACTGCCGGTACGCTTTGCTCTCGACCGCGCCGGCCTGGTCGGCGCCGACGGGCCGACCCATGCCGGCGCCTTCGACGTCGCCTATCTCGGCTGCCTCCCCGGCTTCGTGCTGATGGCGGCTGCCGATGAAGCCGAACTCGTGCACATGGTGGCGACACAGGTCGCCATCAACGACGCGCCCTCGGCGCTGCGCTATCCACGCGGCGAAGGCCTGGGCGTGCCGCTGCCGACAGAGGGCACGCCGCTGGAAATCGGCAAGGGCCGCGTGCTGCGCGAGGGCCACAAGGTCGCGCTGTTCTCCTATGGTGGGCGGCTTGGCGAGTGCCTCAAGGCGGCCGACGAACTCGCCGCGCTGGGCCTGTCGACCACGGTCGCCGATGCCCGCTTTGCCAAGCCGCTCGACACCGAGCTGCTGCTGCGCCTCGCGCGCGAGCACGAGGTGCTGGTGACCATCGAAGAAGGCTCGGTCGGCGGCTTCGGCTCCTTCGTGCTGCAGGCGCTCGCCGACAACGGCGCGCTCGATGCCGGCTGCAAGGTGCGCACCATGGTGCTGCCGGATGCCTTCCTCGACCAGGATTCGCCCGCCGCGATGTATGCCAAGGCCGGGCTCGACGCCGCCGGCATCGTCGCCCGGGTGTTCGAGGCGCTGGGCAAGGATGCCGCCGAGGCGGTGAAGCGGGCGTAGACTTCTAATGTCATCACCCGCGAAGGCGGGTGATCCAGTCGTCACCCAATTTGCAATAATCTCTGGCGCCAGCGATTACTGGATGCCCCGCTTTCGCGGGGCATGACCACGGGGTTCGCATGACTACTCGCCTCCGCATCGATCGCCTCCTGGTCGAGCGCGGGCTATTCGACAGCCGCGCCAAGGCGCAAGCGGCGATCGAGGCCGGACTGGTCAGCGCCGACGACGTGCCGGTGCGCAAGGCCTCGGATGAAATTGCCGTCGATGCTGCGATCACGGCGACACCGGCGCATCCTTACGTCTCCCGCGGCGGTGTGAAGCTCGCCGCGGCGCTCGATCATTTCGGCTTCGACGCCAGGGGCCGCGTCTGCCTCGATGTCGGCGCTTCGACCGGCGGCTTTACCGAGGTGCTGCTTGCGCGCGGTGCCCGGCGCGTTTATGCCGTCGATGTCGGGCGCGGGCAATTGCACGAGAGCTTGCGCGCGCGGTGCGAGGTGGTCTCGTTTGAGGAAACCGATATCCGCAACGTCTCCCCTGCCACCTTACGCGAGACGCCGGATCTGGTCGCCGTCGATGTCAGCTTCATCTCCCTGAAACTGGTGCTGCCGGCGGCCCTCAAGCTGGTCGCACACCGCACGCAACTGATCGCATTGATCAAGCCGCAATTCGAGGCGGGGCCGGCGCATGTCAGGAAAGGAATCGTGCGCGACCCATCCGTACATGCCGCCGTCTGCGCCGACATCGCCACGTTCGTCGCCACGCTCGGCTGGCGCGTGCTCGGCATTATCCCGTCACCGATCACCGGCGGCGACGGCAATGCTGAGTTCCTGCTCGGGGCCGCGCGTGACTGAGCAGATGACTATCGCGCGCCTCGGTCATCGCGGCGACGGCATCGCCGATGGCGCCAACGGCCCTATCTATATTCCCTACGCGCTGCCCGGCGAAACGGTGACGGCCGAAGCGGTCGCCGGTCATCCCGATCGCCGCCATCTTCTGCATGTCGACACGCCGAGCCACGAGCGGGTGGCGCCCATCTGCAAGCATTTCACCGCCTGCGGCGGCTGCGCCATGCAGCATTGGTCGCTCGCCGAGTATCACCTGTGGAAGCGCGGACTGGTGGTCGAGGCGCTGGCGGCGGTTGGCCTCATCGCACCGGTCGACGAGCAGATCGTCGACGCCCACGGCGACGGCCGCCGCCGCGCCACGCTGCATGCGCGGCGCGGCGCCCACGACATGCTCGAGGTCGGTTTTGCCGCACCGCGCGCCCATCACATCGTGGCGATCGACGCCTGTCCGATCCTCGCGCCTGGATTGGCCGGCGCCATTGCCGCAGCCTGGGCGCTCGCTGAAATCCTCAAGCCCACGAACAAACCGCTCGACATCCAGGCGACGGTGACAAATTCCGGCATGGACGTCGACGTGCGCGGCTCCGGGCCGCTGACGCCGGCGCGCAGCGCCGCGCTCGCCCGCGCTGCCGAGGGCCATCGGCTTGCCCGCCTCACGCGCCACGGCGAACTGGTGGCGCAGCAGGCGCAACCGCTACTGCAAGTGGGGCGCGCGCAGGTGCCGCTGCCGCCCGGCGCGTTCCTGCAGGCAACCGAAGCGGGCGAAGCGGCGCTGGCGCGCCGGGTCATCGAACACGCAGGAAGCGCCAGGCGCGTCGCCGACCTGTTCTGCGGCATCGGCACATTTGCCCTGCGGCTTGCCGAGAGCGCCCGCGTCAGCGCGGCCGACAGCGATGCCGCCGCCATCAAGGCACTGCAGGCCGCGCGCGGCGAAGGACTCAAGCCGATCGAGGCGCAGCAGCGCGACCTCTTCCGCCGGCCACTCATGGCGGCCGAACTCAAGAATTTCGATGCCGTGGTGTTCGATCCGCCGCGCCAGGGCGCCGAAGCGCAGGCGCGCGAGCTTGCCAAGAGCGCGGTGCCCGTGGTGATCGGCGTCTCCTGCGACGCGGCCACTTTCGCCCGCGACGCGCGCATTCTTGTGCAGGGTGGCTACCGGCTCGCGCGCGTCACCGCGGTCGACCAGTTCCGCTATTCGTTCCACGTCGAGATCGTGGGGAAGTTTGAAAGGTGAGATGCGCCAAATTCTGCTGTCATCACCCGCGAAAGCGGGTGATCCGGTAATCCGATACGATAATATTGATATCGAAGCCGAGGTTACTGGATGCCCCGCCTTCGCGGGGCATGACGGACCGGAAATCACTGAAAATCAAACCCGCGGCCGCCCCAGCGATCCTGCCACATTCTCTCGCCGATGGCGCAGGAGATGCGCGGCGCGTCGGCTGACGCCGGCATGACGCGCGGCGTGGGCACGCGCCCGGCGACTTCCTGCACCAGCTTCTCGCGTGTCGCCTCGACGAATTGCGACCGCTCGCGGATCGGGATGACGAAGGAGCCCGGACCGCCGGTCACGCAGTCCTCGTAATAGACGTCAAGGTTCTCGATATCCATGGCGCCGGCCGTTGGCCGCTTGAGCATGATCGGCAGCCCGTTGATGGTGATGCCGGCGGCGAGCACTTCATCGCGCGTCGGCACGATCAGCGCACCGGCATTGTTGGCGCCGTCTCCGGACACGTCGATCACGCGGCGCACGCCGTGGTAGCCCGAATGGTCGAACAGCGGCTTGGCGAACAGCAGCCCACCGGAAATCGAGGTGCGCGAGGCGCGCCGGTAGGGCGCGGAGGCAAGCTCGCTGGCCACGGCATCGGCCGATTCCGGACCCTCGATCAACCGCCAGGGCATCAGGATTTTCTGGTCGTACTGACCTGCCCATTCGAAATAGGTGACGGCGATCCTGCCGTTGGGCCCTTCGCGCAGCGCCTGCATGAATTCCTTGGAGGTCAGCGCCCGGACATAGCCTTCGCGCTGCAGCGCCTGCTCGTCGGGGTCCATCGAATAGGAGACATCGACGGCGATGACGAGCTCGACATCGACGGGAATCGCGTTCGCGCCGGTATCGGCGAGCCGCAGGCCGGGCGCCGCCAAAGCCGCGGCGGCGCAAATGCCGGCACCCACCAATCCGGAAATGATTATGAAGAGTTTACGTCGCCCCATGCTGGAATGTTGGCACGCAGCCGGGGCAAAAAAAAGGCCGTGCTACCTGCGCATAAACCCGCCCGGAAACCTGCTCTCGCTTTTCGGCGCCGTGCGCTAGCCCTCGATCGGTTCGGTGGCCACGATCTCGATGCCGAAGCCGCCGAGGCCAACGTAAGTGCGCTTGGTGGAGGTGAGCAGGCGGATCGAGGAAATGCCGAGGTCCTTCAGGATCTGCGCGCCAAGCCCGACCTCGCGCCATTGCCGCGAGCGCGCGGCGTCGGTCTCCGTGTCGTGGTCATGCGGGATCTCGGAGACCGGGACGCCGGCGGTGCCGTCGCGCAGATAGACAATGACACCGCGGCCTTCCACTTTGAAGCGCGCCAGCGCGGCGCGGATGGTTTTTGCCCCGCCGAACACATCGCCGATGACGTCGGCGCGGTGGAGCCGCGCCGGCACGTTTCTGCCGTCGCCGAGATCGCCGTAGACAAAGGCCATGTGATGCACGCGGTCGAACGGCGTCACATAAGCATAGCCCCTGAGCGTGCCGATGTCCGAAAGTACGGGAAACTCACCGGCCCGCTCGACCAGCTTGTCGCGGCTCTGCCGGTAGGCGATGAGCTCGGCGATCGAGACTTGCGTCAGCCTGTGCTTCTGCGCGAAAGCCGCGACGTCCGACCCGCGCATCACCGTGCCGTCATCCTTCATGAGCTCCGACAACACCCCGACCGGCGGCAGGGAGGCGAGCCGGCAGAGATCGACGCAGGCTTCCGTATGCCCTGAGCGCATCAGCACGCCACCCTCGCGCGCGACCAGCGGGAACACATGGCCCGGCCGCACGAAATCGGAGGCGCCGCTGTTGTTGTTGGCAAGCGCGCGCACGGTGTTGCAGCGCTCCTCCGCCGAGATGCCGGTGGTGAGGCCATGGCGCACGTCGACGGTGACGGTGAAGGCGGTGCCCAAGGGGGCGTCGTTCTCCGCCACCATCGGATCGAGATGCAGGCGGCGCGCCTGCTCGGCGCCAAGCGGGGCGCAGACGATGCCGGAGGTGTTGCGGATGATGAAGGCCATCTTCTCCGGCGTGCATAGCGAGGCGGCGACGAAAAGGTCGCCCTCGTTCTCGCGGTCATCGTCGTCGGTGACGACCACGATCTCGCCTTTGGCGAAGGCCTTGATCGCCGCTTCGACTTTGCTGTGACTATCAGGCACGGATGAACCTCGGTGGCCTCAGGCGGGCGCCTTGAACGGCCACGCCGTCCCCTCGCCGACCTGTCCGCGATGCATCAGATAGTGGTCGGCGAGCACGCACGCCACCATGGCCTCGCCGATCGGCACGGCGCGGATGCCGACGCAAGGGTCGTGGCGGCCCTTGGTGACGACCTCGGTGTCGCGGCCGTATTTGTCAACGGTCTTGCGCGGTTTGAGGATCGACGACGTCGGCTTCACCGCAAAGCGAACGACGATCGCCTGGCCCGTGGAGATGCCGCCGAGGACGCCACCGGCATGGTTGGAGAGAAACACCGGCTTGCCGTCATTGCCCATCCGCATCTCATCGGCATTGTCCTCGCCGCTCATTGCCGCGGTGGCAAAGCCATCGCCGATCTCGACACCCTTGACGGCGTTGATGCCCATCAGCGCGCCGGCCAGATCGCCGTCGAGCTTGGCATAGACCGGTGCGCCGAGCCCCGCCGGCACGCCCTCGGCGACGATTTCGATCACTGCGCCGCAGGAGGAGCCGGCTTTGCGCACGCGGTCGAGATAGTCCTCGAAGAATTTCGCCTGCTCGGCATCGGGACAGAAGAATGGATTTTTCTCGACCTCATTCCAGTCCCAGTGCGCGCGGTCGATCTTGTGCGGGCCCATCTGCACTAGCGCGCCGCGCACGGAGAGGCCGGGCACGACCTTCCGCGCCACGGCGCCGGCGGCGACGCGCGCCGCCGTCTCGCGCGCGCTGGCGCGGCCACCGCCACGATAATCGGTGATGCCGTATTTTACGTCGTAGGTGTAGCCGGCATGGCCGGGCCGATACTTGTCCTTGATCTCGCAGTAATCCTTGGAGCGCTGGTCGACATTCTCGATCAGCAGCATGATCGGAGCGCCGGTCGTCACCTGCACGCCTTCGTCGCCGGTGAAAACACCGGACATGATCTTGACCGCATCCGGCTCCTGCCGCTGCGTGGTGAAGCGCGATTGGCCCGGCCGGCGCTTATCGAGAAATTGCTGGATATCCGCGGCCGCCAGCGGAATACGCGGCGGGCAGCCGTCGACCACACAGCCGATCGCCGCGCCGTGGCTTTCGCCGAAGCTGGTGAAGCGAAACAGATGGCCGAAAGTGTTGAACGACATGGCCGCACGCCCGTTGTTGGCCGCGGTTGGTAACGCGCTCGCCGTTCGCGGTCAAATCAGCCGTCAACGGCGGTTTTTCCCGCCGCCGAACCTTTACTGCCACGTTTGCGTGCGGACGCCGCCGCACCGAAGGCTTGAAACAGCGCGCGGTTGACGGCGTTTCGTTGCGGGTCGTATTCGGCGTGCCATTGGACGCCCAAGGCAAAGCCAGGCGCATCGGCGACGCGGATCGCCTCGATGGTGCCGTCTTCCGCCACGCCCTCGACGACGATGCGCTTGCCCAGCTCGAGAATGCCCTGCCCGTGCAGCGAGTTCACGCGAATCGTCTCCCGGCCCAGCAGTTTCGCGAAAGCGCCGCCCGGCACCAGCCGCACGTCATGACGCTCGCCGAAAACCACCTCCTGGTCCGGATGGATTTCGCCGGTCGGCAATCGCGGCATGCGGTGATTCAAGCGACCGGGCAAATCCCTGATCTCCGGATGCAGCGAGCCGCCGAAGGCCACGTTCATTTCCTGGAAGCCGCGGCAAACGCCAAACAGCGGTACGCCGCGCTCGACACACACTTTGACCAGCTCCAGCGCCAGCGCGTCACGGCGCCTGTCGTAGGGCTCGTAGCTTGGATGTTCTTCGGCGCCGAAATGCGTCGGATGGACGTTGGCGCGGGCCCCCGTCAGAAGCACGCCGTCCACCGTCGCCAGCAAGCTCTCGATATCGGTGACCGCCGGATCGCCGGCAAAGATCAGCGGCAAAGCGCCTGCGACTTCGGCCACCGCCGCCAGGTTTCTCTCGCCGACGCGCTGGGCGCGGAACCGGCCATCCGCAAGGTGCTCACTCCCAATCACGCCGATCACCGGCCTTTTCATTGCCTGCTTTTTCCCAGTTCAGCCCGCGCGACGGCTGCGCGCGGCAAACGTGGCGCATAGCATGGAAGCCTTTGCCGCTGATATACGCGAGCCATCAAATTTCAATGTTTCCCGTGAGCGGCGGCAGATTGAACTACGCGTAGCGCGTCAGCGTCTCGCCCTCGATCACATAAACAACGCCTTGTGCGATATCGAGGAGCGGCGCCGCCGCTGGCTTGGCAATGCCGAGCGCGGCAAACAGCCCGCGCGCGGTGCCGCCATGCGCGGTGACGACGACGTCGCGGTCGAGCGCGCGGTACCAGGCGTGCATGCGCTTCGACACCGCCTCGTAGCTCTCGCCGCCAGGCGGCAGGAAATGCCACTTGTCGTGCTCGCGCATGGCGATGCGCTGCGGATCGCGCGCGCGCAATTGCGCGATGGTGAAGCCTTCCCAGTCGCCGAACGAGATTTCGCTGAGCGCCTGATCGGTGCGGTAGCCGCCGGCGGCAAGGCCGAGCCCGGCGCGAGCCAGTTCCATGGTCTCTCGCGCCCGCTTGAGCGGGCTCGACACATAATCGTAACTCGTAGCCTCGCGCCCGGCGCGGGCAAACAGCTCGCGCAGGATCTCGCCGCAACGAGCGCCCTGCGCCCGGCCGCGCGCGTTGAGCGCGATGTCGCGGCCGCCCTGCAGACGGCCCTCGACGTTCCAGTCGGTTTCGCCGTGGCGGAGATAGTAGATGATCGGCGGCGGCATCGGCCCGAATCAGGACTTGTCGACCAGCCCGATGTCCGGCGCGTCGGGATGCTTGATGCCGACGATGTGGTAGCCGGCATCGACGTGGTGGATTTCGCCGGTGACGCCGCTCGACATGTCGGACAGCAGATAGGCGCCGGCCTTGCCGACCTCCTCCAGCGTCAGATTGCGCCGCAGCGGCGTGTTGTACTCGTTCCATTTGAGGATGTAGCGGAAGTCGCCGATGCCCGACGCGGCCAAGGTCTTCAGCGGGCCGGCGGAGATGGCGTTGACGCGGATATTCTTTTGCCCGAGATCGGCGGCGAGATAGCGCACCGAGCTTTCCAGCGCCGCCTTGGCGAGCCCCATCACGTTGTAATGCGGCATCCATTTCTCGGCGCCGTAATAGGTGAGCGTGAGCAGCGAGCCGCCGTTGGTCATCAACTTCTCGGCGCGCTGGGCGAGCGCGGTGAACGAATAGCAGGACACCACCATGGTCTTGATGAAATTGTCTTCCGTGGTGTCGACGTAGCGCCCGTCGAGCTGGTCCTTGTCGGAAAAGGCGATGGCGTGTAGCATGAAATCGAGCGAGCCCCAGGCCCGCTGCACGGCGGCAAAGACCGCGTCCATGGTTGCCGGGTCGGTGACGTCGCAGTGGCCCACCACCAACCCGTTAACCTCCTCGGCCAGCGGCTCGACCCGCTTCTTCAGCGCGTCGCCCTGGTAGGTGAAGGCAAGCTCGGCGCCGTGATCGCGACAGGCGCGCGCAATGCCCCAGGCGATCGAGCGGCTGTTGGCGACGCCCATGATCAGGCCGCGTTTGCCGCGCATCAGCCCCGAGGTTTCCGCCATAGTTGTCCCGTTTTTGGCCGGCGACGAGCCGACCGCCCCGTATGGCACAGCGGTTTGGGGCCAGCAAGCAACGCACCCAAGCCGCGCATTTCGCGCCGATTCAATTCGGTTTCGGGAATATGACGGGGTCGTCAGGGTTATATTATCTGACAGGACGCGCCGAGGATGGCCTGCAGGCCGGCGCGAGGTAACACGTAGGGGGCAGCGTGCCGGCATTTGCGCAGATGGTCGAGGCGGCGATCCCGGCGTTGCGGCGCTACGCCCGGGCGCTCACGCGGGACGGCGACATCGCCGACGACCTGGTACAGGACACGCTGGTGCGGGCGCTGCGCTCGGAGCATCTGTTTCAAGGCGATGAGGTCAGAAGTTGGCTTTACACGATTCTCACCAACCTCAACCGCAACCGGCTGCGCTCGCTGGCCCGGCGGCCGCCGCTGTCGCCGATCGAGGACAACGATGCACCGGATCTCGCCGGACCGGAAGCCGGCGGCCGCGACATCGAGCGTGCCCTGGCGACGCTGGTCGAAGAGCAGCGCAGTGCCCTGCTCCTGGTCGTGCTCGAAGGCCTGAGCTATCGGGAGGTAGCTGAGGTGCAAGGCGTTCCGATTGGAACGGTGATGTCGCGCCTGGCGCGGGCGCGCGCGCAGATCAAAACCTATCTCGACGGCGAGCGCCCGGCGCTGCGCCGCGTGAAGTGAAAGACGAGGGGAAGCCATGATCGACCGCGATCAATCCGTGAGCGAAGAGGAACTCCACGCTTACGTCGACGGCGAATTGCCGCCCGACCGCAGCGAGGCCGTCGCCGCCTGGCTCGGCGCGCACCCGGACGATGCCGCACTGGTTGGCAGCTGGCGCGCGCAAGCCGAAAGCATCCGCGCGCGTTATGCCGGGATCGCCGGCGAGCCGGTGCCGGACCGGCTCAAGGTTGAGACGCTGATGCGGGCCGGCCGCTCCAGCGCGCGGCGCTGGATGGGGATGGCGGCCGCTGCTTCGGTCGCCGCGTTCCTGCTCGGAGGCGGCGTCGGCTGGGTCGCGCACAGCGCGTCGGCGCCGTCACGCAACGGCTTCGAAGCGGTCACCACCGACGCGCTGCAGGCCTACAAGCTCTACGTCGTCGAGGTACGCCATCCGGTCGAGGTGCCGGGCGACGAGCGTGCGCACATGACGCAATGGCTGTCGAAGCGGCTCGGCTATTCGCTGAACATTCCCGACCTGCAGTCGGTAGGGCTCAAGCTCGTCGGCGGCCGGCTGCTGCCCGGGCCGACCGGCGCTGCTGCTGCGTTCTATATGTATGAAGGTCCCTCCGGCGAGCGCTTCACGCTCTATTGCGCCAAAGCCGCTTCGCCGGAAACGGCGCTGCACTACAGGGACGAGGATCGCGTCGCCGCCTTCTACTGGGTGGACGACAAGGTCGCCTATGTGGTGAGCGGACCTGCCGACCGCGACCGGCTGGAGGCGATCACCAAGGCGGTCTACGAGCAGATCGACAAGACCGGTTCGAGGAAGTCGTGAGTTCTTTCCCCGGACGCGGCACAGCACGAGGTGATGCGACGCAGATCCGGGGTCTTTACAGATTATGAATGCGTGAAGGTCCCGGGTCTGCAGCGCATCACAAGCGTGCTGCGCTGCGCCCGGGACAAGCTTATTCGAGGTCTTTGCGCGGATCGTAGGGCTTGGCGGTGCGCCACTTCTTCATCAGGTCCTGCATCTCCGCGTCAGAACCTTCCGGCAGCACGATGCGCACGGAGGCGAGCAGGTCGCCGGTTGCCGCCTTCGATTTCAGGCCCTTGCCCTTGAGGCGAAACGTACGTCCGGAATTGGTGCCGGCGGGAATGGCGAGTTCGACCGCGCCATCCAGCGTCGGCACCCGCACCTTGCCGCCGAGCACCGCCTCGTAAAGCGTGATCGGCAGATCGAGCCGCAGGTCGGCGCCATCCGGCGTGAACAGCGGATGCGGAGCCACATTGACGGTGATCAGTGCATCGCCGGCATTGCCGCTTGCGCTCGGCCAGCCCTGGCCCTTGAGACGGATCTGTTGACCGTCGGTGAGCCCGGCCGGAATCTTGACTTCGACGTCCTTGCCGGTCGGCAGATGCACGCGGGTCTTGGTGCCCTTGGCCGCCTCCGGCAAGGTGATGGTGAGCGTGGCGTGCAGATCGCTCGCCGGCTGTTGCTGCGCGGTAAAATCCTCCGGCTCGAAATGCATGCTGCCGCGGCCGCCGCCGAACATGCCGCGCAATAGGTCATCGATGCCGCCGGCCTGAAATCCGCCGCCGGCGCCACCGCCGCGACGCTGGAAGCCGTCGGGACCGAAGCTGAAGCTTTCGAAATGACTGCCCGGCCCGAAGCCGGCGCCGCCGCCGGGCTGGCCACGGAAGCCCTCGAAGCCCTGAAAAAGCGGCTTGCCCTCGGCGTCGATTTCGCCGTTGTCGAAGGCCTTGCGCTTCTTGTGGTCGCCGACGATCTCGTAGGCGGCGTTCAGTTCGGCAAAGCGCGAGGCCGCCTTGGGGTCGTGCTTGTTGGCGTCCGGATGCAGTTTCTTGGCGAGCTTGCGGAAGGCGGATTTGATCTCCGCCTCGCCCGCACTCTTGGAAACCCCCAGAACCTCGTAGGGGTCGCGCATCCGTCCAATCTCCCGTGAAATGCCCCTGCCCGCCGGGCTGATGCCGGCGACTCGCGACTTAATGTGGGGTTCCCGCGCTTTGGATGCAACGCGCCTTGCGCGTTAGGCGCTTCGGCGCGCGGGCGCGCTTAAATCAGGATCGCTTCCAGGGCTTCAGTGTGCGCACTTCCCAACTGCCTTTCTGCGGCTTGCAGGCTTCACCCTGCAGCCATGCCTGCGACTGGGAGGTGACATAGCTGGCGAGGAAATCGCGGCAAATCTGGCCGTCCTGGGTATAGGCGGAGGCGATCGGGGTCACCGTGCCGCGGGCGCCGGTTTGCGGGTTTTCCCACGGCTGGCTCGCATTCTTGACGTCGCGGTTGAGCACTTCGCTGGCCGCGGCCCGGGCATAGATGAGGTCGTGCTCGGGCGGCAGCTCGGCGACTTCCTTGGTGCCCGGCGGCGGCGTGATCGAGGCGGTCTCGTCGGTCCCCAGGCCAACGAGCGAATCGAGCGCCGGGCTGGAAATACTGCAGCCGCCGAGGGCAAGGCCGAGCAGCGCGGCTGCGGCAAGGCGCCATAGGCGCTGCGGCGCGCTTCCACTATATAGTCCCCAACGGGGAAAGTGGCTCTCCGGCCCCAAGCGAGCGTTCCCGACGATGTCCGACACAGGTTCGATTGAACACCAAAGCTGGTTAACGACTGGTGATTTTGCCGCCACGGACGACCCTTTCGGGCTATTCGCGGCGTGGCTCAAGGACGCGACCGCTTCGGAGCCGCGCGATCCCACCGCCATGACCCTGGCCACCGTCGACGCCGACGGCGCCCCGAACGCCCGCATGGTGCTGCTCAAGGGCGTCGATGAGCGCGGATTCGTCTTCTACACCAACATGGACAGCCAAAAGGGGCGAGAATTGGACGCTCGCCCGCAAGGCGCCCTGGTATTCCATTGGAAGTCGATCAACCGTCAGGTGCGCGTGCGCGGACCGGTTGAGCATGTCACGACCGACGAAGCCGACGCCTATTTCGCCACGCGGCCCAAGCAGGCGCAGATCGGCGCCTGGGCGAGCAAGCAGTCATCGCCGCTGGAGAGCCGCTTCGTCTTCGAGAAGGCGGTTGCGCTTTACACCGCCAAATACGCCGTCGGCACGGTGCCACGGCCGCCGAACTGGTCCGGCTACCGCATCGTGCCGCTGCGCATCGAATTCTGGCAGGATCGCCCGTTCCGGCTGCACGACCGCATCGAGTTTCGCCGGTCCGGCTTAGGCGCGGCCTGGAACAAAACCCGGCTCTACCCCTAGACCAAAGGACCTCATGCCCAATTCGCAATCGAACCAGCCGCGCCGTACGCTGCTCCTGACCGGAGCAAGCCGTGGTATCGGCCACGCGACGGTCAAGCGCTTCTCCGCCGCCGGCTGGCGCGTGATCACCTGCTCGCGGCATGCGTTTCCGGAGAATTGTCCGTGGGACGCCGGCCCCGAAGATCACATTCAGGTCGATCTCGCCGACGAAGCCAATACGCTGGAAGCGGTCGAGGAGATCAAGCGGCGGCTCGACACGCACGAACTGCATGCGCTGGTCAACAATGCGGCGATCTCACCCAAGGCCGACGCCGGCAAGCGCCTCGGCTCGCTCGATACCATCATCGACGTGTGGCACCACGTATTCCAGGTGAATTTCTTCGCGCCGATCATGCTGGCGCGCGGGCTGGTCAACGAATTGAAGGCGGTGAAGGGCTCGGTGGTCAACGTGACTTCGATTGCCGGCTCGCGCGTGCATCCCTTCGCCGGCGCCGCCTACGCCACCTCGAAGGCGGCGCTGGCCTCGTTGACGCGCGAGATGGCGAGCGACTTCGGCCGCCTCGGCATCCGCGTCAACGCCATCGCACCCGGCGAGATCGATACCGCGATCCTGTCGCCGGGCACCGACAAGATCGTCGAGCAGATTCCGATGCAGCGGCTGGGTACACCCGACGAGGTGGCGAAGATCATCTATGTGCTGTGCACGGAAACCTCGTCATACTTGAACGGCGCCGAGATCCACATCAACGGCGGCCAGCATGTATAAGCCTCTCCGCCATCATTGCCGGGCTTGGCCCGGCGCCAATTCGACCGTCAATTAGCAGGCGCGCGTCATCGCCCCTGTTCTTTGCGGCGCGGGGCACGCCGACATTCTCCAACGCTCCCCGTAAGGGAGCGGAGCGCCGGGAAACGCAGGAGCACTTGCGATCGCGCTCCTTGAGCGGCTGGCGCAGCCGCCCGACACGCTTGCGAGGCGTGTCCTCTCCGTTTGCGAGACGGAAAGACGCCTCTCGGCGCTCCACTGGCGGCGGTTTTGAGTCCCCGGGCCCGCGTTTCCTGGGACGAGGCGAACCGCGCCAGTCCCAGTCCAGCGAAGCACCTCGCGGAGTGGTCCTAGTGCCACCCGAGCGGGGTCCCGAGGCCCCCCGGTGCCGAGGTAACGAACCTCAACAGCAGGCGCCGCACCCGGCTCCATCCACCGAACGTCTCCGGAAGACGCCCTCAGTTTGAGCCGAGCAGTGATAGGAATATATTGCTATAGGAATAAAGTCAGGAACTATCTGCGCGCGAGCTTGGGCTCATAAACCGGCAACCGATTATCAACGCGCATGCGTCGCCCTTGTGTCCGTTATTGACAAGTTGCCGCGGTCACTCATTCATAAAGTGCTGCCTGTCGCGAGGGATCGGTGTTCGTCACCATGATTGATTTATATGACTACTCGCTTCTCACCATCTTTCTGGTTGGCCTGGCCGTAATTCTGGCAGGCTGCGAGAGCGGACGTCGGCTTGGGGTGCGTGCGGCAAGTCGAGGTGGTGACAGCGTCTCCACGCTGGAAAGTGCCATCCTTGGATTGCTGGCTTTGATGATTGGCTTCACCTTCGCCATGGCTCTGTCGCGCTTCGAAGCCCGGCGCGATGCAGTGTTGAATGAGGCCAATGCGATAGGCACGACGGCGCTGCGTGCGCGGCTATTGCCGGAACCGCAGCGATCAAACGCACTTCAATTGTTGGAGGAATACGTGAAGATTCGCCTCGACATCACCCGGCGACCGGTATCTCAAGCGGAGTTGATCGCTGCGATCGATCGGTCGTACGCGCTGCAGGAGGCGCTTTGGCAGCAGGCAATGGCGGTCGCCGCGAAGGACAATGGGTTGGTGCCCACGGGGCTTTTTGTGCAGACGCTAAATGAGATGATCGACAATCAAGAAAAACATCTTACAGCGCTTCGCAACCGAGTGCCGAACATCGTCATGCTGGCGCTTTTCGGCGTCGCCACTATTGCCAGCGCCTTTGCCGGTTACGCGAGCGGACTTGAAGCACGTCGCACCCGATTGCCGATCTACATCACGGGGCTTCTCGTTTCCGGTGTAATACTTCTGATTTTGGACCTCGATCGACCAAGCGTTGGCTTCATTGAAGTATCCCAACAGCCGATGATAGATACGGCAGCCAGCATCGCCGCTTTCGCTCACTAGCCGCCATATCCGCTTCCGTCCGGCCTGCCCGCGACTCGCCTGCGCAAACTTTTCTATTTTGCCGACAAACAAACGAGCGAATTAGCGGCAGCCGCTGCCAGCTGCGCCTGTCGAACACTTGTAATCCGATATGGAAAATGATTTGGTTCCGCGTCGCTCTTGTCGACTGACCACCCATACTATCGTACCTCCCGACGGCGTAATGGATAAGCTTTCATGCATGGCGGCAGCAAAAGCGGCACTCTAAACTTGGCGAAAAGCCTGCTCCTCGGCAGCGCGGCGGGAGTCATTGCAGTGGCAGGAGCGCAAGCCGCCGATCTGCCCGTCAAGGCCAAGCCGGTCCAATACGTCAAGATTTGCAGCCTGTACGGCGCGGGGTTCTATTACATCCCGGGCACGGATACCTGCATCAAGATCGGCGGCTACATGCGCGCCGAAGTGAACTTCAATGCCAACGGCTCCTATGTGCCGTATACGCAGGTCAACTTCGACAATATCGACACCAACCGCTACTACACCCGCATCCGCGGCCTCGTCTCCTTCGACGTGCGCTCGCAGACCGAATACGGCACCCTGCGCGCCTATCTCAACATGTCGATGCAGGACAACAACGGCAACCTCGCCGGTGGTTCGCCGTACTTCCAGGGGACGTCGGGCTATACGACCGCTGGCTTCATCCAATTCGCGGGCTTTACCGCCGGCAAGACGATCTCGTTCTTCGACTTTGACACGCAGCCCTATTCGAACCAGACCAACTTCTGGGGCTCGAACCAGGGCGGCAACAACGGCATCCCGGTGTTTGCCTATACTTCACAGTTCGGCAACGGCTTCTCGGCCTCACTGTCGGCTGAGTCACCGATCGTGCGCCGGACGACCATTATCGGGACGCTCCCGACCACCATCGCACCGGCGGCGGCGCCCATCACCCTGGGTGACGGTTATGCCCAGGCGAGCTGGCCGGACATCGTCGGCAACCTGCGTGTCGACCAGGCCTGGGGCAGCGCGCAGATCATGGGCGCCGTCCATAACGTGAACTCCGGCTACTTCACCGCCGGCGTTCCCGGCACCGGCAGCCCGGGCATGGACACCGGCTGGGCACTTGGCGCGGGCTTCAAGTTCAACCTGCCGACGCTCGGCAAGGGTGACTACGTAATCGCCCAGTTCATTTATGGCGTTGGCGCAATGAACTATGTCGGCAGCAGCGTCGCCAACGGTCAAACAGCCGCCAACGCCGACGGCCTGAACTTCCTGACGATGCAGAACGGCTCTGCCGTGTTCAACGGCGGCGCGACCACGCTGACCACCGGCTTCGGCCCGCTGGCCGATGCGGTCTATGGCTCGGCGGCTTCGGGCGTCGGCTTGCAGCTCACCTCAGGCTGGAGCATCACCGGCGGCTACGAGCACTTCTGGATGCCGAACCTGAAGACCTCGCTCTATGGCGCCTACGGCGAGATCGACTACAACGGCACCGCGAGCCAGATGCTGTCTTGCGCTGCGGGAATCGTCGGCTGCACCGGCAGCGCCGACTGGTCGCTGTGGCAGATCGGCTCGCGCACGGTGTGGACGGTGGTGCCGAACCTCGATCTGAGCGTCGAGGTGATGTACCAGAACCTCAACAGCGCGTTTGGCGGCCTTACCTCGACGCAGACGTCGGGCGGCCGCGCGGTCTACGGCACTTTCGAGGACAAGGACTGGGTGTCGGGCATCGTCCGCGTGCAGCGGAACTTTTATCCCTGAGCTGCCTTCACCGAAGCAAAGCAGCTTCGGCTTGGCGCAGGCAGGTTACCGATCAAGGTCTTTGTGCACGCAAGCGTGTCGCGCCAGCGGTCGGCTGTCGGACGATCTCGAGCATCACAGCCACTTCTTCCACTTGAAGAAGATGATCGGCACCACGGCGGCGGCAACGATCAGCAGCAAAGCAAACGGATAGCCGTAGCTCCATTCGAGCTCGATCATGCCATGATGGAAGTTCATGCCGTAGATCGACGCCACCAAAGTGGGCGGCATGAAAATCACCGCCGCAATGGAGAAGATCTTGATGATGGCGTTCTGCTCGATATTGACCACGCCGAGCATGGCGTCGAGCAGGAAGGTGATCTTGTTGGCGAGATAGGTGGCATGATCGGACAGCGACGACGTGTCGCG
>Ga0335083_10000404_pt1 | contig 67143 bp, 82 predicted proteins | sample Lox_Sample_42_FD_206716 | JGI IMG/M metagenome (GOLD analysis project Ga0335083, IMG submission 206716) | Soil microbial communities from Loxahatchee National Wildlife Refuge, Florida, United States - Lox_Sample_4.2 | ecosystem: Environmental > Terrestrial > Soil > Wetlands | place: USA...
TATCCTCGCCCGCGGTGTCGTCGGTGTCGTCGTCGGTGTCGGGCGTGGGGGGCTCCGGCGGAGTCTCCGCCGATCCCTTCACTCTCACGATCTGATAGACGAGATAAGACTTGTCATGAAAAAGGCGAGACTTCCGCCCGTTTGCGTTCGTGTAACGATAGGTGAAGCGTACGCCTAACTGTCGGCAAAGATCGCGGATGGCTTCCACGGTAAGCCCCGCAAGCATTCCGTATCCCTTGTAAGACTGGGAGACTTCCGACGGCTTTTGACACGTCGCGTGAACCGGGAGACTCGACCACCTACTATTAGGATTGACTCCCCCGCACAGAACGCAAACAATCTGATTCGTGATCTGCATTGTCATAACCCTTTCTGGGGCGCGGCCCCTCGACGGAGACACGGGTCTCCTACCCCTAGTCTAACCATTACTAGGGTCATGTCAAGCCACAATCGTCTAGCCTTTTGAGTATCACCTAAATACTTGATTTTCCATGGGTCATGTAGGCTAGACTCCGACCATGCTTGAAACGCAATAGGAGGCCCGTGGCGCGGCGATCTCTCGACCCCTTGTCTACCCCCTCCCCACCCCCGAAACTCGATTTTCTGCATTGCGTCAGAGGGTGTAATTTTACAGTAATGCGGTAATTTCACGGTAATATTTTCGCATAGTTATCTAGTGACTATATGTAGAGTTTTACACCCGGAATTATTCCAGAAAACGTAACTCTAGCCTGAGACACTCTACCGCGATCGTAACTCATTGCCGGGTTACTGCCGAATTGTGATCCCAGGGATCACATCCACCTACGATCGCCTACTCGGCAGAAACCCGGCAACGGACCCCCGGCCGGACCGTGGCGATCTCCGACCTTCACCGATATCGGCAGAATTTCGGCAGGCTTCCTGACGCGTCGGTTGATCCCCTGCATGTGCGTTGATCTCCTACGCGATCCGCGATCCGATCCCCCGCCGATCCCCGGCGATCTCGCCCGCCGCCGAGCCCCAGGCCCACGTGAAGCCACGTGGAAATTTAAGAGATCACAAGAGACTTAAATCAACCCGCACAGGTCCACGTGAATTTCAAGCGTGATTTGCACGTGAAAGTGAAAGGTGAGATACTCCGTGCATGTTCTACGTATGCGAGAAATGCCTCTCGGGCTGCCGCACGAGCGTCGGTGACGAAACCGCCGAGATCATGGGTTTCGAAAAAGATCGTCGAGGCAACGGGCACGGCATGAAAAAGCACGGCAACGGCTGCGGCGGCAAGGTCAGAGTCGTGACCGACCACCAAGCGGGCGCCGGGCCGCACATGAACGACCCAACCGCGGAATCGTGATGACCGACAAGACCGCCATCGAGACCGCGCTCCGGGCAGCCGGCGGCAAGATGGACAAGGCCGCCCGCTCCCTCGGGGTGAGCCGGCGGACGCTTCAGAACCGCATGCGCGAGCTTGGGATGGCCCGCGTCAAGGCCGGACGCCCCCGGCACCGCCTTTACGGCCGCCGGCTGCGTTCCTGGGGCACGGTGGCGCTTGGGGTAGGGGTCGCGGCCGGCATCGTTGCCGTGGCCGTCAAAGGTGGCGGGAAGCCTACCTAAGTCTTTCGCTGCTTCCGTCGTTCTATTCGACGAAACAGGGCTCGCGCCGCCTCTCCAATAGGTTTGCAGACTCTTCGATCCATCCGATCAGGAATCTCGTAACCATATAACTCTGCCGTCGTCCGTCTGATAATCTCGACCGCTTCTATCCTCTTATCAATGCTCTGCTTCATCCAATAGTCAACATCAGCACGGATCAATTCTTCGTGTTCGCGAACTGATATAAACCTTCGAGCTATTTTTGCAGATCGCTTCAATTGTCAACCGAGCGCCAGCAACCCCGAGCGCACGAGCATCCGCCGCAGCTTCTCCCGTGCGCGCACTTCAAGCTGGCGCACGCGCTCGCGCGACAGGCCGCCTAGCTCTTCTCCGATATCGCTGAGCTTGCGCTGCTGGTCGTCCATGATGCGGCCCTGGACGATGAGCCGCTCACGTGAATCGAGGCGACCGAGCGCCAGCCGCACGCGCCGGCTGATTTCCTGCTGCTCGCGGCCGACCACGAGTTGGTCTTCTATGGAAGGTGCTCGATCGGCGACCTCGAACGGCCTCCACCCATCGCGTGGGGCATCAATCATGAAGTCCTGGTTACGGAACCGCGCCTGCACAAGCATGATGGTCTCGGCATCGACCCCGAGATACTTGGCCAGCGCTTTGACATCGTCCTGATGCTCGCCGAGCGCCGCGTACGCCCGATAGAGACCGAAGAACACCCGCCGGTCACGGCCGCTCAAGATGTGCATCTGCCCATGCGAACGAAGCAGATAGCGAAAAATCATCGCGCGAATCCAATGGACACTGTACGTCGTGAACTTGACGTTGCGCTTGGGATCAAAGCGCGACGCCGCGACACAGAGCCCGAAGTTGCCTTCAGCGATTAGATCTTCGCGATGTCCGAACTTATGAAACTCGGATGCGATCTTGAACACAAAGTTGAGATTGTCCCGCACAAGCGCCTGCTGCTCGCGCGTGAGCGGGACATATATAGGCGGTGGTTTGGACGGCATTCAAAAGCTATTCTAGCATGACGAGAAACCGCAGGAACGACAAAGATCGCAACCGACGCCCTTGTCAAGCGTCGCCTGTCCGCACTTCGGACAGATATCGAGCCACTTCTCCGACGCTTCCGGCTCTTTGATCTGAGACAAGTAGAACCGAATCGCGCGCGCCATCGCATCCGGCGCCGATACGACCTTGTCTTCACCGAATCCGATTTGCGACCCTCCCCCAATCCCGGCGAGCTGCTCACCGATCTGATGCAGCACTTCCCGCGGCTCCGCTGTCGTGCTCGCAAGATGTAGAGAGATGGTGCGCCCGAGCCCCTCAGTCAATGCCTTCGTCTCCGTACCGCTCTTGCCAAGCTCGACGAAGCACTCGAACGGCTCGCCGTCGTCGGGATGCTTTCCGATCGTCACATGCACCGACCCGTACGGCGTGTCCACCGACAACGTGTCGCTCTTGCGCGCACGCACACCGTTGACCTTGGTGATGCTCTTCAGATTGCGTCGCTTGACCTCGCCGACGGCGACACTGGTGCCGGCGCTGATCACTTGCTTGGAGCGGCTGCCGTCCCGATAGACCGTGATCCCTTTGCACCCGAGCTGCCATGCGAGGAGGTACGCCTCTTCAACATCTTTCTTCGTGGCGGTCTTGTGCAGGTTGATGGTCTTCGAAACCGCGTCCTCCGTGTGCTTCTGAAACGCGGCCTGCATCTTGACGTGCCACGAACCTTCGATCTCACCCGCGACCTTGAAAAGCTCCTGCACCGCCAGTGGCACACCTACTACGCCCTTGCAGGAACCGCTCTCGGTCACAGCCTCCATGATTTCGTCCGTGTACCAGCCGTCGCGCTTTGCGATCCTCACGAACTCCTGATTGAAGTCATGTTGCTGCATGCCGGCCTGATTGCGGGTCATCGACAACGCCGTGAACGGCTCGATTCCGAAATTGCAGCCGGCAATGATGCTGATGGAACCCGTCGGCGCGATGACCGTCACCGTCGAATGACGACGCTCTTTGTCGCCGCGCTTGGCCCACTTCGAGACCTTCCAGTGATGGAAGGGGCCACGACGCGCCGCCATCTCCTCCGAGGCAGCCACCGCCGAACGGTTGATGAAGGACATGACCTCTTCGGCGAGCGCGACCGCTCGATCCGAGCCGTACGGCACGCCAAGCTTGACGAGCAAGTCTGCCCAACCCATCACACCTAGACCGATCTTACGGCACTTCTCCGTCACGTCCGCAATCTCGGGAATCGGGTACGTGTTGACCGTCAAGACGTTGTCGAGGAAGTGAACCGCGTGGTGCGTCACCGTACGTAGACGTTCGAAATCGATCGTGCCTTGGCCGGCGCGCTCCGCATAGAACCGCCCGAGATTGATCGACCCGAGCGTGCAGGCGTCGTACGCGCGAAGCGGGACCTCGCCGCAGGGGTTCGTTGCCTGTATCTCTCCGAGCGCCGCCGAGAGCGGATCAAGCTCGTTGACACGATCGATGAAGAACGCACCCGGCTCTCCCGAGAACCACGCATTCTCCACGATCTGATCCCACACCATACGCGCCGAGAGCTTGCTGACACCCAGCTTCGTACGTGGGTTGACGAGATCGTATTCGGTGTCCTTGGCCAGCGCCGCCATGAACGCGTTTGTGAGACCGACCGAGATATTGAAGTTGCGAATGTTGTGATCGCAATACTTCTTGCCGGAGTCCGCACAAACCTCGCACGCGCGCCGCTTGCAGTGGATGAACTGCAAGATATCCGGGTGGTCGACGCGCAAGATCCCCATGTTTGCGCCGCGGCGGATGCCACTCTGCTTGACCACTTCGGTGGTGTTGTTGAAGGCCGCGATGAAGCTCACCGGCCCCGACGCCACGCCCGTGATGGAGCGAACGAAATCGCCCTCGGGCCGCAGATCTGAGAAAGAGAAACCCGTTCCGCCACCGGAACGATGAATCATGGCCATGTTCTTGAGCGTCTGAAAGACACCCTCCATCGAATCGGGCACGGGCAAAACGAAGCACGCGCTGTACTGCCCGAGCCCGCCCGGCCAACCCGCGTTCGCGAGACACGGCGTGTTGGGTTCGAAATCCCCGCGCACCATGATGTCGTAGAAGACCGGAATGCTCTTCGCCGGATCTTCGGCGTAGCGCATATCGGCCCCACCGATCTCCCGCGCAACACGCTCGAACATATCCTTCGGCGCCTCGATCAACTCGCCGCTTTCGTTGCGCTTGAGATATCGCTCACGCAATACGTTGATTGCGATCTGATTTCCTTCGTAGATATCGGGAAATGCCTCTGCGACCATGATCTCTCCTTGGTTTTAACGTCCAGCCGCGTTTCTCGGATCTGCGGCCTCCGCATCGTCTTGACAATAGCGCTGGCAGTTGCCTTCAGTGTCTTTCTCGCCACCACATCTCTGACAGCGACAAAAACAATAAACGTGGTTTGCAAAATCGTTGAAACCGTCGCACCACTTGCACGCTTTCAGCATTGTCTCAATCCCGCGCGAATACGCGCGCACGTTCGAAACGACCGAGATGGTGGAGCCCGACGCCGATCGCATCGGCGATGTCCCACGAGCGTTCGACCGATTTGCCCCAGTTGATCACTTGCTGCTCTGCCGGCGTGAGCCGCTCGCGCACGCGGTGGATGATGACATATTCCGGGTCGGAAACGCGCTTGGGTTTCTGCGTCGTCCCCTTCCACGCGTGCGGCTGATACGAAAAAACCGTCGCCTGTGGAAGCATCGCGGCCAAGGCGGCGTCGACCATCGCCATGGGAAGCGCGGTCTTGTTGGGGTCGCCTTTGGTCTTGTTGGCGCCACGGGAGTAGAGCTGTGATAGCTCCACCGCAAGCTCATCCACGTGATGCACGTTGACCCGCGGCCCCCAACTGAACGCTGCTTGTGCCGACGCCACGCACCGCTGCACGATATCCACGTTCGTGTCCTTGATGCTGCTCGGCGTGTACGCAGCCGCGAGGAGCACGCCTTCGGAGAAGAACGCGACGCCGCAGCCGTGCGTGGCGGGATCGATCGAGAGAAGGGTCATCTCACAGGTTCCCAGATCTCGAACCGATGAGGCAAGCCCTCGCCTTCAACGTGCTCGACCTCAGTACGATTCCAATGCCCCCGCATACAGAAGTGTGTATCCCCTTCGATCTTCTGCTCGACGACCGTCCTATACACACGGTCAACGAGCCCTGCTGTCATGGCTTCTTTGTAGATCTCACCGCCGCCACAGATGAACGCCTCGGTATCTTCTTCGTGCTTCGCCGTCGCGATTGCCTCTTCAAGCGACGTGGCGTGATAGACACTTGGCGCGAACGGGATGTAGCCGCCGCCTCGCGACAGTACGATCGTTGTACGCCCCGGAAGCGGCTTCCCGATCGAGACGTGCGTCTTGCGCCCCATGATGAGACAATGCCCCATCGTCAGCGCCTTGAAACGCTTCAAGTCGTTTGGCAGCCGCCACGGGATCTTGCCATCCTTGCCAATGACGCCGTTCTCGGCGACGGCAACGATGAGAGAGACGCGCATCTTCATTCTCCGAGGGATTGAAAGGTCATCATATCGAGCGACGTACCGGCCGCCCATGTCGGAGCGTCGTTGACCGGATTTATGACGGAGCACGCCCATTCGTCTTTGAGATGCCCGAGGATCGCCCGACCAGTTTCCGTGTGATAATTCGGGAACGAGAACAAGCGCGCGCCGAAGCGCTCTGCAAGCATCTTTGTCTGTGTCGCTTTACCAACAGCGTCGCCACCTTCGAACGCAACAATCATGTCACATCTTCTTTCCGCAGTGAGGACAACGCTTCACTGGCGGCTTGGAGAGCGCCGGCTCGGCCTGAAGCTCCGCCAACGTCTTGACCCGCCACACGACCGCGTCTTCGCCTCCGCGCGTCTTGCGCTTGAGCCCGCTGTCGACGACGAGACGCATCTCGACAAGCTCCACACGACGCGGACGCTGCGTCGACGGATTCATGCCGAGCGCCATCTGCATCTCGTCGTCCGTCATGCCGTTGGTGAACTTGCAATACTCGCGCAGCTTGTCAAATACGATCTGCCGCTTCGTCGCCGCCCGCGGCGCCTGCGAATTCGCCGCCGCCTCCGAGGTCGCGCTCTGCCCAACGAAGGGCATGTCGTCTTTCGTGTACGGCATTTACGGCGCCTGATAGACGAACCCACTGCGGCGGTAGTAACGGAGCGTCTCGATGGAGGCGCGCACGTCATCGAGCGCGCGGTGTGGTGCGCCCTTGGGCGGACGTGGCCGACCATTGTAGATTTCGGGAGCCCAACGCATCGCAAGCTCTGTTAGCGACGACACGTCGATCGACCGGTGCGAGAAAAGCTCGTTCAACTCGCGCATGTGGTGTTGCAGCCAGCGACGGTCGAACGCGATGGAGAAGCCTGCGAGCGGGATGCGCCGGAGCCCTGTAATCTCTTTGAACTCGTCGTGAACCCACTCGTGCAACGTCATCTGCGCGTTGTCGATGGACTTGCCTTTGCCGGCGAGGAGGTCGTTGATGAGCCCGCTCTTTTCGTGCATCTCGCGCACGATGAGCGGAAAATCGATCTTGTCAATGGTCGTGCCCTCGGGATTGATGAGCACGCTGACGCCCGTGCGTTCGACGAGGTTGTCGTCGGTCGCGATCATAGACACTTCCAGCAAATGTCCTTCGCGCTCGTCGACAGTTGTGGTTTCGACATCGGCGAAGACGATCACTTCGGCACCTTACCGGCGGTGCAATACGGTGCCGCGCCATCTATCCACGGCGCGATGGTCGACACACGGTGTTGTTGATACTGACCGCCGTCGACCGGCCGACGTTCCATCGGACACTTTGAACACTGCTCCACATCCGAGCCCTTGTAGATCTTGCGCCAGTCATGGCCCATCGGCGCGGTCTCCGCGAAACGCTTGTCGTAGTGCTCATCGAGCATCGCCAGCGCCTTGCGTAGCACTTCGCGCAAGTCGCGCTTGCCCCAGAAGGTCACGGCCGACGAGTCGTCGTCGCCGGGCCGATGCATGAACGGACCTTGATACTGCTTGCCGTCGACCGTCGCCGGCAATTCGAGATAGAACCGCAAGCCGGTGAAGGTCTGACCTTCGATCTCTTTCGAGATGATCTCCACACGATCTGTCATCTCCTCAGCGTAGACATTGATCCTCACGCGTCACCGATCCTTTCTTTTCAGCCGACCGAGCCGATCAACCACTTCCGAAAATCGTACATCATGTCCGACCGCGAACGCGGGAAACACTCTTCACAATCCATCGCGTCGCCGCATCCCATCGCGAACGCCAACAAGAACTCCGTCGTGTTTGCGTCCGGCGTAACGATCGGATTCGCGTCCTTGTCCTTGAGCGCGGTCGCGATGAAACCGCGCAAGTACATCTCATAGAGCATGCGCTCGTTCATCTCGGCCATCTACTTTTTGCACTCGGGATCGCGCCACTGCTTCGGCAAAAGCGAATCGTGCGTCCACGACTCCTTGACCTCTGCGACCGACGCTGACGCTTGGTACTTGCCGGCCTTGTTGTACATATCTTTCTCGTCGACCGGATCGACCCGGAAGAAAAGGAGCTGCCCGACACGACGCCCGACCGGCAACACGATGGTGTCGACACGGCTCGTGTTGCAGATTTCGAGCGTCCACCGATTGAAGTAGCCTACGTCGCCCATGCCGGCACAGCGAGCGATCTCCACGCAGTTGCGCCCGAGCGAGCTGCGCGCCTTCATCATCGTCGTGATGTCGTTCGAACGTCCACCGATGAATTCTTCGGTGTGCCCAAGAATGATCTCACCCGGTCTAAGCAAGATCAGCCGCTCGTGAGGATGGATGTGCTCCGGTTCCTCGCCGTAACGCTCGACATAATCGTCGAATGAGATGGGTTGATCGTAGATCCACTTGTTACGAACGTGCTTCTCGCTGTACGGGTTGTACGGTCGCGGGCGCGCAGTACAATATTCGCGCTCGCGATAAAAATGCTCGCCAAGCGTCACGTCATACTGCGCGGTGCCTAGATTCGGCATTTTGAAATCTTCGATGACGATATCTCCGATCGCCAAACGACGCAAAATTTCCGGCTTGCCGAGCAGCATTATGGACCTCCGAAAAAGATTCTGATCTCGCTCTCGGCTTCGCGCGCGGTCGCCGACGCGTGGAACGCGTTGCGAGGAAGCTCGGAGCCGAAGACGGAGCGGAGATGGTAGGGGTCGGCCTTTTGGGGATCGGTGGGACCGATGGTCATGCGCAGCCGGTCGACCGCGAACTCCCCTTCAAGGACCATGACCACGCACGGCCCCGAGGTCACGAATTCGAGATTGCGTTGATGATACGACTGGCCGACGTGAGCGACGTAGAGCGCTTGCGCCTGCGCCTGCGTGAGCGTCAGGCGCTCTAAGTGCGACGGGACGAGACCAAGGCCCAACAGACGGATGAGCGCGTTGGCGACATTGGACGGCTTGGCGGCCAAGTCCGGCTTGAAAATGCAGAGCGTGCGCTCGGTCATCAGAGCACGCGTGCCAACGTCGTCTCGGCTTCGTCCTCGGGCTTCTCCGTGACCCTGAAGCGCCCCATCACATCGACGGTGATGACATCGGCGAGAGCCTTGCGCTCGCCTTCGTTGTCCATGCAGAACGACGATGAGGCTTCCAACACGTCGAGCACGAGGCGTTCGAGGCGCTGCTTCGTAGTCATCAGATTTCCCCTTCCCGGCAATCTTGATCTTCGATCTGATAGACCTGCATGTACTTCTTGATCCGCGCAAGCATCTCCGAGCTGTCGTACATATCCTCGTTCTCGAGAATGTCGCTGAGCAGCTTGCGCGCCGACTTGACCTCGCAGGCAAGCGCGATGAGCAGCATCTTGCTTCCCTCGGAACGCTCCAACCATCCACGAACGTCGCCGCGGTCAATACGAAGCTCGCCATGATCGTTCTGCATGATGGTGTACTTACCGCCTTCGATACGAACCTTGAGCGCCATCTAGTTCTCCTCCGTGGCCCGCAGCAACATATTGGCCCACGAAGTGAAGCCTTGTTCGCGAGCGATGATGTGCTGCGCGGTCATGAGACTAAAGCGCGAGGTATCGAAGTGATGAAGGTGTTTTTGCGCGCGACCGATCGCCGACGCGTCACCCGCCTTGACGAGCTTCAATAGCTCCTTTGCGTCTCGGCGTTGCGGTCCGAACGGTTTTCGCTTGTCGGCGCTCATAGCTCGGTTTCCGGCACGACGCATACGATCTTACCGTCCCGTATCACCCACACGCCGAACGCATCACATTCTTGGCTCTGGGCAAACAGCCGAAAGAACGCCGGGCATCTCCAAGTCAATTTCTCGATCTTGGCGATGAACTGGTCGAGCGGAAGATAGTTGAACGCCCCCGCCAAGAGATCGCATTCGGGGTACTTGCTCCCACCCCAGAAATTTCCCGGCTGAGGAGGCCCTTCGTCGCGTTGGCTCGTGATGTCTTTGAACTGTTGTCCATCGGCCAATTCTCCGACGATCGATTGAACGCGCGCAACATTAGCGGCGTCATCGTCTCCCCAATACGAATCGCCGTCACAACCGAGAAACTGCAACATCACGTTGGTCACTTGGCTCATTTTGTTCTCCTGATGTTGAGGAGATCGCACGTCATCCACACGACGAGCGTCAAAATCACCAAGTCTCCGGTGGTCACTTGGCGACCTCGACTGCGCTCGCTTCGCGGATGAGTTGCCGCACGATATCGGCGCGACTGAGCTTGCGCTTCTTCTCCAAGGCCAGGAGTGCGGCGTGGTCTTCTTGGTCTAGGTGCAGTTCAAACCGCCACACCTTGCGTTTCTTGGTCATGAAGTAGCGGCTAGACTACGGAAGAGTTACGGAAGAAGCAAACCTTTTCGCACGTCGAGCGGCGTGTGGTTAAGTACGTGCAATTCCCCGACTTTTCGGTTGCGTTCCGGCCCCCAGCAAAACCAAGCATACTCTATGCTGTCGGCCGACGACACCCGTATCCGATGACCACATTTCGGGCACTGTTTGGGGATGCGGACGTGTGAGGAGATCGCCACGATCCGTCCCCACTTGCAGCCCTTACGCTTGTTCATGCACGTCATCGAGATCGCGAAGCTCACACGATCTGGAATCACGTACACGTCCGGCATGTTGTTCTGAAAGAACTCGTTGCGATCTTCGGTGCCGAGATAGTTCAACCGAAGAAGAGAGATCACCCACGGGATGTTACTCGCGAGCGACCATTCGATGAACTCCATCGCGAGACTGAAAGGGTAGTTGCTGATACTGACCTGTGTTGCTTTGATGACGGCTCGCATCTCTGGAGAAAGTTGCGTCTTGAGTGTGTCGCCGATCAGTAGATGTCCGGTCCCGGCCACACGCGGCGCAAGAGCCTGACAACATTTCTCGCGCTTCTCCATCGCCGTCCAAAGCACATCACTACGCACTTCGTTGACGGCGTCGATGATGGCGCCTTCGCCGGCAGCGCATTCGAGCCACAATCCTCCGGGTAAACTTATCCGTTCTAAGAATCGATGCACTGCCCACGAGGGTGTGGCGTAAAAGTCGGCAACACTGCGTTTCCCACCACGACTTGTTGAACTCACTTCTGTCCTCCCGGCACGAAGAACGCTCGCTTCGGTCGCCAACCTTTTTGCAGACGAGTCAATGCAGTATTTCTTGACACGACTGCGATCTCTAACCACTCGGTTAGGGTCTTCGTCACACCTTCAATCCTGAAAACTCGATTGCTACGACGATTTCGATTTTGCTGAATCATCGTTGCCCAACGAACATTGCCGGGACGATAATCGCCGTTTTGATCTGGAAAACGATCTAACGAATGCTTCGACGACGGACGACGACCTATGTATTTGAAGAAAGCAACAAAATTGTTACGCCACGCGGCACATACTTTGATCCCTCTACCTCCATACGTCGGATAATAAGCGTCGTTTACGTTGTAACAACGACGCCTCATATTCAGCCAGATCCCGTACTCCGGAAACTTCTTTACCGATCCGGTTTTGAAGAGTACGCCCGCATACTTTGAAACACTCGCTCTAGTCTCTTCGCGAAAACACCCACAAGAGCGTGTCCGTCCATCTCGCAAACGCAATGTGAATGCGATCTTCCGCCGACCGCAAACACATCTACACATCCAACGAGTGCGTATACCGCGATTTCGCGCCCGTCTAACAACTACAAGCCGACCAAATCGACAGCCCTTTAAATTGATTGATCTCAAATTTCGATCCCTGACGTGTTCGCTTTACGAATCAAACGCCGCACTATTTCTGCACGACGTAACTTGCTTCGCTTTTCTAGCGAAGCGAGAGCTTTGGCATCTTCGGAATCGAGTTGGATTTCGAACCTGATCTTCTTGTTTTTGGACATACGGGAATACTACGGGAAAACTGCGGTAGACTCAAGAGAAAACGCCCCGTAACGCCGGGGCCACGCGATCGAGTTACTTGTGGAACGCAATGTGACCGTACACGATGGTCAGACTGATCGTACCGTGACAGATCGGACATTGCATCGTCGTACGGCGTTCACCACGCTTCTTGAGATCAGCGGCCATCGCCGCATCCTTCGTCGTGTTTTTCGCCATGCCTTTTCACCCCCTTTCGCTAGGGAATTGGCATGGCTCGTTCTCCTTTCTTCATGATCTTCCTCCTAATTCGAGTAGACGGCGGCCTCTCCCGCCAGCCAAGCCTGCTTGCTTCACGGGGCTTTCCGTGGCGCCGAGCATCCCAGCCCGGTCGCGGCCAGCTTTTACGCGATGCGCTTGTAGTGCCCGCGCTCGCTGCCGACGGCCTTGAACTTCTTCGCCGCGCGCAGCCAGCGCAGCGCGTTGCGCACGCGCGAATGTCGCTTGGCGCTGTTGCCGGAGAAAAGCTCCGCCATCTTGTCGGTGGAGGTCTCCGAGCCGACCTTGATCGACTTCCAGATCTTGGCCTCGTCCGCGTTCGGCTCCTCGCGCTTGGCCGTCGACTTCATGAACTTGGCCGTGCGCTCCGCCGCCGCCTTGCGCTCCGACGGCTTCGACTCCGCCGACGGGTAGTGGTGCTTCGGGCCGCCCGCGAGCTTCATCTTGCCCTTCTTCGCCTTCGGCACCTTCTGAGCCTTCGTCGCCTTCGGCTTCGCGCTCGCCGCCTTCTTGGCGGCCTTCTTCGCCTTGGCCGGCTTCTTGGCCTTCTTCGGCTTTGCCGTCGCCGGCTTGGCGGCGGCCTTCTTCGCCTTCGGCTTCGACTTCTTGGCCGGCTTCTTCTTCGACGACTTCTCCTTCGGCGTCTCGGTCTCGGTCGCGGCCGGCGGCATCGCACCGTTGGCTTGCGGTTCGGTGGTCGTCTCGATCTCGTCGGTGTTCATGGTCGTTCTCCTTGAGAACGAATATTAGGTCTATCGATCGATCTGTCAAGTGCGATCTAAACGATTCCGAAGCCCACACCAGCTACCACACCATTCTTCGCTGCCCAACCTGCGTTCGCCTCGATCACAAAAATCACAGCGATCTCGGGCCCGTACAGATCTTTCGACCCCGGCTGAGCGCTGCTTACAACGTCCACGACGGTCCCGCTGGGATCGACAAAAATCATGTCGAGAGGGATCTGTGTGTCCCTCATCTGCATCTTCACGACCCGAGGCTCCTCGAACACGAACACCATGCCGTCGTTGCGATCTAGCGACGTGTAGTCCGATAGTCCCTGCGTCCGTTCCTCGGGAGTGATCGCTAGAAACGCGCGAAGAAAAGCGATCGGTTTACCGTTGTCGAAAAATAAAACCAAATTCGGTTCGGTGCTCATCTTTACCTCGTTGCTGTTTTACAGATCGCGAACCACGCCCTCCAAGGCTTAGTATATTTTCTAAGATTACAAGCGGCACACGCGGGTCGAAGATTTGCTGGCCATCGACTACCACCTAACGATAATGCGATCACATGATCTATTTGCTGAAACAGCCCGCCGCAATAAGCGCAGCACCCTCCGTAGAACTCAATCCGCGCTTGAATTTGTTCGACTGTTGCATGTCCTGAAGCGCCTCGACGGCGAGTCTGTGAGTTTTTCCTTCACGCAGCCACCGAAGACACTTCACCTTCATCACGAACCCATTTCACCTTGCCGTCGACTTTCAGTGGTTTTACAGGTACAAGCTTACCGTCGATCCTCAGCGGCTCGGCACCCTTCTGCCATCTACGTGTCAAAACCGCCGACGACGTACACGGAACATCTGGCATCCACTTCGTCAACCCTTCGACCATAATCTGTTGTTGACGATCTGCTCGGTCACTCTCTGAACCATCTTCCGGGTGTTCGACGATCGGTTCGTCATGCAAGAAGGCGATCGGCCGAGATCCAAAAAGAATAGATCGTCCAACATGTGTACATAGATTGCTCCCACCGTGAATATGTCGACTCGTGCAGCGACCGAGATAGCATTCGATCGCTAGCTTCCACAAAATCTCTTTCATCGAGTCAGCGACACGACCAGAGAACAAAGAATTCGAAAGCGAAGTAAACGTACAATCGCCGCGGATGCGATTCGACATTAGTTGCTTGGCGACATCGCTCTTGTCGAGATGTTGCTTGACAAGCTTGAAGATGATCCTCTCCTCCGGCCACGTCTCCAAGAACATCTCTTTGATGAGAAGCGCGCGCTCGACCTCCGCCTCGAACGATACCCAACGCGTTACAATCTTCGGCTTACCTGTTTCTGGATCATTCTCCTCCATAAAGACCGGGCACGCGTCACCAAGGACTTCGTAGGACGTGTTGTAGGTCTGCGTCAGCGCGAGACCGAAGCCGTGCGCCATGCCGGCGAAACGCCGACCGCCCGCGCCGCCGAGGAAGGCGAAGTTGCCGTGCTTCGACATCTGACGAGTATTCTTGAAGGCGGCATCGCCGCTCTTATGTAGCTCGTGGGCTTCCTCTTTCGTGATCGACGCGACGTTGGCAGCGAGACGGACGTGAAGATCTGGGCCGCCGTTCGAATACTGATCCCACAACGCATCAGCCATCCGCGACCAGCCGACAAGCTCGACCGCGTTTTGCGCGTTGGCCCGCATCTCTACGGTATCTGCATCGGTTGAAGCATACAGCCAGCCGCGTCTTGGTATGAAGCAGGGTCGAACATCGCCGCGTCTGGGAGGATTCTGAATATTAGTCGATTCCTGATTTTCTCCGCCGCTACAACTCGTTCTCCCATTGTCGACGATCACATTGTAACGGCAGCACACTGGACGCTTAACCGCCGCACGCACAACGGGTCCCCACTGACCAAGGTGCTTTTGGAATGTCAGCGTGGCGGCGAGGACGTGGAGCTTGGGATCGTCGGTGAGCCGGAGCGTGTCTTCGTTCGTCCGCACCTGACCGTGCGGATATTTCGCCGACGGCGGCGTCATCGGCACATTCATGCTCTTGCGACGAAAAGACTCTATGATTCGACGCTTGATCTCTTCCATGAAGCGTGAACCGTCGGGTCGAAGAATGTTCGTTTCCGCCAACGCCTCACGCATCTTATCGATCTGCTCTTGGCAATGTTTTACAAAAACATCAACGGCAGCTTGCTCCGCGCGCATTCCCCACATCGACATCAACGCCAACACAAAATTGGCGCGTTGTTGTTCGACCTGATTAGGTAGCTCGCCCCACTTCTCTTTGATGAGCCGCTGCTGTGCTTCAAAGAGCCGGAGATGAAGAACGGCGTCGTAGATCGCATAACGTCGTGCGTTTGGCGGCCACTTCTCTACTGGTAGATCGCGTAGAAAATAGTAGCTCATGCGCCACGTATCTTCTTTTTCGACGACCTCCTCGTAATACATATCGATCAGATCTTTGAGATAGTAAGCCGACTTCACTACACGACCACGATAGCGACGGAACTTGCGTTGCCCAAGCGCCACGTCGATCAGTTTTTGCAGTGTGACCGTGCAAATGACGCGGCCTTGATCGATGGCGTCGAAGACGAGCGGCAAAAGGCTCAAATCTTCGCCCGCGGCCGTCATGAATGGATGAATATGCTGTTGATCTTCCGACACGGCCGTCGTCAAATCAAACGCCGCATTGTGAATGATAATAATGCTGTTCTGATCGGATAACGTCCGACGATAAAACTCGATGCCGTCCGACCAATTCATCAGGCCCGTCGCGAAATCCATCGCACCCGGCCCACAACGCTGCGCTGTCGACACACAGACGAGCGGCGGAGTCAACAAACCCGCCTGGATCAATGCGGTTTCAGAATCGACGCCGATAATCTGCGGTGGTGGCGGTGGAACGATCATCGATTACTCCCCGAAAAGAAAAAGTCCCGAATCTGCGCTGTTCGGGACAACACAGCCCGCAACGATGGCAGAACTAAATCGCGGACACCTATCTACCCTCTATCGACCACTGCGAAGCTGCGCTTCGGACCGCACGGTGTTGTCACCGCCACGCGCAGGGTCGCTCCAATACCAACGAGCCTCGGGCGGCGCCGTCGGAACGAACGCCGTCTGATGTGGCACCCACGGCGCCTGCGGCACGAACGCTGCCGGAGGAGCCGGGGGAGCCGGCGGGGGCGGCGCAGGCGGAGCCGGCGGCATAGCCGCGACCGGAGCCGGCACAGGAGCCGGAGCCGGCGGCGCGTAGCCCGGCATCGTCGCCGGATTCGGAGCCGGAGGCGTGAGCGTCGAGGCACCCGGAGCCGGCGCACCCACGTCATCATCGTCATCGTCGTCGGCCATGGTCGACTCGACTTCGGCGCGACGCTTCGACACCAGCTCGGGCGCGTTCTCTCCCTGACCGATGGGGAACGCGCACTGAAGGATGACCTTCGTGATGTACGCGCCCTTGTCGTTCGGAGTCTTCTTCTTCTTCGCACGCGTGACGCAATCGATGATCATGCCGCACGCGGGGTTCGCGATCTTGTCTTCGGTCGCGTAGACGGGCTGATTGGTCTGCGGATTGAAACCGCAGATATCACCCTTCTTGACGCTCTTGCGACGGGCGAGATCGATCCACGTCTTGTTGATCTCCTCATCGGGAATCTCGCCGTCGTTCTTGTTGAAGAGCGCGAGAATCGCCTGCTTGATGTTCGCGCCGGCCGAACGAGCGCTGTTGCCGTCGAAGCTGATCTTCAACGCGCAATCGCTACCCACCGCGTTCGGCTTGGTGCCGTCGTCGATGAGGTTGCCGTTCGAGTCCTTGTCGCCTTCGATCTGTGGATTGGGCTCCGACCGCAGCACCTTGAACTCCCAGAAGGCCATGCGCTTCTTGCCGCTGTCGGTTTCCACCAACTCGGCGAAGATGCGCTTGATCAAAAAGCGATACTTGCCGTGTCGGATGTTGTCGCTGGAGCCGAAGACTTTCGCCCCCGAGATCTCTCCAGCGATTTCGAGACTGACATCTTGACCCATCTTGCTTCTCCTGTTCGAGTTTGACTACTTTGACGATCACGAACACAAACATGAACACGAAGTTGAACGTGCTACTTAGTCAATCTCCCTCCTTTCCGTTTTGTGATCCTCTTCCACTGCATCCACTCAAGCGTCCGTATCAAGCGACGCTGCTCACCCGGTGTCAACTCAACGCCGTATCTCTTCTTGCCGTGCTCGAAGAACGGTCCCCAACAACCTTTCGGTAAGTACACAGTTTCACGACTCATAGATCAGCAATGTCAATGTCGCAGCACAAGAGCTTTTGCCGAATGCGAGTCATCTGGTAATTGAACTCGGCTTCGGCAATTGCTTTGCGTAGCGCGTCTTTGAATTCGTAAGATGGGATCGCAGCAAGTGTATTGACCTCGTCGCTCTTCTGACCACGACGATGAAGCCGACCGAAAATCTGCTCCCACCCATGCGTCGTCGCGTTCGATGGCGGAATTTCGGCGATGACTTGTTGGTCGAAGATCTCTTGCAGCCCGTTCGTACCAGCACCGTGTGCCGAGATACTAACAACGATAGAACGATTGCCCTTTTCGGCGCGCAACCGTCCTTCGCCGCCAGGACCGCCGTTGAAGTACGGCAAGTCGCCAAGCTCTGCGATCTTCCGCCCCAGCGGCACAGACTGAAACCAGATCACACCCTTGTTCTTTCTTCCCCACTTCGCGATTTCTCGCGCGAGCCAATAACCGGGATGGGTATTCGGATCTTTGGACACATCACAGCCACGGCACATGCCGGGACACGTGCATCCGACCCACTTCACACGCTCTTCGTACTGCACCTTGTTCATGATGGCCGCCCACGCCGGCCACGACCGTTCGCGCCACGCCGGCAGATGCCCCGGCATCTGACAAGGCCAATGCACTTCGCGCTTGTCCGTCACGAAACAAGTTGCGCAGAAAGTTTCGATCCCGATGTCCGGCAACTCGAACGCCCGCCGCGCAGCCTCCTCGCAAAGCGCGGGGGAATCGAGCCGCACTTCAGCCAAGATCATTTGACCGCGCTCCGCACGGTAGAAATGCTTTCGCGCGATATACCAGTCGTCGATCAAGATACATTGATCGCACCAGTTCTCCGAACGCGTCTTGGTACGCGACGGCGGACAAGAACACGGATGTTTTACAAACGACCAGTACGGATAGAATCCGCAAGCCACATTCTTCGCACAGGCCACTTGTTCGATCTTCTCAACGAACTCTTCGCCGTCGGGGCGCTCCCAATTGACGCGCACCTTGGTCAATGCATCGGCGATGATCTTCGGCATCTTCGGAAGATCTAGCTCACTCAGGTAAAGCGACGCATTGATATCGGACGCGGCAGCGCTGATGATGCCGGGCGTCTCGCTCCGCCAGCGTTGGAAACCTTGGCGCACGTCTTTTTCGGGCGGATCAAAGAGCATCGATTCGATCGCAAGCTCGTCCGTTTCGATATAGCCCTTGCCGAAGTGTCGATGCAGCGCCCGAGAGGTCGCCGACTTTCGATCTGGCTTGTACGAGATATCGATGACCGCCGACCACCCTTCGGCTTCGTTGGGATCGAGCGGAATCGGCGAACCTGTACCAAGCGCATACGCGCAAAGCATCTGCGTATCGTTGATGCTCTTGACTTCGAGCGTTCCCGACGGCACTAACAACCTCACCGCGCGTTCGCGTACCTCTTCGCCACGTGCGATGGCTTCCTCGCGTTCCTTGATACGCGACGTGACATAACGCTTCACGCGACGATTGATCGCGCTCGTGCCGCACGCGCGATGGCCTTCGTCAAGAAGCAGAATGTCCGGCTTCATGATGTCGAGCTTGTCACTGTTCTCCGTGCGTGAGAGGATCGAATACGAGATCAAGTGAAGAGGCACCGTTCCGGGCACGGTCGACGCAGGCACATCGATCTCACCAGCAATCGACGTGACCTTGAAGTGCTCACGCAAGCGCAGATATTCGGACTTGTAGTGCTGTCGCTGCTTCGGCTCGATGAGAAGCACCGCAAGCCGACCGTCGGGAAACACGAGCGGCGAGAGCAAGAGCGCGATGCTGTTGTGAACGACCATACCGTTCGCAACAAAGTTTTTCGTGTCGGGCACAGTTAGATCGAAAACATCGTACATTCCGATCTCTTCAACCGACACCACACGTTCCCACGCAACATCTTCAGAACCAAGATGCGCATACTTGCCTTGATAATTGTATGACCGACAAAATTCGATGAACTTCTTCCGTGAAACAAACTGCCCATCGGTAGCTTTGAAAAAGTCACGGATCAAAGACGTACGTGGACGCGAACCATCGTACTTCTTGACTCGATTCTTTCCTTCGAAACCAAGCTCGTCACAAATCTCGTACAATTCTTTGCGACCGATTGGGACTACATCAAAATTTGTATTCCGCTTCGTACGATTCAACCGATCTCGTAGACGCCGACACGCTTCTTCTTTCCCAAGAACGTCGCCGACGATATTCAAGAAGGTCAAGGCGTCTGCACCCGAAATAGAAATTCGCCATGCTGGGAATTTCTGATCTTTGCAGGTTGCGAATTTGAACTTTTTCCTTGAACGTACCCCGATCCTTAGTAACAAAAAGCGTAGATCGTCAATCAACTTCTCTGATGCAAGCGTGCATTCTAATTCTAGTTTCGATACATGACCATCGCATGCCCAGAATCGATTGATGAAGAGAGCAATTTGCTCTCTTGGCAAACCCCAGATCTCTGCCTTGACGCGCTTCTCTTTCGACAGGCCGTAGAGATCCCATTTGTCGCGAAAGCCAGTTCCAATCGCTCCCGTCCGACAATTCTTTCCACTGCCGGCACCTATCAGTCGAAATATGTGAACGTTCGATCGTTGTTCCGCTTCCGACCAACCGAAAGCCACAACACTAGCCAAACGCTTGAATTCGGCTATCACACTTGGAGTTTCGTTTGTGAAATTGATCGTAGTGTTATTACAACCGCCATCTGCCAGCAACAACGCAACCATCGCGACTTCAGCATTTGTCGCAACGGTTTCTTTCTTCGGTCTAGGAATTGTCGTTGGCACACAGACAAAATCTTGCACGGTCAATTCGTGTGCCTGCACCCAACCGCGCTGAGTGTAAACCTGATGATCTAGACTCAACTTTATTTCTGAACCGTCCGCAACCAAAAGCCGACAACAATACTTTCGGCCAGAAGCAAATGCTGCGGCAGGACGACTCACGATAATCCCGTCTTTTCTTAACGACGAGACCCTCAATGTTCCTGATTCTTGGACTAATCTACGACGACCTGTTTCGAGATCGAAGATCTCGGTGTCTCCGATCAAGCATTTGCCACTCCCGACCCCCATGAAACCAATCGCGCCGCCTTCCTGCGCCGCCTCGCGCAAGAACCACGCCTGTGCCGGCGCAAGCTCCGTGATGCAGTCATGCCCATGCTCGCCGTCGACCGCCGGCACATCGATCGACTTACCTGCTTCGAGCGTTACGACTTCGCGGATCAATCGTTCGTCGATTCGCGGATTGCAATCCTTGACGAACTCCGCCTTGGTCACGCGAATTGGCGGCTCGGGAATCCGACCTTCGGGCAGCTTGCGGAAGACCGTGAGAAGACCATCCGCGTCCGCCACGATCTTGCGCGGCCGGCATCCGCAACTAACCCGCCGGCCGCGCGAAAACTTCTCCGTTTCGATTTCGATCAGTGCTTGAGTCGCAGGCGGGTAATTGCCGTTGGCGTCGCGTTCGCACACAAAGGGCGTCCGACGCGGGAGCGCGAGGATGCGCTGAAGGTCGGGGATCGTATTCTGAATCGTGCCGAGCTTGACAAGACTCGGCGCAGTCAGAAACGCGAGCTTATCGGTGAGCGAACGCTTCACGACGAATTACTTTCCCACCGACCGCAGGCCCTTGATGAGCTTCTGCATCCAGATCGTGATCTCCTCCAACTGGTCGGCGACATTACCCGGCGTCAACGCGAACGTCCCGTTCGGGCTCGCAGCGTTGCCATGACCGTTGGCTTGACCGTTGGACTGCCCACTGTTGTGGGCAACGGCCGCCTGGACCGGGGGCGGCGGGGGCACCGGAGACATCGCCGAAGGCCCCTGGGAGGCCGCAGGCGGGGCGGGAGGGGGCGGCGGAGCCGGAGGAGCGGGTGGCGGCGGGGGTGGCGGCGCAGCGACCAGCGGGAGTGTCCCTTGGACGGGTGAGGCGGGCGGCGGCGGGGGTGGCGGCGCCGTCGTCAGAATCTCCTCGTCGTCCTCGTCGGAGCCAACGACCGGCGCAACGGCAACAGCCTCGGGCTTGTTCTTCGGCTTATGACGGGGAACGGTGAAGTCGTAGCTCCCATCCGCTGCCTTGACCGCGGTCTTGGTCGAGTGAGACTTCGTGCAAGAGCACACGTACTTCTTCTTGAGCGCCATCTCCATCGTCAGCTTGATCGTCGTACCTGACTCCGGGCACCAAACCGTCGCGCCCGAAGCTGCCGCCTCTTGCGCGGCCAATTGCGCGTGCTGTTGGGCGTGCGTCTCGATCGTTTGACGAAGCGCAGGATCTTGAACTTGCATCCGCTCTTCGAGCGGAACCGGGTCGGCGCCTCTCAGGAGATCGGGCGGAGGCGGCGCATCCGGCGGCTTGATGCTGTTGGGCTGCATCGGCGGAGCCGGTGGCGGGGGCGGAACCGGAGGAGCCGGCGTGTCTTCTTCCATCCGAATCGTGATCCCTGGCACCGTTCCCGGCGGCATCACCACCGTGCCGCCCTTGCAGACCGGGCAATCGATGAAGCCGGTCGTTCCCCGAACGTAGCCGGGCGCGCAACCGACGCCGCAGCCGGGAGCGCCGCAGGCATACCGCGGTTGACTCGTGCGCTGTTGATCTTGCGCCCGTAACTTGGCTTTCTCCGCTTCGACCGCAGCACGATCTCCACCCACCGGAGCCGGCGCGGGCGGCGGCGCTTGCGGAACGGGCGCCGAAGGTGTCGAGACGGGCATCGAAGGCATGGCGCCGGGAGGAAGCTGATTGAAGAGACTCATGGACGACTCCTTGTAAGGGCTGATCATGTTCTGAACGATCGCACTGTTTGACAACGGACAATAGTATCGATGGCCACAGCCCTTGGCCGTCGCACCCTTGCCCTTGCACACGAAACACGGCTCGTACTTCCCACTCGTCGGATTCTTCGTGAAACCCGGATACGCGCCATCTTGACCGCATCGAGGCGCACCACAGGGGATGAGATGCGTATAGGCGTCACACGACGACGGTGTTGGCTCGACATCCTCAACACGATCTATCATCGCCACCTGAATCATCTTCGCGCCCACGTCTTCGACACGGCGCCATCGACGAATCACTTCGTCACGCGATATGATCCCCGAACGCTTGGCGGCCTTCTTGGATCGTTTCTCGGCGTAGATGTGACCGAGCCGGAAATGCGTCACATCGGGAAACACATCACAGTCGCGACGCGCGTAGCCGAGCATTTGGACATCGTCACAGACCTGGGCGGAGGTCTTGGCGTAGCCGGGGAGAATCGTGCCGGCGTTCTCGCCGCTGTAGATCTTTTGCGGCCAGATTCGCGCGATGACCTTCAAGTCATCGATCTTCACCACACGCGTGCCCGGAATCTCCTTGGCCGGCATGCCTTCGTCCGTGATGAAGACATCGCGGAAGTAGCGCACGTCGGGAGCACCATCGAGAGGGATATCGTGGATGGTGAGGCCGGCGAGGTCGCGAATCGCTCGTTTGATGTCTTCACGGTGCGCGAACTCCGGCTTGAGCAGCGCATCTCGCAGAAAGACAGCCATCGGAAAATCGATGCCGAGCGGGCGTTCGACTTCGAGATCATTACGTCCTTGCGCAATGAGTGAGAGGTCTGGTCGCGGAAAGAGGAGCTTGGCCCTTTGGAGCACAGGCGGGAGCACGTCTTCGCCGCTCTTCAAATAGTGTTCGAGCTTCTCGGCGTGGTCAGCGCCTTCGACCACGGCGCCGGTCTTGGGGAGCTTCTTGCCGGCGACGTACTGGTACCACCACTTTCTGTTGCAGCCTTCGGACAGGGGATCGAAGAGTTTGATCGCGGAGACGCTAAGAAAACGCAGCTTGCCGTTGACCACGGCGCGCCCTACGTAGATGCGTTCGTCTTGACGAGACATTCTTAGTTATTCGCCAACTTCATCAAGCGATCAACAGACATCTTGAATAGAGCTGGAGATTGAAACTTCATTGCCGCGAAGAATTGATCCTCATTTAGCTTGCACGAAATCGCAAGCTGCATGAGATCATCTAAATCGTTGACCCAACCATCGGGCACCTTGTAGCCGTCCGCATGTTTCTGCACGTACTCCGCGTGCGGCGACGCTTCGTACTGACACTCCCAACCGTCCTTGGTGCCAAACGCCGGCCACGGCGCATCGGGCTCCATAGGGAATATCTCAACCATCGACACCTTGAGATGCGCGCGAAGTTGACCGATCGTCGAATCAACAATGGCGCGCTCGCCCTTGTATGTCGCCTCAATCGCCATATGTATCGTGGGCCGGTCGGTGTCCATCGCTTTGGGTACCTGCACCGTTTGTCGCCACTCCTCGAATGATTGCCGCCTTGGCTCGTTATCCCAATTGAGACGGCTGTAGATATCGCGCGCGTTGAGCCCGAGCGAAAGCTGAACCGGCGGCTCCACCTTCATATTCGCTCCAACGACTACGCACGGGATCGCTTTCGCTTCGATGGTTCGATCTCGTAACACCTTGGCGCCCACTAACGACGCTTCGACGCAGTGAGTGAAATTGTCGGTACGTACCGCCATGGCGAAAGGCGACGCGAGCTTGTAAGCACGAAGCGTTCGCGCAAAAAACGGATCTTTGATTCCTTCGCCGCTCATCATTTTCATCTGCTCCCTTCAATCCGCTACCACCAGCCGCTTTCCGAATTTTTCTTTTTCTTGGCTACGCAGTCACCCAATACTAGGAGGGTGTAGAGTGCAGACAAATGTAGTTAATACGAGGGTCGTGGGTAGAATTGATCTTAGAGGCTCTCCCCACGGACCATGGTAAATGACTGCATTTGTCTGCACACTACACCCGCGCTCCGATCTACACCATCTACACCAGCCACTTTGACGAACATTTCTGTCTGCACCTGTCTACACCAACTGGTTTAACTACTTGATAATGCTCAAGTTTGGTGTTTTGAAATTTTCGTTCGAATTTTCGGGGGGATTTTCGCTGCTTTTTCCCACTCGAATTTTCATCCACGGCATTCCACTTTTTGTTCGCGTTCCACATTCGATTTTGTGGTCGTCGATGATGGCTCCGTGCAGTCCGCGGAGCTTGTCTCCGAGCTTTTTCGCGGTTGGGAGGTCGCCCTTGTCTGCCGGCAACCATTCGAGGAGCGCGTTCCGCCACATCTCGCGGATCTGTTTCGTCCGTTCGAAGTGCTCGCGCTTGGCCCCGTCCAGGCTCATTGGGGGCACGATGGTGGCCCATTCCAGTAAGGTCGCGGCCGTGACCTGGACCGCATCTTCGACCGGCCAGCACTCCACCATGGTCCGCAACGCAATGTCGTCGAGGTCGGCTTCGCGAACTTCGTGGGTCGTGTCGACCGGGTCACAGCCGCCGGCATAGACGATGGCCGAACGGATGGTGGCGCTCCAGCCTTCGAAGCTCCCCATCGGCTTCAGATGCATGTCCGGTCGCCCGGCGCGGATGTACGCTCCGACGATGGTTAATAGATCGGTGAGAAGCTCCGCTCGTCGTCGCTTGGCGTACCCAAGGAGGTTGGGATATTTCCACGACTGGCCGGGACGCGGGCCGACGCGGTCTTCGGGCCGGTCGACCGGCGGCTCCAAGCGGGCGAGAAGCGACCGTCGAGCCATGTCGCCGCCGACAATCATACCGTTACCAGTCGCGAACCATACGATCTTCATCGACAGAGCCGGCGTCATTTCATTCTTGCCGAGCACACGACCTCGATACGAAGTTGATGTGAGGGCCGCATCGAGAGGCGGGCTCGCGAATTTGCCCACGATGTTGTCGATAAGAACCATCTGATCGCCAGCAAGACCGAGGGACGATATGCGTTTGTCCATCTCGACTTCGTCGCTAACGAAGAACATTCGCGGCGCGGTGGTGCCGGTGGCAATGACACTGGCGAGGTCGGCGAGCATCGTCTTGCCCGAGCCGCGCTTGGACGCGTCGATCAGAATCATCGGTGTCGGGCCGTCGAACGCCTGTCGACAGACGACGGCGAGGAGGCCGGCAAGCCACGCGGTTCTGCCGGCGGGGTTCGCGAAATCGAAATCGGTGATGAGATCAAGGATGCTGGCGAGAGACCTTCGCGCATCCTCCACCGTCGGGTTGTCCGGCATGTTTACTTTGATGTCGGTCATCAAATAGATGCCGGTGGTTTTGTCGTAGCCCGGTTCCCAGAGAAGCGCACCGTCGGTGCGGAGGGTGGGGGCTTGGCAGAGGCCGGCGAAGATCGGAATGAACGGTAGTCGTGAGCGTGATGTGAGCGTGCGCCCGATCCAATCCGGGGGAAAGACCTCAACCAACGTCTCGGTTCCACCTTTGTCGACTTTCTTGTTGCCAAATGCACAGTGCTCGCCTGCAATCGACCATGCACGGGTCGAATTGATCGGAACCATCCGCGGACTCACAACTTCGCGGGCGAGGAACGGTAGATCTTTGCCTGGGTCAGTCTGAAGCTCGACGAGCTTTCCACCGTTCTGAAACACTGCCAGCCGCGCACCAAGGATGCGGAGCACGTTGATCTGAACTCTCTCGACATCACTCTCAAGCTCGATGATTTCGCGACCAGGACGCAACGGCACCGCTGCTCGTGATACTGGTGGTGGCGGTGGCGCGGGAGGAGTCAACGGTGGTGACGGCGGAGTCGGTGGTGGTGGTGTAGGGAGCCATTGCGGGTTGCGGGCGATGAGGGTCTTGATCTCTTCAAGCCACGCCGGATTTGGTGTCAACCCGTCTCGGTTGTACTCGACTACAAGCTCGACGAGAGCTTCGTAGCGGTCGCGACTATCGGTCATTTGCGATCCCTTAACAACGCATCCGCTTCAGCTTGCAAACTTCGCGAAGCGTCTAATTTTTCTTGAACTTTGTTGTGCTTCTTGCGATTCCACTTCCGTCGATCTTGCTGTCCCTTCAAAAACGCTTGCTCCGCTACAGCTACGCGTTCTGCTGACTGTGTGAAGTCCATAGAGAGAAGCGTCAGGTGCGCGAGATCGAGAATCTGTACCCACGTCGTTGTTGGTAGATTGAAGCCGAGCGTGACCATGACGGAGTTGACGCATTGATCGATTTGTTCCGGCGTCTCCGCGATGAAAGGCTCACCGTCGAGGATGCGACGCAAGAGCATGGCCGCGATCTTGTGTTCCGCCTTCGGCGATTTTCCCAAGCGCGTAACGAGTGGGGCGACCTCGCGCCCGAGCGCGCTTAGACGACGCCGACGCTTGTTCGGTTGTGGCGCAGCTTGCGAGGTACTTGCTAGTTCGCCGGCTTGTTCGCATGTTGGCTGCGAGGTCTCTTGGAGCATCGCAGCGGTGGAGGCGGCGAGCATTGCGGCGACTCGATCGGGCACCACTTTATCGAGAACCTGTGCAACCGCCGGCCAGCGCTCTTGCACGGTGCCGATGCGCGTGACGTTGTGGCCGCTCTGCCAACGGCTGATGGTGGTCTTGGCGTTGTGGATGTTGTCGCGGTGCTTGTCGGGATGCTTTCGCGGGTACGATGCGGAGACGCCCTCGATGATGGCGAGCACGTCGTCAGGATTCACGCCGCGGTCGAGCATGACGCTGGGGAGCGCGAGATAGAGGTCATGGCGGCCGGAAGGAACGTGATTGGTGACGGCCGCCAATTCTTCGATGATCCGATTGAGTTTCTCCTCGGAGAGACCACTCAGGCTCTCGGCGCGCGAGCGATTCGCACCAATCGTCTCGTCCTCATCTCCTTCGGCCGAAGGCAGAGACATGATCAGCGACATCAGATCAAGCGAGTGACCGATGTTGCGGAAGAGGATTTGGCGTGGGGGATCGTTCGCGTCGCGCCGTTCTGTCAAGAACCAAGGGCAACAGGGCGTGTCCGTGGCCGGATCGAAGCCTTGACCCGTGAGATACGCGACAGAGCCGAACACGACACGGGCGTGATGGTAGGCGCTCTTCCACGCCTCTCGCAAATTTTCCGTCACCGTCGCGAACGGCGCCGACAGAGGGAGCACGATGCGCCACTTTGGTGTCGTTGGCGTCCAGCCGCCGGACTGGTACGCGACGAAGCAGAAATCAAGCTGCGTCAGCGCATCCACGAGCGTGGTCCACTGGCCAGATCCGTCACAATCTAAAAAGAGCGCGTGCATGGCGGTGGTCGACGCGTTGGTGCGGTGCCCGTCGAGGTTGGTGGTGGGCTCGATGACCCATCCTTGACGCTTGGGCGCGATGAACCCTGCGCGCTCGTGCAGGAGCTTGACGAAGTCACTAAGGGAACGCCGAAATGCGATCCCTCCCATCGTCGCCTGCGCCCCCTTCAAAAGCACCTGTTTCTGCTTGTCGAAGTATTCGATCCAGATGGTGGCCGTGAACAGTGCGTCGCCTGTGATGGTGCGTCCGCGCGCTTGTTGGAGGGCACGCCAGGAGAGGAGACGTAGCTCGGGCGAGATCAGAAGAGGGAGCGCGTGGAAGGTTGCTGCTGCTGCGTCGGGCGTAAGCTCGGGGTGTTCCTTACGGAACCGCTCGATGCAGCCGCGCTTTACCGCTTCACGTGCGGCGAGAAACGCGGCTTCATCGGCTGATAGTTCTGTCACGGCGATGACCTTCGCCGCAGCGCGTAATCGCCGTCAGACAACAGTCGCCCGTTCGTCGCCGAAGCGACGCGTTTGCCCGGTAGCACGTTCTAGCTACGCGTAGTAGATGATGTAGTAGCTGTGGCAGAGAGCGGTGGGGTAGTCGCGGTAGCTTTGCGACGGGTTTGCCGTCGAGAACGCCAAGAGAGCCATGTCAGCCTCCAAGGCACCAAGGGAAGCGCGGCCGGGCGGCGGCCGGGGCCGGGTGAACTCTCCCCCGACTTCCGGTCGCGCCCCCATTGCTGCCCTGGAGGTGCCACCCGGTTAGAAATCCGTACTACAACCAACACTCCGGTCGCCGTCAGAGTGCCGGTCGAGCGCAACTTCTACACGAGTCAACTTTCTCTGACAACTTTTTGCGTCTGTTAGGTCTGTAAGTTTCGAGGAACATTCGAAAGAAAGTACCTTGCACACAGTCTATTCACAGGTTTTCCACAATTACTGCGGCGTATCGATTGACAGACAACGTGGCAATGTTGACTGCCGGTGTTCGTTCGTTCATGCTGCCGGGCATGGCGAGGAAGCGGAAGGTCAAGAGGATCGCACTCCGCATCACAGAGATTGACGGCAAATGGTTGCAGGATCAGGCTGATGAAATCGACGGAACGGTATCGGACATCCTTCGTCGTTTGATTCGGGAAGAACGCCAGCGTCAGGAGATCAAGAAATGAGCGAAGAGGCCGCCGTGGTAGAGCAAGACAAGTCGAAGGTGTTGGAGGAGATCGTCTCCGAGGACAAGAGAATCAGCGATGAGCTTGCGGCCGTGATGCAACAGATGGTCGTGGCCTCGGGGACGGTGTTCTTCACCGAAGTGCCGCGCGTCAAGTACATGACGCGGCCGGCGCCGACGCCCGACGGATACGTTGCGGTCATGCTGCGCGCGTTCCGCTACGGTTACTTTCTCGTCGAGAAAAACCCGGAGTGCAAGGGCTGTGGCGGCGACGGGCTCGACAAGCGGACGGACGCGTCGACGAAGCTGAGCGAGATCCCTTACTGCCCGGCATGCGTCCACACGGAGATTCAACACTTCGGTCGCGTCTGGGAGGCCAAGCTCGCGGACAAGGCGGCGGTCGAGGAGGCGGAGGAACGCGCCGAGCGCACCGACAAGAAGTTGGAGAAGCGTCTCGCGGGGGCTCGCGCCCGCGTCGAGGAGTTGGAGCAAGGTAAGAGCGATGCTCTCGGGCAGAACAAGCTCGATGTGGAAGCGACCAAGGCCGAGATCGAAAAGCTGACGGCGTTCGCTGCACGGTTGAAGGCGGACGAGGAACAGAACGACCAGCATCTCAGGCAGGCGATGAAGATCTACGACAAGTCGGCGGCGGATGCGCGAGAGCATTGCGAGCAGAAGATTCGCGAGGCCAACGCCGTCCTACAGAGCGAGCTTGCCGAGATCAAGAAATCGCGTGACCAATACATGCAGGATCACGGACGTATCGTCGAGACGGTGTCAACGGCGACGACAACGAACCTGCGTATGCGTCGTGACGCCGAAGAAGCGCTCGCGCGCTACGAGGCGGGCCCGGCGAAGATTGCGAAGCGCTGGGACGAGAAGATCGAGCCGGCGAAGCGCACGCTGGAGCGTCTCGAACGCCAATACAAGGCGTAGCCGTGAAGACCTTCCTGCTTCAGACCAAGGAAGCACACTGCGAGACGTGTGGCATGGCCACGCTTTTGGTGATGCACGCCGAGAGCGAGGGCGAAGCGCGGTTGCTCGCGAGTCGTTCGAACACCCACGGCAAGGCAATTACAGGGATCGATTGGTTGGATGCGACGTGGACGACGTGTGATGAATTCCCCGTCGACGGACCGAAGGGAATCCTAGTCGGTTCCTGGTTTGATCTAGAGCGTAAGAATTAAATGCAGAAGATTTATCAGGTGACGAAGTTCAAGAAGGTGCCGGGTGGGCCGACCTACGGGGCGAAAATGTTCGTTGGTAATCTTGATCGCGCTTGTAAGCGTTTGATCAAGATGTACGGATTGAGCGCTCGGGTAAAAGTTATCGGTCCTGGTCACTATAGTATTTCGAATGGTGAAGCAGAATTACGGATCGTGAAATGATAAAGATGATGCAGCTCAGACTCAATTTCAAATGTCCTGAGTGCGGCGATGAGCGATCAAAGCTCGATTGCGCACGAGGCTATTGGGATTGGTGCCAACGTTGTAAGAATGCTCTGAAGCAGATCACTTGGTTCGTGTTTCTCTAGTCCTCGCGCAATTCTTCGACTGTCCCTCCGAGCTTCACGAACTCTTCCCAAGCAATGTGACGTGCGATCGACAGCAAGCGCACCGCATCACGCACAGCCTCTTTGGCGACGGAGAGGTCATCGGGCGCCTGATGAAAATCGTCGGTGACGGTGATGGTTCCTTTGCCGTCGAGCGCGGCGGTGAGGATGACGTGATAGCGGCCGTGTTTGAAGCGAAGCTCGCGGAGTCCTGCGAGATCATCCGGGGACATGCTTTTTCCTTCCGGTTGGGGGTTTTTGGGCGCGGGGAATTGTCGGTTGATCGGCGAACGGCTCGTTGTCGGCCTTGATCCAAAATCGAAGCGCGGCCAACCAACGTTCGTGAGTCGTCGGGGCTGCGACGCGGCCTTGGGCGATGGCGCGGTCCCAGTCGGCGGCGAAGCGGTTGAGATCGTCGCGGTGGCGCTTGATGAAGTCGCGGAGGTTCATGCGGTTTGGGATGCAAACGCGTCGACAAGCGCAGCCACGTCGGCTTGGGTTCGTCGGTAGTCCCAGGGTGGATTCGCTGCGGAACCGAGGAAGATGCGGACGATGATGCCTTTGCCGACGCCGCCGTTGCGTGGGGAGTAATTAGGGAAGCGGAGTCCTTGGGCGCATGCGACGGAGACTTCGCCGAGATGTTTGCGTGGGCCGATGTCGGCGACGAGGGCTTGGATGCTGAGGCCGGTGTCACGATCGGCGACGAGCGCCCCATCCCCGAGGCAGACGCCCATCTGACGAAGCTGTGGTGGCACAGAGATGTACGCGATGCGTGTCGCGTCGACGAAGCGTCGGTAGTCCGTTTCGGGGAAGTTGTGATCCGACAGCGCAGTCGGTGAGAGGCAGAAGCCGGCCCAGGGGCCGCTTGTTTGAATGATGGGTTTGCCGTTGGGGCCGACGATGACGCCGGCCCAGGGGCCGATGGGATCGCCGTGGCTGTCGTAGACGACGTGTCCAGGGTCGTCGAGCGCGTTCAAGATGTTGTCGAGACCGTGAAGGCCGCTCGACGGCAGGGCGTATGCGTTGGGCGCCCCGTCCGCGTCGATGGCGGCGCCGGCTTCGTACTGTATTTCGGTGGTGATATTCGTGGAGGAGACCGTGACGGTGACGCCGTCGACCACATAATTAGTAGGCATCGTGATCTCCTTCTGTGTCGAGATATCGGAGATATCGAAGTCATTTTCGTCGCCGGTCATTTGCAATCGAAAAAGTAGATCGCAAGCAGCGTAAATCCGACGCCCATCAGAAAAGATGCGAGCGCGATGATGAACGTGTCTCCTAAGTCGTCGGGCGGGCGGGGATTTGGTGCGGGCCGTCGACGCTTGGGGAGGGGATCGGTCGGTTCGTCGTCACGTCCGCCGGTCATCGGAACTCCGTCGGTGTCGCGGCCTTTGGTGAGTCGACGGTGTGGTGGGGCGGCGGAAGATCAGACAAGGCACTTCGCCCTTATAGCCACTTCGGAGGAGCACGCCGTATCGGTGGTGCCCATCTTCGATTCGGTAATGGTGGCCGCCGATGGGTGTGACGAGCCACGCGGGATAGGTGTGTTTCTGCGGCGGGCGCATTGGGCCGAACAGGGCGGGGCCCTTGAAGCCGGGCGTCGGGTGAAGTGCACCAATCCTGACCCAAAAGATCTGATCGTCTCGGTAATCCCCCGGCGCGACCACTCTCTTGTGCTGCCACGGGATGGTCATGGACATTTTTTGGAGTAGTCGGCCGAAGCGACGCCGGCAGTGTAGCTCAGAACCGCTCCGGCGAGCCCGAATGCCCCCGAGAGCCCGAGAATCACGTCCTGTGCGACGGCGTTGCTCTGGAACGCGGGCGCGACGCCTGCGCCGCCTGTGCCGACGCCGCCGAAGACGATGGCGAGGATGTGTTGGACTTCGGCCTTGGTCGCGAGCGACGAGCACTGCGCGGGCGAGGAGACACGCTTGAGGCCGACGACGGGATGAGCGGGGCGGAGCGTTGCACAGCCGGACAAACAGAGGAGGATCAAGATGTGGCGCATGCGTCCCCCTTTTGGGTGCCATCCGCACCCGACGATCTACTCGTTTAATAAGCTTTCGATCGTCGGAGCGGACAGCATAAGTTTACGCGTTTCTATTTTGCGAAACGGCGTGGAGGTCGCTGACGAGTTGATCCCAATTGACACCAATCACAGATGCCCGATCGGCATCGAGTAAGCAATACGCCTCGTCTCCGTACTCATTCAACCAATCAGGGGTGCATAGTTGCTCTTTGCCCCACGTGATCAGTCCGAGATTGGTTGTGTCGTAGTTCGCCAATAGCAAGGCATGACCGCCCCAGGAACCGGGAGCGAAGTCTGACCCCTTACCGGGAGTCCACAGGGTTTGGGTCTGTGCGGCAATGGGCAGCTCGACGCCGAGATAGAGCGACCAAAAGAGGGCCACCAAGCTCTTGCAGGTCGGAAGGTCTCTGAGATTGACAGAGACCCAAGCCGCGAGCATCCACGGATCTGGTCCACCAAGATTGACGCCTTTGAGAGCAGCGTTGAGCACGTCGCTTTCGACGCACCCCGTATCTTGGCCGCTTGTGAATGCGAGATAGGACTGCTCGATGGCAGCGGCAGTTGTGGGGGGAGTGGGTTTGCCTTCTTTGCAGGCGTCGATCGCTCGCGCATTTCCGAGCGCAGCCCATGTGCAGTCTCCGAGAACGTCGTTGCCCCACATTCCGATCGCAGCACCATCGGAGTTACGGCATGTGGGAGGCGCTGGGGGCAGCGGCGCTGTGATGTAGTCCTTGAGCCTGGGCGCCAGTGCCCGCTGCTTCGACGTGGGACGAATTCGGCCTAATTTCATGTTGGCGTGATTCGTCATTGTTTCACCGTTGTGCCGTGTCGTGCGGTGAAGACACGAACGGCGGCTTGGCCCGAGGTCGGCGTCTTGTCGAGGACCGTCGGGTTGACTTGATTCCAGGCGTAGAGGGCGCAGCTTGCGAGATCGGTCAAGCCGCCGGCCGCCGTCACGATCCCGAGCGCTTCGAGCGCTTGGAGCTTCTGAGCTTCGGTCGTGCTCGGGTTGTCGAGGATGTTCCAGATGGTGACACCGTCATTGACAGCGACAGCGATCCCCTTCTGCTGCATGCACGACGAGAACGCCGTGTCATATTGCTGCGCCGGTGTTGGTCCGTTCGGCGTCGGCGCTGGGTGCTGACAGCCGGCGACGAGACCGAAGCCGATGAAGAGGAAGGGTAGGAGCATGGCGGTCTTGGTCGGCGAGGGCACGGCCATCTTGACGGCACCGTTGACGCTCTTGCCGGAGGTCTTCCACGCGCCACCGAAGGCTCCGAGCGCGGCGGCGATGGCAGCGATGGCGGCTTGCTTGGTGAACTGGCCGTTGGCGACGAAGCTGGTGGCCGCGCCGATGACCGCACCGAAAGCGGTGAGAAGAACGTGCCCAACCGACGTGTGCCAGAAGCCGGTCGTGACGGTCGTCTCGCGAGCGAGGATGGCTTGGGCGAGCGCGAGCGCGGCGGCGACGACGGGAACCCAAGGAATGAGCCACGTCAGACCCCAGCCGGACGAGCCGTCGCCGGCATCGGCGAACGCCTTGGCGTAGAACGCAAAGCCGATGAGGATGAGCAAGAACGATTGCAGGAAGCGTAGTCGGTCGCGCATGGTTCCCCTCCGTTACAAACGAGCGTACGCCCGATTTGTACAGTAACGCAAGAACTTCCTGGTGTGTGACTTTGTGTCTCGTGATAGACTTGGCGATGGACGCTTGGGGAGGATTTCGATGTCGCGACCGTGCATCGACGAGTTGAACCAAGCGATCGACAACTACGTCGCAGGTAGACGCGAACGAGCGGCGCGACGAGGGAGTGATGGACAAAGACATCGAGGAAGCTCTCCGCTCGATCCTGACGCAGCAAAGAGAGACGCGCCAGGAGATCGACGACCTAGCCAGCAGCCTCGGACGACTCGTTAAAGAGCTGGACGCCGACGATCGTCGCGAAGAGCGTGTGGCCGAGCGTGATGAACGCGAGCGCGATAAGCTCTACAAGTCACTCGATGATCTGAAACAGCGGATTGAGAACGTCGGCGCCGGTATGCGAGACATGCCGGAGCGCATGCTCGCAACGATCGAGAAAAAGATCTACGAGCTACGCGTGGCACGTTGGGAGGCGCTCCAAGCCGGTGTTGCCAATGAGCCGGCACCTTTGATGCCACCGCCGGTTCGTCGCGATCCGACAGGACCGTACGCGATTGGGAACGCCTCAGAGCGATTGCAGCGGGTGGATGATGACGATTCGCTGACGCCTGCGCAGCAGCGGAAACTCTTTCATGTGTTCGCGCGTAGCTGGCGCTGGGTGCGCTGGGTGTTACTGCCGGCGGTCGGTGCGGGAGTACATCACTTGGTCGAGTTGATTCGGCACATCGGCCACTAGCGCCGCTCTCGATCTCGACGGTCATCCCGGCGATTATCTCGACGCCCGTCGCCGTTCGTGCGCGGCTTCGAGATGTTGACCTTGATGGTGCGACCGCCGAATTCTTTGCCGTCGAGGTCTTTGACGGCCGAGAGAGCGTCTTCTTCGTTCTCGAACTCGATGAAGCCGAATCCTCGTGGTCGATTGGTCTCCTTGTCGGTCGGGATGGTGATCCGCGCGACTTTGCGGGGATCGACCAACCACCGCAATTCCTCTTCTTTGGCCGTGTAAGGCATGTTCCCGATGTAGATCGTTCGGTTGTCACTGTTGCGGTCGCTCATGGGGATCTCCGTTGCTGTGGCTAGACAAGTCCATCCTACCACGTTTAGAATCCGCTGCATGGCGATTTATAACTGCCGTCACTGCGGATTCGAATCTGACGAGGCTTGGCCCGAGACCTGTCCTGGTTGTGGCGGTTTCTATCGGCCGCGCAAGTACGGCGTCGATTCGATGGACCAAAAAAGCGAGTACGCGACGATGGGTAGTGCTCGCAAGAAGAGCACCAAGCAGTTCCATTCGACAGGTATCGCCGCGGTAGATCGAGTCATAGGCGGCGGTCTCTTGGCCGGGCGAGTGATCTTGTGGGGTGGCTTCCCCAAGATCGGCAAGACGCGAACGCTGCTTCATATCGCGGACCACATCGCCAAGACCCAGGGTCACGTCATCTACGCGAGCGGCGAGGAGAGCACCGAAGATTTGCAGGGGACGGCGGCAGATCTTGGGCTCGTCAATGACAAGGTGACGATCATGGGCAACCAACACGTCGTCGAAAACGTGTTGGATCACGCGAATAAGATCAAGGCGTTTTTGTGCTTTTTCGATTCGGCGCAGAAGTTCATGAGCAAGCAGTCGAGTGGGTCCACAGGTTCGCCGGCTCAGCTAAAAGCAGTCGGCGAGACGATCAAGGACTTCTGCGGCGCAACCAAGACGTGCGCAATTGTCGTCAACCAGATGTCCGGCAGCGGCGAGCTGAAAGGTGGCCTCGAACTGTCGCACGGCTTCGATACCGTGGTCGTGCTCGCGACGCCGCTGCCGACCGACAAAGAAGCGCCGCTCGAAGACGGGATTCGCGTGCTCGTCTGTAGCGAGAATCGCATCGCCAGCGACGGTTTGAAGGCGTATTTCAGAATGGTTGATCCCGGTCGGCTGGAAGAGGTTCCGCCGCGGTCGATGTTGGATATTGAAGCGCCTCGGGGAAGGAAATATCGAAGGAACGAAGACGAAGAGGAGATCTAGTGGTGCCGCGCTCGGGCAAGCTCGCGTTCGAGCATCGCCACGTCGGAATCGTCGACCTTGGTCGCGGTGGCGGCCTGCGACGACTGCGCCTGCTTCTTCTTCTCTTCGGCCATCTTGCGTAGCCGGGCCATGTTATCGGCCTGATGCTTGGCGGCGGCGGCGGCGCGCTCGTTCTTTTCCTTCTCGGCGCGCTTCATGCGTTCTTTGGCCGCTTTCTCGTTGGCCTCTGCACGTGCCGCCGCGTTTTCCATGGCGGCGACGATGTTCTTGTTGTGCTTGGCCCACTTGCGCGCGGCCACGTCGGCATGATCCTCGGGCATGCCTCCGGCGATCAACTTCTTCTTCATCGCCTTGGCGGCAAGCGTCATCCCCGAACGCTTGTACTTCTTGCTGCCCTTCTTCTTGCCGTGGCGCCCACCACGCTTCTTGCCCTTCTTGCCCTTCCTCTTCCGGCCGCCGTGGCTCTTGTACTTCTTGCCACCGTGGTGCTTCTTCTTGCCGCCGTGCTTCTTCTTGCCCCGGCGCTTGTAGCTCTTGCTGCCGTGGTGCTTCTTGCTGCGGCGCCCGCCGTGCTTCTTGCCCCGCTTCTTGCCGCGCTTGCGCCGCATGTTGTACTTGTACAGGCCGGACTTCTTGTACGCCTTTTTGCCGGCGCGCACACGCTTCGGGTTCTTGCGCCCGCCGTGCTTCTTCTTGCCGCCATGCTTCCGTTTGGCCATAGCCGATCCTCCTCGTTTGGGTATGCCTGCCTCTCGGAGAGCTATCGCGACCGCTTGCTTCTGCGGCCGGCCTTCACGTAAAAGCAACGCGATGTTCGCGTGCACAACGCTTGGGCTATGGCCTCTTCGGAGTGGCACGTTTTATAGACACACTACACCCCTCTACGCACGTTTGCAAGTGCGCCGTTCGGCGTTCTGCACGGTAATTTCAGGGAGCGAGCGCGAGACCGAGCGCGAGACCGATGCCAGCAGCGACGAGAAGAGCCTTCGGTGCGGGCGCATCGTCGGAAGCATCGGCGCCAAGGAGTGAGAGCCCGTCATCGACGATTTCACCAACGAGTGAGGTCGACGGCGGCGAAGAACGGTCAAGGAGCGCTCGGGGTACGTCGTTGACGATGAAGATGCCGACCTTGGCGCGTCGCTTCGAGAGGTCATCGTCCTCGGAGTAGAAGTACCACCAACCTTTGCCACCCTGCATGCCGTGCGTGTCGATCCAGAACGAGTAGAGATTTCCATCGCGCACGATCTTCGTGGAGATGTCGTTAACGCCAAGATCGTGATAAGCCTTGTCCGCACCCGGCGCCAGATACGAGAACAACACGTTGGGCTCGCCGGGGAAGTGCGCGTTGACGCGGATGACCTGACCGGGATCGACGATGGCCGACGGTGCCCGCTCCGGGTTAGTCGTTGTCGTCGTCTCCGTCAACGGTGACGATAACGTCGAAGATGTCGACGGTGGTACTAAGCGGAGATGAGGAGACGGCGGATTCTGATTGTCCAACGATGACTCCTGTTTCTGCGCTCGGTTTGGTCGCAATCGCTTGGGTCGTCAACGAGTCTACCACAACCGCTGTTTCGAGGTTGTTGACCTCGACGCCAAGTTGGTCGGCGAGGATATCGTGCAGAAGCCGCGCCCACACAGTAATACTCGAAAGCTCCGCTGTGTCGTTGGCCGCGTCCTGGTCGTAGTAGGGGTGGTTGGGATCGTTATCGAGCGGATCGTAAAGATTGCTCTCGTGCCAATCACCACCGCCGGTGCGTCGACGCTTTTTCGCGATGACCGTGCGCGGGGGCGGCGGAGGCGTTGGTGTCGGAAGCTCGTCGGCCTGATCGACCATCAGCGCTGCCTTGAGAAAACGCGAAAGCCGGAGCGCGATGGTGTCTTCATCGTCGACGATGGTGGTTGGTGTGAGTGCTTCGTCTTCGAGCGGTTGCGCAAGTTGCGGCGTGAGGACGCGCGGCGCAAGAAGCGCGAGGCCGTCGTCTTCGATTCCGAGGGTCGTGACCGTCGCAAGCTCTTCGTCGGACGGCACGGACAAGAAGCCGGTGAGCGCTCGTGATGCAACGAGGCCATGACCGTCATCCTCGGGCTCGACGAGGAACGCAAGCTCGTCCGTTTCGGGTTGCGAAGGAGCGATCGTCAGCGCGCGCGGCGCGACAACCACGATCGTATCATCACCATCAAGTATCGGCGCCGTCGCTTCTTCGTCGGACAGAAGCGTCGGTGCTGCCACAATTGGACGCGGAGCAAGCGGAGCCGCTGCTTCGATATCGTCAGCGACGACAAAGCTCAACGCGTCTTCTGGCGTCGGCGCTAGCTGCGTTGCCTTACGCGCCGATGCTCGTGGTGGTGCTGGGTCGTCGTTGTCGATGAGGATGGGTGAGACTTCGTCCTCAGCGCCGGTTGACGGTAGAAACGTGGATCGCTTGCGAGCGATAAGTGGTGCGCGCGAGTCGTCATCATCGATGTAGATGAACGAGGTCTCTTCGTCGATGATAGGGATCGAGATCAGATATTTCGAGCGTCCGACGACAGATGCTTGAAGGGCGTCGCTCTCTTCGGAGATGACGAACGAGGTTTCTTCGTCGATGACAGGAATCGAGACAGGACGTTTCGTAGGTGTTGTGAAGATCCCGAGTCGGTCGTCATCGTCGAGAATGGTGATGCGGGCAAGGTCTTCGTCGACAGGTGTGATCGGCGCCGGTCGAACAACACGAAGTGCCGGCGCAGACGGAACGTCGTCATCGTCGCGGACGACAACGTTGGTCGCATCTTCGACTGGCGCCGGTACACTGACAAGACGGCGTTTTCCGATCTTGTTATCATTCGCCGGCTCATCGTCAACAATGGTGATGGTGGGCTGCTCATCCTCGGTCGCGGCCGAGAGCGAGATGCGCCGTGTACGTGGTGCGCGAGCTGTGTCGAGCGACGGGTCGTCTTCGACAACGAACGACGGTTCGTCCTCAGCACCATTCGGCAAGAACACGCGCGATGCCTGTGAGGCGTGTGCGGCATCTTGGTAATCGTCGTCCGCAACTGTGGTGGGATGATCGGCGTCAGTAGCAGGGGCTACAAGAGCAACACGACGCGCTCTAGGTGCATGAATCTGGGCGTAGTCCTCGTCGACAACAGTAGTCGTAAACGCTTTGTCATCGTCGATCGGTGCAAGCGGAACGCTTTTGAGGCGGCGAGCTTTGGGTGCGAGATCGTAATCTTGATCGACAATCGTAGTAACGGTTACGTGAGGTAGCTCGTCGTCGTAGGTTTGGATGGCGAGATGAGACGCAGAACTAGAAAGAATCTGTGAAGCTAACGGCGAATCGTCATCGACGACGCCTTGCAGCGGCAACATGATCTTGAACTGATCACTTGTCGGGGCGCCTTCGACGTTGTTGACGAATGCCGATCGTGCGTGCTTGAATTCGGGGCCTTGTCGGGTGATGAGGCGGCTGGTGTTTCGGCCGCGGAATCTATTCCAAATGATCGACATCGGCTATGCCCAAGTGAAGTTGAGCAGGCCGTGGAACCACGACGATTCGTTCGTCGCGGCTTGAAGTACCCAGTAGAGGCTCGCGCCGTCGAAGATGCGTGCGAGCATGAGCGTCTGTCGCATCCAGTCGGCTTCACCGCCTTGCGCCGCTGCCGGCAAGGGGAGGACTGCAAGCGGATACATGAGCGTGAAGCAAAGGTCGCCGGTCACGGCTGCGCTCGTGGTGTAGCTCGTGATGCTGCGCACGCCGGAATTACCGGCGGCGAGTGGTAGAGCGAGTGCGGTCGCACCGCCTATGGTGTTCCAGCGAACGGCCATCTGTGTCGGATCGACGGTCGACGGTGTTGTCGTGGAGCCGGAATCGAGAACGAGCGTAGAGGTTGTCGGAATTGTTTTTGCGGCGCCGTTCTGGTCGACATACGCCAGCGCAATAAGATTGGCCGAGCCCCCGAGCGGCGCCTGTAGCCCGACCATGATCTTGAGACCGGGCTGCCCAGCAGCGACGTAGCGCTGGGGAGCAGAGCTGTTGACCATCGTCTGCAAAGCGCCGTTTATGGTGCAGCTTTCGTAATCGAGCACGCGATCGTAAAGCAGCCACACTCCCGAACACAGTTGCGAGAGAGCAAAACCCCCGGTAACGAGCTTGATCAGGGGCGAAACATTGCCGCCATGATTGATCGCGCCTGCCGAACTGTCATCGAATTGTCGGGACGTGAGCGCGGCGCCGGAATAGGTATTGCCGTCGGGACCGACGGTGAAGTGATCGTACCAAACCCCGACGGTGAGGTTGGTGTTGTTCTGATATTTGCCGAACGGTTGGGTAAGTGTCTGTCCTGTGACGGTTTGGGCACTGATCATCTGATCGAGCCCCGTAATCGCGTACATCTCGTTGCCGATACCAAGTGTCCGGCCGATGATTCGGTTGCCGTAGATGACGGGGAGATCAACATCGATGCCTTGCGCTGCACGCATTGCGAGGCGCATGGCGCGGCGTTCGTCGGCTGCCGTGTACAGCGATTTGCGGCGCAGGCCGATGATCCCCGGTGCTTGCCCTAGTTCCATATCGACCGTAGCCGGCCTTCGAAGTTGGAGACGGTGCTGGTGCTTGGGCAGAAGAGAAAGGCAAGACACGCACCGTCGTAGACTTGACCGAGGCTCAAACGCTGAAAGACGAAATCGGTTTCGAATTCGATCCCGTTGGCCTGCATCATGAGAAGACCGAGGGGCCGATTGAGAACGAAGGCCATGGTTCCGGTATTCGCGGCCGACGTGGTGAAGCTCGACAGAAGGCGCACACCGGAGTCCTGCACCGCGAGCGGGAGGAACGGACCGTTGATCGCCGCAGCGTTATTATTCGGGCAAAGGACTTGGCTACCGTTCACTCCGGCGATGTTGGCGCTGGCTGCAATCGCAAGGGCTGGCGTCGAGCACGGGGCCGCTTGCCCTGCCGTGCCCGCTTGGTTGGTGTACGCGAGCTGTGTGAGGTTTGAGGCGGTGGAGCCGGTGGCGGAGGTTGTCGTTGCCGTCATGGTCACTTGAAGACCCGGTTGACCGGCAGAGACCCAGCGCTGTGCGGCGAGGCTATTGGTGAAGTTCTGAAGGACGCTCGCGTTGAAGGTACAGGCTTCGTAGGAGAGCACTCGATCGTAGATGATCGAATAAGCCGAAGCGGTCCCCGTAATATTCGCCTGCATCGTCAAGATGAACTTGCCGTACGGCGTGACGTTGCCGCCATGGTAGAGCGCACCGACCGTGGTGTCGTCGAACTGCCGCGATGTGAAGGCTGCGCCCGTGTACGTTCCCGCCACTGGCGAGCCGGCGGCCGACCACGAGTCCCACCATTGCTGCGATTGCGGGCTCATCGTCTTGGAAAAGACAGAGTCCCATAGTCGATTGGCGACGGCGGCTTGCTGGATTGACAGAAGCGTTGGAAAGCCGGCGACCTCCGCCGGTGTCATTCCTCGACGGCTGATTAGAACACGATCGCTGTCACGTTCTCCGACAGCGAGGCCCAAGCAGCGGCGACCGAAGAGTATTGGTAACGGGACTTCGATGCCACGCATGATGTCGATAGCGCGGCGAACGGCGCGTGCTTCGTCGCACGGTCCGTAGATCGTTTTCTTGTCGACGTGGATGCCCAACATGGGCTAGTTCCACGCGGCGTCGAATTCGCCTTGGATGGTTGCGCCGGTAGTGGCTGGGATGTACGAGAGGAACGAGATGCAGGCACCGTCGAAGATCTGGCGCAGGTTCGGAATCTGATAGACGGCATCGGCTTGCGAGGCCACACCCGCGGTGGCGATACCGAGGGTGAAGAGAGGGAATCCGAGGACGAAGCAGATCGTGCCGGTGTTGGCCGCGCTTGTGGTGTAGTTCGCGATGAGCCGCACGCCGGAGTCTCCCGCCGCGAGCGGAAGGGTGTATCCCCACGGTATCGTGGTACCGGAAGTGGCAGGCGAGATGATGCGCGCCCCGAGCGTTGCCGTCGGCGCGGCACCAGACACGATCTCGCTCACCGTAGGCGAGGTCGGCATATTCTGCAACGTGGTGCCGTTCTGATTCGTGTATTGAAGTTGCGTGAGGTTGTTTGCCGTCGAGCCGTTCACTGTCTGGGTGGTGACGATGATCTTGAGCCCGGATTCTCCCGCACTGATATAGCGCTGCGCTGGCAGCGAGTTTGTCATCGCTTGATTGACGCTCGCGTTGTAGGTGCAGGCTTCGTAGGTGAGTACGCGATCGTAAACGACCACCGTCGGTGTGTTGGCCGTGGAACTGATCCAAAGGCCCGTATTGTTCTTGGTGTACGGTGAAACGTTGCCGCCCATGTACAACGAACCGACGGTCGAGTCCGATTTCTGGACCGACGTGAACGCTGCACCACCGTAGGCTCCCGAGGAGGGGTTTCCGCCGACGGGGAACAAATCGTACCAGTTGTTGGCAACGCCGTTCGTCGTCGCCGATTTCGCGAAGATGCCTTGGTAGAAGCGGCCGGCGCTACACGCAGCGATGAGGTCGTCGTAGGTGTTGAAGACGCATGAGAGGGGGATCGGTTTGACGCTGCGAAACGTTACCTCGGGATGTTGTCGGCGCCCTTCGACGAGCCCGACGATTCGTTTGCCGAAAACGACCGGCTGCTTCCAGTTGCAACCGCGGTGCGCCTGCACGGCTCTGGCAATGCAGTCGTCTTCTGCGCTCGGGTTGGTTCTTGTCTTGCGTTCGAGGCCGATGATGGCGGGCGCGAGGCCCAGTGTTGACGGAGGGAGCGCCCGACCATCAGGACCGTAGAGTCGAGGCGTGGTCATGGCTATTCTTGGATGTCGACAGCCGTTTCGAAGACGAGTGAAGCGGTTCCCGACGAGTTAAACAGATCGAGTGATTGCGTGGCCGAGCCGTCGATCTCGGGCGCAACATCGTTGTTGTTGAGGGAGTCCCAGCTTCCGGGGCCGGTCGCGCTGCATCCGACGATGAGCTGTGGCGTTGGACCGCCTGTGCCCGGCGTGACGCCCGCGCTCGCCTGTCCGGCGCTTGACGTGGCAGCGGGGGCGAGCTGGGAGCGTGGCGCGGGCGTGACCGCGGAGCCACCGGCCGATGCTGTGGTGAAGTAGCGCTTGAGGCGCTGGATGATGCCGGACAGCGACGTGAGCTGCGCGCCCTTGCCCTGCATCTGAATGTGGGTGATCGCCATCGTACGCGCGCCCGGCTTGACGAAGAGGGCGTCGATTTCGGTGTTGGGAGTCGCGCTCGTGGTGAAGTTCACCGCGGGCACCACGCCGTAGATGAATGGCATGTTACTTTCCCTCCTTGTCGATCTTGCGCACGGCGAGCAGCTTCTTCGCCTCTTTCGAATTGGGCCAGTCGGCGTGGCAGAAGCAGTGGACGAGTCCGTTGGTCACGTAGAGCGGCTGTCCCTGACCACACGAGCCCTCGGGGTGCTTATCGTCCGTGCCGGCCTCGCAACGCTTGGCGTCGGGCGCGGGCGTGAGCTTCGCTTCCCTGGCCGTTTCGTTTTCGTAGAACGTTGGCATGTTCATCTCCCTGTTGGCGCTTCGCGGATCAGTTTGGCGATGATGCTCTCGGGATTCGCGGCCTCTTTCGCGATCTCGTCGAGATCGAGAATGTGACCGTACTCTTCAAGCTGTGCGTTCTTGACCTTTTCCCAAAAGACCTCATCGGGAACGGCGTACGTGCCTGCGATCTTGCCCCATTTTTCGAAACAAGGATCGCAGAGCCAAAACGCGAAGGTGCAGTTTTCGGCTGAAACGCCGCCGCCGGGCTTGCCACAGTTGGCACAGTAGATCGGAACGTAGTTCGTTCCATGGACGCCGACAACGCCACGCGTGATACGCGCGCGACTGTCAGGAAGCACGTTTCTCACGTTTACACGTGAATCGTCGTCCACAGAGTAGACGCTAACATAACGGTGCCGTGACTGCAATTACAGTTGTTTAGGCGGAACGCCGTCGAGAGATGAAGCGGCAGAGGTCGTCCATGTTCACGTTGAAGCCCGCAGGTAGCTTGGCTTGGGACAGCGCGTTCTGAAGCTGTTCGAGAAGTATCTCAGGGTCCGCGCCGAGATGTCTGATCGGCGCCCGCAACGGCTCCGCATGCAAGAGCGGCGTCTCGTTCAAGATGAATTGGATCAAGTCTTTCCAGGTTGCGAGGCCGCACTGGATGTTGAAGTGCAAGGACTCGTCGGAGACGGTCTCCGTGTCGTGCCAGTAGCCTCGGGGCATGAACATCACTGAGCCGGGGTTCATTTCGACTTGGTTGTCGAGGATCATCGGCGGCGCACCAGTAAGCTCCGCTTCTTGAGCGGGGCTCATCTTGTCGCCGAGAGTGTAGCCGATGGTCGGATAGCGGACGGTGGGTGGGCCGATGCGCCAGCGTTTGGTGCCTTGGGCTTGGCAGACGAAGTTGTCGTTGAGATCGTAGTGCGGGCGCAGGCCCGGACCTCGTTTCGACGCGAAGGCTGAGACGCGCGTGGCGCCTTTGACGAGATCAAGCTCTTCGTCGAGAGCGTTGATCCAAGTGTCGATCTCGTCGTTGTGCAGGGAGTGCCAGTAAATCGTCCATCCGTCGTTGTAGAAGAGTGGCTCGTGCCCTTGCGGGATGATGTTGATCTTGGTGACGCCGTTTTCGACGCGAAAGGCTTTGGCTTGAAAGCGAGGCATGGCGACGAGATCGTCGAAGCTGTAATTGATGAGCCCGGCGAGGCGTTCGACGGGGCCTGTGTGTCGAATGATGTCTTCGGGCCATGCGTCTCCGTCGAAGCGACCGGCTTTTTCGAGGCCGAGAAGAATGTCGGTCGGAAATTGCCGATCGGGTTTCCGTTGAAGACGCGGCGATTGTTCTTCCGTGTTGGCTTCCATGATGGCGCGTAGCGCTGTTCTATCGGCTCTGTCTACGAGTATCTGTTCACCGTCGACGCTTCGGACGTGACCCACGTCAGGGTGCAGGGTGGCGCGGTCGAGCTTGCAGAAGATCCAAGCGAGTCGTTCCGCGTCGTCACCGATGGCTTCACGCACGCGCGGTCGGTCGGCGTCATTGAAGATGTTGCCTTTGAAGAATGACGTACCGTAGACGGAGTGAAAGAGCCCGGCCATGCAGACGTGATCCGGGCAAGACCGCTCTCTGAGGATGTTGTAGACGCCGAAGAGATGACCGTAGAGTGTTCCGCCGGAATGGGGAACACGTTCGGCGCCTGCCGATTTGAGGAGCATGACGGCGCGAACGAAGCTCATGGCGAGCCTCCTTATGCGTGCGAGGGGCGACTACTGTGCGTGGCGTTTGCGGTGCGCGGCGAAGGAGTCGTCGCTCGGCGGAAAGTCGACTTGGTAGGCGTTGATCGTCAGCTTGCCGGTGACGCGGCTCTGTTCGCCAAGCTGGGACCAGATCGGAGCCCAGCCGGCGAGCTTGAGCCGTTGGTTGACTTCGGAGATGACGTTGCCGCGGATCTCGGGAGTTCTGAACGGTTCGGGCCCACGTCGCTGCATGAACTTTCTGACGTGTGCTTCGAGTTCTGCTTCGAGCATGTTCGCGGCGGCAAGCTCATCCGCCGTGAGCTGCGCGGACGGTAGGTCGAGCGCTTCGACGGCGGGGATCATGAGACCAACCTCACCGATGCATCGGCTTCGATTCCGAGAATCGCGGCGTGAAAAGGCATTTCTTGCTCCGTGTTGTTGTGGACTTGGAGGGTGATGTCGAGACCGGGTTCGCAGGTGTCTGCGAATTTCAGTTGGCTGTTCGGTCCGAAGAGATCGCCCGGCAAATCGGTTTCTGATGGAAATTGCGCATTGGCGCCGATGAACACGGCACGGAGACGCCAAATCGAGCGCGGAACCGTGATGATCGATTTGTGCTCGATGATTTTCGCCGGCTCGATGACGGAAGTTGTTGTACGACCCCACCATTTCTCGACGGTCTCGTACCTTGGTGCGATGATCTCGCGTTCGACGCGTTCGAACGACGGTTCGAGGATGTGAAGGCGGCTCGGATTGAGACGCGTGTATGAGCGCGCGATCACACATCCCGTTCCTTTTGCCGGAATGTGACCACGGAACGACAAAGCCCAGGTGTTCGTTGCCTTGTCTATTTGAATGCAACCGACCGACAACTTGGTGAGGGCTGCCAACATCTCAAGGCGTTCGCCCTGAGTCCAGCCCTCGATCAATTTGTCGACTTCGATCACGACGCGCTCTCCGGCTTCGGTGAGATCTGCGTCACCGGCGCCGTTTGACGGATGGGCGTCACGGCGGCGGGAGTGCCGTTACCGGGAGCCGGTGCGGGAGCGGCGGCGGCCTTGCGGGCGGCTTCGAGATCGGCCTGAGTCTCGGCCATCACGCGATTGGCCATCTCTTCGGCGCTCTCGTCTTCGGTCATGCCTTCGCCGTTCGCAGAGCCATCGGTCGGCGTTGGAGCAATCGCGCCGCCGGTCTTCTGATCGATGCGTAGGATATGCCCGGCAAGCTCGGCGACGCTCTCGTCCAGCTTCTTATCGAGCTTTTGGCCGGCACCGATCACCAGATCGAGCTTGGCTTCGATGCGCTGTATGTGCGCCACGGTCACGGTCATCTGCGCGGCGAGCCGACGCGACGGCATGTCCAATTGCTCGTTCTGCGCGGACTGCACGAAGAGCGCAAACAACTCCTTCAGGGATGTCTTGATCTGCGGCATGGTCTTGTTCTCCTATTCGTCGTCGGTCGTTTCGGCTTCGGTGAATTCTTCGTCCTTCTTGGCTCGTCGCAGACCGACGAGTTCGATCATTGCGGTGCCGATGCCTTGGGTAACGCCTGCTTCGACAGCTTGTTTGATCTGCTGTTCCGTGATGGCAAGCTCGTGGCCGGAGTCGGGCATGAGCGGGTCGACGGCATCGGGCGGGAGATAGCCGGCACGGATCTTTTGCAAGATCGAATATTGGTCGAACGAAAAAACACCCGGCTTCGTTACCACGACTTTGTCGTCATCGCGGTCTTCGTATTCGCCGAAGAGCTTGAGCATGAGCGCCTCGCCGCCTTCGTCTTCGCAGCCCTGAAGGAAGTTGTCGATCAAGGTGCGTTCGGGCGAGGGTCCGTAGACGGCCTTGGCGGCTTCGTTTGCTGCCGCGCCCATGGCGGATGCGCCGTTGGCGTGACCGTTGGCGCCGTTCGCTCCATTCGCGTGACCGTTTGTTTCTTTTTTGTGCGATTGAACGCCGGCAAAGAGCCGCGGAAGCATGTTCTGCGCGGTGCGGATACCGTCGCGGTAGAGGCTGAGCTTGAACTTCTCTTTTTCACGGATCAATTCGCGGTCGAGCGCACGATCTTGCGACTCCTGCATCTTATCGAAGAACAACATCACGCGATCGAGTAGGCGCTCTTGTTGGTTTTGCAATCGCTCGATGGTGTTGTGCTGTAAGAGGAGCATCTCGCCCATGACGCCATCGTAACGACGCTTGTCCCAGCGGACTTGCTCCATGCCCTCTTGCATGTACTTCAGTTGGAGCGTCTTGGCGTCGTGCGGGCTGTCTTCGTCGTCGAGATCTTCTTCATCCCCACGAGCAATTGCGTAGGCGCGCTTCGGCGTCAGCGGACCGAGGCGTCGTACGAGCGGTTCTGAGCGGGTGTTGCGGTCGATCACGCACAACTGATACGTGGCGCCATTACGTATTTGCGTCGGTGGTAGAGAGTCGCAGTCGTGTTGGCATTCAGACAAGATCTCGTTGCTGAGCTTGACGACTTGCTCGATGTTGAGCTTCTCATTCACCTTGAACGTTTCGAAGAAGATCCGTTCGCCGCGCGTATTCCGGTTGCGTCCGAACGTTTGGTAGACTTCGATGCGTTCGGGAACTTCGCCGCGCGCCCAAATGCGGTTTAGCCACCGTGTGAGATCGTCGTTTTCTGGGATGACGGTGCCCGAAGTGTTGGGCCGTGTGTTTTCGCTCTTGGTCTCGTCGTCTTTTTTGGTCATCCCCGCTTATCCGATCTCTATTTGTTGAGAAGCCCGACGATCTTATCGAACGCCATACGCGCAGTGCGAACGACTTGACCGCCCGAGGGCGTCGTCGAATTGGTCTTGGCTGCGATGGCTTCGTCGAGACGTGCGGCGAGCACTTTCCGTTCTTCTTCGGTCGGCGTGGTGTCTTTGAGGATGTTGACGGCGGTGCGGAGGCGGGTAGATCGTTCGAAGTCGTTGCCGGCAAGGACGAAATTGGCGAGCCGCTCGATGATATCAGCCCCGCCAGAAGTCGTGTTGCTGCCGACGTTTACGACCACTGGTGCCGGTGTAGGTGATTCGGAGACTTCGTGGCGTCGCTCTTGTTGCTTGAGGCGGTCGACGATGCCTAATTTGCCGGGAGAGTTGTCTGTTTTTCGATCCGCAAGGACCGTTTCGGTCTCTTTGGAGCGCTGCAAGCTCTCTTCGTATTCGTTGACTTCGCGGAGTACCGCAGCCTCGATAAACTGCTGTTTCGATAGACCTCGTTTCGTTGCGATCTTATGCAATCGCTTCATCTGATCCGGCATGAGCCGAAACGGTATCGACACCTTATCGATGGCCACGTGGAGCAATTTACGTGAATCGGATGACGATTTCAACTTCTTGCACAGAAGAGATTCTTTCTGAAAACACTCCCGTCGCTGACAGGGGTCCATAGCAGTACGTGAAAGTCGATCTTGAGCCCGCCCGTACTGCCGCTAACATGGTTTGTCGAAGGCTATCCATCCAACCAACGGCAGGAGTCCGCAATGGCGAGCGCAGCGCACCTGATGAGGAAGATGAACTTGAGCACCGGCAAGCACGGCGTGACGGGCGTGCTCATCGATGGCGTGGTGGGCTTCGGCGCCTCCTACGGCATCGGGCAGATCTACCACCGCCACAACGACAAGTGGTACGGCAAGAACGTGGCGCGCATCGCCGCCGTCGTCGGCAAGCTCGGCGCGGTGGGCCTCGCGATGTACTCAGGCAGCCCCGGCATGGCCGTCGGCGTGGCCAACTCGGTCGGTCAGGCGGGTTTGAACGCCATCGGCTTGGAGATGGGCCTGCGTCACGCGCGCAAGGCGACCGGCAAGAAGGCGGTGCTGGTGCCGGCGGACGCGGACGTGAAGCAGATCCACGGCGCGACGGAGATGACCTCGATCGGTGCGCTGCCCAAGGCGCCCGCGGGTCGCAGCCTGTCGTGGGATCAGATCGAGGAATTGGCGACCGGCCGTTAGTCGGCGCTCCGTAGCAAGAGACCGTCTCAGCGGCGTCACCGAAAGGCTGGCGGGGAAGGGACGGGAAGAAGATAGAGGCATTCGCTGGCGACGCGCGAGGCATGGCCGGCATCTGCAATAACTCGACGCGCGAGGCGTTGGGGAAAACCGTCGGGCACGAGGCCCAATGGCTAGACATCGGGAAGGACCGTAGGGCCGTTCGCGGGCGGAGAACACGAGTGTGTTCGTCGTTCGTCGGCGGAAACGAACCAACCTCAACGAACGAAGGAGGCCAACCATGGCCTGGGAAGACGACATTCGAATGGGCAGCTTCTCCGAGATCGGGGAATCGCTGCGTGGCATGCAGGGCACCCACGTCGGCGCCGCGCAGCGCGCGCTCGGGCAGCTCCGTGGTGCGCTGGGGCAGCTCGCCCAGACGCATTTCGGGCAGCACGCGCCCGTGTCGAAGCAGATGCGGAGTCCCTACAAGGACTCGACGCAGATCGGCATCTCGGCGACCGGCACGTTCACGCTGGCGTCGTGGTCCGGCTCGTCGCTGCCGCAGATCAGCGGCCTCACCCGCGTCTACAAGAGCTTCAAGCCGACGAAGGCGATCTTGACCGAGATGGTCACGACCACCTTCTCGAACTCGACGCTCGGCGCGACGACGGTCGTGAACTACGTGCCCGACGCGAGCGATCTCGTGCTCGTGCAGGCGTTCTCGGGAGCCGACAACTGCTTCCCGAACGCCCCGACCGAGGCCAACGGCATCGCCGGCCCGACGTTCGCCAACAACTCGCTCGGCAACGGCATCTCGTGGCCGACGATCAACGGCGGCATCGACATGACCGTCGGGTTCGCGGTCGAGCAGTCGGCGGCCTTCATCGCCACGCCGCCCTCGGGCTACGTGCAGGCCGACATCACGTCGGTGGTCGTGAAGCTCCGGTCAACCGAGAACGAGTCGCTCCCCAACTGAACCATGGAGTTGGTGAGCAACATTGTTTCAGGTTTGCCCCTTCACTTCGTGAGGAGTGAAGTGCATTCCGTGAATTGCTGGAACGCCCTGAGAGCCGCGATCACCACAACGCAGCCGGTGACGGCAAACGTGACGGTGCAAAAAGATCGTGGATTGGGTAATCAGCAGCCAAGCGTCTCGACGAGAGACGAAGGTTCAACGACTAGGGCGGAGGCCCGTAGTGCTCAAGCGAGCACGAAGCGCGGAAGGACCGGCGGGATCGTCGGTTCAAGATATAGTCTGTCCTGCATGGAAACATGTAGAGTTGCGATGGAAGCGATCGCAGCGCAACACAAGAGTCAACCTGCTCGGCCCGTCGCTCCGGTAGTAATGTAGTTGAGGCGCCCGCCGGGTGGAAACATTCGGCGGGCGCTTTTCTTCAAGATGAATGGAGGAACGAGTACAATGCGAAGCGATGTACATCGTCTACCTCCTTCATCACCCGGAATCGGATCATATGTACATCGGCAAGTCGACGAGAGGCTTTCGTCGAGTCGAGGAGCACTTTCATTCGTCGCACTTGAAGAAGTACGCGCACCTTCTGCGCTCCAAGTGGATCGTGTCGCTTCAGAAGCGTGGTCTTCAAGCAGAGGTTGTCGTGCTTGAGGAGTGCGCGACGCCTGAAGAGTTGGACGCCTCTGAGCGATTCCACATCTCTTACTTTCGCTTCATCGGGTTCAAGCTCTTGAACTTGACTGATGGCGGTGACGGCGTTCTGGGTCACGAGTTCACGCCCGAAGCAATCGCCAAGATGTCAGAGTCGCGGCAGCGTCGCGTGCAAGAGATTCCTGGCGAGCGCGAGCGGCTGGTGACTCTCTCAGACGAGTATTGGAGCACGCCCGCGGCGCGAGAAACAAAGCGCCGGGAGCGGCTTGGTCAGAAATGGAGCCCCGAAGTGCGCGCGAAGATGTCCGCTGCGCAGAAGGGCAAGCCCAAGAGCGCGGAGCATCGCGCGAAGATTTCGGCGGCTGCAAAGCTGCGTTGTGCCGATCCCACCTATCGACAGAAGCAGTCGGAGGCGCAGAAGATCGCACAGAATCGTCCTGACGTGCGCGCAAAGAAATCCGCAATCGCGACTCAGAACGCGATGCGGAAGAAGGACGATCTCCAATGATGCGCGATCTCCACATATCGGCGTCCCTGAAATTTGACACGCCCGAAGAAAAGGCTGACTCCGAAGAGATTTTGATCCGTCTCATGGGATTGAACAGCAAGCTCGATCTAATGTATTTGCGAAAGAATCCGCAGACCCCTCCGCTTTACGATTCCGGTGTCGTGTATACACCACCGGATCAAGCTGACGGTCGTCCGCCGCTGCAAAAAGACGACCTCAAAGCGTTGCTCAAGCTGTTGCGCAAGATGGGCAGTGATCCCGAAACAGCTCTCATGATCGTCCGCATGCTCAAAGGCATCGAGATTTTTCTCGACGTGCCTGCACTGCTTCGCCGCGGCAAGGGTGACTGCAACGAGCTTGTACCTTTGCGTGTGGCGGAGCTTTGGAATGTTGGTATTGCGGCGAGCCCCTTACTTGTGTGCGAAGATAATTCGAGGGGCGGAAAAAGCTATCACGCGATCGTCTTGTGGCCAGATGGTTCGTCTGAGGACCCGAGCTTGATTCTCGGAATGGGCGGACAAGATTTGGCCGATCTTCGTCGCCAGGAGTGTCAAAAGAATTTCGAACGCTGGCAGAATTACATCGACGCCGCACGACGACTGATCGCCGCGGAAGGTGTATCACCAGATATTATCGGCCGTCAGATCGATCAGATGGGACTCGTTCCCAAGGACGGCATCTTCAAATCCCCCTACGTAGGAGCGCGTCGTGCCGCCTGAATACCACTATCCGACGCACTCGACGCAGTACAACGGTACGAGCGACCTTGGTCCGCTCAACGTGGCGGACACGGAGTCGTTGTTCACGTTGGTGCCGTGGCCGCAGCCGGCCGCGCCGGGAGATCCTCCGATTCTGCCGCCGCTCTACACGCTGCCGGGGCTGCCGTACAACTACGTCACGACGCCACAGCAGAAGAAGCTGATGGCGAACATGCCGGCGGTTGGGTCGCGGCCGTACGGGATCGCGGTGTGTCCGTTGGACTACGAGAATCAGCCGGTGCCGCTGCTCGCTGATTTTCGCGCGATCATCTTTTCGGTCGTCGGCGATTACGCGATGGTCCGCTGGACCGGAACGCTCTGGACGGTGTTCGAAACAAGTGGAGACACGGTCGTTGTGATCGTGCCGGGGCAGACCTTCCCGTGATCGTGCCCCAGTCCCAGCGAATCGAAGGCTGGCCAAACGGCGAATGCGTCCGTGCGGCCTACGCCACGATTCTCGGCATGCCGATCGACGCCGTTCCGCGGCTCGATCCGGCGGCAGCCGCGGCCGACGGTCAAGACCAAGGCGACCGCGAGCGTGAGTGGCTTGCGTCGATTGGTTTGGGGCTCGTTGAGATCTCGGCGCCGCCAGAGGAAGGGTTGCCGCAAGAAGTTCTCGACTGCATGCCCGAAGTGCCTCACCTGATGTCGGGGATCTCTCCCCGAGGCTTCGGACATCGCGTCGTCGGCATCGGTGGCCGGCTCTTGTTCGATCCGCACCCGTCACGCGACGGTCTCGTGACGGTTTATTCGGTCGGGCTTTTGGTGCCCTTGCCGTGGTGATGAAGATGAGAGCAACCACAGCACGGTTTACGTCCGGTCCCGAGAGCCCCTTGCGCGGTGTTTCGCGCGAGGCGTGGCGGATGTTCTACGTCGGGCTGCAAGTGCAGGCTCCAGACGTGATCTCCAAATCGGGCGGCCTCGGGATGTTCGACATCCGGCCGCGTCGACTCGTCGAGCTTGGCTACGCGACGGGGCTGCGTTCGGAGCGCCGTCCGACGCTGCATGCTTGGAACCGGCGGATGGTCGGTGGCGTGTTGGTGTGGGACGCGGAGAAGCGTTGCGAGCGCTGCAAGGTGTCGTGGACCGAAGACGCGGACATGGCGACGTGTCCGAACGGTCGGCAGATCCAGACGTGCGAATTCATCTTGCCGTGGACGCAGTCGCGTTTTCTTACCAACCCGCTTGCGCAGTACACGTCGATGGCGCAGTCGATGAAGATCTACTACGACGCCATCAAGGACGGCAAGTTGGTCAAGCCGGCCGAAGCGAGTACCGCGGGTGCTTTGGTGGTGCTCCATAGGGGCGGCAAGGGGGCTCTCGGGGCGTGGCCGAAGCTTTTCGAAGGAACGAAACGGCTTTACGATCGTTTGCAAAAGATTTTCTGAGGAGAAAAGCGAATGCCGCTCAACGACGATACAGGCGACGAGTTCTCGACGCACTTGGAGGACGAGCACATTTTCGATGCTCATGCTCCGCCGGGGATCGAGATGTTGGGCGTTCAAATCGAAACCGACCGTGGCAGCGGCAGCTACGCCGAAGACGGTCCACTCGAAGTTGCGGAGGATGATGTCATGAACGACGGCGAGATGCTCGGCGAAGGGTTGGCTTCGGAAGAGGGACAGAGCGAGATCGGTGATTGGTCGCCGGAGGGCGGCCACATCGGCGGAGGTCCCTTGCCGGAGTTCGGGCTGCCGCAGGAAGGGCTCGATAGCGACGTGATGGGCAGCTACGCCATGTATGGGCCGACGGAGATCGGAATTTCCGCGGACGCTCAAGCAGAAGCAAACAACATCATCAGCGCGTTGAGGGCGTTACAGTTTGCTCGTCCGACGAACGATCCCAACAACACGGTGTCGAACACGATCAATCGCGTTCAATCCGCGTTGATCAATGCAGCCGTCCGTGCATCGGGATTGCCGTCTGGTACAGCGACAACGCCGCTTCAACCGTCGGAGGTCGCAGCTTCTTCACATTTGGCGCGGCGATTCGTTCGTAATCAAGCGCTTCTCGGGCAGTACGCCGAAGAGGGCGCCAGCGAGATCGGCCAGTACGCCGAAGAGGGCGCCAGCGAGATCGGGCAGTACGCCGAAGAGGGCGCCAGCGAAATCGGTGGCGGGCCACTGCCGGAGTTCGGGCTGCCGCAGGAAGGGCTCGACAGCGACGTGATGGGCAGCTACGCGATGTATGGGCCGACGGAGATCGGTGGCGGCAACATCCAAGCGCCGTTCGAGTCCTTCATGATGGGTCCGACGGGCATGGGTGCCGACGCGTCGACGCCGGCCGCGGTCGCCAAGGTCGTCGAAAAGGCGCGCGACAATCGTCAGCCGCCTCCGCCGATGAAGTGCGTCGATGCGGATGCGCCGTTCGATCCCGGCTACGACGACGATGTGGCCGAATTCCTCATCGGCGCGGCAGTAGCGACGGGCGAAGATCAGTTTCCGCTCACGACGCAGTTCATGCAGCGCGCCGGAGCCGGGTGCCCGCCGCGTTACGTGCGCGTCGATACGGAGGAGAGCTACCAACAGTTCCGGGCACAGCACTCCCCCGAGATGAGCGAGCTTGCCAATCGGGTGTCGGACTTGTCGGCGCGGCTCGATCAGCACATGCACGATCCCCACGCGCATCGGAATCTCGATGACGAGAGCGGATACGTTCCGCCCGAGACCGGCGGTCTCGATGGTGGTGGACCGGATTTGTCGGACGACTTGTCGGACGACATCAACGATCTCGTCGTTCTCGGCGAAGCCGTCGAGCAGGCCGAGAAAGAGAAACACATCGATCTGTGGATGCCGAAGCGTTACGACGGTCTCGTGACCGCGTGGCGCGAGGGCGACAACGTGTGTGCGTCGCTCATGCTGCCGGGCAACGACGGGACCGTGAAGGTCTGCACGTCGCTCGAACCGATCGTCAAGTGCGTCGAGGAGATGTCGCGTCACGCGGCGGAGTCCGGCGCGTCGGCGACGGTCGTCGGCGTGTTGCCGGCGATGGGCTGTGTGCTTGGCGCGGGCACGATCATGAAGGAAGTGGCGGCGGCGGCGCCGGCCATCATGGATCATCCCGAGGCGCAGTCGGGGGCTCCGTTCGTGGTTCGCATCGAGCCGAAGGTCAATCCGGCCTTGACGGCGTTGGCGATGCTCGCGATGGCGTGCCGCGCTGGCAATTCGCAGGCGTGCGACGAGTGGGAGCGTCTCGGCAAGGCGGCGCCGGCTCCGGTGCGGCAGGCGATGGTGGAAGGCTTGGCGTTGGCGAAGGCTGCGAAGGCAGTCTAAAGGAGTCTTCCGATGCAGATGACGCCGCAGAAGATCGCAGACACGTTCGTTGGGATGGCCGCTCGTGCGCCGAATCATCGGGTACGGGCGGACATCCTGCGGCGTGGTGCGGCCACGTTCGCGGGGATGGCAAGCGACCCGAATCTGAAGAGCGAGCGCGCCAGGAACTTCTTGACGCATATCGGGCTCGAATTCGCGGGAGCTTCCGCTCAAGCCGCGCAGAGTCCGACGACCAGCGATTTCACGCAACTGCTCCGCGACACGGCGCAGGCGTGGGAAGAGTTGGGGCCGGAGGGCGCAGCCCTGACGAGCGCGGCGATGAACGCGCAGGCGTTGCAGGCGGGGATCGCGAACGCGAACAATCCGGGGGTGAGTCAGAGCGTGTCGATCGCTCCGGCTTCGTTCAACGGAAGCAATGTCACGCTTGGCCGATCTGTTCAGGTTTGTTTTGCGCCGACAACAGACCAGATTGCGCAAGGGATTCAGCAATCGCAGACGGTCGCTTTTTGGCAGGGATCGCGTCAAGAAGCACAAGCGATGTCGATTGATTTCGGAACAGTGCTAACGCCTGTTCCTCCGCAGCATTTTGGAACAGGGCCAAATGCTCGCCCCTATGCAATGATTCAGTATGGCAGCGACGGCAATACACAAAATGCTGCTACGCTCGATCTAGGTCTCGGGCGGCGGATCACTGTTGTAGGAAACTACATTTCCGTGATCGTTGGTATGGATCCACCTGTCAGTGGTGAGTTGTCGGCCGTGATGACGCTTGGCGCGTCTATCGGTACGTTCGCGGCGCCGTCACATGCGCCCGTGTTCCGAACGTTGTACATCGACGACACTGACAGTACGTCTTTTACCGACTATCTTGCGATCCCTCTTCGTGCTGTTCGGATGTACCCGCCGATGGTCGGTAACGCCTTCGGTGGAGCTTTCGGTTTGTTGCAGATCGACTTTTTCGATGTTTCCGGTCACTTTGTGACGGAGTGGAAGCACGATTATTCGGTGGATTTCGGCGTAAGCTTACAGCCGTATGTGGTTCCGCCTGACGCCTTTTTCATCAACCTGAAATACTCACTCAACAACGGTAATATCCGTGTTCCGTTCGAATTGAGCCTCTAAGGAGAAGATCATGAGCAAGCATCCACTGTCCGATACACTTCTCGGATTCGGCGACTTCGAAGAGGCTCTCGGCGCGATCCCCAAGATTCCGCCCGCCGCTTCCAAGACGCTCAAGCGCTCTGGTGCGGCGAACAATAAGGTCAAGGGCGACGGCACCGCGGGTGTGCAGACCGGCGGCAAGGGCCAGCCGCCGCAGATCTTTCCGTATCCCAAGAAGAACGTTCCCAAGGGAACGAGCGTCATCGAAAAGCACGGCCAAGTGCTCAAGGCGGCGCACGCCAGCGCGACCAAGGCCGTCAACACGATCATGAAGGCGGTCAAGGTGCTCGGCAACGCCAAGACGGCGGCCGTCGCGACCAAGCCGCTCATGACCCACGTGGGTGCGCTCGCGGTCAAGGCGGCGACGACCGGGAAGCTCTCGCCGGCAGCGCAGGCGGCGATCAAGAAGCACGATCTCGCCGTCCAGGCGTCCAACAAGGCGCACCAAGCGCTCGCGCAGAAGACGCTCAAGGCCAAGACGGCGGTACAGGATTTGGCGAAGAAGATGACGGCGCAAAAGAAGATCGCAGTGGCGCTGCGCACACCATCGAGCAAGAAGACGGCGGTCGGTTGTCTCATGTCGTCGTCGGTCGGTCACGAAGTGGCGTCGGCCTTTCAGGATTACTACACGGCAATCGGTTGCCGTCCCGATCCGAAGAAGCCGGGCTTCCTCACCAACGGCAGTCCCGATCCGGGCGCCATTGTCGTCGGACAGTATTACCCCGCCCCGACGTACCCGACGACGGGCTACCCGCCGGGCTATCCCGCGCCCGCTCCGACGTATCCGACGACGGGCTACCCGCCGGGCTATCCCGCGCCCGCCCCGACGTATCCGACGACGACCCAGCCGGGCATGGACGCCGGCTACGGCATGGACGCCGGCTCGGGCATGGATACGGGCATGCCGATGGACGGCGCAGGCATGGACGCGGGCTTGTCGCTCGACGATCCTTCGGTCGATCCGACTGGCATCGATTCTGGCGCGACGCTTGGTCCGGTTCCCGATATCGGCACCCAAGAGCAAGATTGTTCGGTCGTTGGTGGCATCATCTACGCCGGACAAAAAGGCTATCCCGAAGGGTACTGCGGCTCGCTCGGTCTCATGACTCGCACGACCGACAGCAAGGCGAACGTGCCGAAGACTGAAGGAATCGATCCAGTTGATCACTTCGGTTACGTTTACGGTCGATACTGGGACAAAGATCCGATCGCCAAAGGCATCCCGTTCGGAAACAATCTGGCGAGCGGCAAGTGGAACCACGTCCACGGACGCGAAGCGCTGACGGGCGAGGGCTGGCACAATGTGGTGCAGTACGCCGAAGCGGTGGCTTCGAACGCGAAGAATTCTCCTTCGGGCGCTGGTAGCAGACAGTATGGTCCGCTCGTCGGCAATCCGAACATGCCCGACTTCGCACAGATGAGGGTCGATTTCGGTGGCAATCAGTTCTGGTACCCCCAGGATGCACCGGACTGGATCACGTTCCCGCTCAAGCAGGCGGCGGCGCTCACGGCGCAGGCCGCGCAGGCGGCCGAACAGCAGGCCGCACAGGCGGCGCAGGCAGCCATCGTCGCGCAGCAACAGCAAGCGGCCGTCGCACAGGCGCAGCAGGACGCGGCCAACGCGCTCGCCGAATCGCAGGCACAGTCGCAAGCGACCCAAGCGCAGTACGCGGCGCAAGGCCAGCAGTACGGGACCGAAGCGCAGGCGCAGCAAACCATCGTGCAGCAGGCGCAGCAGCAGCTCTCCGAGCAGCAAGCCGCGCAGCCGCTCCTCGTGCAGCAGGCGCAGCAGAACCTCCAACAGCAGCAGCAAGCGTTGGCGGCTCGGCAGCAAATGCTCGATTACGCACAGGCACATCCCGACCTCGCCTACGGTGCTGACGGCGGCGATGGTGGCGGCGGTGATGGTGGCGGCGATGGTGCGGATGGTGGAGACGGTGGCGACGGCGGAGACGGTGGAGACGGCGGCGACGGTGGAGACGGTGGAGACGGCGCCTACGGGACGCAGAGCGACGACGATATCTTGTCGCAGGCCGATTCGGTTGGCGGCGACGATCCCTTCGCGCTCCCCTTCCCCGGCCAAGGCGCGAACGACTTCGAGTGGGTCGGTGCGACCGGCCACTACGAAGACGGTCTCGCCATCCCCGGCGGCGATCTCATGGGTGACTTCGACGGCGAAGGCTTCACCGAATAGCCGATGGACGGCTTCGGCGATCTGAACTTCCGCGACAGCGGGTTCCTTGGGCTAACCAAGGCGCCCGCTGTCGCTTTGCGCCGAAAGCTTCCGCCGGCTGCCAAACCGAAGATGCTTCCTCGCGCGTACCCGAATCACCCCGTTCCCAAAGGTACGAGCGTCGTCGAGAAACACGGCCAAGTCCTCAAGCGGGCGCACAACGTAACCGCAACCGCGCTCAACCAAGTCGCAAAGGCTGCGAAGATCATTTCGCAGATTCAAGCGAAGAAGCCGGCACACGTCGGCGCAGTCGCACCGAAGAAACCTCTTTCGCTCAAAGCACAGGCGGCGGCGCGTAAGAGCAGCCTCGCAACGCAAAAAGCCAACGCCGCGATCAAAGACGCAGTACAGAAGGCGGTCAAGGCGAAGAGCGCGTTGCAAAACCTTGCCAAGAAGATGACGACGCAGAGGAAGGTGGCGATCACTCTGCGTACGCCGCTCAAGAAACGTAAGACGTACGTCGGTCAAGATGGTGGTGGCTACGACGGTTACGGTGACGGCGCTGTACCACAGGACGGGGCGCAGGTTCCGACCGACGGTGGTGTCCCGGCCGCTGACGGGGGTTCGCTCGATAGTCCGTCGCTTGATCCCACCAACCAAGACGCAGGCGCACCGCTTGTTGTGCCGCCACCGATGAGTGTTCAGCTCGGCGAAGGCAAGACGCTCGCCGATGTTGGCGGGATTGCGTACGACGGAACGAAGGGGTACCCTGATGGGTTCGTGGGATCGTACGGTCTCATGACTCATTCGACGGATGCTGGTGGCGGCAAGTATTACGGCTACGTCTGGGGCAAGTATGCTGGCATGCCTAACGGCGGAAAGCTCGCGAGTCAGCAGTGGAACCATGTTCACGGGACCGAAGCGTTGGTCGTTTCGACTGCGGAGGCTGTTGCCTCGGATGCGAAGAGTTCTCCTTCGGGTGCTGGTAGCAAACCGTATGGCCCGCTTGTCGGCAATCCCAACATGCCCGACTTCGCCAAGATGCGTGTTGACTATGGCGGAGATTATTTCTGGTATCCGTCGGAAGCGCCGGCTTGGTTGACGCAGCCGCTTCAACAGGCCGCTGCGCAGACAGATCAAGCGTCGCAACAGGCGCAGGCTGCCGCTGCCGCAGCCGCGCAGGCGGCCTTGGCTGCACAACAGCAGCAAGCCGCTGCGGCGCAGGCGCAGCAGGACGCGGCCAACGCGCAGGCCGAATCGGATGCACAGGCGGCGATGCAGCAGCAACAGCAGCAGGCGCAGGACGCCGCGACCCAGGCGCAACAGCAAGCGCAACAGCTTCAGGCGCAGCAGGCGCAGCAGCAACAGGACGCACAACAGGCTGCGCAACAGATGCAGGCGCAGCAGGCGCAGCTACAGCAGCAAGAGCAGCAGCAAGAGCAGCAGGCGCAACAGATCTTGGCGCAGCGTCAGCAAAGGGGCGGCGGTGACGGTGCAGACGGCACAGATGGTGGTGGCGGTGACGGCGGAGACGGTGCAGACGGCGCAGATGGTGGTGACGGCGCAGATGGTGGTGACGGCGGAGACGGCGGTGCCCAGAGCGACGATGATCTCTTGAGTGCCAACGATGGCGATAGCGGTCTTGATCTGCTCGGCGCGGATGACGCGTTCGCCAATCAGTACATCACGTTTCGGGTGATGTCGCTCGATAGCGCCAAGCTCAAACAGAAGTTGGGTGGTAGTGCCGGAGCAATTGCCAGCTCGGCTTTGCCTCTCATCGACTCGTCTCCCAAAGCCGCCCTCGATGTTGCGATCCCATTCATCAAAAGCGCTGCGAAAGATTATGGGGCGGATTTACAGATCGTGGTCTCGAATGTGCCACCCTCAAAAGGCGGACGCGCACTTTCGGAATTCTGGCCCGGCGTTGCTGCCGGAACGGTTCTCGGCGGTTCGAGCTACCTGATCATGAAACTGTTTCTTCGGCTGATTGGGAGATGACGATGAAACGGGATGGTCTCGATCTTCTGGGCTGCGATGAGGTCGTTGGTTTCGATTATGGCGCGCTTTTGCAAGGCGCTGGCAGCGTCATGACCGACATCGCGACTTCTTCCGAAGAGGGCAGCAAGAAAGAAAAGTCCGCGAATGACGAAGCGCGGGCGCTCAACGCAGCCATCCAGGCGGACATTAACGCGTCGAATACCACGGCACAGGCGTCCGTCTCAGCGCAATTGAAGAGTCCGTCAGCGAAGAAAGACGCAGCAGCGGCGGCAGCAGCGGCGGCGGTGGCGGATCAGGCAGGCATCGGCTTGTCGCCCGCGTCGGTCACGTCACGACTCGCTTCGGCCAGCACCATGTACGCGAACGCCAAGAAGAACGCCGCCGCCAAACCCAACGATGGCTATCTCGCGGCCGTTGCAAAAGCGTGGACGGCGACCCTTCAAAAGTTGCAGAATACGGGCGGTGACGGTGCCGACGGTGGGGACGGTGGAGATGGTGGTGCAAGTGGAGGCGGCAAGAAGGGCAAGGGCAGGGGCAATGACAAGAGTGGCGGTGGAGATCAGAGCGAATCGTTCTGGACGCGCAAAGTGATGGGTCCTTTGCCCGGCGCCGCGGTCGTGGTCGGAGGAGTCGGGCTCTTGGGCGGTCTAGGTTACGCGGTCAAGCGAATCTTCTTCAAGTGAGGGATCAACATGGACACCGATTTCTGCGGTTTTGATTATCTCGGCGCCGATGACACCACGACGCCCGCGACGCCCGCGAAGAGCGGTGGTGGCAGTGGATTCCTCGCGGCCTTGGAGAAAGATGCGCCGGCTTTGCTCGCGGACGTGAGCGATGTCGTCAAGTCGAGCACGTCATCATCGTCGACGGCGAGCAGCATCGCCGACAAGCTCAAGGCGGCCGGCAAGGGCAAGGGCGCGGCTCCGGCGAGCAGCGGGAGTTGGTTCTCCGAGCCGCAGCTTGGACCGTTGCCCGGTGGAGCGGTGGTGGTGCTCGGGCTAGCGGTGGCGGGTGCGTTGGGCTTCGGCGTCTATAAGATCGTTCACTGAGGAGAGAGCCATGCCAAGAAAACAACATATCGGGCGCACGACTCTCGGTCCTCGCGGTCGCATCGTCGAGGCCAGTGGATTCGATCTGCTCGGCGCCGAAGAAGACTGGAACGTTCCCAACTTCTTCCCCGAAGTGCTGGGACCAAGGGCGTTGCAGGCATACGGCGAAGAGAACTGGGTCGGTCAAGTCGTCACGATTCCGACCGCAGGCGCGAACTACACCGACGCCAAGACGGTCGCCGCCGTGCAACAGGCGCTCGTCAACTTGAACTACGATCTCGGCAAAAGCGGCCCCAAAGGCGATGGCGTCGACGGCATGTTCGGGTCGAAGACCAAGGCTGCCATCAACAAGTGGCAGAGTGACGTGGGCATTCCCGAGACGGGGAAGATCGACGAAGGCGTCATCGGCGGCCTGAAAGTCACGCCGGGTGTTCTGCCGCCGGGCGTGTCGCTGCAACAGCAGGCGGCGCTTCAGGCGCAAGTCGCACTCGATGCGGCGACGTTGGCGGAGCACGCCAGCACGCCGGCTGATGTGCAGACGGCGGCCGACCAAGCGTCGCAGGCAGCGGCAGCGGCGGCGCCTCCGCCTCCGCCGGAAGTGCAACAGAAGCTCGCGGCGGCGACGGCGCAGGCCAAGGCGGCGAAGACGCCGGATCAGGTCAAGGCGGCAGCCAAAGCGGTGCAGTCGGCGGCGCAGGACGTTCACGCCGCGGTCAAGCCGTCCTGGTGGGTCGAGCCCGCGTGGAACGGCGGCTGGCCGCGCTGGGAAGTGACTTTGGCCGGCGGTGCGGGCACGGTGGGGCTTGCGGCGCTGTTGGCGGTGTTGCTGTGAAATGGTATCCGCGTTCACCGGAGGCGGCCCACATGATGGGGCCTGACGCGACCGCGTGGTACGCGGTTGGTATGCTCGGGCGGTGGGAACTCGATCGTCGAGATGGTAAGTGGCGGCTGTCGCAGTATCTCAAAGATGTGGAAGGTCCCGCCGCGTATCAAGACATGGGATCGTATTCGTCGCGAGCAAAAGGGATGGCGGCAGCACGCAAAGCGGAAAAGGTGCTGGGAAAGATGGAGCCGTTCGCGGAAAAACTCGCGCGAAAGGTCTACGGTAAGCGAAAGCGAGCATATTGATGGACGACGCACTCAACGGTTTCGATCTGCTCGGCGCTGATACGGGCGAGACAGCTCCCGTTGTAGGAGCATCAACCGCCGCAAAGGCGGGAGGCGTTCTCATCGGGGTTACGGCGTTGGCGCTCGGGCTCGTCGTGCCCGTCGGTGTGATTGTCCTACTTCTGAGAAAGAGATAACGGATGGACGACGCACTCAACGGTTTCGATCTGCTCGGCGCCGAACCTCCGGTGACGCCCGCGCCGCGTTTGTCGGTGTCGCGTACGGTGCTCGCGCTCGCGGCCGGCGCGCTCGGGGCCGTGGTCGTGCGCAAGCATCCGACGCTCGGCTTTCTCAACGCGGCGGCGTTGGCGTCGAACATTCACGCGGTGGCGACAGAAGATCGAACCATGTTCGACGCCATCAAGCGGATGGGTCGTCACATCGTCTCGTCCGCGGGCTCACTCGCACTGCCCAAGCATCCTGTGATTGGCTACGTCGCAGGCGCCGTCGCAGCCGACCTCTTCATCGACGACGCAGGCGGCGGCATCTTCGAAGAGTGGGCTCGCCGTGAAGATATCACCAACGATAACAAACCTGACGTGATCGACGCGGAGTTGGTCACGGACAATTCCAAGGCGCTGGTCAAGAAAGGCTGACAACATGGACGATCGTATGGGCGACGGTCTCGATTTTCTCGGTTGCGAAGAGCTTGGGGCGCTCATGCCGTCACCCATCGCTCCGGGTGCCGTGCTCGCGCCGGTTCAGGTGACGCCGTCGGCTCTGCCGACCCCGTCGCCGCTGCCGGCAATCAACGATTGGGGCGCCAAGGCCAAGGCCGAGATCAAGAAGGCGGGCGAAAAGATCAAAAACCTGCCCGTCGCGCTCGGCGTCGGTGGCTCCGTCGGTGCCGTCGTCGGCGGCGGTCTCGGTTTCTGGTTGTGGCGCTCGCATCGACTCTTCGGCGGCCTCCTCGGAGGGCTCATCGCGGGCGCGGGCGCTGGCCTCGGCGTCGGCTACGGCGTCGCCAAGCTCACCGGCCACAGCGCCAAGGTGGCCGCCGGCAAGGGCAAGCACAAGAAGGGGGCGTGATCCATGGACAGTGGATTTGACGTTCTTGGCTGCGAAAATCCCGATTACGTCGGGTTCGACTATATGGCGCTGCTCAAGGGTACGGGCGGGCTCTTGTCGTCGTTTGGCGGCGGGGGCGGGAACAGCGACAAAGAGAAGACTTCGTCCGCGGCCGAGATCAAGCAGCAATTGGCGTTGCAGCAGGCGCAGCAGTCGGCTTCCACGACGAAGATGATCTTGATCGGGCTCGTGGCGCTCTTGGGCGTCGGCGGACTCGCGCTTGCTCTGAGGAGATAACCATGGACGGGCTCGATCTGTTTGGTGTGCTTTCGCCGACGCAATTGCGTGCGGTGGAGAAACCCGTGATCGCAAAGCCGGCGATGACGACGACAAAGCCGATCACGACCAATAAACCGATCTCGTCTTCGGCGGCGACTTCGATGATCAACGCGGTCACGAGCACCAAGCCGATTTCGTCGGCAGCCAGCACATTATCATCGGCGGCTTCGAAAGCAGTCACGCCGACACTGACGCCGGCTCAGCGGGCGGCGGCAGCCAAGGCTGCGCAACAGAAAGTGACGCCGATCAAACCGTCAACGCCGGGCGCGACACCGGGCGCAACGCCGGGAGCCCCAACGGCAGCCCAGACGGCGCAGCAGACGGCCGCCGCGAACAAGCTGGCGTCGCAGTCATCGACGGCAACGAGCAAGGCGCAGCACTTGCTGTCGCTCGCGTCGAAGGTCAAGAATTCCAAGATGGCGTCGACGATCCAACACATCGCGAACGCACATCTCAAGAAGGCGGGAACGGCGTCATCGTCGGCCAAGACAGCGTTGTCGGCAGCGGCGAAGGCGTCGTTGCAGACCGCGGCTAAGACGACGATCAAGCTCGGGTCGTTCGTGATCGGTCAGTTCAACATCAACCAAGCGTTCGACTATAACGCTGCTCAAGCGGCGGTCAATCAATTGATCGCGCAAGGCAGCGAAGACGACGCGATGGCGACGCTGACGCAAGATTACAACGACCTCGCTTCATACGTTTCGCAGCTTCAGTCGATCAACGAGACCACGTATTCGGCGTCGGGTACGGCGCTGCTCAACCAGATGCAGACGCTTGCGTCGAATTACGATGCGGCCGGGGATTCAGATCCCTCGCTTCCCGGCCACGTCGCGACTCTCGATCAGCAGTACAGCACGTGGCTCAACGGTTCGGGCGGTTCGGGCGGAGCGTCGGTCGTGCTCAACCAAGCGATGGCGTCGGGAACGTTGGTGCCGCAGGCGGGATCGCCGAACGCAGCGCCGACGGCGGCTCCGGGCACGACGCCGACACCGCCGACGACGCCGTCAGGTGGTACGACGGTGACGCGCGTCAACGTGATGCCGCCGCAAGTGACGGTGATGCCGGGGCAGCCGGTGCAATTTCAGGCGCAGCCGTTGAATGCGGCGGGGCAGATCGCAACGCCGTTGAGTCCGGTCGTTTCGTGGTCCGTGTCTCCGCCGACGGGCGCGTACATCGACGCGAACGGCGTGCTCACGATTCAACAGATGGCCGGAGCGGATGGTGGCTTCGGCGGTCAATGGACAGTCGAGGCTGCAATCGACGGCATCCACGGCGGCGCCCTCGCTGTCGCACAACAGCAGCCCGTCTATCCCGGTGCCGGCGGAGGGTACGGCGGCGGTGGCGGAGGCTACGGCGGCGACGGTGGGGCTCCCATGGACGGTGGTGCGCCCATGGACGGCGGCGGTGGTGACGGTGGCGACGGCGGTGGCGGCGACGGCGGTGGCGACGGCTACGGCGGCGATGGTGGCGGCGGCGATGGCTACGGTGGAGACGGCGGTGGTGCAGGTACGTCGGCCATTGCGACGCTCGCGGCGCAGCAGCAGGGCGGCGGCGACGGTGGCGACGGCGGGGACGGCGCGGACGGTGGTGGCGACGGCTACGGCGGCGATGGTGGCGGGGACGGAGGCGACGGCTACGGTGGTGATGGCGGCGACGGTGGGGACGGCTACGACGGCTACGGTGGCGACGGCGGGGACGGCGCGTACGGCGGTGGGGATGGTGGTGGGCTCTCGCTCGCGCAGATTGCGTCGGGCGCCGGCATCACGAGCATCGCATCACCGGCGGCCCCGCAGATGGCCCCCATGCCGGCCGCGAGCAGCGCGCCCGTGCTGATGGGACATGGCGGGCACGGCGGTCATGGCGGCCACGGCCACGGCCACGGGCACGGCGGGCACTTCTATGGTGGTGACGGCGGAAGCTGGGACGACTTCGACGGCATCGAGCTTCTTGATGTGCGTGACGAAGACGACGAGGTCACGCCCGACGACGTGGTCGACGCAATCGCCGCGAGGGTCGCCGACAAGCTCAAGGGTGGAGGCGATACGGTCGTCGGCACTTACGACATCGGCAAAGCGCAATTGCAGCTCAACACGTTGAAGCAGGTGACGGTTGGGATTGCGCGGGCGTTGGTCAAGGGTGGGCAGTCGGTGGCGTCGCAGACGATCGCAGAGGCAACCGGCGGTCTCTTTCAACAGACCTTGCCGGGGATGACCTCGCTGAAGAACACGCAGGCGCATCTTCAGTGGCATGCCGACAAGCTCGCCGGCATGTCCGATCCCACCGCGATCTACGATTCCTCAGACGACTTGAAAAAATGGACGATGGAGGCGTGGATCGACAGCAACGCGGTCGAAGAGGGCCGGGCGTATCAAGAGCAGGCGTGGAATGATATGTGGACGGAGATCGGAGAGAATCTCGCCAGCCTTCCGGCCAAGGTCATCGACACCGTCACGGCCGTTCCGGGGATGATCATCAAGGGCGTGACTGGGATCCCAATTTGGGCCTGGATCACGGGCGGCGTCGTGATTGTTTGTGCTCTCGGCTTCGGCATCTACCGCATCGTCATGAAGCACGGCGGCGTGGTCGCGTCGGTGGCGGCGCACAGGTACTTGCCGTGAGAAAGTCCTGGGTAAAGAAGCGGGCGCTTGCCATGATCCGCCACGAAGGTTTCGACGGCGTGTGGCTCGACGTGGGTCTCGGCGAGTGCCAGTCCTGCGATGTGTTGCGCCGGATGTATCGTCCGGTGAAGCGTCTCGACGTGCATCTCTGCGCGGAGTGTGTGCGGCTCGGGTGTCTCGTCTCGCTGCCAGATTCGGAACGCGGTGAATCGGTCGACGACGACAACAACAACGAGGTCGCCGCATGACGCCCGTCGTTCGCAAAGCAATCGGTGCAGGCGGATTGATCGGCGGCGTGGTCGCGCTCGGCATCGGTCTGACGTGGTATTTGATGGGCGGTGGGCTTGACCGTCAGATCAAAGACATCAAGCCCGACTATACGCCGCCGGCGGGAACGCCGGGCAAGACCGGCTACAAGCGCATCGACGCGATTCTCGGCGCGCTCAAGGCAGCGGCGCAGGCGGCGGGGATTCCGCTCGGGTTGATGGTGGGGTGGATCGCAAAGGAGTCGGGCGGCAAGCTCTCCGACACGACGAGTCTCGATGAGCGCGGCTATTTTCAGTTGATGCCGGCGGAGT
>Ga0335083_10000405_pt1 | contig 67143 bp, 58 predicted proteins | sample Lox_Sample_42_FD_206716 | JGI IMG/M metagenome (GOLD analysis project Ga0335083, IMG submission 206716) | Soil microbial communities from Loxahatchee National Wildlife Refuge, Florida, United States - Lox_Sample_4.2 | ecosystem: Environmental > Terrestrial > Soil > Wetlands | place: USA...
GCTCGCGGTGGTGGGTCCGGAGGCGAGCCTCGAGGAAGTCACGGCGAGCAGCGCCGTTCAATTGTTCCGGGAGCGCGCCGGGGCGCGCGCGCGCGGAGCGCTCGACACCGAGCGCGCCTGCCGCCTGTTCGGCGAGATCTGCCGCCGCGTGGACGGGCTCCCGCTCGCCATCGAGCTCGCCGCCGCGCGCGTGGCCGGCCTCGATCCGGAAGACATCGCCTCACATCTCGACGAGCTCTTCACCCTGTTGCCGCAGCCCGCGCGCCGCGCCGACGGGGCCCAGCGCTCGCTCCGCGCCACGGTCGAATGGAGCGACGCGCTCCTCAGCGAGGAGGAGCGCAACCTGCTCCACCGCATGGGCGTGTTCGCCGGCAGCTTCGACCTCGCCGCCATCAAGGCCGTCTGCGGGTCCGACGGCCAGACGGCGGCTCGCGTCGCCGATCTCACGGCCCGGCTCGTCGAGAAGTCGCTGCTCCTCAAGCTCGGCGAGAGCGGCGGGTATCAATTGCTCGAGACGATTCGGCAGTACGCCGTCGAGCGCCTCGGTGCTGCCGGCGACGCCGTCCGCGAGCGTCACGCGCGCTTCTTCCTCGGTGTTGCGCTGGAGGCATGCGCCGGCCTGATGAGCGGACCCGAGCGTCCGCACCTCGACGTGCTCGGGCGCATCGACGACAACCTGCGCGTCGCGCTCGCGCACCTGCTCCGCATCGAACCTCCGGCGGCCATGCAGCTCGCGGCGTCGCTGCTGCCGTTTTGGTGGCTTCGCGGCAGGCTCCGCGAAGGCCTCGGCTGGGTCGAACGGGCGCTCGCGGCCGCGCCGGACGTGCCGCTCGAGCTCGCCGCCTTCGCGCGCTTCGTTCAGGGGTTCCTGGTCGCGCAGGACACGGAGGATTGGGTCGCCGCGGCGAAGTCGATCGACGTCGGCATCGCTCTGCTCGCGGACGCGAGCGAGCCGCCGCCGATTCTCGGGATGCTCTTGTGCGTCCGAGCCGAGTGCGACGTCTTCAACGGCGACGCGAAGTCCGCCCTGGCACGCGCCGAAGCCGGCCTCGCGATCGTGCGCCGTCACCCCGAGGCGTGTGATGCGTGGCCCGAGGGTCTCTGTCTGTGGAACGTCGCGAACGCGAAGCGCGCCGGCGGCGACGTCGACACCGCCGTCTCGCTCTTCACCGAATGCGCCGAAATTTGCCGCCGTCAGGGTATCGCCGCCGGGCAGATGGTCGCCTGCAACACGTTGGGGGAGATCTGCGAGGAGCGCGGGGCGGTCGACGAAGCACGCCGCTTCTGGGAATGGGCGCTCCGCTGCCGACGCGAGGTGGACTCGGTCAGCATCGGCACCATTCACGGCTCGATACCTCGGAATCTGCTGTCGCTCGCGCGTGTCGCCGCCAAGCGGGGCGAGCTTTCGACGGCATCGACGCTCTTGCGCGAGGCGCTGCCGCTCGCGCACGAAATCCGCGACGAAGTGACCGCTCGGCACGTCGCCGAGCTCCTCGCGCACACGTCGCGCGTCGAACCGGCGAAGAACGCCATGCTCCGGCCGGAGGGCGGCGTCTGGCACGTGGCGTTCGCCGGCAAGAGCGTGCACGTCCCGGACATGAAGGGGCTCTGGCACCTGCGCGAGCTCGTTTCGCGACCGCGCTCACCCGTGCCCGCCCTCTCGCTGATCGCGGCTCCCGCCGAAGATCCGGTGCCGGCCGGCGACGCCGGGCCCACGCTCGATCGCGAAGCGCTCCGCCAGTATCGAACGCGCCTCGCCGACTTGGACGAGGAGCTCGACGACGCCGAGGCCAAGCACGACCTCGCGCGACATGCGAAGCGCAGCGCCGAGCGCGAGGCGCTCCTCAAGGAGCTCGCGCGCGCGACGGGCCTCGGCGGCAAGCCGCGGCGGACGGGCTCGCCCAGCGAAAAGGCGCGCCTCAACGTGACGCGCACGATTCGCCACGCCATCACGCAGCTCTCCGCGGCGCTGCCCGAGCTCGCCGCGCACTTGGACGAATCGCTCGCGACGGGCGTCTCGTGCTGTTACGAGCCGCGCGCCAACGTCGCCTGGACGACCTGACGGCGCCTGGTTCGTTCGGAACGAACCGCGGACGGACGCGGAACGAACGCCTCACTCGTGAAGCCAGCCTCACGAGCGAGAGTGACGGGCATGCTCAGACGAGAAATCTGAGCAAATACCGCCACATCGCCCGAGGCCACCGGCTCGATAACCAAGGAGACGACGATGAACAACGTGGAATTCGTGACGGGCGTTTACGCGGCGTTTGGAACCGGGGACATCCCGAAAGTGCTCGGCGCGATGCATCCGGACATCCAGTGGACCGAGACCGCCGGCTACGAGTACGGCGGCGTTTACCGCGGCCCGCAGGCCGTCGTGGAGAACGTCTTCGCGAAGATACCCGCTGACTTCGAGTCCTTCTCGATCGACATCGAACGGCTCGTCGCTGCGGGCAACGTGGTCGTCATGCAGGGACACTACGTCGCCAAGGGCAAGGCGCGCGGCGAGAGCGTTCGCGCGGCGGTCGCCCATGTCCTCGAGATTTCGGACGGCAAGATCGTCCGCTTCGATCAGTACGTCGACAGCGCCACGATCAACGCGATCATGGGTTAGACCGCGGTTCAATCGTGTGTGAGCGGCCCGCCGTTTCGCGGCCGCGGCCGCGAGCGTTCGTCGTGGTGCGAAACGGCGAAGCATGCGAGACTGCCGGGCGATGGGTTTGGGATCGCCGCACGACTTCGGTCGTCGTATCACCGTGCATCGCGGAACGTTTTCGGCCGGGGGGTGGGCCTGGTACATCGGCGGCCTCTTGCTGCTCGCCAGCGTGGTCGGTCCGCTGAGAGCCGTGGTCGCCCCGACGCCCGACCAGGTGCGCATGGGCTTCGACGACGTGTTGCTCACCGCCGGCGCGGCGCTCGTTTTGGGCTTGTTGGTGCTGATCGTGCCCGTGCTGCGCTGGCGTCAGCAAGTCGAGCTCTTCGAAAACGGATTCGTCTGGACGGGACTCACGGGGACGAGGAGCATCGGGCGCGACCAGGTGCGCGGCGTCGAGCTCATTCGCCACCGCAGCAAGATGGGCGTACGCACCGAGATCAAGGTCACGCTCACGGACGGGCGCCGGCTGTCCGTCTCGGGAGTGGACCAACCGGAGCAGCTCGCCAACGTCATCGGCACGTTCGGGCGTCCCGCGCCCGCCGCCGTGGCGCCGACGCCGGGCTGGTCCGCTCCCGCGGGCGGCTGGCGTCCTCCGGGAACGTGAAGGGAAAAGCATGAGCCAAGTTCCCATTCAAAGCTTCTTGTTTCCGGTGCTCGCGCTCGCGGCGTTGCTGTTCTTCGTGGTTCGCCAGAAAAAACAGCTCAAAAGCTACGACCAGCAATTCTCGAACTACCGTGCCGGCGAGCTCGCGCAGCGTCTCGGCCTCACGCTCGTTCAGGGCGATCCGCTGTTCAATCTGTTCATTCGGCACGCCAACGTCGATGTGCAGCGCGGGCCGGCGGACAACCGTCCGATTCACATCGAAGTGCGCGCGCAGGGCAGCCCGCACGGCGTGCCGCTCGAATTTTCGTACCTCTACCGCGTCGAGCAAGAGACGGGCTTCAGCCAGATCACTTGGCGGACGTGGTTCGACTGCCGGCTCAGCGCGCAGGCACGCCAGCCGTTCCCGCCGTTCGAAGCGTTGTCGCGCAGCACTCCGTTCGGGCCGATCGCGCAAACGCAGTCGCTCGCTCCCATGCCCACCGGCAATCCCGCGGTCGACCAGAACTACGTGGTCGCCACTCAGGAGCCGGGCATGGCCGCCCTGCTCGGCCAGGTCTTGCCGCTCTTCGGCGCATTCCAGAGCTCGGGCGTGCACCTCGTCGGCGACGGACGCAGCGTCGCCTTCGTCATGAAGCAGGACAAAGGGCCGCTCATCGCGAGCACGCTCTACTACGCCGAAACCCTCGGTAAAGAGCTGAGCGAGCTCGCGCGCCGAGTCGGCGGCTGAGGGCGGCATGGGCCCGAACGTCAAACACCTCCACCTCGCGTGTCGCGATCCGGTGAGTCAGCGCTTTTACGAGAAGTACTTCGGGTTCCGCTTCGACGCCCTCTTTCCGCGCGGTGACGAGCCCGCGGCGACGATCCTGCGCTCGCCGTTCGGCTTTCAGATCTATCTCGAAGGGCCGAGCAGTGAACGGCTGCCGGCTTGGTTCCACTTCGGCTTCCTCGTCGAATCGGCCGCCGCGTGCAGCGACCTCTACGATCGCATGCGGCAAGACGGCGTCGCCATCGCCCGTCCGCTCGTCGCGGCGCCGTTCACCAACTACTTCTTCGAAGATCCGGACGGTCACCTCGTCCAGGTGTATTTCGACCCGCTCGCGCTGTAGTCCCGACCAGCGCTTCTTCGCCGTTCCCGCGCCCGCCGGTTCCCTCTTGCGCGGCGTCCGTCCGTGAGTTACAAACTGAACCACATGGTTCAGTATTCGAAAGCGCAGCTCGACGCCTCGTTCGCCGCGCTCTCGGACGTGACGCGACGCGGCGTTCTGGAGCAGCTCGGCCGTGCCGACGCTTCGATCACGGACCTGGCCGCGAAGTTTCACATGACCCTCACGGGCATGAAGAAGCACGTCGGCGTCCTCGAGCAGGCCGGCCTCGTCAGTACGGAGAAGGTCGGGCGGGTGCGGACCTGCACGCTCGGCCCGCGCCGATTGGACGAAGAGACGGCGTGGATCGAGCGGTACCGCCAGCTCTGGGCCTCGCGTTTCGACGAGTTGGACGAGGTTCTCGAGGAATTGAAACGGAAGGAGAAGGTCGATGGACGCAAGAGAGAGTGAGCCGAGCCGCGCGAAAAACCGCACGACGGTGGAACGCAAATCCGAGCGTGAGCTCGTCGTGACGCGAAGCTTCAACGCCCCGGCGCGTATCGTCTTCGAGGCGTGGACCAAGCCCGAGCTCCTCGAGCGGTGGTGGGTACCGAAGTCGGCGGGCGTGTCCTTGCTTTCCTGCGAGGCGGACGTGCGCGTCGGCGGCGGCTACCGTTTCGTTTTCGACTTCGGCAATTCGAACACGATGGTGTTCCACGGCAAGTACCTCGAGGTGACACCGCACTCGCGCCTCGTCTGGACCAACGAAGAGAGTGAAGACGGCGCCCTCACCAGCGTGACCTTCGAAGAAAAGGCCGGGAAGACGCTGCTCGTCATGCATGAACGCTATCCGTCGAAGGAAGCGCTCGACCGCTCCCTCGCCGGCATGGAGGCCGGCATGGGCGAGAACTTCGACCAACTGGAAGAGCTGCTCGTGGCGTTGCGCGCTCCGAGCGCTTAGCGTCGCGCGCCGTTTTTTACGGCTACGGCGCCTCGGGCGCGCTTGGCGCCGGCTGCGTGAGCTCGTGTTCGGCGGCGAAGACGAGCTTGGCTTCACCGCTCGCGCCCCAGCGATCGGCGACGAACGCCACCCCGGCCGCGGTTTGTCGGAGCCGCCACGCGCCGTTCACGCCCACGAGCGTCCCGTTCGCGTCCCGCGTTGCTTCGCTGCAGTCGGTGTCGGTGGGCAAGCCGTAACGCGTTGCCCAGGCGTAAGCCGGCGACGTCGGCGTGACACCGAGCGCGAGGTCGTCGAGGGCGCCCTTCACGCTTCGCTGCTCGTGCTCGTCGTCGGCATGAACGAAGAGCGCGCACAGATAGCTCGGGAACTCGACCTGGCGATGAAAGTCGAGCGAGAGGCGGTAGCCGACGATGACGAGCTCGCGCTCGCTCGTGCCGTCGGCGTGTTCGACGTAGCCGGCCGCCACGAACCGCCGCCCGTGCAGTCCCGTTTCCTGCACGGCGGCGCCTTGCTCGAACGCTCGCTCGGCGGCGAGTCGAAGGCGGGGGATCGCGGCCGGCAGCATGTCGCAGCGCTCGCTCGGCAGCGTCCCGCTCGTGCACGCCGAAACCGCCACGGACGGGTTCATCGGTCGAAAACACTCGGTCGCGAGCACCGGAGCGACCGCGCCGAAGTCCGAGCTCAAACGCGGCTGTGGCGGGCAAAGTGCGCCTGGGATCCACACGGCGAGCGCCGCCCCGCAACCGCTCGTCTGGACGTCCACGAGTTCGTCGGCGAGCGCGAGCCGTGCGACTCGAGGCTTCGTCGCCTCGCCCCCGGCGAGCACGACCACGACGCCTCCTCGCTCGACCGGAAAGCGTGGCGCCCAAGCCCGCAGCGGGTCGCCGCTGCTCGCGGAGGGGCACGGCGTGCTCTCGGAGCTCGCGACGTCGCGCGCCGCCGGCTCCGTCGCCGGACTTCGAGGCTTTGCGGCTTCCGTACCGTGCCCACCGCACGCGACCGCGAACGTGAACCCGAACGAAGCGAGCCGCGAGCCCGACGTGAGTCGGCCCGGTGAGCCTTTCGAGGGCATTGGACGCATTCTACGCGACGGCCAAACCGAGCGGGAAGCGAAGCCGCGCCTCCGTGCCTCCTCCGCGTCGCGGCGCGAGCTGGATTTGACCACCGTGCTTTTTGGCGATCGAGTCCGCGATCGACAGGCCGAGACCCGTCCCTTGTCCGACGGGTTTGGTCGTGAAGAAGGGATCGAAGACCCGATCACGGACCGCTTCGGGGATCCCGCGTCCGGTGTCGGCGATGCAGAGCTCGAAGTGATCGTCCCGTAGGTCGGTCGTGATCGAAATGGTGCCGGCCTCGTCGATGGCGTCGATGGCGTTCGTCACCAAGTTCATCACGGCTTGGTTGAAGAGCCCGGCGAAGCAATCGATGATTTCGGGACCTCGAAAATCGGTGGCGACGGTGATGCGGGCCTCGAGTCGATGTCCGACGATCGAGAGCACCGAGTCGATGCTCTCGCGCACGTTGATTTGTTTTTGCTCGCCCTCGTCGAGTCTGGAAAACGTGCGGAGCTTGAGCACGAGCTCCCTGATTCGCGTGAGGCCGTCGTGCATTTCGCGCAGTCGAGAGAGAGCTCGTTCCCACTGCGTCGCGGCTTGGCCCGACGACGGGTGAGCGCCTGCCTGCTGCACCGCTTCCAGGCTGCGTTCGACGGTGTTCAAGTGCGAAATGGCGAACGCGAGCGGATTGTTGACCTCGTGAGCTACCCCGGCGACGAGCTCGCCGAGCGAAGCCAGCTTCGCCGACTGGATGAGCTGCGCCTGCGTCCGCCGAAGCTCGTCGTAAGCTTCGCGGCGCAAGCGGCCCATCTCGAGATGCGTCCGAACGCGCGTGAGGACCTCGCGGGCGGAGAACGGCTTCACGAGGTAGTCGTCCGCCCCCGTCTCGAGCCCGGCCAGGCGCGCCTCCTCACCGGCACGAGCGGAGAGCAGAATCACCGGGGTCGTCTTCGTGCGAGCGTCCGCGCGCAGCGCGTGGAGTAACGCGACGCCGTCCATCTCGGGCATCATCACGTCGCTCAAGATCAGATCGGGCGGCGAGGACAGCGCCGCATCGAGAGCGGCCCTTCCGTCCGGCGCGAGGGTCGTGGACCAATGCGGCGACAGCAGGCGTCGCAGGTACTCGCGCATGTCCGCGTTGTCGTCCGCGACGAGGATGCGCCCGGAGGACGGAGCACGGAGCGGCGCTTCGGCTTCGGCGGCGGGAAAGTCGCTCGAGAGCACCGCGATGTCGGCGGGGCGGACCCATTGTTTGGCTTCGAGGACCTGCGCGGCGACCTCCGGAGCGGCGGCGAGCGCCGTCAGGGCCGTCGACACGCGGTCCTTGGGTAGGTGCGCGGCGCCCACCGGAATGGAGACGACGAAGCTCGTTCCACGTCCGACCTCACTCGTGACCTGGATGCCGCCTCCGTGAAGCCGCACGAGCTCGTGCACGAGCGAGAGACCGATGCCCGTTCCCTCGAAGCTTCGCCCGCGCGCGCCTTCCACCCGGTGAAAACGTTGGAAGATCCGGGACAGTTCGTGTTCGGGGATTCCGGTCCCCGTGTCTTCGACCGAGAGCTCGACGTGAGCCCCGCGCCAGTTCAGCCGTACCGCGATCTCGCCCTGGAACGTGAACTTGAACGCGTTCGAGACGAGATTCATCACGATCTTTTCCCAATGCGCCGCGTCGACGTAAATCGGCTCCGGCAGCGGCGGGCACTCGACGATCAAGCGCAGGCCGGCGTCGTCGAACAGCGACTGAAACGCGCCGGCAAGCCCCGCCGTGAGCGCCGCGAGATCGGTCGGAGCGAACGCCGTGCGCACTCCGCCCGATTCGAGCCGCGAAAAATCGAGCAAACTGTTGACCAAGCGCAAGAGCCGCAGCGAGTTGCGGTGCAGCGCTTCGAGGTCGCTGCCGGCGACCGAGGCGAGCGGCGCGGCGAGACCGCGTTCGACCAAGCCGAGGATCAAGGTCAGCGGCGTGCGGAATTCATGACTCACGTTGCTGAAGAACGCCGTTTTTGCGGCGTCGAGCTCGCCGAGCTTCGCGTTGGCGGCGCGCAGGTTCTGGTTCGCTTCGGCGAGCTCGCGGCTGCGATTGATGACGTCTCGCTCCATCTGCCGCGTGCGATCCCGCAGCACTTCGCCGAGCTCGCTCGCCTGCACGAGCTCGGTCACGTCCTCCACCCGATGAAGGATGTACCGAAGCGTTCCGTCCGCCGAGAGCAGCGGGATGTTCCTCGGGCTCCAATACTTCGCCTGAAAGCTGCCGTCGGGCCCGCGAATATCGTACTTCTGCACGGCCATCGTATCGGCCGCCTTCGTGGCGAGCACCCGCTCGAGCGACGCGCGGAGGTTGCTCGTCCCGGTCGCCTCCGGATCATCGGGGTTGTCGGGGAAGAGCTCGAACAGTCCCCGACCGATGGTCTGCTCGCGGGTCGTGTGCGTCGCGGCCAGACGAGCGTCCGTGGCCGCCACCATCGTGAAGCGAGGAGCGTCCGGCGCGAGCACCAACAAGACGTCCGGCGAACCCTCGAAGAGAAGCTTGAAATCCAGAGCATCCTCCCGCATGACCGCCTCGTTTTGCCCCCATGATAGGCCGAGTCGACCGGAACACGCCAGCTCGTGGACGAGCGCCGAGTTCTGCCGGGACGCGTCACTCGAGCGGCGTCACGCTGTGGGACGCCATCACACTTTTACCGACCCTGGTCAGACTTCACAATGCGGGGCCTCCCGTGCCGACACCCCTCACGCATGTCGTTTCCGGGTGCACGTTCGAGTGCGATACCGTACGGGAGCCGGCCCCCGTACAATTCGTCCGCGGCCTCCGAACTCTAGGCGGCTTCCGACCTCGCGCCTTCACCCCTCGGCGTTGAACCTGCTCTCGACGTCTGCCGCATTCGCGTGAAGTCGGGTCGGACGAGAGCTCGTTGCAGAACGCCCCGACCAGGGCTTGGGGTGTGTTCGGAATCGAGTGCTTCGCTTTGCGAAACACTTCACTGACAGACCTTTTCGCCCCGGCAAGGTTTGTACAAAACTAATATCGATTCTGCGAGTGCGATTCCACGCCGCGGACTCCGCTCGATCGCCCGTTGTGTGTCACACTCGAAAAATCGCTGAGGGGATCGGCACGGCCGAGTAAGCGAAGCACGAGGGATTCGCATGTTGGATGATCAAACGAGTGTTCCACCATCTTACGCGCCTCGGCGCGGGGCTCCCACGATTCTCTTGGTCGACGACGACCAGTCCGTGCTCGCCACGCTCGAGCGCGTGCTTCACGGCAGCGGCAACGTCACCGCCTGCGACAACGGGCACGATGCGGTGAACCGAGTGCGCGAGGGCGGAGTCGACGTCGTCGTGTGCGACGTCGCGATGCCGGGGATGAGTGGACTCGAGCTTCTGCGTGAGGTCCGCGCGCACGACGCGGATCTGCCGGTGATCCTTCTGACCGGGCACGCTTCGATCGAGAGCGCCGCCGAGGCGATCGAGTACGGCGTCTTTCGTTATCTCACGAAACCGTTCGCTGCCGACGCGATCCGCAAGACGGTCCAGCACGCGGCGCAGCTCTATCGCTTGGCACGCGTCAAGCGCGAGGCCCTGAATTGGGCGGGCGTGGGCGGCGCATCGGACAGGATGGGCCTCGCCGTGAGCTTCAAGCGCGCCCTCGAACGGCTTTCCGTCCATTTCCAGCCGGTCGTCTCGGTCTCCAACCGCACGGTGATCGCGCACGAGGCCCTCATGCGCAGCGCGGAACCGACGCTGCCCGGGCCGATGCAAATTCTGGATGCCGCCGAGCGGCTCGGTGCCGTGTTCGATCTCGGCCGAGTCGTTCGCCGCTGGGCGGGGCAACTATTCCAGGGAGCGACGCGCGACTCGTTGCTCTTCTTGAACATCCACCCACAAGAGCTGCTCGATCCGGAGCTGCTCGAGCCGGGCTCCGCGCTCGATACCATCGCGGATCGGGTGGTGTTCGAGGTCACCGAGCGGGCGTCGCTCCACAAGATTCAGGACATCCACGAGCGTGTGGCGCTGCTGCGTGCTCGCGGCTTCCGCATCGCGGTGGATGATCTCGGTGCGGGCTACGCCGGGTTGACGAGCTTCGCGGTGCTCGAACCCGACGTGGTCAAACTCGACATGTCGCTCACGCGCAACGTGTCCGCGAGCCCGCTGAAGCAGAGAGTGATCGAGTCGATGACGTCGCTCTGCCGCGGGATGGGCATGATGATCGTCGCGGAAGGCGTCGAGACCACGGCCGAACGCGACGCGCTGCTCGAGCTCGGCTGCGATCTACAGCAAGGATACCTCTTCGCGAAACCCGGTCCGCCGTTTCCGGTCGTCAAATGGCCGTCTTCCGCGCCGCACGCGGTCGCCTCGGCACTCACCGCTCCGCCACACGCCTTCGTCGAGGTCACGGGCGAACGCGAGCGAGAGAGCCCCGGCAACCGGCCGCCGCGGGTTCTCGTCGTGGACGATGAACCGTCGTTCAGAATGCTCGTAGCGCGTGCGCTGACCGAGAGCGGGATGTCGGTCCAATCGGCGGCCAATGGTAATCAGGCGCTCGCACGTTTCGCGGACGGCACGCAATTCGACGCGGTCGTCACGGACCTGCAGATGCCCGAACTCGACGGCATCGGGTTCTTGCGCGCCGTTCGGGAGGTGGACCTCGACGTGCCGGTGATCCTCCTCACCGGGCACGGTTCGGTGGAGAGCGCCATTGCCGCCGTCGAGTACGGAGGCTTTCGCTATCTCCAAAAGCCGATCGAGCACGATGAGTTACTCGCAGTCGTCAGGGAAGCCACGGCCTTGCATCGAGTCGCGCGGCTGAAGCGCAGCGCGCTCGAGATATGCGAGGTCGATCCGCGGCTCATCGGAGACGAGGCCGGGCTCGACGCTCACTTCGATCGGGCGCTCGAGAAAATTTGGATTGCCTTTCAGCCCACCGTGTCCTCGCTCGAGCAATCGGTCTACGGGTATGAAGCGCTCGTGCGTTCGACGGAGCCTTTGCTCGCGACGCCCCAGCAACTCTTCGAGGCCGCGGAGAGGCTCGGACGCGTGCCCGATCTCGGTCGCTTGATTCGGCGCGAAGTGGCCGCGTGTGCGCGCGCGGCCCCGCCCGACTCGACGATCTTCGTGAACTTACATCCGGGCGAACTGAGCGACGACAGCCTCTACGCGTCGACCGCGCCGCTCTCTTCGGAAGCGAGCCGGGTAGTCCTGGAAGTCACCGACCGGGCTCCGTTGCATCGCATCGCCGATCTTCGCGAGCGGGTGGGGCAGCTTCGAGGACTCGGCTTCCGCGTGGGCATCGACGACCTCGGCGTGGGCTACGCGGGGATGACGAGCTTGAGCCGGCTCGAGCCCGACGTGGCCAAGCTCGACGCCGCCCTCATTCGCGGTGTCGACGGTTCGGCACGCAGGGCCGCGCTCGTACGATCCATGATCTCCGTGTGGAGAAACGAGCTCGGCGCTCGAGTCGTGTGCGAGGGCGTCGAGACCGACGCGGAACGCCAGGCTCTCGAAGCCCTCGGCGCCGATCTACTTCAGGGGTTTCTTTTCGCTCCCGCGGAGCCCGGGTTCCGCCGGCCGAGCATATTCGCCCCTCCGCCCACCTAGCCGGGCGCAAAAACGTTCAAGCGGGCCCCCGTGAACGACGCGTGCGGACGGGGATTTTTTGAGCTAAATTCCCCGGCCTGGTGCACCGAGGCGTCGTGCAGTGGAGGTCTTGGCCGTGGTTACCGGTGGTGGTGGTCGCTGCCGCTCACGGGGCCTGTGGGGGTCGCTCGACCGAGTACTTGGGTTCCTCGGCGCACTCCGGCGGCTCCGACAACGTGGGGAACGGCGGGACGTTCGAGACGGGCGTCGGCGCCGGAGCCAACGTCGGGACGGGGGGCGTTCCCGGCGCGGGCGGTAGTCTCGGAGCGGGCGGGGGAACCATCAGCACCGGCGGGAGCATCGGGACGGGTGGGACCATCAGCGTGGGTCCCCCCACCGGTCCGAGCGCAGGGACGGGCGGGAGAATCGGCGCCGGAGGACGCACGGGTATCGGCGGGCGTACCAGCGCGGCCGGGACGGTGGGTGCGCCGGGGACCGGAGGCTTCGTCGGCACGGGCGCTTTTGCCGGTGGCCCGAGCCTCACCGGCGGCGCGTCGGGGACCGGAGGCACCGGCGGCAACTTCGACAACCCGGACTTCGCCGGAGCAGCGGGTGCGGACGACGGCGCGGTGCGGGTCGGCGGGGTCGCGCAAAAGGGCGCGTTCGAGCGCGGAACGTCCGTGCTCGCGCTCGAGCTCGACGCGTCGCTCGGTCAAACGGGGCGCACGTTCGCCACCCAAGTGACCGACGACCTCGGCCGTTTCGTCGTCGACGTGAACTCGAGCGCGGGCTCGTACGTCGAGATCAGCGCGAACGGCTTCTATTACGACGAGGTCACGAACGACGACTCGGGCTCGCCGTTGCAACTCGAGGCGCTCTCGCACCTGACCGATCGCAGCATCGTCAACGTCAACGTTCTCACCGAGCTCGAGGCGGCGCGCGTCTCGTATTTGGTTGCGCACGGCAGCTCGTTCGACGACGCGAAGGCCCAAGCGCAATCCGCGGTGCTCGCCGCGTTCGGCTTCATGCTCCCGGGGCTGCCGCCGTCCGAAGAGCTCGACGAAACGGGGAGCTCGGAAGGAGACGCGGCGCTGCTCGCCATCTCGACGATGCTCCAAGGTTACCTTTCGGTGAGCGAGGTTTCCGAGCTCATGTCCGTGATCGCGCAAGACATTCAGCAAGACGGCGCGCTGAGCGACGCGAGCGCCGGGCAGGAGCTCATGAACGCGGCGTCGCTCGTGAGTCCGAGCCTCGTGCGCCAGCGCTTGACCGCTCGCTACGCGGCGCTCGGCTTCAGCGTGAACCTCGCCGACTTCGAGTCGTACATCCAACGTTTTCGCGACGCGGCCGCGTATCCTTTGGTGTCGAGAATCGAATTTCCGATGCAGGGCACCTACGGCCCGAACGTGATGGGCCTCTCCGGCAGCGTTGCGAGCGGCGACTACAGCCTCGCCGCGGTCACGCCCGCGCAGGAGCCGGTCCGCTTTCGCATGACCTGGACGGGCGACCCGAGCATGGCAGGCGTTTGGTACTACTCGGACATCGAGAATCTCGCGCCGACCAACTTCGACTACTCGACCGGCGTGCAGGACTTCACCGTCGTCAATCCCGGCAGCCCGAGCGACTTGCACCTGACGTTCGAGCCCCGCAATCCCGGCTCGGCGCGCATCGACGTGTACGAGGGCGACGCGCAGGTCGTCACCGTGAGTCGGAACATCTCGTGGGGTCAGTGAGCCGCGCCGAGTCGACAGCGGGGTGATCTCGGTCGCGAGTGGTGTAGGCTCCCCGAGATGGGCGCTTTCACGGGTTTCCCCGACGCGGACGGCAAGTTCTTCAAGGCGCTCGCGAAGAAGAACGAGCGCGCTTGGTTTCTCGCGCACAAGGCCGAATTCGAAACCGGGTGGAACGAGCCGATGAAGGCGCTCCTCGGCGAGCTCCGCGAGGCGATCGACGGTGCGTATCCGCACACCGATCTCGGCGAGCCGAAGGTGTTCCGCATCTTCCGGGACGTGCGCTTCTCGAAGGACAAGTCGCCGTACAAGACGCACATCGGCGGCTACATCCCGCTGGCCCGGCACGCGAAGACGACGACCGATCTGCCCATGGCCTGCTACGTCCACATCGGCGCGGGTGAGACGTTCGCGGCGGCGGGACACTACATGATGGAGAAGGAGTCGCTCGAGCGGTTTCGCAAGGCCGTCGCCGACGACAAGCGCGGCAAAGCGCTCGTCGGGATCCTCGCCGCGCTCGCGAAGAAGGGCTTCGTCGCCGAGACGCACGAGCGCTCGAAGCGCGTGCCGAAGGGGTTTCCGCCGGACCACCCGCGTGCCGAGCTCCTCACCTACAAGGGACTCACGGTCGGTTTCCCGGCGATCCCGAAGGCGCTCTTCACGTCGAGCAAACTCGTGAAATGGCTCGCCGCCGCGTGCAAGACCTCGGCGCCGCTCGTCGAGTGGCTCGCAAGCGCGTAGGTCAGGCGCCCGCGAGCGGCAGAAAGACCGAAAAAACGGAGCCTTCGCCCGGAGTGCTCGTGACTTCGACCGTGCCGCCGTGCGCGCCGGCGATGGCCCGGACGAAGCTCAAGCCGAGGCCGAGGCCCGGCTCGGAACGGCTGCGGTCGCCCCGGTAGAGACGATCGAAAATGCGCCGCCGCTCTTCCTGCGTGATGCCGACGCCGGTGTCTTGCACGCAGAGGAGCGCCCGCTCGCCTTCGCGCCGCGTGCGCACCTCGACGAGCCCGCTCGCGGGCGTGTACTTGACGGCGTTGTCCACGAGGTTCGCGACGAGCTGGCGCAGCCGCGCGCGATCTCCTTCGACGGCGACGGGCTCGAGGCTCGAAACCAGGCGAACGCCGCGCTCTTCGGCCACGAGCTCGTAGAGGTCGAGCACCTCGCGGCCGAGCACGTCGAGCTCCACCCGCTCGCGCTCGAGCCGCATGGCGCCCGCTTCGGCGGCGGAGACGTCCATCAAGGTGCGGAGCATCGCGAGCACGCGATCCGACTCGTCGACGCAGTCCGCGAGGGCTTCGGCGAGTTTCGCGCCGTCCGCCCGGTCCTTGAGCGCGAGCTCGGCGCCGCTCCGCAGGCGCGTGAGCGGCGTGCGGAGGTCGTGCGCCACGTTGTCGAGCGCTTCGCGCATGCCCTGAATCAACGCTTGATTGCGGGCGAGCACGCGATTGAATTGCGTCGCGAGCTCGTCGAGCTCGTCGCCGGCTCCGCGGGTCGGCACGCGGGCGTCGAAGGTTTCCGAGCGCAGGATCCCCTCGGCGGCGGCGGTCAAGCGGCGTACCGGTCGCAGCGCGCGTTGCGTCAGAATGGCGCCCCCGAAGACGCCCAACATGAGGGCCGCGCCGAGCGCGACGAGCGTCGCCGTGCGCAGGCGTTCGAGGAGCTCGCGCTCTTCGTTGTTGCCGTGCTCGAGCCGGAGCTCGACGTCCTTGGCCAGCGTCGCGACCGCCACGCGAACGCCGGAGGCGCTCGGAGCGGCGTCGCCGGACCCGGAACGGTAGAGGGTTCGGCCGCGGTCGGTGAGGGCGACGGCGTCGCGATCGCCCGCGGTCGTGTGCTGCGAAACGGCGCTCGAGAGCCCGGGGATCCCGCGCGCTTGGTATTCGGTGCGGTACTCGGCGAGCCGCGTCGCGACGAGCGTCTCGGCCTTGGCCGTCACCGCTTGGCTCATGAACCAGGCGAGCACGCCGGCCGTGAGCGCGAAGCTTGCCGCGAAAACCGCGACGTACCAGGCCGTCAGGCGGAAGCCCGTCGAGCGAAGCAGCCGCTCAATCTTGGCGGAGGACATAGCCGACGCCTCGCAGCGTGTGGATGAGCTTTGCGTCGAAGCCCTTGTCCACCTTCGTCCGCACGCGGCTCACGAGCACGTCGACCACGTTCGTCTGCGGGTCGAAGGCGTAATCCCAGACGCGCGACAGAATCATCGTCTTGCTCAGGACGCGCTCGGGGTTACGCATCAAATACTCGAGCAGCGCGAACTCCTTGGCGTGCAGGTCGATGGTACGGCCCGCGCGCGTCGCCCGTCGCGTCAAAAGGTCGAGCGCGAGGTCCGCGTAAACGAGGCGCGTGGTGGGTTCGGGCGCGGCGCTCGTGCGCCGAACGAGCGCGTGGAGGCGCGCCACGAGCTCCGCGAAGGAGAACGGCTTCGTGAGGTAGTCGTCTGCGCCGACCCCGAGCCCCGCCACGCGATCGTCGACGGAGCTTCGCGCGCTGAGCACCAGGATCGGCGTGTTGTTCTTCTCGGCGCGAAGCCGGCGAATGATCTCGAGCCCGTCCGGGCCGGGCAACATGCGGTCCACGATCAGCGCGTCGTGGCGCTCCGCCCGGGCGTGCGCGAGCCCGTCGAGTCCGTTTTTCACCCAATCGGCGTGATGTCCCTCCTGCTCGAGGCCGCGCGCGAGAAAGGCACCGATTTTCTCGTCGTCCTCGATCACGAGGAAGTTCATGCTCCGTATTTAGCTCCATCCGGCACGATTGGCGCCACGGCTGCTCGCTCGACCCAGCCCTCGTGACCGGCGCGGTCGCGCACGAGGGCGAACGCGTCGTGGGTGCGCTCGATCGCGATGCGCGCGCCCGGTCGCAGCGAGCCGCTGCTCTCCGCTCCGGCGAAGGGCGAAACGAGAACGGGCGCCGCCTCGAGCACGAGCCCCGCGTCGTTCACTCGGCTCGCGACGACGAGCGCCGCGCCCGCTCCCGCGGCGACGAGTCCCGCCGTCACGGCGACTCGCCCCGCCCAAGCTCGGCCGCGCTTCGACACGAACGCCCCGGCCGTTCCAGCCACGGCGAGCCAGAATGCCGCGGTCGCGAGCCAGGTCCATTCGTCGAGGGTGAGCGTTCGCGCGGCGCGCATCACTGCGCTCGAATCGTCGCTGAAGCCCGCGGCCGCCTCCGCCTGGGCGAGGTTCCGAGCGATTGCCGGATCGCGCGGCGACAAGAGGCGAGCGCGCTCGTAGGCGAGGAGCGCGCGTGCGGGCTGATTTTCCCGCAAATACGCGTTGCCGAGATCGAAGAGCACGGGCGCGGAGTAACCCTCGTGCTCGACGAGCGCTTGGAAGCGTGTCGCTGCGTCGCCGTAAGCGCCGGCGGCGAACGCGCGGTTCGCCGCGTCGAGCGCGGGGGAAGCCTCAGCGGCGCGCGAACAACCGAGACACGCGCCCGCGACGGCGAGCACGGCGACGAGTCGGCGGGGAAACGAGGAGAGAGCGGTCATGATGCCTCCGAGTGAGCGAGGATGCGGCGCACGGCGTCGTGGCAAGCTCCGAGGTCTTGCTGAGTCGCGCCCGGACCGAAGCGCGCGGCGTCGGCTTCGAACACCGTGCGGAGCGTCGCGAGGTCGGCTCCGCTCGTGCGACGCTCGATCTCGACGAGCGTGATCGCTTCCGGCACGATCCCCCAACGCGCCCCGAGCCGCTGCTGCAGCGCGCCGCGTGCGGCCGCGAAGAAGCCCGGTGCGTCGCCGGCCGCGAAGGCGGCCTCGAAAGCCGCTGTCTGCCGACGGAGTGCCTTGCGCGCCGACGCTCGCAGGTGTCGATGCGGATCCGCCGCCAGCCGTTTGCGGCGGCTCACGAGCGAGAGCGCCGCCGCGAGCGCACCCAAGGGAGCGAGCTGAGCCAACCAAAACGGCCGGCGCGTGTAGAGCGGGCTGAGGGACGCGACCACGCGGCCTTCGCCGGCCGCATTCGGCGCGAGCCCGGGCTGCGTCGCCGCGTTCGGGACGGCGCCCGAGCGCGTCGCGGCGAGCGCTTGCCCCTGGCCCACCTCGAGCGTGATCGGCGAGCTCCGCGCCGTCTCGTAACGGCGCGACTTGGGGTCGAAATAGCTGAGCTCGACCGGCGGGATTTCCATGCGACCCGCCTGGCGCGGCACGATGGGCTGAACGAACGTCTTTTCGTCGGCGGTCTGCTTGCTCGTGGGCGGATAGCTCTCGAGCGTGGTCGAGCTCGGCACGCCGGCGCTGCTCACGCGGTCGAAGTTGCCGTCGCCGCGCACGACGACCGAGAGGTCGAGCGGTTCACCCACGCGTACGTTCGGCTCGCGGACGCTCGTCTCGAGCGTGAAATGCCCCACGGCTCCGCTGAAGTTCGCGGGTCTCCCGGCGGCCGGCAGCGGCTCGATCTCGAGCGCGACCGGTTTCGATTGGAGCGTGAGGGAGCGCTTCTGCAGCGGCCCCGTATCGAAATCCTGCATCGCCTGGTTCATCAAGCGCTGCATGTGTTGCTGCATGGCGGCGAAAGGATCGCCGTTCATCCCGAGCCCGTCCAAATCGCCGAACACGTCGCCGAACGGATCCGAGTCGGGTGCGGCTGCGGAGCGGACGGGCGCCGCGCGCCACTCGAGCGTGCTCGGGATTTCGAGCTCGAGCTCGTAGTGGCCCGCCTTGACGGGAGAAAGGCGCCCCTTCCACGTGACGGCGAGGTAGGGCTCGCCCGAAATCGTGGTGTGGCCTTGCGCCGCGTCGCCGAGGCTCAGTGTGAAATCGGGGCTGTTCACCGTCGGCGCGCCGGTGAGCGTGACCCCCGTGCCCGCCGAGAAATACGCACGGAGGGTGACCGGGACCGACTCACCGACGTAGAGCGGGCCCTTCGGCAATCCGAGGCTCGCGAAGGCGACGCCCGGCCGGCCCGGGTCCGCGACGAGCTGCGGCGTCGCCGCTGCGGACGGAGTCTGAGCTGCGGCTGGCCGAGCCTGCGTCACGGCGAGCGCCGAGCCGAGCGCGGTCGCGAGCCAGAAACAGCGCGCTCTCGAGGTTCGTGTGGCGTGCGTCGTCATGATTCACCAGTCCCTTTGCGGTTCCTGCGACGCCGGCTTGTGCTTCGCGTTCGCTTGCGCGTTCGGTCGGAGCGTGAGCTCGCCGCGCAGCGAATCGAGCAGCGCTTCGGCGTCTTGCTTCGAGAGCTGACCCGGAGCGGAGCGAGCTTCGTCCGTGGCTCGAGACTCGTCGCCCTCGTCGGGCTTTCCCGAGCTCGCCTGCCCGGGCGCGCGGTGTCCCTGCTCGTCGGCGTTCGCTCCGTTTTGTCCGTGACCTTGCTGCGGCTTCCCCTGGTCCACCGGCGGTTGGTTCTGCGCTTGCCCACTGCCGCTTTGGTTCTGTTGCTGCCCCCCGGGCCCTTGGTTCTGCTTCTGTCCCTGGCCGTTCTGGTTCTGCTGCTGGCCCTGAGCGCCTTGGTTTTGCTGCTGCCCCTGACCGTGTTGGTTTCGTTGCTGCTGGCCCTGGTTTTGTGGGGATTTGCCTTGCCCCTGATCGGGCTTGTTCTGCGGTCGTTGCTGGTTCTTCTGTTGCTGGTCGAGCGCGGCGAGCCGCCGCTTGACGAGCTCGAGATTGTAGCGAGCGTCCGCGTCGTCTCCGCGCAGGCGCAACGCGCCCTGGTACTCGTCGATCGCCTGCTTCCAGCGCGCCTTCGTGCCGTCCGTGTCCCCCTTCGCGAGCGACGCCTCGCCGATCCGGAAGCTCGCGTTGCCGAGGTTGTAATAGGCCTCCTGTTGCAGGCCGAGGTTCGTGCTGCGAAGCGTGCTCTCGAACGCCTTCGCCGCGTCGTCGTAGGCGCCCTTGCGGTAGGCGGCCGCGCCCGTGTTGAAGCTCAGCCGTGCGTCGCTCGGAGTCGAGTGCGCCGCGGCGGCGTAGTCGTGCTCCGCGGTCGCGAAGTCGCCCTTCGCGTACGCCCGTTCCGCGCTCTGCGGCGACGCCCACGCCGCGCTCGGTACGAGCACGAGGCCCGCGACCACGCCGGTCGCCGCGGCCGTGCGCGCGAACGACGCTCCCCGAGCGCGCCTCCGCTTCCGTTCTCCGACGAGAGGTTCGACGGCGAGCAAGATGAGCCCGAGCGCGAGCGGCCATTGGTAGCGCTCGATCGGGACGCGCACGCTCTGCGACGCGAGATCGGAGGTCGGCAGCTTCGCGAGCTTGTCGCGGTAGAGCGCTTCGAGGCCTTGCCCGGCGTCGCCGAGGGGCCGGTATTCGCCGCCCGTCGCGCGGGCAACCGCCGCCAGGCGCGCTTCGTCGAGGCGCGAGGTGACGAGCTTGCCGTTCTCGTCGCGCACGAACCGCGCCGTGCCGTTCGCGTCGGGTTCGGGCACGAGCTCACCACGCGGCGTTCCGACGCCGATGGTATCGATGACGACGCCTTGCTTCGCCGCGCGCTCGGCCGCATCGAGCGCGTCGCCCGACAGATCCTCGCCGTCGGTGAGCAGCACGAGCACCTTGTCGTGCGTGTCCCCGGCGAGCGCCACGGTCGCGCGGTCGATCGCGCTCGCGAGGTTCGTGCCGCCGAGCGGGATCACGCTCGAGTCGAGCGCGGCGACCGACTCGTCGAAAATGGCGTGGTCGAGCGTGAGCGGCGTCTCCACGAACGCGTCGCCCGCGAACACGACGAGACCGACGCGGTTTTCGGGAAATTTCTCCACCAGCGAGCGGACGGCGAGCTTCGCGCGCTCGAGCCGATCGGGTTTCACGTCGCGCGTGAGCATGCTCTTCGACGTGTCGATCGCGAACAGCAGGTCCACGCCGCGCCGGTGCACCTCTTGCCAGCGGTAGCCGAGCTGCGGCCGCGCGAGCGCGACCACGAGCAGCGTCGCGCCGACCGCGAGGGCCGTTTGCCTCACCCGGCGGCGTCCGGGCGAAAACGAGGCCGTCAGGTGGGGCAGCAAGCGTTCGGCGCCGACGCGCGCGAGCGCCCGCCGGCGGGCGTGATCCGTCAGGACGAAGAGCAGCCCGAGCGTCACGAAGACGACGGCGGCGAGCACGAGCAACAGGGGATGAACGAAATGCATGGTTATCTCGCGGTCAGGGGACGCGACGGAAGCGCGTCATGCCGAAGCCGAGCTCGAGCGCGAGGAGACAGGCCGCGGGCGTCAAAAACCACGCGAAGCGCTCCTCGTGCGTCTCGTAGCGGTGCACGGTGTGGGTCGTTTTCTCCATCTTGTCGATGGCGGCGTAGATCTCGCGCAGCGAGCCGGTGTCGGTGGCGCGGAAGTACTTGCCGCCCGTCACGTCGGCGATTTTGCGCAGCGTGTCCTCGTCGATGTCGACCTTCGTCATCACGAGTCGCGTCGAGCCGTCCTCGCTCGTGACCGGCGTGGGCGCTTCACCGCGCACGCCGACACCGATGGTGTAGACCCGCACGCCGAGCGCCTTGGCCGCTTCCGCGGCGAGCTCCGGAGCCACGCTGCCGCTGTTGTTCACGCCGTCGGTGAGCAGGATCACCACCTTCGATTTCGACGGCTGCCCGCGCAGGCGATTGACCGCGGCGCCGAGCGCCGAGCCGATGGCGGTGCCGTCCTCGACCGCGCCGAGCCGGACGCGCTCGAGGTTCTGCACGAGCCAGTCGTGATCGAGCGTGAGGGGACTCACGAGGTACGGCCGCCCCGCGAACGCGATCATGCCGATGCGATCGTTCGGGCGGTCACCCACGAAGTCTTTGACGACGGATTTGACCACGTCGAGGCGGCTCACCGGCTCGTCGTCGCGCTTGAAGTCGAGGGAGCTCATCGAGCCCGACACGTCGAGCGCGAGCACCAGATCGACTCCGCTCGCCTGCGCGTCGGTGTGGGCGTGCGCGATCTGCGGGCGAGCGAGCGCGAGGATCCCCGCGGCGAGCGCCAGCGTGCGCGCGAGCGGCAGCCAGCGGCCCCAGCGACTCTTCACTTCGCGAGCGACCTCGCGCGCCGTCGAGACGCTCGAGAAGCCGACTGCAGCCCGCCGCCCGCTCCGGCCGCGCCAGAGGTAGACGACGGGCAAGAGCACGAGGGCCCACAGGAAAACCGGAGACGCGAAGTAGAGCGGCGTCGCGAGGTGAAACGGGGTCGGGAAGTGGAACGGCAGATGCGCGAAATTCATGATCGTGCCTCCTCCGGCGTGAGCACGCTCGGCGGTCCGGGGGCGCGCGCGGGAGCGGTCGCGACGGTCGCCGCGGCCGTCGCGTTCACGAACGCCACCGCCGCGTCGATCATCGCGAGCTGGTGCTCGACGTCGATCGCGAAGCGGGCGAACATGGCGAGGTCGCACGCGCCGAGGAACGCGGCGAGCGCGTCCCGGTGTCGCGCGACGGGGCTGTCGTTGGCCGAGGCGAGATCGTGCAGGAATTCCTCGGTCGTGCGCTTCGGCGCGCGCAAATCGAAGCGCGCCTCGACGTAGGCGCGCACCGTCTCGGAGATGACCTCGCCGAGCTCGGCGGCGTGCCCCTCCATCGCGAGCGAGCGCGCCTGCTCGAGGCGCTCGAGCGCGGTTTGCGCGGGAGTTTTCAGGCGACTCCGGCGGACGCGGCGCACGACCGCGACCACGACGGCGGCGACGACCAGCGCGCCGGCGAGGGCGCCCGCGACGAGAAGCACGGTCGGCCACACCGACGGAATCGCGATCGGTCCGCGGATGTCGCGGATGTCCGGCCCGGCGCCGCCCGCTCCGAGCGCGCCGAGCGCCGGGGCGAGCGCGTGGGGCGCGCTCACGAGAGCCTCCGTTCGCGGTTCTTGAAAAAGGCGAGGAGCGGCGGCAGGTACGGTCGCGCGGTGTCGATTTCGAGGCAATCGACGCCCTCGCGGCGGAGCGCGCCCGCGGTCTCGAGCCGGCGCGCCTCCGCGAGCGTGGCGTAGCGTTCGCGCACCTTGCGCTTGCCCGTGTCGAGCTCGACGAGCTCGCCCGTCTCCGCGTCCTCGAGCGTGAGCAAGCCGACGTTCGGCAGGGTCTGTTCGCGCGGATCTCGGATGTGCATGACGACGAGGTCGTGCCGGCGCCGGACGAGGCGCACCGCGTCGCGCAATCCGGCCGGATCGCTCCGCGGCGACAAGAGGTCGGACAGCAAGAACACGATCGCGCGGCGGTGCGTCACTTCGTTCACGAACCGGAGCGCGCGGGCGACGTCCGTCCCGCGCTTGCGCGGCGTCGCGCCGAGGATTTCGCGCACGACGCGGAGCACGTGAAAGCGCCCTTTTTTCGGCGCGATGTAGGTCTCCACGTCGTCGGTGAAGAGCACGAGCCCCACCTTGTCGTTGTTGCGCGTGGCGGACAGGGCGAGGACGCTCGCGAGCTCCGCTTCGAGCTCCCGCTTGCTCGCGGCGCCGGAGCCGAACTCGAGCGAACCGCTCACGTCGACCAGCAACAGGATGGTGAGCTCGCGGTCCTCGCGGAACTTCTTGACGAAGGGGTGGCCCGCGCGCGCCGTCACGTTCCAGTCGATGGTGCGAACGTCGTCGCCCGGGACGTATTCACGCACCTCGTCGAAGTCGATGCCGCGGCCGCGGAACACCGAGTGGTAGTGTCCCGCGACGGCGTCGTTGACGAGCCGCCGCGTGCGGATCTCGATTTGCCGGACCTTCCGGACGATGTCTGCAAGGCTCTGCTCTTCCATGGGGTCGCTCCTCACGGAACCGGCAGCGCCTCGAGCAGCGCGTCGATCACGTGGTCGGTGGTGACGCCCTCGGCTTCGGCCTCGTAGGTACGCACGATGCGGTGCCGCAGGACGTCGTGGGCGAGCGTCTTCACGTCGAGCGGCGTCACGTAGCCGCGCCCTTGCAAGAAGGCGTTCGCCTTCGCGGCGAGCGTCAGGCTGATGGTCGCGCGCGGGGACGCGCCGTATTGCACGTGGCGGGACATCTTCGGCGCGAGCGTCGACGGATCGCGCGTCGCCGCGACCAGCGCGACGACGTAGTCCTTGAGCCGGTCGTCCACGTAGATGCGATTGACCACGCGGCGGGACGCGAGGAGCTCGTCGATGCCGACGATCTGCCGCACGCTGAGATCCGGATCGCTCGTCGCCATCGCGTCGAGGATCGCGCGCTCTTCCGCCTGGCTCGGGTAGCCGACCACGAGCTTCAACATGAAACGGTCGATCTGCGCTTCCGGGAGCGGGTACGTCCCCTCCTGTTCGATGGGGTTTTGCGTCGCCATCACCAAAAACGGCTCCGGCAACTTCAGGCTCTCCTCGCCGAGCGTCACCTGGTGCTCCTGCATCGCCTCGAGCAGGGCGCTCTGCACCTTCGCCGGCGCGCGGTTGATCTCGTCCGCCAGCACGATGTTCGAGAACACCGCGCCGCGCTTGGTGACGAAATCACCCTCGCGCGGGTTGTAAATCAGCGTGCCGACGATGTCCGCGGGCAGCATGTCCGGCGTGAACTGCACGCGCCGAAACTGAGCGTGGAGCGCCCCCGCGAGCGTCTTCAGCGTGAGCGTCTTCGCGAGGCCGGGAACGCCCTCGAGCAGCACGTGGCCGCTCGTGAGCAGACCCACGAGCAGCCGCTCCACGAGAAAGCGCTGGCCTACGATGACGCGGGCGACCTCTTGCTCGAGCGGAGCGACCCACTGCGAGTGACGCCGTACCTCCTCTTGCAGGGCCTGGATCGCCGCATTGCCCACGCCGTGGGCGAACGAGGCGGGGCGGTTGCCGTCGATTGAAGTCTGAGTCTGCATGGTGACCTTTCTGGTGTCGTTCCGTTCGTCGCGGACACCTGGACCATGCAGCGCGATTCCTGCGCCGGCCTTTCCCCAACATTACACGATTGTCATGCTCGCGCAGGGTTCGGGTCATCCGCTCGTGCGAGTCAGAGACACATGCAGCGACTCCTCGATCGCCTCTCTCGATACCGGCCGCTCGCGCCGCGCACCATGCTCGCCGTGGGGGCGCTCGGTCTCGCGACCGCGCTCTCGGCGTGGGGCGTGCACGGGCAAACTCGGGAACCCGGACCCGATCCCACGGACGCGAACCTGACGCGTTTGACGGCCGAAGTGCTCGGACACTCGCAATTTTCGCACCACCCGCTCGATCGACAGCTCGCCAGTCGGTTTCTGGACGGCTACTTGGACGCGCTCGACCCGTCCCACGCGATCTTCGCGGAAACGGACGTCGCGCGGTTCGCGCCCTATCGCTCGACGCTCGCGGACGCCACGCTCGTGCGCGGCGACACGAGCGCGGCCGAGGCCGTCTTCAAGGTGTATCTCGAACGCCTCGGTGAGCGTACGAGCTACGTGACGCACCTGCTCGCCACGAGCCGGTTCGACTTCGAAGGCCACGATACGCTGTCGCTCGATCGGCGCCACGCGCCGCGGCCGAAGGATCGCCCGGCCGCGGAGGCGCTCTGGCGCGAGCAACTCCGCGCCGAGTACCTCGACGAAAAGCTCGCGGGGACGCCGCGGGACCGTATCGTCGCGTCGCTCGAGCATCGCTACCGGCAAGAGCTCGCGATGATGCAGGGTTTTCGTCCGAGCGAAGTGCTCGAGACGTACCTGAACGCGCTCGCTCACGTGTACGACCCGCACTCCGACTACCTCGGCCACGAGCAGATGCAGAGCTTTTCGATCACGATGAATCTGTCGCTCGCGGGCATCGGTGCGACGCTCGCGAACTCGGACGGCTATTGCGTCGTTCGCGCGCTCGTGCCCGGCGGACCGGCCGCCCGCAGCGGCTCGCTCGAGCCGGGTGATCGCATCGTCTCGGTGGGCGAACCGGGGAAGGCGCCGGTGCCCATCACCGACATCCCGCTCTCACGCGCGGTCGAATTGATTCGGGGGCCCAAGGGGACGACCGTGGTGCTCGGCATCGTTCCCGCGAGCGCGAGCGCGAGCGCCGCCCCGCACAGCGTTTCCATCATTCGTGACCGCGTCGCGCTCGAAGACCAGGAAGCCAAGGCCTACGTCGTCGACGAACCCGAGCGCGCCGGCGGGACGTTGCGCCTCGGCGTCGTCGAGTTGCCCTCCTTCTACGCGGGCACGGGCGACGAGGCGGGCGCGCGGCACAGCGCGAGCGCGGACGTGGCGGTGCTGCTCCAAAAACTCCGCGCCGAGCACGTGCACGGCATCGTGCTCGATCTGCGCGAGAACGGCGGCGGCTCGCTCGAGGAGGCCATTCGGCTCACCGGGCTTTTCCTGCGCGAGGGACCCGTCGTGCAGATCCGCGGGCCGTCCGGGGCCGTGGAAGTCGATCGCGACCCCGATCCGCGCGTGGCCTACGACGGCCCGCTCGTGCTCTTGACCAGCCGCTTCAGCGCCTCCGCGTCCGAGATCCTCGCCGGCGCGCTCGCCGACTACGGCAGAGCGGTCGTCGTGGGCGACTCCTCGACGTTCGGCAAGGGCACGGTGCAAACCATTCTGCCGCTCGCGACGTTGATGGACAAAAATGGCCTCTCGCACACGTACGATCCGGGCGGCCTGAAGATCACGACCGCCAAGTTCTACCGGCCGAGCGGCATCTCCACGCAGCTCCGCGGCGTCGCGTCCGACATCGTGCTGCCTTCGACGAGCGACTTCAGCGACGTGAGCGAAGCGTCGCTCGGCGACCCGTTGCCGGCCGACTCGATCCCGCCGGCGCCGTACACGCCGCTGAACCGTGTTGCGCCGTACGTCGCCCGGTTGCGTGCCTCGTCCCTGCAGCGCAGGAGCTCGGAGCCGACCTTCGCCGAGCTCGGCGCCATCATCGACGCGCTCAGGCAGAACCTCGCGACCAAGACCGTATCGTTGAACGAGGCCGAGCGCCGGACGGAGCTCAAAGCATCGAAGCAACGCGCCGAGGACTGGGACCGCTTGACGGGAGCGCTCGCCGAACGGCGACCGCCCACCTACGAGCTCACCGTGGAGAACGCCGGTAGGCCTGGTCTGCCGCCGCCGCTCGCGGCGGAGCCCGAAGAGCACCCCGTGAAATCCAGTGCGAAAGCCGGTGCGGCGTCGGACTCGAACGAGATCAAGCCGGCCCGTCCCGGGAGCGGCGGTGACGTCATCCTCGACGAAGCGGAGCACGTCCTCGCCGACTACGTTCACCTGCTCGGAGCGCCGAGCACCACCGACGTTGCCCAGGGCCGCTAGTGCAGCGCAAGTGAGATGAGTTCAACGTTCGGCTTGGCGCCGCACCACGGCACCGTTACCGAGCGACGCTCACCAGCGCTCGCCGCTTCGTTCGGGATGCGCCGTCGGGCGGAACCGACAAGCGACGTGCGGAACGAAGCTCGGCGCCGGTGAACCGCGCGCGACCAACACGCGCATCGTTTGCTCGGGCGCCACGATGACTCTGACCGCCGTCGGGTTCGAGTCGCTCGAGACCTCGCAGCGAGCCGGCGTGGTGCAGCGACTCGTGAGGTGCACGAAGTGATCGTAAACTTTCGAACGTTGCGTCACTTCGGGCCACGACTCGATGCACGCCACGGGAGTCTCGGGAGCAATTGCATCGAACCCGAGTCGCGGAGCGGCGCTTGCCGCCACCGGGACGAACAGGAGGAGAGCTGACCATGCACCGCGTCTCGACACGCCTCGAAGGAGAGCAAGATTCGTTCCCGCGACCCGAGCGGCTTTCTGGTCAACCGCCTGGAGCGGCCACCTGCAAGCGATTTTCCACGGCGATGGCTCCGCCCTCGAACGCGTCTTCCGTGGCGATGGCTCGTTCGCCGAGACTGTCCACCGTGCCCGTGAGCACGGCGGTGCCGCCCTTCACGGACACATCGACGCGCTTCTCGTCGAGGAGCGGAGCGAACGCGAGATCCATTTTGATTTGGCTCGCGATCTGCGCGTCGGGTTTCACGGGTTTGGCGGGTGCGTAGTGCCAGCTCTCGATGAACGGCTCGTACGGATCGAGGTAGAAGCTGTACACGTACGCGACCTCCGGGCGTTTGACCGCCAGCTGATTCTGGACGCGCCGGACGCCGCGAACGGCGGCGGCGACCTCGGTCGCTTCGGCGCGCTCGAACGTGCTTTCGACCGCGCCGGTGAGCGTGACGGTTCCGCCGTCGGAGGTCGCCTCGAGACCCAACGAGCCGAGCGCCGGATCGTAGGCGAGCGACTGGGTCACCCGCTTCGCGAGTAGCCGATCGCTCACCGGTTTGCGGGGTTCGACCGCGAGCTCGTCCTTCACGTCCACGACCCCGACCGTATTGTGAGCGAGACTCTCGGCGGCGTTCTTCGCCTGCACGCTGCCCACGGTTCCGCCGAGCGTCGCGATCCCCTTCGCCACGTCGACGGTGAGTCCCGCCGATTCGACGCGCGGATCGAGCGCCGCCGCGTCGCGAATGGCTTTGGCGATCTGGTTGTCGGTGTATTTGAGCGGCTTTTCGCGCAGCAAATCGTCCTGTTTCGCCCACCACTCGATGTTTACTTTCGAAGCGTCGACCTTCGTCACGCCCCTGACCCACGCTTCGCGTTCGGCGCGCCGCCGCTCCGTCGCGCTCCCGGCGACGCCGCTCAGAGTCACCTTGCCGTTCGCGACGGCGACCTCCAAGAGACCGTCGTTCAGCAGGCGATCCCAGCGGAAGCGGCTCTTCACGTCCGCGAGGATCTCGCGATCGTCGCGCGGCGCACCCACGACGAGGTCCGTATGGTTGTCGACGGCGCGGACGCCCTTCACGCTCTCGGCGACGCGCTCGGCGATCTTTTGTTCTTGTCCGGAATGCACCGTACCCGACAACGTGACGACCGCGTCTCGGACGCTCACCGTGATCGGTAACGTGTCCGTGGCGGCGTTGATCGACAGGGCGTCTTTCACGTCGCGTTCGAGGTCGGGATCCGGCCGCGCTTTCGTGACGACCTGAATGCGGTCGCTCACGGCACGAACTCCACGGATGGTCTCGGCCAGCTGGGTGGCCCGCCGTTTCGTCAAGATGTCACCGACCGACCCCGTGAGCTCGACGATGCCGTTGGTCGTGTTCACGTGCAGCAAACCAGGGTCGATCCCGGGGTCGCGTGCAAACGCTTCCTCGGTCGCGCGCGTCACGTCGGCGTCCTTGAGCTGCCTCGGCGCCGCGACGGTCGCCGCTCTGGCGCTCGCTGCGGGGGGCGGCTGCTCTCCGCCGGTTTTCCCCTTCGAGCACGCAGCGAGCGCGAGCGCGCTCGAGAGGGCCCAGCAAACGGGCATTTTCGAAAAACTCGTCATGACTCCCTCGTGCTCCTTTCGGGAACGACCGAGCGCGCCGCGTGCGCGGGGTCTTTCGTCTCACCGAGACGCTCTTGCGCGCCGGCGACTCGTGCACGGACGAACGAAAGCACGCGCAGCATCGGTCCGGCGTGCCGACGATTCGCCATGCGCCCCGACGTGCATCGAATGTTCCAAGCTTGGGACTCCGAGCACGGGCGCAGCGAGGGAATTATTTTGAGGTGCAACTTGTTTCGTTGACGACGAAAGGAGTCGTGAATGACCACGTTCCAACCCCACAGACCGTGGATCGCATCTCACGGTAACGACGTCGATCCTTGGCCGCGTTACGTGAGCGCCGTCACGGGGGCATGGCTGTTCCTGTCCTCGTTGCTCTGGCAGCACCTGCCGCTGCAAAAAACCAACGCCTGGGTCGTGGGCGCTCTGATGTTCACCGTGGCGATCACGGCGATTGGCGTGCCGCGCGCCCGCTTCGCTAACGCCGTGCTCGCGCTCTGGCTGTTCGTCTCGGCGACGTGCTTCAGTGCGACCGGCTACACCACGTTCAACAACGTCGTCGTGGCGCTGGTTGCGCTCGTGTTTTCCCTCGTGCCGAGCGGACACAGCGGGCCGATGGTCCCGCGACGGCCCGTCTGAAACGCGCGACGCGGGAATGGGGGCTTCGCGCGGCGTGTTCCGTGCGCGTGCGCCGGATCGCTCTCACCACGTGCTTGCTCGTTGCAGCGACGAGCGCGGGTGCGCGTGACGCTTTCGCCGAGCCGGTGCGTTCCGCCGCGAGCGGGGCGACTCGGGGGAGCAAAATCGTTGAACCACCGGCCTCCGATCCGGTGGCGACGTCGCTGGCGCACTTCGAGGCGTCGATCCAGCGCATCACGCTGCCGAACGGCCTGCGCGTCGTGCTCAATCGAGACCCGACGTCCGCGACGGTCGCCGTCTCCGTCACCTACGGCGTGGGTTCGATCAACGAAGTCACCGGCCAATCCGGCTTCGCGCACCTGTTCGAGCACATGATGTTCCAGGGCAGCAAGCACGCCGCGAAGGGAGCCCACTTCAAGCTCATCACCGAGCGCGGAGGCACGCTGAACGGCACGACGGACAGCGATCGAACGAACTATTTCGAGGAGCTCCCGCAAAATGAGCTCGCCCTCGCGCTCTGGCTCGAATCGGATCGCATGCGCTGGCTCTCCGTGACGCCCGAGAACTTCGAGAATCAGCGGGCGGTCGTGGAGGAGGAGTACCGCATGCGCGTGCAGAATCAGCCGTACGCCCTCGGAACGATGCGCCTCTCGGAGCTCGTGTTTCAGGGCTATCCGCCCTATGCCCACCCGACCATCGGCTCGATGGCGGATCTCGACGCCGCCAAGTTCGAATGGGTGAAAGCCTTTCACGACCGTTACTACGCCCCGAACAACGCGGTGCTCACCATCGCCGGCAACTTCGAGCCGGAGCGCGCGCTCGCGCTCGTGAACGAGTATTTCGGGCCGGCGCAGCCGACCCCGACCGAGCCGCCCCCCCCGCCTTCGCCGCCCACCGAGCCGAGTCACGGCTCGGCCCGCGTGACCGACGACAACGCCCACACGCCGGCGGTCCTCTTCGGCTACGAAATCCCGCCTTCCCGCGCGCCGGACCACTACGCGCTCGACCTCGCGAGCGTGATCCTCGCCGGGGGCGAAACGTCCCGGCTCTACCGCACGCTCGTGCACGATGAAGCGTCGGCCGAGGAGGTCTCGGCGTGGACCGACGGGCATCGCGGCCCCGATCAGTTGAGCGTGATGGCGGTGCTGACGGAGAAGGGTCGCCTCGGAGACGTCGAAGCGAAGCTCGAAGCGGCGATCGAACGCCTGCGCTCGACGCCGCCGAGCCGCGCGGAGCTCGAGCGAGCGAAGCATCGGATCCGCACCGGTTTCCTGTTCGAGCTCCAGACGAACCTCGCCCGCGCGACTCAGCTCGGCGAGTTCGAGGCTCTTTACGGCGACGCGCGCCTCCTCGCTTCGGAGCCCTCCCGCTACGAAGCCGTCACGCCCGAAGAGGTCCGAAGCGCGGCTGCGCGCTGGCTCGTCCCAGGGCGCCGATCCGAAGTGGAAGTCATGCCTCGTGGAAAGGAAGCGACGCCATGATGCGAACGCGCCGTACTTCGCACCGCGCCGCCGGCGCGACCGAAGCTCTCGCGGCCGCGGTCCTGTTCGGCTGCGCGGCGCACGCACCCCGACCGAGCGTGACGCCCCCGCGACCGCCGCCCCCGCCCGCCGCGGCCGCGCCGGCGCCCGTCGCCGAGGACCCGCTCGCGAAGCCGCCTCCCGCCGGGGCGCTGCCCGAACCCGAATTTCCCGCGAGCCGCCACTTCGTGCTCGACAACGGGACCGCGCTTCAGGTCATCACGCGCAAGGATTTTCCGCTGGTCGAGGTGCGCTTGCTGGTCTTCTCGGGCGTCGCGAGCGACGGAGAGCGTCCGGGTCTCGGTGCGCTCACGGGAGAGCTGCTCAAGGCGGGCGGCGCGGGACCGTCGAGCGCACTCGGGCTCGGCGAACGAGCCGACGCGTTGGGCGGGCGACTCGACGTGACGACGAGGCGCGACTCGACGAGCCTGAGCATCGGCGTCACTTCCGTCGATTTCGAGCGAGCCCTCGACCTCGTCGCCGACGTCGGGCTGCGCCCGCGTTTTTCGCCGCTCGAGTTCGAGAAGCTCCGCCAGCGCGAGATTCAACGCGTGAAGAGCGAGGAAACCGGCGACGCGGACTGGGCGGCTTCCATGGTTCTTTACCGTCAGCTCTATGCGCTGCCGCAGGGCGAGCATCCGTATTCTCATTACGACGCGACACCGGCCGACTTCGAGCGCATCTCGCTCGCGGACTGCCACGCCTGGTACGCGCGGCACTTCACGCCGCACAACGCGTTGCTCGTCGTCGCCGGCGACGTCGATCCGGACGCGGTGAAGCTCGCCGCCGAGCGCGCTTTTGCCGCGTGGAAAGGCGCGGCCCCGGCCCCGCTCGATTTTCCGAACCCGGCTCCGTCGCTCGAGCCGACGGTCTGGCTCGTCGACCGCCCGCACACCGCGCAAAGCGACATCTACGTGGCCACTCTCGGTCCGGAGCGCTCGAGCTCGGTGTGGCCGGCGTTCGCGGCGAGCAACCAAATTCTCGGCGGCGGCCTGGCGAGTCGCCTGTTCCTCGACGTGCGCGAGAAGCGTTCGCTCGCGTATCACACGGGCTCGACCGCGGAGGAACCGGCGCACGGTCCCGTCCCGCTCGTTCTGAGCGCGGGCACCCAGACGTCGAAAACGTCGACGACCGTCGAAGCGTTGCTCGAGAACCTTCGCCGCATGGGAGAGACGCCGCCGGCGCCCTGGGAGGTGGCCATGGCGGTCCGCTCGCTGTCCGACGAGATGCTCTTCCGCACCGAACGGCTCGGCGCGCTCGCGGATCTCGCGGCAGAGCTCGCGGTGCTCCACTTGCCCGACGACTACTTCGACGGTCTCCGGCGCGACCTCGAGAAGCTGACTCCGGCGGACGTCTTCACCGTGGCGCGGCGCTACTTCGACGTCGAGCATCCGGTGATCGTCGTGGCCGGCGACGCCGCCGAGATCGCCGAACCGCTGCGTCGCTTCGGCAACGTCGAGATCGTGAATCCCGAGCGCGACTTCTCGACCGTGCGCGAGCTCCCCCGCCTCGCGTCCGAGGCACCGAGCGAGTAGGAAATAGTGGGCAGCGGGCCTCTCGGGGGTCGCCCGCTCGACGGCTCGCCGCGCGTGTTATCGTCGCCGAGCGCCCATGTCGTCGCCGCTCTTCGAGAACGAGCACGTGCAGGTCCTCGCGCTCGCCGGTGAGCCCATCGTGCTGGTCGTTCGCAAGCCGACTCGCGTCGAGCTCGGCGAGCTCGATCGGGTGTGGGGTGCGGCCGAGCGCGCGCTCGCGGCCGTCGCTCGCCGGTACTCGTGTTTGCTCATCGACGTGAGCGCCGCGGTCGGGCGCAACGACGAGAATTTCGAGCGAGCGTTCGCTCCGTTTCGTCAGCGCCTCTCGTCCGATTGGCTCGAGATGGCGCTCGTAGTGAGCACCGTTCCCGGCAAGCTTCAGGTCCAGAGGTACGCCAAGGAAGACGCCGCTCGCGTGAGCGTCTTCGACAATCGCGAGGCGGCGCTCACGGCGCTCCGGCGCGCCGCCCGCGGCAAGTGACCGGCGCGGGGCGCTCCGACTCGCTCAGGGGTCGCTCCACGGATTCGAGTCGAGCTTTCGTTCGCGTCGCAAGAGGACGCGGAGTGCCTCGCGGCGTTCGGGCGACAGCCCACTCTGTCGATCGAACGCATGCTCGCGCAGATCGTCGAGCAGCTCCTGCACGTGCTCCCGCTCCGAAGCCGGCGCCGCGACGACACCGCCCGACGCGGGCGCTCGCGCGGGTGCCGCGACGTGCGCCTCGGTGAGGAAGTCACCCTGCGAGCGAAGCGGAACCGTGTTCGGGTGCGGGCGCGCACTCTCGACGTCGACCAGGCCGCGGTCGGGCGTCGCTTCGCACCCACGCATCTGGTTCGCCAAACGGCGTTCGAGCTCCACCATGCGCTCCTCCATCTCGAGAAGTAACGCGTGTTCCCGCAACGCTTCCGCTCGCGCGGATTGAGCCTCGGACTCCGCTCTGGCCATGTCACCGCGCGAGGCGCCTGCCCCGCAGCCCCCTAAGCCGGCGGCGCAGAGTACCCATAGAAGTGCGGACCCGCGTTGCATTACCCTCGCTGCGAATAGCACGGGGAGGGGATGGCGGCAGGCCAGGGGCGCGCTTCGCGCCAAAGTGTGGCGCAACTTGCGCCAAGATTCGCCGTGAGAACACGGACATCGAGCACCGCTCGCTCTTCAACGGTGAGCGAAGGGGCGCTACACTCGACACCGGAGGACCAACCATGCCTTGGGCGTTCGTCGTTGTGTGCGCGATTTACGGATTGCTTTGCATCGTGTTTGCCTTCATCGAACCACCCGCGCCGGCTCGCGGGCTTTTTCGGGTGCCGTCGATCTTCGTCTTTCTGCCGGATCGCTGGGTGATGCCCGTGGGGCGGCTCTTCGTCGGCGGGTGTGCCCTCGTCGTCGCCGGCTTTCTGGCGTTCAAGTTCGTCGGCATCCCCGGCGGGCCGTAGTCGCGCGCTAAGGCGAAACCCACTGGTCCCAGCCGACGTCGACGGGCCCCGAGGGCCGTGCGTCGCCGTCGATGTCGTCCGTCGGGACGAAGGGCGTCGTGCCGGGGAGGCCGGCGCCGCGAGCGGCGGAATCGGGCGCGAGGCGGGTGCGGCCGCGCATGAGCGCGGAGCTCGGCCGCGTGAAGCCGGGGGGCGCCGCGAAGTTTCCGCCTTGGGTCGTCACGAGCGGAACGGACGCGAGCTGATTCGCGGCGACGTTCGTCGTGCCGCCCGCGGTGACGACGCGAACGAGCGGCGACGCGCCGTCCGCGCGCCAGAACTGCGAGTTCTGGAGCAGGCTCACGGGCGCGCTCGTGACTTGGGAGACGTAAACGGGGACGCTGTTTCCGGTGTCGTCGAGGTCGCCGTCGCTGTCGAGAACGAGTTGATTGTCGGCCAGGCGAGTCGTGTCGCCGCCGAGCACCTCGACGGCACGCTTGACGAGTGAGCCGGAGGGCGGCGCGGGGTCGTACCACTCGTCGAGGCGGCCGATTTCGAGGGTGTCGTTCACCACCGTCGCGCCGCTCACGTCGTCGAGCGAGAGTCCGAGCAGCGTCGCGCCGCGCGAAGCGCCGACGTAATCGTTCGCGAGCCGCGGTCCGCTGCTCTGATTGAGCTCGATGCCGACGCAGCGCCCGATGTTCGACTCCGTGTCTTGGCCTTGCGGCATGCACCAGGCGACGTTGCGCTCCACGACGAGGCCGGTCGAACCGAGCGCGGCGCCGAGCGGACTCGCCGTACTTTGGGGATTGGCCGGGATGCCGTCGCGGAGCGCGACGAGATCGGGCTTGTTCGCAAAAGCAGCGCATTCGGCCGGCAAGTCCGGAGCGATGGTGTTGCCGGTGACGTGTACCCCGCTCGTTTGGAGGAGCCAGACGCCGACGGCCGCGGCCGGAACACGCCGCGTCGCGGGCGCTGCGTCGGCGGCGATGCCGGAGGCCGAGATTCCGATCAGCGGATTGCCGGCGTCGCCGTTGTTTTCGATGGTGGCATTGGTCGACCCCACGAGCAGGATGCCGACGGCGGCGTCGCGGTTGGTCGAGCAGTCGACGATGCCGGCCGTGGCCGTGATGTAGCCGTTGTCGTGGACGTAGAGACCGCTCGACGCGCCGGCTTGCGTGGCGCCCGTGTGATCGACGAGGCCGTCCGCGATGCCGGCGCCGAGCCCCGAGCCCTGGACGCCGCCCTCGATCCGTTGGTTGTCCGCGATCTCGACGTTGACGGTGTCTTTCAGTCGAATGCCGATGGCGGTGCCGCCGCCGCTCGCCGTCACCTCGAGCGCGCCGGTGATGGTCGCCGTCGCGGGATGCCCCGGCGAGCCCTCGACGTCGATGCCGACCACGGTGGCGTCGAGATCCTGACTGCCCGCACCGATGCCGTCCGTCGTCCGGATGTTCGCGGCCGCGTCGGGACCGATGTGAATCGCGCGGCAGAGGCCGCTGCAGGCGGGCGTGGACACGGTGGCTGCGCCCCGGAGCTCGAGCAGGGAGTCGCCGCCCGTGGCTTCACTCACGTCGATGGCAGTGCCGTTGGCGAAGACGGCCGTCGTGCTTTCGCCCGGGATCCCGCCGACGAAGACGGGATGCGCGTGGTTGCCGGCCGAGGACTTCACGGCCACACCGACGGCGTTCGGCGCCGAAGGTGGCATGACGGCGCAGTCGACGAGCGTGGGCGACGCGTCCGTGACGGCGAGCGTGGTCGCGCCGCTCGAGGTCGCCGCGCTCCTGAACTCGATGGCGTCGAGCGTCCCGGCGTAGCCCGGCGCGAACCCGACGCCGTCCGGCGACGACACCCGCACGTGGGCGCGCACGGCATTGTAGGTGAGGATGTTCGGTGAACGCGGCGACGCGGGCAGCACGAGAGTGTCGACGTCGAAGCCGTTCAGTCCGTCGTCGAGGCACACGTCCTTGCCTTGGGTGGTTGCCGCCGCGAGAACGTCCGGCAACGTGGCGAACGGGTGCTCGGTAGTCCCGTCCGGTGCGGGATCGACCGGTCCCCAATTGCGCGCGATGAGGCAATCCGAATAGACGTACGTGACGGGCACCTCTTGGGAGGCGCCGAGCGGATCGGTGGCCGAGAGCGTGAAGTCGTAAGTGCCCGTCGGCGGCGCGGGCGACGCGCTGATCGCGACCCCGGGCGGATTTCCCGTCTGCGTTTGCTCGCAATGGTCGCAGCCGATGCTCGCCGCACCCGGCCCGCCGAGCTCGAACGTGGCCGTATTGTCGTCATCGTCGTTCGCTTGGGCCTCGAAGGCCGGCGGCCAAGCGCTGACGATGGTCCAACCGGACGCGTCCCCGCCGCCGCGATCGAGCTCGAGCGACGGCGCGCGATCGACCATGCGCAAACGAACGCTGTCGTGCCCCACGCCGTCGACGGCGATGTCGACGGTGTAAATGCAGTCGATCGTGGCCGCCGAGTTCGGCATCTCCGCGTACACGGCGGTCTGGCTCGAGGTGTCGTAGTGCCCGTAGAAGGAGACGTCGGCGGGACTGCAGCGATCGGCGGGCAATGCGCGCGTGACGCTCCAGGTATGGGCTGCGTTCGGCGTGCTCGGATCGATGTTGGCGACCATGAACCAGGCTTGGCCGTGCGACACGTCGCGCGGGTCCTCGTCCTCGCCGACGAGCAGGACGGATCCGCTCGCTTGCTCGCCACTCCCCCCGCTGCCGCCCATTGCTCCGACGCCCCCCGCTCCCGAGCCCGCGACGCCGGTCATGCCCGCCGTTCCGGCGCCGCCGACGCTGGCTCCGCCGTTCGCCCCGCTTCCGCTCGCCGCACCGGTGCCGCCTTCGTCGCCGATGCCGCCTTCGTCGCCGGTGCCGCCTTCGTCGCCGGTGCCGCCTTCGTCACCGGTGCCGCCTTCGTCGCCGGTGCCGCTCGTGCCGCCGCTTCCGCCGTGGCCCGCATTGTTGCTTCCGCCGCGGCCCGCATTGTTGCTTCCGCCCTTGCCGCCGACACCGTTCGCGCCGCCCGCGGCCGTGCCGCCCCGTCCCCCGGTACCGGCTTCGCCCTCCGCGCCGCCTGAAGTCTCCGTCCCGGCGTTGCCGCCACGCGCGGTCCCTCCCGCGCCGCCTCCCGCCTTGCCGGCGCGCCCGCCCGAAGCCGCGCTCGTGCCGGCGGCGCCGCCCGTCGCCTGCGTGCCCCCTTCGTGCGCGTCGTGACCCGAGCCGCCGCACGCGACGGTCAACCAGACGAGCGCGCCGACACTACCGAGACGATGACGCGCAGAGACACCCAGAGAAAAGCGACGCTCGCGCGTCGTTGGTTTTGCCCACACCATGACGAAAGTAGCAGCTTCCTGACGGCTCGGTCCAACGGACCGCCCCATGTCGTCCGTTACACCCAAGCTCGCTTGGGTGTATCGAAACAAGAAAAGCACCGACGAGACAGACCACGCCCAAAGCTAGTGAATTTTGCGGGCCTCACCCAAGTGGGGCTCCAAAATTCACGATCGATACGAGTGGTCTCCGGTGTAGTTGCGCGAGCCATGCAAAACGGTTCGGGTCGCGCTCTCGTTTCGTAACTGGCGCAAGTTGCGCCAGCTCGCGCGAGAACGACAACGCCCGTTCCACCCGCATGCCGCGCGCCGAGATCGAGATGGAAATCCGTCACGGCCTCGGCGACGAAACCGGCCTAAGCTTCAGGCGTGCTCAGGATCGTCCGATTGGGAAGTGCGCGCGCTGCCGACGAAGGCCTTCGCATCGGCACGGTTCGCCGGCCGCCCCGTGGCGTTCCCAAAAGCGCGCTCGCGTCGCGGAATTGGTACGACGTTTGGTATCCGGAGCTTGCTCCGACCGCCGAGCTCGTGAAGCGCGCTCTCGCGGCGCGCACGGACTCGGAATGGGCGGCCTTCGTCAAACGCTTCGAGCGCGAGATGGCCGAGCCCGCGCCCAAGCGAACGCTCGATTTGCTGGCGGCGCTGTCGCATTCGTCGAACTTTTCGCTCGGCTGTTATTGCGAAGACGAGCAGCGCTGTCATAGGAGCGTGCTCCGGAAGCTCCTGCGCGCGCGCGGCGCGAAGCTCGCTCCGAAGTGAGAATTCACCGAGCCGCCCGGTCTCGAGCCGTTCCCTCGGTTCGGCTCGAACCTCCGCAGGACGCGCCGTCGGAGGTTCGAGCATTCCCGGCTCGGGTGCGGCGCTCAGGCGAGCCCGCCGAGGAACTCCGACTCGAGCACGAGGTCCTTGAAGAGCCGCTGGTACTCGAGGTGCGTCGAGTGCTCGCGCGTTCGGAAGAGCTTGCCCTCGTTCGCCTTCATGAACGCGTGGTACTCGGGCGCGCCCGGCACTTTGACGTTGTCGGCGACGACGATCGCGCCGTGACGGAGCCAGCGCTCGCGCACGATGGTCTCGATGTCCGGCAGGTACGCTTCCTTGGCGTGATCGATGAACGCGAAATCGAGGGTGCCCGGGGTGAAGCCGTGCTCGCTCCGGAGCTTGGCCACCGTCTTGCCGTCACCGAGCGTGCCGTGAACGATCGTCACCCGATCGGCGACGCCCGCGTGCCGGAGGATGCTCTGCGCGATCGCCGCGTTGTCGGCGTTGAATTCGATCGAGAAGAGATGCGCGCCCTCGGGTGCGGCACGCACGGTGCGCAGCGCCGAGTAGCCGCAATACGTGCCGAGCTCGAGCAACCGCTTCGGCTTCGCCCGCTCGATGGCCGCGTCGAGCAGCGCCCCTTTTTCGTCGCCCACGTTGATGAGAAAGCTCTTCTCGTAGGCGAAACGATCGATCGTGCCGATCACGTCGTCGAGGTCGCCTTGGCGCGCGTTCGCGAGCACGTAGCGCTCGAGCGCGGCTTCGCGTCCGTCGCCGACCTGCCAATCGCGGAGCAGCGTGCGCATGCCGAAGGCGAGGCGCAGCACGGACCAGCGAGCCAAGGGAAATTTGCTACCGAACGATGCATGCATGTTCATGGGTCACCTCTTTTTCTGGAACGGTTTGGGGGTTCGGGACGGATCAGGCACCGAGGTGACGTCGCAAGAAGTCGACGTCGATGGGGAGCGCCTGACCCATCCAGAGCGGGTGGGTTTCGTGGTCGGCAATCTCGTCGTCCGTCAGCGGATGCACGAGCACGCTGAGTCCGCCGCGATGGACCATCAGCCAGGGCACGACGCTCGCGAACTCGTCGGGCGCGAGCGTGACCTGGAACATCGGCTTCGAGTGCGGGCCGACGGGGCCCTCGTGCACCCGGCCGATTTGGACGTCGAAGCGCTCGGTGAGCGCGGCGCGAACTTGCTCCGCCGTCTCGCGTGTCGGAGCGTCGAAGTAGACGTGAGCGTGGAACTCGCGGATGGTGGTCATGGGTGCTTCCTTTCGGCTCTCGGCCTAGAGGCGTTCCATCCGGCGGAACGTCGTTCCATCACGCGCTCGAGAGCGTGGAACGGCGTACAAGCGCCTGAAAATATTGGGTAATTTAGGTGAGCGGCCGGTAGACGCAGTACGTGCCGGTGCGGACCGTCGCTTCGAGATAGCCGCCGAGCGCGGCGTCGTGCTCGCTGATGCGCCGGACGGCGTCCTTCAGTCGGCGCTGCACGTTGACGCGGGCCCGATCGACGTTCGAGGCGGCTTTGCGGTCGCGTCCGCCGAGCCCGACCGCGGCGGCGAGCTCTTCCGCCACGGCTTCGAGCTCCTCGCGTGCGCGCGCGGCGCGTCCGCGATCACCGAGCTCTTCGGCTTCGTCGATCCGATCCTGGAGCTCTTCGACGCGCCGCTTGTACGCGAGCTTGGCTCGCTCGTCGAGAACGGCCCCCGCGTCCTCGGGACCTTCGCCCGCGCCGCCGAGGACGAGAACGTAGATCTCCTTGCCGGGATTTTTGAGCAGGTGATCGAGGTAGTCCATGCCCTTCGCGTGCTTCACGCGGAACGGCGCACCGGTGCTCGGCGTCACCGCCCAGACGTCGCCCTCGCGCGCGATGGCGACGCCGACGTTCGTTTCTCGTTTCGAAGGTTGCCGCGGCGCCGTCGAATCGCCGAGCCGCGCGCGCGCTTCCTCCGCGAGCTTCAAGAACGGCACGGCTTCCATCTCGCGGCACTCGGCGATCGCGGTGTCGAAATGCTCGCGTGCACGCGCGCGGTCGCCGCGGAGGAGCGCGAGCTCGCCGAGGATTCTCGAAACCGGGCCGAACGGGAACGCGCCTCCACCCCAAAAGAAGCGCGCAAACGGCGCCGACTTCGCGAGCGGCTCGTAATACGCCTCCGCGAGCTCGCGGCTCTCGAGAAAGATCGCCGCTTGTGCCTGGACGAGAATCCCCGTGGGACCCCGGGTGAGCTGCTCGGGCGGCGCGAGGTAGGAGAGCGCCTCCTTCTTCTCCCCGAGCACCGCGTAGGCGCAGGCGACCCACGGGTTCAAGAACGTGCGCGACTTCAGGATCGGGATGAGCTCGTGCTCGACCGCGCGGAGCCGCTGCTTGTCGCCCGTGCACGTCACGAGCGCGAGCGCGGAGAGCGACCACGCGCCGGCCATGGCTTGGGCCGTCTTCGCCGGCTCGCGCAGCTCGTCGATCACGCGCCAGGCCTCGTCGAGGCGCCCGTCGATACCGAGGAGCAGCCCGCGGAGCGCCGTTGCCTTCCATTTGAGCGCGGGGAGCGGCAGTGACTCGACGAGCCGGCAGTACTCCTCGGCCGCATGGCGCGCGGCGACCGGACGTCCGCTTTCGAGCAGCGACAGCGGATAAAACGTCAGGTTCGCGAGCACGACGTCGGCGCCGTGCTCGCGCGCGAGAGAGGCGAGCTCGCTCAAGAGGTCGACGCGTTCGCGCAGCGGAATGATGTAGATGAGCGCGTGAAAGGACCAGAGCAGGGCGTAAAGCAGCGTCGGAACGTGATCGAGCTCGCGGGCGAGGGCGAGCGCTTCGCGCGCGTAACGCGTGCAACGTTCGAACGTCGCGTCCTGCCGCGGCGGCGCGAGGGCCGACGCGAGGCGCGCGAGCACTTGCGCGCGCAGGGCACGCTCTGCGGGCGGCAGCGCCTCGAGCGCTTCTTCGAGCAAGCGCACCATGGAGTCGTCGATGCGACCGGCGAGGAGCTCGCGGCCGTACGTGAGCGCCGCGCGGGCTTGCTCGACGCCGAGGCCGAGCGCTTTGGCGCGCGCGCCACAGTCCGCGCAGCGTGCGCGGAGCTCGTCCGAGGGCGCGACCGACATGCGCGCGTCGACATCGGCCAGATCGAGCATGAGCGTCGTCGTCTCCGAAAGGCGGCCGAGGAGTCGCCCGCGCGCGCTCGTGATGAGCGCGACCGCCGAATCGGCGGCGTGGCGCCCGACTTCGGCTTCGGCCGCCCGCAGCACCGTGCGAACGACGCGGTCGGCGTCGGTCGCGACACCCGCCGCCAAGAGGTGCTCCACGACGAGCGCCGCCGGTCCGCCGTTCGCCTCGATGCGTTCGGCCGCGCGCGCGTGCAACGGCTCCCGGCGCGACGGCGCGAGCGAAGCGTAGAGCGCGTCGCGCAGGAGCACGTGGGCGAACGAAAACGCACCACGGGCCACGCGCGAGATCACGCCGGCTTGGTGCCCTTCGCGCACCGCGGCTTCGACGTCGTCCGGCGACGCGGGAGCGAGCGCCGCGACGTCCGCGAGCGACACGTCGCGGCCCAAAACCGACGCGACGGCGAGCAATTCGCGCGTCCGCGGCGAAATCCGCGCGAGGTGCTCGGCGAGCACGACGGCCACGCCGCCCGCCGCCGCCGTCGCGAACCCGTCCACGCCGAGGCGCACCGCTTCTTCGATGAAGAGCGGGTTCCCCTCGGTCAAACGATGAACCTCGCCGGCGTCGCCCTGGAAACCGGCGCACGCGAGCCACGTGGCGGTGTCGCTCGGATCGAGGCGCCGCAAGGGAATGGCGTCGCCTTCGCGGGCGAGCTTTCCGAGGAGCTCGCCGAGCTCGCGCCGGGCGAGGAGCTCGCTCTCACGCGTCGTCACGAGCAGGAGGGCGCGCTTTCGCGCCACGGCACGCGCGAAAGCGAGCGCGAGCTCGACGCTCGCGACGTCGGCGGCGTGCAGATCGTCGAGGATCACGACGACGGGCGCGCCGTCCGCCGGGCACACGGCCCGCACGACGCGGTCGAACGCGACGAGGCGCTGCGCGCCGGCCATCTCGCCGGACGCGTTCCCGAGGAGCTCGTCGAGATCGAGGCCGAGCTCGTCGAGCGCGCGTGCCCACGGCCAGAACGCCGGTGCGCCGCCGACCTCCCACGCTCGCCCGAACCCGACGCGCGCGCCGCGTGCCTCCGCCTCGCTCGCGACCGAACGCGCGAGCGCGCTCTTGCCGATGCCGGCCTCACCCGTCACGACGAGCGCACGACCGCGTCCGGCTTGCATCGCCTCGAACGCGCGGCTCGCGATCGCGAGATGCTCGGCGCGTCCGAAAAGCGGCATATCGCGGCAACATACCAGAGGGGCGGCGCCCAGGCCGTGCACCGAACGAGACGAAGGGCGCTCGGCTCGAGCGCGGTGTGTTTCGGCCCCGACGCTTTTCTTGTTACGAGTAGCGGGTGCACGCCGCGACCCCGCTCGCCCTCGGCATCGTTCTCGTTTCCGCGTGCGAGAGCGCGTCGCCCGGGCCGCCTCGCCCGCGTCCCGCGCCGCTCGCGAGCGCGCCCGCACCGAGCGCAACCGCCACCCTGCCGACCGTCAACGCGGTGGGCGCGAGCCGGCCTCGCTTCATCCTGCCTCCGCACCGGCTCGATGCCGTCGAGCCGTTCATCCAAGAACAGGTGGAGCTCTCCGCGGCGAGCGGCGCGCGCACGCTGGTCTACGTCGGTGCTCCGTGGTGCGAACCGTGTCAGCGCTTTCACGCGGCCGTCGTGAACGGCGAGCTCGACACCCTGCTCGCCGGAGCGCACCTGCTCGAATTCGACGCCGATCAATACCGCGACGCCCTGCATCGGGCCGGCTACGCCTACGAATTCGTGCCCGTGATCGCGATCCCTGGCGCTGACGGCCGCTCGAGCGGGAGAATCCTGAGCGGCTCGATCGCGGGGCCGAGCGCGGTGCCAGGCGATCTCGTGCCGCGGCTCCGTGCGTTGCTCGCCGGGCGCGCGGTCGAGTGAGGCGCTCGACGACTCACCGACTCGCGAAGTAGACGCCGCCGCAAAAGCCCACGACGAACAGCGTCCAAAACCCGGCGTGCCACCAGCGCGGCTCCTGCCCGCGGTGATAACGGGGCACGCAGGCGAGCCAGAGCGAGAGCCCGACGACGGGCGGCGCAAAGAGCTTCGGGAACCAACTCGGCCCGCCGCGCGCGACCGCGGCGCACCACGCGAGGACGGCGGCTCCGAGGACGAGGAGCGCGCGTTCACTCGGGGCCACGCGCTTCGGGAGGCGAGGGGGAGGCGCTGCGGGCGCGAAGAGCTCTTCTTCGAGCTCCTGCGCGCGTTGAACCGCGCCGCCGCGTCCGAGCGCCAGGTGGACACGGCAAGCACACTCGGCGTCCGTGGGGGTCGGGCACGCTCGCATGATCCGCTCGAGCGCGTCCACGGACGCACGTTCGCTCAAGACGAAGAAGTGGTGCCAGAGCTCGGAGCGGCCGCGCCGCGACTCTTCGTAGACGGCGCCGAACCGCGCGTTGCAGCGCTCGCACTCGACGACCTGCAGTGTGGCCTCGTCGCTCATGCCGTCAGGCGGGAGCTCGAGGCACGTCACGAAGCGAAAGGTCTCGGCGCCGCACGAGCATTCGAGCTTTCGCCGCGACGGCACGCCGAAACGATAGCAAAGCCGACGGCCGGTGTGCTCGGCGGGCGACGGGGGCGGGGCCCGAGCTCGCCGGCTTCGATTCAGGTCGTTCGCGCGCGTTCGAGCCGCGAGCCGAGCGCGCCGTGCTCGCGCCGCCAGCGGCCGGGACTCGCGCCGGCGATGCGATGAAAGGTGCGGGTGAAGGCCGCCTGATCGGCGAAACCGCACTGGCTCGCGATGTCGGACAGGGGAGCTTTGCTCTCGGCCAGGAGCTCGCGTGCGCGCTCGATGCGGCGCTCGAGCAAGAAATGGTGGGCGCTCACGCCGAACGTGGTCTTGAACGAGTGCGCGAAGCGACTCACCGACAGCTCACAGAGCTCGGCGAGCTCGGCGAGGCGCACCTTGCCGTCGAGTCGTTCGCGGAGAAACTCGGTGACGCGCAGCCGCTGCCACGCGGCGAGACCGCCCGGGCGCGGCGTCGCTCGCCGGCGCGCGTTGCCGTAGCGCTGCATGAGGTGAGCGGCGAGCGTGAGCTCGAGCTGGTCGAGCGCGAGCAGGGGCGGCCGTGGCCCCGAGTGCCGCCCCACATTTCGCGCGATCTGCGCGAGGACGGCATCTTCTTCGGCGACCGCGACGCGGAGCTCGCCGATCTTCTCGTAGCCGAGCTCGCGCGCGACGGCGTCGATCACGGCGCGCCGCACGTGGAAGTGGACGACCTCGAATCCGCGATCGGCCCACATCGCCGGCTCGGCGGCGAGGTCGATGACGTGCGCGCGAAATGCCGGGATTTCGCGCGGCATCATCCGCTTGCCGTCGACCCAAAGGCGGTAGCTCGGCGCCGCGATCGGCGCGAGCGACACCGAAACGAGGGCCGCGGTCACCGAGGACGACTTCTGCACCGCGCCCGGCAGTCGGCCCGTCGTTGCGACGCGCACGGCGGAGAAACGATCCGAATACCGGTGCGAGCGCAGCGTCGCGGCTTCGTCGAGCTCCATCGAATTGAGCCAAGGCTCGAGCGGCGCGCGACCCATCGCGCCGAAGTTACCATGCGGCGCTCGCTCGTCGCGAACGGGGCGGCGTGGTCAGCCTCGGATCAGCGGGATTTGGAGATTGGTCGGGCGATTCTCCTCGGTGTCGAAACCGCGACCGTCCGCGTGGCGCGCGCCCCAAAAGAGCAGGTCGTGAGCGAGGTACACGAGGTCGTACTCTTTGAAGTCGGTTCCTTGCGCGAGCCGAAACGGCGCGAAGGACTTGCGGAAAATGCTCTGCTTCGCGCCGACCTCCCAGCGCGCATAGCCGGCGCCGGCGACGTTGTTCAAGAGCTCGGCGAAGCCCGGCGCCGACGGGGTCACGGCATACGCTTCGTCGGCGACGAAGTCGACCTGGTGCGCGCCCGCCGCGATCGGGTGGTCGCCGCGCCAAGACATGTGCCCGGCGATGTCGATCGTCGCGAGCGGCACTTTGCCGAACGGGTCGGCAAAGTTCACGACGCTGAGCTCGAAGCGATCCTCCGGCTGGTAAACGAAGTGCCGCGACAGAAAGAACGGCTTGATCGTGCCGTCGATGTTCTTGCTCGGCCTGAGCTCCGGCGCGAGGCTGACCCAGGTGCCGAGGAGCGCCGTCTTGATCGCATCGAGCTCGACCGTCATGCGAGCGAGAGCATCGAGCGGCGCCGGCGACCGAGTCTTGTCGCTTCCTGCTGGGTTTTGACGATTCCTGCTACCGCCCCCGCGCGCGTCGCTTCAGCCGCGACTCAAAGCGAGCGCGAAAACGCCGCCGGCGCCGCACGCAAAGCAGAGCCAACGCGCGGGGCCGATCTTCTCGCGATGGAGCGAGGCGCCGAGGAGCGCCGTGAACAGCACTTGAGTCCCGGCGAGCGCTCCCCAGAGCCCGAGCGGACCCCGCGTGAGCGCGAGCGCCGAGGCACCCGAGCCGACCACGGTCGGCAGCGACGCGGTGGCGGTGCGCAAGAAGCGCGTGCCCGTGCCCGCCGCGAGTCGACCGCGTCCGCGCCAGAAGAGGAGCGGCACGAGCACGAGGCCGGAGCCGAACTCCCAGCACCAGGCCGCGAGCAGCGGGTCGGTCGCGCGCGACAGCCGCAACAAGAAGAGCGCGGCGACCGCCATGAGCGCCGACGAGCCGAGCGCGAGCAAGGTGCCCTTGGGCACGTCGGCGCGAAGTTCTTCACTCGAGTGGTCGCCGAGAGCCGCGAGCGCCGCGCTCGAGACGACGAGCGCGCCCCAGACGAGCTCGCCCGCACCCAGGTGCTCTCCGAGTACGGCGAAGCCGAGCAGGATCCCACCGAGAGCGACTGTGCTCACGCTGACCGCGGCGCGTAGCCCGAACGGCAAAGAACGCGCGGCGTGGAGCTGGAGGACGTTCGAGCAGGCGGTGAGCGACACGAGTACCGCGAGCTCGACCCAATGCCCGAGGAGCGCACTCCAGGCGCCTCGTCGCGCGAACCAGAGGAGCGGCGCCATCGTGAGCCCGAGCGAGACGCCGCGCAGGGCCGCAACCTCGACGCGCCCGTGCCGGCGCGCAAGTCGTCCCGTCCACACGTCGTTGAACGAGTAGGCGACGCGCGAAGTCAGGCAGAGCAGAAGAAACGGGATCGACAAGGCGATTCAGGCTGACCGCGCCGGCCCGAAGCGACGCGGCGCCGACGGCCGAGCGGCGTCAGCGCAGCTGCTTTCGGACCTTCTTCGTGAAGGTCTGAGTGCATTTGCCGTGCGTGCCCTCGTACTCGATGATTTCACGAACCAGACGCGCCTTGGCTTCCGCGGACACGCCGGACGCATTGACTTCGTTCGCGAGCGTCGAGCCGTCGAAGGTCGTCGGCCACGTCGCCTTCGCCGGCACGGCCGCTTTCGTCGGCGTGCCGTGATGCGACGGCTTCGTCTTCGTCACGTCTCGGAACAGCGGCTCCTCGACGCGGCGTCCCGTTCCGTGACACGCGGGGCACGTCTTCGAGCCTCCACCGAACGAGTTGGCGATGCGGCCGTCACCCCCGCAAACACGACATGATTCCACGCCCCCGTCGTACTCGCGCCCCGCCGTGCCCGCCAGCGCGCAGCGCGTTTCTCGAGGATTTCCCGTGCGATCAGGGGTGGAGCGCGCCTGGCTCAAGCTGGCACAGCGCGATAACGCGAAAATGGCGAGAAAAACGCGGTACGCTCTTGGCGTGCCGGTTGCAGCGGAGTCGGGCATGAGGCTCGTCGTCGTCGCTCTGGGGTTTGCGCTCGGGGCCTGTTCCGCGGGTGCCGAGGGGCCGTCCGCGAGCGACGGGGCGCCGGTCGGCAACGGGGTTGCGGGTGCGACCGCAGCCGCGGGTGCGACTGGGTCCGCGGGCGCGACCGGGTCCGCGGGTGCGACCGGGTCCGCGGGTGCGACCGGGTCCGCGGGTGCGGCGGGCCAAGCTCGAGCGTGCCCCGACGACGGACAGTTCGAAGTCTGCACCACGGCAAGCGGCGAGCCGGGAGCGAGCGCGTGCCAGTACGGCTTACAGGGCTACACGTGGAGTGATTGCTACTCCACCAAGAATTGTCAGCCCGGACAGGCGGAGGCGTGCAGCGGTCCTTACGGCGGCACGAAAGGTTGCATGATCATCGGTGGGGCATGGAACTACGACGAGAGCGGGTGCGACACGCCGCTCGTGCTCGCCTTCGACGACGAGCCCGTCACGTTCACGCACGCCGCGGGAGCGTTCGACCTCGCCGGGCGTGACACGCTCGTGCGGACGGAGTGGGTGAGCAGCGACACGCCGTGGCTCGTCTTCGACCGCAACGCGAACGGGACGATCGACGACGGCGCGGAGCTTTTCGGGTCGATGACGCGCCTGCCGGGCGGCGAGCGGGCGAAGAACGGCTTTTCGGCGCTCGCGGCGCTCGATGCGGACGGGGACGGCTGGATCACGGCGCGTGACCCCGGTTTTTCGCGGCTCGCGCTCTGGCGTGACGAAAATCAAGATCGCGCGTCGACGCCCGACGAGCTCAGCCCGCTCGCGGACTCCGTGCTCGCGCTGTCGCTCGCCTACACGGACGCACCACGCTGCACCGCCGGAAACTGCGAGCGCGAGCGCGCGGAGTTCGTCTTTCGCGATCGAGCAGGCAACGAACGGCACGGCAGCGTCGTCGACGTGTATCTCCGCGAGCGCTGAAGCCCCTCCGTGAAGGGCTCCGCCTCCGCGGCCCGCTGGGCTAGCGTCTCGGCCATGGATTGGCATCGCGACGCTCTGCTCGCGGGCGCGGCCGCGGTGGCCGGCGCCGTGAACTCGATCGCGGGCGGCGGGACACTGCTTTCGTTTCCCGCCGCCATGGCGTGGGGGCTTCCTTCGACCATCGCCAACGCGACGAACGCGGTGGCGCTGATGCCGGGCTCGTTCGCCGCGGCGTGGGCGTACCGGCGCGAGCTCCGGACGAACGTGGGCTTGCTGCGCTTGCTCGCGGGGCCCGCGGTCGTCGGCGGCGTCGCCGGCGCGGTGCTGCTGCACGTGACGCCCGTGAAGGTCTTCGACGCGATCGTGCCCTGGCTCGTGCTCGGAGCGACGCTCTTGATTCTCTTTCAGGGGCGCGTCGCGAAAGCGGCGACGCCCGCGCCGGTCAGCGCCGAAACGTCGCGGCGCCGCTCGATCGCGGCGGCATGCTGCCAGTTCGGCGTCGGCGTGTACGGCGGCTTTTTCGGCGCCGCGATGGGCATCGTGACGCTCGCGTTCATCGGACTCGTCGTCGCGGGCGACATTCAGTACCGGAACGCGCTCAAAAACCTTTTGAGCGCGCTCATCAACGGCGTCGCCTCGCTCTACTTCGTGTGGGCCGGCCTCGTGAACGGTCGGGCCGCGGCGATCATGGTCACGGGCGCGATCGCCGGGGGTTACGCCGGAGGCCTCCTCGCGCGGCGCACGCCGGCGAGCGTCGTGCGGGCGCTCGTCGTCGGGATTGGTCTCACGCTTTCGGCTCTGCTCGCGTATCGAGCTTGGCGGGGGTAAAAGAGCTCGCCGCGGCTCGCGTGAGCTCGTCGACGTTCGGCGTCGACTCGCTCGCCCAGGCGACGAACCCGTCGGGACGCACGAGGAGCGCGCACAGGCCGAGCCGCTCCTTCACGTTGCCTGAGACGTAACGCACGCGGTCGCCCCAAGACGGCGCGAGCGCTTTCAGCGGCGCGTCCGGGCCGAAGTCGAGGAGCAAGCCGGTTCCGTCACGCAAGAGCGCGCCGATCCTCGTCCCGTCCTCGAGCTCGAAGTCGGGACAGCTCCGTCCGACGAGCGGGTGTTCGCCGCCGAGATCGTAGCGGAGCGAGACGCCCCAGAGGCGCTCCGCGAAGTAGGTCGCGCCGTCGCGTGTGTCGATGAGATCGCGGAGGATGGCTTCGAGCGCGCGGGCATGTCGATTGGGCGACATCAGCGCGACCTGGGCCCGCGACCAGTCGAGGATGCGCGCGCCGATCGGATGACGCTCCGCCGTGTAGCTGTCGAGTAACCCTGCAGGAGCGTCGCCGCGGACGGTGGCCGCGAGCTTCCACCCGAGGTTCATCGCGTCGCCGAGCCCGAGGTTCAAGCCTTGGCCGCCGAGCGGCGAATGAACGTGCGCGGCGTCGCCAGCGAGCAACACGCGCCCCTTGCGATACGTCGTCGCTTGTTGCGAGCGATCGGTCCACGTCGCGGCGAGGTTCAGCGCCGTGAGCGTCACGTCGGTCGAGGACACGCGCCGGAGGACGGCTTGTACGTGCTCGAGCGTGATGGGCTCAGTGCGATGAAAGGCGCCGCCGTCGAAGTCGGCAATCGCGATCACGCCCGGCTGCCACTGAGTGTACATGCCGGCCGGCGTGTAATGCCGGCCGAGCGGCAGCTTCTCCGGATCGGCGATATCGACGAGCACCGAGTAGCCCGTGAAGGCGGGCTCGGTGCCGACGAAGTCGAAGCCCGCACGCTTGCGCACGGTGCTGCGGCCGCCGTCGCACCCCACGAGAAAGCGCGCCCCAAAGCGCTCGTCGCCGGCACTGACGGTCACGCCGTCGTCCGACGCCTCGAAGCCGTCGACGCCGCGGCCGCGCCGGATCTCGACGCCGCTCGCGAGCGCGTGACGGGTGAGCACGTCTTCGATGTGCTCCATTTCGGCGCCCAAGAGCGTGTCGGCGGGGCCCGGTATGCGATACGTCCAGCGCGACGCGTCGATGTTCGCGTAGTCGAATTGGATGCCGGCAAAGTGCCCGGCGGGTCCGCGGCGCCCCGAGCCGGACGCCATCGAACCCGGCTTCGGCAGGCCGGGCTTGCCGTCGTCGGGACGCGGTTGCGACGCGATTCGCTCCAAGAGGCCGCGCCGGTAAAACGCTTCGATGCTCGGGCCCCAGAGGCCTCGCATGCCGAACGGGAGGCGCTTGAGCGGTGAGTGCGGATCCTCCGCTCGCTCGAGCACCAGCACCGAAACGTTGGCGAGCCGGAGCTCGTTCGCCAAGAACAAGCCGACCGGGCCGGCCCCCGCAATGATCACGTCGTGAGCGCGCGCGTCCGTCTGCACCGGCCGACTTTCGCGAAAAATCGCGCCGCGTACAAGCGGCCCGGAGCTACTTCTCGCGCGCGGCCAGCTCGTTGAAACGGTAGCCGCGCGCCGGTCGCGCTCAGCGGAACGCGGCGGCCAGGCCGGGTTCGTGGAATTGCTCGTAGCTCGTCACGCGACCTTCCTGGAACTTCCAGATGAAGACCCAGCGCGAGGTGGAGGACTTGCCGGTCGCGCGCACCTTGCAGCCGAACTCGCCCGTCGAAACGACGGTGTCGCCCTGGGCGACGAACTCCGCCGGCGTGAACGACGTCACCTCCACCGCGCCCCCGATCGCCTCGAAAAATTTCGGGACCGACGCCTTGCCCGAAAAGTCGCCGGCCCACGGCACGATGGGCTCGAGGTGGGTCACCCAACGCACGTTGTCGGCGAGCTGGCTCACGATGTGGCCTACGTCACCTCGACCGAAGGCTTCGTAGATTTTGACGATGCGGGCAACGTTGTCTTTTTCGCTCACGGTAGGCTCCTTTTCCACCCTCTACGTGGAAGGAGCCCGAACGGATCGGCGACCGCTCGCAGGATCAGTAAAAGAGACTGAACGTGCCCGTCAGATACAGCATCGAAATCGTGTAGAGCATGCCGTCGTAATAGCGGTATTTGCCGGTCGGGGTCGCTTGGTCCCAGGCCGCTTGGAGGAACGGCGCGGCGTCGGAGGCTGGCAAGCCGAAGGCGAGCGTCGCGTTCACTCCGGTGAGCCCCGCGCCATGATACATGTCCGTCGGAGTGCCCGTGAGCGAGTACATGTCGCCGTACGTGGCGAGGCCCTGACTCGTCCAGAACGCGGCGTTCGTCGCGGCGTAAGCCGGCTGCCAGCCGCCGGTGGCATTCACGGCAAAATCGGCCATCACGTTCATCGGCACGCGCCATGAGTCGGCGTCGAAAGTGTTTCCGGAGCTCAGCGCCGAGCCGTCGAAGTTCGCCTGGTACGGGGCGAGGCCGGTACTCGGGTCGATGACCTTGGGGAAGAAGGTGCGCGCGTACGTGGCGGCGTTTTGCCAAAGGGTTGCGTTCGCCGTGTCGAAGCACGCCCACTCCGCGTAAAAGAGCGGGAGCACGTACGAAGGATCGGAGAAGGCGGAGCTTGCGCTGAACTTGACGATGGCAGGGTTCGATTTGAAATCGTGCGCGGCGACGGCCGCCATGACCTTCAGCGCTTCGGCGCCGTAGTCGAAGGCGCCCGCGTCGCCCCAGCGCCGATGCGCGAGGAGGAGCGCCTCGGCGAAATATTCGTCGCCGTCGGGGGCTTGCCCGGTCGAGATGGGAGTGCAGGTATCGACGGTCATGTGCCACGCGAACACGCCGCTCGGCTGCTGCATGCACGACTTCGCGTAGCTGAAGAGCGCGTCGAACTCGGCCTGCATGTTCATCTCGACCGCGATGAACATGCCGTAGGATTGTCCTTCGCTCCGCACGTCGCCGTTGGCGATGTCCTCGATGTACGCCTGCGAAGGATCGGCCGAGAGCGCGAAGTACACCGGCTGATCGTCGCCGCTACCGTGGAAAAGCTGCTGCACGACGCCCGTCAGCTTGGTTTGCACGTCCGAGGACGCTTGCCCGAGCACCTCGCTGAAGAGGTTCCGGTAGCCCGCAGGCGCCGTGCACGCGACACGCGGTGTAGAAACGACGGGCCCGCTGCCGCCGTCGTCGGCAGTGCCGCCCGCGCTGGTATCCGCCGTGCCGCCGCTGCCGCCGGGAGCGCCGCCGTTGCTCGACCCGCACGCAACGACGCTCACCAGACTCGCGAAACCCAAGAAACGAAGCAAAGAACGCGACAAGACGGCGACCCTACCACGAACGGTCGCCGCCTCCTCCGCGCGTCGCGCGACGTCTCAGCCATTCGAACACACGCAAGCGTCGTTCGCGGGCGAGCTCATGACGTAGCCCGCGTTGATGCAGCAGACCGCGCAGTCGGCCGCAGAATTGGTAAGAGCACAGACGTTCGGGTCCTTCCGATTTCGGCAGGTGCACCCGCCGCCCGGGACCGTGCCTGACCCGTAGTAGTCCGCGGCGAGGCAGCACGTGTTGCACTGATCGGAGCTCGCGCTCTGCGAGCCGCACACGCTCGTATCCTCCACGCCGATGCTGCACGCGCAGGTGCCCGCGAAGAAGCCGCCCTCCGTGAAGCTCGCGCTGAAGCAACAGTCGATGCAGTTGCCGTAAGCGGTCGAGCTCCCGTCGTCCGAAACGCTCTTACAGGCGCTCAAGCTCACCGAGGCGGGGGGATTGAGCGGAATGGTCGCGCTCGCGGCGCCGCCGTTCGGGTGGATGACCACCGTCGTGCCCGAGCCGCCGGTACCGCCCGTCCCGCTGCCCGGAACGCCGCTCGACGTGCCCGCCGTCCCGACGGTTCCCGCGCCGGCGACGGCGCCGTCACCCGCGCTCCCCGAGTGTTCTCCGTTCGGGCTCTGGCTGCACGCAGAGCCGACGAAGATCAAAACCCCGACTTTAAACCCACGCATCGCCCGAGGCTACCACGAGCTCCGCATGACGATCGAACGTCGGAAGGGGAGCTAGCCGCGCCGCGCCGCTTCGATCGCCGCGATATCGATCTTCCTCATCGACATCATCGCCGAGAAAGCACGCTTGGCTTCCGCGCCGCCGGCCGCGAGCGCGTCGGTGAGCGCGCGGGGCGTGATTTGCCACGAAAGGCCCCAGCGATCTTTGCACCAGCCACAAGCACTCTCTTCGCCGCCGTTGCCGACGATTGCGTTCCAATAGCGGTCAGTCTCTTCCTGAGTGTCAGTCGCAATCTGAAAAGAGAACGCCTCGGTGTGCTTGAATTGAGGGCCGCCGTTGAGCCCGAGGCACGGGATCCCGAGCACGGTGAACTCGACCGTGAGCACCTGTCCGCGCTTGCCGCCCGGAAAGTCGGCGGGCGCTTCGTGTACGCCCGTCACTCGACTGTCCGGGAACGTGGCGGCGTAAAAGCGCGCCGCTTCTTCCGCGTCCTTCTCGAACCACAGGCAGATCGTGTTCTTGTTTTTCATCGTAGAGCGCTGCGAAGCGAATCTCGTGCCTCGCCCGTGCAAGTTTACTTCGAGCTCGCGGTCGCTTTGCGCCTCGTGCGCGGCTCCTTGCTCCTCCACGGCGGAAATTTCCGACCCTCCTGCCGGCCGAGCAAAATGAGGGCGCGAGACCCCTGATTTTCGGCCACGGTTCGGGTTGGTTGGTCCCCTTCAGCGTTGTAGAACCCACGGTGCCCGTTTCACTTAGCCAAAGGAACCGCCTCATGGTCGCGACTTCGTCCGCCTTCAAATGTGTCGGCTTTTCGTCCATCGCCGCGCTGTGTCTGTGGGCGGCGCCGGCCCTCGCGCAAAATGCCGGTGGAATGGCCGGTGCTCAGAGCGGCGGCGGCGGCATGAGCGCGGGCGGGGCCTCGAGCGGCGGCGCGAGCGGCGGCGGCGCGCCGAGCGGCGGGATGTCGGCGGGCGGGGCCTCGAGCGGCGGCGCGATGAGCAGCTCGGCGGGCATGAGCAGCTCGCTCGGCGGTGCGGCCGGCACGGCCACCGGTTCGGCCGGCATGAGCAGCGGCGCCGGCGGCTCCCCCGCGCAGATGGGCAACCAGGTCTCGAACGGCACGTTCGACTCGACGAGCTACGCGCCCTGGTGGGGCTACGCGAACAACACCGACATGTACCCCGCGGACGAAACGCTCGCCGTCACGAACGGTCAGCTCTGCGCGACCATGATGACGGGCGGCGGGCAGAACGTGTGGGACGTGCTCATCGGCCTGAGCAATCTCGCGCTGCTCCCGAATCAGTATTACCACATCTCGTTCACGGTCACGGCCGACGCGGCGCGCACCATCAAGTTCAAGACGGGGCTCGGGGTCGCGCCGTACACCGATTACTTCATCGAGAGCGTGCCGATCACGGCCTTCCCGACCACGGCGACGCCGCAGAAGGTCGATTACACCTATTACAACCTGCGCAACGACCCGATGGCGCAGTTTCAGTTCCAGATCGGGAGCTCGACCGGGACGGTCTGCGTCGACGACATCGTGGTCGAGCCGGTGCCGCCGCCCGCGATGCCGTCGTACACGACGCCGGCGATGTCGCACCATCCGTTCAAGGACTACAAGGCGATGGTGAAGATGGGCACCGCGGTGGACACGCCGATCTTCCTCAGTAATCCGCTCCACAACTCCATCGTGGCCGGTGAGTTCGCCATGATCACCCCGGCGAACTCGATGAAGATGAACCTGATCCAGCCGACGCAGGGCGTCTTCGACTACACGGACACCGACGCGCTCGTGGCGTTCGCGCAGCAGAACAACCTCGAATTCCACGGCCACCCGCTGATTTGGCACACGCAGACGCCGTCGTGGCTCACGGACGGCATGTTCGACCACGACGACCTCCTCGCGATCATGTACGCGCAGATCGACGGCCTCATGGGCCACTACGTCGGCAAGTTCCCGTACTGGGACGTGGTGAACGAGGCGGTCGACGAGATCAACGGCACCTGGACGTTCCGCTCGACGGTCTGGCACGACACCATCGGCGACGACTTCATCGACCTCGCCTTCAACCACGCGCACATGGCCGACCCCGGCGCGAAGCTCCTCTACAACGATTACAACATCGAACAGAAGGGCAACGGCAAGGCCGACTACGTCTTCAATATGGTGAGCAGCATGAAGTCGCGCGGCATTCCGATCGACGCCGTCGGCTTCCAGGGCCACTACTTCATCGAGCCCGACGGCACGACGACGAACGGCGTGCCCGACATGCAGGCCATTCGCGACAACATGGCCCGCTACAACGACATCGGCGTCGACGTGCAGATCACCGAATGCGACTTCCGCATCGGTCTGCCGCTCGACGACATGAAGACGCAGGTGCAGAACAAGTTCTACGCGGATCTGCTGCAGGTGTGCATCGACGCGCCGAACTGCTCGCACTTCACGGTCTGGGGTTTGAGCGACCTCGACTCGTGGGTGCCGGGCACGTTCCCCGACTACGACTATGCGCACCTCTGGGACAAGATGCTGATGCCGAAGCCGGACTACTTCGCGATGAGCCAGGTGTTCGCGCAGTACGACACGAACGGGAATCCGCTCATGACGGGAACCGGCGGCGCCACGGGCGCGGCGGGCGGCTCGAGCATGATGGCGGGCGGCATGGGCACCGGCATGAGCACCGGCATGATGACGACCGGTTCCGGGACCTCGAGCTCGAGCTCGAGCTCGAAGCACGGCGGTTGCTCGTTCAGCCCGAGCTCGAGCGGCAACGGCGCCGCGCTGGTTTCGGCGCTCGCGTTGCTCGGCTTCTTGTTCGCGCGCCGCCGTGCGGAGCGCGCGCAGAGCTAGTAGGCCGCGACAGTCGTCGTGGGTCTTGGAAAGCAAGGGCGCCGTGGCGGACACATGACTGCGCCTCCCGGCGAGGATGTACGCAACCGGCATCGAGGTCAGCGTTCGCGGCGCGTCGGTCGAGCTCTCGCCAAGCTGTCCGGAGCGCTCGATGCGATCGCGGACACCTCCGCGAACGGGCTCACCTCGGAGGACTCGCTGAACAGTGCGCGGATCGGCGCCGGCCGCGACCGCCACTTCGCGGATTGCGGCCCAATGAAGCTTGCGACTCATGAGCTTTCGCTCCCTGTCGAGCGCGCGCACGCGTTCCGATGAACGGCCCTCCGCCCTTCCAGAACCGCACTTGCGCTTGACGCAGACCGACTACTTTTTCGAGCTGCCGACTTGCTCGCCACCGCGTCGCGGCGGGCCTCCTCGGTGTGTTTATTGAGGGTCACCGAACCTCATCAGACGGCACTCGTCGGACTCCTCGGGGTTTTGGTCGGCTCCCGCGGCCGCGCTCCGGGCTTTGCCCGGCTCGCCCAGCTCGCGCTTCAACGCGCTTCGCCGAGCGTTGCTCAAATAATACCTACGTCATGTACCTCACCAAGTAAACCGACAGGACGGAACGTGCGTTGCGGCCGTGTGCAGCAGCAATCAGCAGTTTTTGAGCTCGGCCGCGTCTTCGCGGCCCACCCCCTCGGGAGAGCTGCGAGGGTGCGCAGCGACGCGGCGGGCGCCAACGCCGCGGCTGGACGCCGCGTCTCAGGTGCGGTTTACACGCATCATGGGGAATAGCGCTTTTCTCGGGATGCTGGTTGTGGTTGCCGCTCTGCTGGCGTGCGCGGGCGCGAGCCACGAGGCGGTCGGGCCGGACACGTACTCGATCGACTGCAAGCGGTCGGCGTCGAATTGCTACGAGGAGGCCGGCGATGTTTGCCCGAATGGGTTCGATGTGCTCGACGCACAGGGGCAGCGTGGCGCCGTCGCGTTCACGAACTCGACAGCGAACGCCTACGGCAGCGCCAACGGTGCCACCGCGTACGGCTCGAGCACCACAACGCTCGTGCCGACCTACAAAGGATCGATGCTCGTGCGCTGCCACCCAGAGCGGTAGCCTGCCCCAGCGAAGCTCACCCCACCACCTCCGACCGCCAAACCGAAGATCGCGGGTCCGGCGAAACACTGCATATACGCTGCGGACGGCTCACTGCTTTTTTGTGAGTAAGGCGATGGGGGCGTGGAGCCAGTTGACGAGTTCGGTTCCGGCCTGCTCTCCTGTGCGAGCGTGGTGACGTTTCATGATCGACATCGACGACTTCGTTCTTTCCGCGCTTGAGGCCAGCGTTTTCGTTTCCCCGCGGGACCACGGCCTAACGCCCGACGAGCTCATAGAGGTCGGTCAACGCTTGGGCTTCCGCCCCGGCGAGTTGAAGGACGCCATCGCACGGGCGCAGCGAAACGCACCCTGGGAGCCAAAGCTACGCCTGCGCGAGTCGAACCCCACCCGGCTCTCCGCCGACTTCAACTTTCCGCAGAGCCCGGACCTTCGAGACCTTCAAGCGTTTGAGTTCGTCCGCACCGAGCTTATACAGATGGCGAGGGAGTTCGGCGAATCGTCCGCCCAGCTTCCCCGAGACAATCTTGTCGAGCTCGGGGCCGCTCGGGGGCTGGAGCGGCGATCCGTCGAGGTTGCAATCACCGTCACCGTGCTGGACGGCATTATGCAGGAGCGAGACGGAATCGTGAGTCACGCCACCAACCGGTTGAAGTGGGTCCTACCGAGCGCTCAATACGGCAGCACCCGTCGCGAGCGCCCGTTTGAGCGGCCGTGGCTCACAAAGTCGTACCCGATCGTTCAGGACGTTATCGCGCGGAGATCCGACGGCCGGCCGTTGAACGCGAACCCGCTGGACGCGTTTGAGTCGCTGCTTGGCACACTCGGCCACGATAGGTTCCGTGCGTGGTGGGTGCAAACTCGGGCCGAGCTGAGAGCGCTCAGTCCGGTCCAACAGCCAGCCGCCGTGACGGTGCTGTCCGCCTCCCTTGCTGAGGCCGCCCTCACCTTTATCGTGACTCGCGCCAAGGCGGCGGGACTGATGAGGCGCATCGACGCCGAAGCGGCGCGAACGTGGCGCTTCAGTGATCTTGTAGGCGGGGCTAAGTCGGGCGACCCGAGCGTGCGAGCAATTCTCGACGAGCGGACTGCTGCGCGTTGCCTCGACTTGAATCAGGCGCGTCAGCGAATCCATGCCGGTTTCCTCATCGACGAAGTGCCGACCGGTCCCATCCCGGACCTGAAGCCCGAGCAAGCGCGCGAGGCGCTACAGACGCTGGATGCGCTCGTCCGAAAGGTGATTGAGTGGCTCGAGGCGGGGAAGGGCGCGTCTTGACGCCGGACGAGCTCGGCGTGGCGCTCGCTCGCGAGTTTCCGTACCCGGACTCGCCGACGTTCACGGAACCACTCTGGCACTACACCGATGCGGCCGGTCTGCACGGGATCGTCGGCTCCGGCCAGATTCGCGCGACGCATTCCGGGCATCTCAACGACACCGAGGAGATCCACTTTGGTCACCGGCAGGCCGCGCGAGCCGCCCTCAGCTTGTCGCTCGAGCCATCGAGCTTGTCGGCGAGACTGCTCAAGTCGTTTCTGGAGGAATGGGAACGCGCGCCGTTGGCATACTCGACGAACGTCTGTATCGCCTCGTTCTGTCAGGACGGCGGGAACGGGCTGAGCCAGTGGCGGGCCTACGGCGCCTTCGGTGCGGGATACTCAATCGGCCTACGGTCGCTTCCAGGAGCAACGGCCGAGCACCTGCTCAAGGTCCGATACGTGAATCCCACCAATATCGATGGCGAGTTCGTCGAGCGGATCCGGTACTTCGTCGCGCGCGCTGCCGCGCTCATGGGCGGAACTCCGGTGGACTCCCTGGTCGAACGAGCCCGAGACCATCTGGGCAGTTTGCTATCGATCGAGCTACTCCGTACCAAGAACTGGGCCTTCCGGGACGAGCAAGAATGGCGCTTGATCGTTCTGTCCGATAAGGCTTCGGAGCTTGAATATCGGCCCGGACCGCGCGGCCTCGTGCCTTCCATGCACATCCCGCTCACCGAAGCTAAGGCAAAGCTGGATCTCGAGGCCGTATATGTGGGCCCGTCCAACAATTCGCGGGCAGCCGTCGACGCCGTGGTCGGTTTCCTCGAATCGAAGGGCTACGTTGATGCCCGCGCGCTCGTTCGCCCATCGGACATCCCCTTTCGTGGGCCGCACGGCTAGTCTAGCCTGTCGAGCTGGTCGATGCCGGAGGCCCGAACCAGTGGGTGAGGGCCTCTCGCAGGCCTGCGTCCGTGCCGTCTCCGACCCAGGCCACGTGCCCGTCGGGTCGAATCAAAACGGCCTCCGGCGCCGGCACGGCGCCGAGCACCGGTAACTCCCAGGCCCCGGCGCAGCGCGCGTCGAACGCCGAAACCCGAGCCGCCCACGGCGTCACGTCGAGCGCACCCGGCGTCCCGAAATTGAGCAACACCGCTCGAGCGGCGTGGAGCAACGTGAACACGCGCGTCCGGCCGCTCGCCGTGACGAGCTCGAGATCGGGCATGCGCCGCCCGAGCAGCGGATGGCCCGGACCGAAGTCGTGATGCACGTCGAGGCCCGCGAGCAGCGCCCCGATGCGCCTGCGCGGCTCGTTCATGGCGAGGAGATCGCTCATCACGTCGCGCAGGGCGTCCATGCGCGCGCCGCCGCGGTTCACGGCGCTGAACGCCATCGTCGCGCGAAGCACGCTCGCGCCGACCGGATGCCGCTCCGCGTGATAGCTGTCCAAGAGGCTCGCGGGCGCCGCGCCTTCGACGACGAGAGCGAGCTTCCACCCCAAATTCACGGCGTCGTGCAGGCCGAGGTTGAGCCCTTGCCCGCCGTTCGGTGAGTGCACGTGCGCCGCGTCGCCGGCCACGAGCACGCGCCCCGCCCGGTACGACGCCGCTTGGCGCGTCATGTCGGTGAAGCGCGAAAGCCACGTCACGTCGTGAACGCCGAAATCCGTGCCGTAGAGCGCGACCAGCGTCGCGCGGAGCTCGTCGAGCGTCGGCGTGTCGCCCTGCCGGAGCTCGTCCTCGCGGAGCACGGCGCGCACGCGCTTGCCGTCCTCGAGCTTGCCGAGACCGTAAACGCCCTTCTCGTCGCGCCGAACGCCGAGCGGCGGCTCCGCGCTCATGGCGACCTCGGCAATCAAGAAGCTCGTCGTCGCCTCCCAGCCCGGAAACTCGATGCCCGCCTGCTTGCGGACGAGGCTCCGGCCGCCGTCGCACCCGACGAGATACTCCGCGCGGAGCGTGCCACCTCCGGCAAGCGCGAGCTCGACGCCGTTTTCGTGCTGCGTGAAGCCCGTCACGTCGCGCCCGCGCCGCACCGGCACGCCGAGCTCAGCGACCCAAGCGGCCAAAATGCCCTCGATGCGGTTTTGCCAGAGCGCGAGCACGTAGTTGTGGCGCGTCGGGAAGTCCCCGATGTCGAGCGGGTTCGCCCCGAACGAGGCGACCTGCACCCGTTTGCCCTGCGACACGAAGCGTTCGGCGACGCCGCGCTGATCGAGGAGCTCGAGCGAGCGCGCATGCAACCCGCCCGCGCGTGAACCCGCGAGCTCCTGATTCACGCGGCGCTCGACGATCACCACGTCGACGTTCGCGAGCGCGAGCTCGGCCGCGAGCATCAACCCCGTCGGTCCGCCCCCTGCAATCACCACCGCATGCTGCGTCGCGCCCGCGTCGGTTTCGTCGTGCATGTTCGCTCCTTCGTCGTCGTTCGGCGACGGCCGGCGACTCTGCGCCCCGCCCGGGGGATTGACGCAAGACCCCGCCTCCGGCATACGTTCGCGGTGGAGAGGCGCGGGGGTCTCGTGCGAGCGGCGGCTCGCGCGGCGGCGTGCACGCCGTGCGGTGGCGGAAAAATCGCGGATTCCTTGGTTTTTTTTGGTGTTCCCGCGCGCTCGACGGACGCTCGCGGGGCTCCGCCGTCACGCCGTCGAGCGGCGTCGTGTCGCGCGCCTGGCCGTCGTGCGCGCCGCCGGAGCCGCCGTCACGTGCCGGAGCTCGCTCAACACCGCGCGCACGTGATGAGCGAGATCACGCTTCTTCGCGTCGTCGAGCCAGCGCTCGAAGGCGTGCTTGAAGATCGCGATGCCCGCTTCCGCGACGAGCCCCGCTCGCGTCTTCCCGAGTCCGCGCTTTTCCAGACTCTCGGTGACGGCCGCGGCGAGGGCCGCGAGCTTGATGAGCTCCCGCTCTTGGAGCTCCGGGTGCGCGAGAACGAGCGCTTGTCGCTCGCGCGCATACGGGCGCCGCGTTTCGAAGAGCGGCGCCGTCGCCTCGAACGCGGCCGCGACGGCGTCGAGCGGCGCCACGTTCGCCGCCGCGCCCGCGACCGCGCCCGTGACGAGCTTTTCGAGCGCCTTCGCCCCCGCGAAAAGCACCTCCCGCTTGTCCGAAAAATAGCGAAAGAACGTGCGCTCGGTGAGGCCGGCGCGCGCGGCAATCTCCTCCACGGTCGTCCGGTCGTAGCCGCGCTCGCGGAAAAGGCCGAGGGCGGCTTCCTGCAGCCGTTCACTCGCGTTCGGTTCCCAGCGGGCCAAGCCTGCGTACCTTACCTGATTGCAGTCACTGACATCACCTGCTAGACCTGATGTCAGAAGCTGACATCAGGAGGTCACCCATGCGCGTTTTCGTCACCGGAGCGTCCGGTCACATCGGTCTTGCCGTCGTCGCGGAGCTCATCGCGGCCGGCCACGCGGTCGTCGGTCTGGCCCGCTCGGACGGCTCGGCCGCACGCCTGACGACCGCGGGGGCGAGCGCGCTCCGCGGCGATCTCGACGATCTCGACGGCCTGCAGGCCGCCGCCCGCGCGGCGGACGGCGTCATCCACCTCGCGTTCAAGCACGAGCTCGCGTTCAGCGGGCACTTCGCCGACGCGGTGAGCGCCGATCTTCGCGCCATCCAGGCGCTGAGCGCGGCGCTCGAGGGATCGGGCAAGCCGTTCGTCGGCACCGCCGGCACGCTCCTGCTCGCGCGTGAGGTGCGCGGTCGCGCCGGAACGGAAGCCGACCGCGCCGCGGGCGGACCGCGCGTCGATGCGGAAAACGCCGTGATCGCGCTCGCCGAACGCGGCGTGCGCACGTCCGTCATCCGTCTCGCGCCGACCGTGCATAGCTCGCTCGATCATCACGGTTTCGTGCCGTCCCTCGTGGCGATGGCGCGCAAGAACGGCGTGTCCGCGTACGTCGGCGACGGCGCGAATCGCTGGCCCGCCGTGCACACCCTCGACGCGGCGCGCCTCTACCGCCTCGCGCTCGAGTCCGCGCCGGCCGGCTCGCGCCTGCACGCGACCGACGACGAGGGCGTCGCGTTCCGTGAAATCGCCGAAGCGATCGGCCGCGGCCTCGGCCTGCCGGCGCGCGGCGTCGCCGCTGACGAGGCCGCCCAATACCTCGGCTTCCTCGCGAGCTTCGCGGCGCTCGACAATCCGACCTCGAGCGCGCGGACGCGCGAGCTTTTGGGCTGGCAGCCGACGCACCCGAAGCTCCTCGCCGATCTCGCCGCGGGCCATTATTTCTGAGTCACCCTTCGTCACGTTCGGTGCTCGTCGCGGGTCTTCCGTGCATGACGAACACCAACGTGACGGGTACCGTGAAGCCGAGCCGCAGCATGAAAGCGGCGTACGTCGAGCGCCTCGGTGGGCTCGAGGAAATCTGCATCGGCGAGCTGCCGGTGCCCGAGCTCGCCGCCGACGACGTGCTCGTGCGCGTCGAAGCGGTCGCCGTCGATCCGGTGGATGCGCTGATTCGCTCCGGACGCTATCGCACGCCGCTGCCCGCGTTCCCGTTCGTCATCGGACGCGATCTCGTGGGTGAAGTCGTCGGGGCCGGGCCCGCGGCGACGGGCCGCTTCGCCACGGGCACGCGCGTCTGGTCGAACAGCCTCGGCTACGCCGGGCGACAAGGGCCGACCGCGGAGTACGCGGCGGTGCCGGTCGAGCGGCTGTACGCGGTGCCGGACGGCGTCGAAGCAACGCGGATGGCCGCGCTCGTGCACCCCGCCGCGACGGCTCATGTCGGGCTCGTTCGGCACGCGGGCGGAGTACGGCCGGGTGACGTCGTCGTCGTCGGTGGCGCCGCCGGGAACGTCGGCACGTGCGTTTCGGAGCTCGCCGTCGCGCAGGGGGCGGCGGTCGTCGCGCTCGCGCGGCCCGAGGACGCCGAGTGGTGCCGGCGGCACGGCGCCTCGGCCGTCGTCGATTACGCCGCGCCCGATCTGCGAGCCGCGCTTCAGGCGGCCGTCTTCCGGCTGTCGCCCGCCGGCGCGCAGGTCTGGTTCGACACCTCGGGACGCATCGATTTCGAGCTCGCCGTGGAGACGCTCGGCGAACGCGCCACGATCGTGCTCGTCGCGGCGGCGCCGGCCCCGCCGCCGTTCCCGGTGCTGCGCTTTTTTCAGAAGTCGTTACGTGTCTCGGGCTTCGTGATCACGACCGCGAGCCTCGAGGAGCTCGCAGCCGCGGCGAGGAGCATCAACGCCCTCGTCGCGGCCGGCCGTCTCGACTTGCGCGTCGAGCACGTGCTGTCGCTCGACCAGGCGGCCGAGGCACACCGGCTCGTCGAGCAGGGCGTCCGCGGTCGCGTAGTGATGCGCGTGAGCTCGTAGCTGGTACGCTCGCCCCGCGATGAAACGGAACACGAGTCTCACGTGGCGGCGCGTCGATCCGAAAACCCTCGACCTTCACGCGCTCGAGGTCGCGATCGTCGGGGGCACCGGCGGCCTCGGCCGCGCGCTCGCCCGCTTCATGGCGGGGCGCGGCGCGCGCGTCACCGTCGTCGGCCAGACGTTCCGTGACGCCGGCGTGCCCGGGCTCGATTTCGTCAAAGCGGACCTATCGTCGATGCGCGAGGCGAAGCGTGTCGCCGCGGCGCTGCCGGCCGAAACGCTCGACATCGTCGTGTTCACGACCGGCATTTTCGCGGCTTCGAAGCGTCAAGAGACGGCGGAGGGCCTCGAGCGCGACATGGCCGTGAGTTACCTGAGCCGGCTCGTGCTGCTGCGTGAAATCGCGCCGCGCCTCGGGACGGCTCGACCCGGAGCGACCACGAAACCGCGCGTCTTCGTCATGGGGTATCCGGGGACCGGCCAAGCGGGCAACCCCGGCGACCTCAACGCCGAACGATCCTACGGCGCCATGCCGGTCCACATGAACACCGTCGCCGGCAATGAAATGCTCGTGCTCGACGCCGCGGCGCGCTACCCGAACCTGCTCTGCTTCGGGCTGAACCCCGGGCTCGTCAAAACCAACATTCGCGACAACCTGCTCGGCCAAAATACGCTGAAATCACGTCTGATCGAGGCGACGATCGGCCTCCTCACGGTGACGCCCGAGACCTACGCCGAGCGCCTCGCGCCGCTCCTCACGTCGGCGGATTTGGAAGGCCACGGCGGCGCGCTCTTCGACCGCAAGGGCGACGCGATTCTGCCTTCGCCGAAGCTCACCGACCGCGCGTACGTGAAGGCGTTTTTGGACGCGTCCGAGGCGCTCGTGGCGCGGGCGCTCGGCCGCGACGGCGCGGGCGGCTGAGGCCCAGCGCCGCCGTTCGGGCCGGCGCACGCGGACGCGCGACCCTTGCGCGCGCGGGCGCCGAAGCGTATGGGAACCAATTATATGGGATCCAAACTAAAGGCGCTGCGTCCGTGGCGGGCTCCCGCCGTGAAAGCCGGCGCTCGCCCGCGGGGCGGCGCGACGGACGACATCCGTCACGCGCTGAATTCGCTGCGGCTCATCGTCCGTACCCTGCGCGTCTCGTCGCGGAACGCGGAGCTCGAGGTCGGGCTCTCGGGCGCGCAGCTCTTCGTGCTGCAGGGGCTCTTGCGTCAAGGTCCGTGCTCGGTGGGCGAGCTCGCGGCCTACACGGCCACCGACCAGAGCTCCGTGTCCGTCGTCGTGAGTCGCCTGGTCGCGCGCGGTCACGTGAAGCGAACGCGCTCGAAGGTCGATCGGCGGAGCGTCGTCTTGGCGCTCACGCCGAGCGGACGGGCGCTCCTCGCGCGGGCGCCCGAAGCCGCGCAGGAACGCTTGCTCGGCGCGCTCGCGCAGCTCGAACGCTCCGAGCTCGCGACGCTCGCCGCGCTCCTCGCGAAGACGGTCGAGCTCGCCGACGTGCCGCGCGACAATCCGACGCTCTTCTTCGAAGAAGGCCCCGTGCTCGTGCGCTCGAAGGGGCGAGCCCAGTATGGCCGAAAATAGCTCCGGCGAGCGCGGCCGCGCGGGCGACGAGCTCCCCGCCGTCCCCCAGTCGGGCCGGCTGCCCGTCGCGCCCTCGCTCGAGCCGACGCTCGAAGCCGCGCGCGTGCCCGAAGTCGAGGCCATCCTCGGACCGCGAGCCGTGTGGATCAGCGCGCTCGCGGTCGGGATCGCGTTCGCGGCGGGCGTCATCGCGCGCGTCCTCATCGCCCTGATCGCGCTCGTGACGAACGTCGCTTTCCGCGGCGTCGTTTCGCTCGCCCCGGCCGCGCCCGCCGACAGTCGCTTCGGCGCGGGGGTCGTCTTGGTGCCGGTGGTCGGCGGCGTGCTCGTCGGCATCATGGCGCGCTACGGCTCGCGCGCCATTCGCGGGCACGGCATTCCGGAAGCGATGGAGCAGGTGCTCACGAACGAGAGTCGCATCCCCGCTCGGCTCACGTTCTTGAAGCCGCTTTCGGCTGCGATCGCGATCGGCACCGGCGGTCCTTTCGGCGCCGAAGGGCCGATCATCGCGACGGGCGGCGCGCTCGGGTCGCTCGTCGGTCAAGTGCTCGAGACGACCTCGGCGGAGCGCAAGACGCTGCTCGCGGCGGGCGCGGCCGCGGGCATGGCCGCGGTGTTCGGAAGTCCCGTTTCGGCGGTGCTCCTCGCCGTCGAGCTCTTGCTGTTCGAGTTTCGCGCGCGCTCCCTCGTGCCGGTCGCGCTCGCGAGCGCGACGGCCGCCGGCGTGCGCATGGCATGGGTCGGCGACGCCCCGGCGTTCGGCATGCCGCTCCTCTCCCAGCCGAGCGGCTACGCGCTCGCGTTCTACGGCGTGCTCGGCGCGTTTTTCGGCGTCGTGGCGGTCGGCGTCACGCGCGCCGTCTACGCCATCGAGGATACCTTCGAGCGCTTGCCGATCCATTGGATGTGGTGGCCGGCGCTCGGCGGGCTCGTCGTCGGCGTGGTCGGCTACGTGTCGCCGCACACCCTGGGCGTCGGTTACGACAACATCGAGCACATTCTCTCGGGCGCGCTCGTCGGCAGGGCGCTCTTCTCGCTCTGCGTTCTCAAGTTCGTCTCGTGGTCGATCGCGCTCGGGAGCGGCACTTCGGGCGGCACGCTCGCGCCGCTCTTCACGATCGGCGGCGGCCTCGGCGCGGCCATCGGCGCCGTCACGGCGGCGGCCTTGCCGGCGCTCGGCGTCGACGCGCGGATCGCCGGCTTGGTCGGCATGGCGGCGATCTTCGCGGGCGCCTCGCGCGCGCTCCTCGCGTCGATCGTCTTCGCGTTCGAGACGACGCTGCAGCCGCTTGGCTTGTTGCCGCTCCTCGGCGGTTGCACGGCGGCTTACCTCGTGTCGTGCGTGATGATGCGCCACACCATCATGACCGAGAAAATCGCGCGCCGCGGCGTGCGCGTGCCGAGCGACTACGCGGCGGATTTTCTCGATCGGATCTGGGTCGCCGCCGTCGCGACGCGAACCGTGACCGCGCTCTCCGCGGACGACACGGTGAACGCCGCGCGCGCGTGGCTCGCCGCGTCCCTGCCGGAGACGCGACATCACGCGTTCCCGGTGCTCGCCGCCGACGGCGCGCTCCTCGGCGTCGTGACCCGTCACCAGATCGTCGAGGCGCCGGGCGACGCCCGCGTGCGGACGCTCTTGACGCGGCCGCCGGCCGTCGCTTTCGACGACAGCTCGCTGCGTGAAGCGGCCGATTTGATGGTGAGGGAAGGCGTCGGGCGGTTACCGGTCGTCACGCGCAAGGAGCCCCGAAAAGTCGTCGGCATGCTGACGCGCAGCGATCTCCTCTCCGCTCACGCGCGCCGGCTCGACGAAAACGAGCGGCTTCAGCGGCCGATCGCCGTCCCGTTCGTGCGCTTGCTCGGCCGCGTCTCGCGCTCGACTTCCGCCGTCGACTGACGCGAGAGCGAACGCGCGCTCGTGCTGCGCTTCGCCGTGAAAGCGCTCGAGCGTGTTCGCGCACGCGAGCATGAACGCCACACGCCTCGCGCGCGCACGTCGAAAAAAACGTGGGGAAAAAAGGGACGCTCGGCGCACGAACTCCGCTATATGCGAGTACACGCTTCTTTGGCGCATTGCGGCGTCGATACCGGTAGACAGGCTGCATGCGAATAACCAGAGTGAGCTCTCATGGAAACCCGACGCGTTCGTTGGTTGACCGTTGCGGCGGTCGCCTTGGCGGGGGCTTGCGCCGGCTCAGCGCCCGATAAATCGGAAAATTCCGCGCAAATCACCGAGGCTCTTGCCGGGACGCAGGCCGCGGGCGCCCTTCCCGCGGGGCTCCCGGCGCGGCTCGGTGTCGGGTTATTCGAAGGTCCGGGCGGCACCTGGATGAAGTCGAGTGGCGCCGCGTGGGACTACCGATATCAGTATTTCACCAAAGGCTGGGTGAACAACTGGGGATATGGCTCGAGGGACGG
>Ga0335083_10000408_pt1 | contig 66714 bp, 62 predicted proteins | sample Lox_Sample_42_FD_206716 | JGI IMG/M metagenome (GOLD analysis project Ga0335083, IMG submission 206716) | Soil microbial communities from Loxahatchee National Wildlife Refuge, Florida, United States - Lox_Sample_4.2 | ecosystem: Environmental > Terrestrial > Soil > Wetlands | place: USA...
CACGCGTCACTCCGGGTTTCGTGTGCCCCCGGACGCCCTGGATCAACTTTTCGAGCGGCTCCGTGCCAGCGGCGACGTGGTCTCGTTCTCGAAGACCACCGACGGGATCACCGCCACGTGGAGGGAGGCCGGAGGCATCTCCCGGACCGAGGAGGAACTCGCTGCGATCGGGCGTCTGGAGGTCCTCGACGCCGTGTACGCCACGTGCGAGGATGCGCCCGAGCTGAGCGCGGATTGGTTCGCCGTCAGCTTCCTGCGCTGAGACCTCTGACGGCGGCCTCGATGAAGCCGTCCGCGAACGCGTCGCCGACGCCGACGAGCGGGACGAGTCCCGGCACCGGCATGGTCGCGTCGAGCTCGAGCTCGAGCTCGGTCGCCGCGCGGCCGTCCAGCTGCCACGTGGCGTCGAACGAAGCGCCGGTGGACTGCCCGCGCGGCACGTGCGAGAGCTGGACCAGGCCCGGCTTCTGGACGCGCACCGCCAGCAACAGATCGAGGTCCCTGGAGACCGGTCCCCAGGACAGGTGCAGCTTCGTCTCGGCTCTGCGCGGAAGACCGTCCTTGCCCATCTCGACGACCTCCACCTTCCTCACCACGTCCGGGTACCAGCTCGGATAGGCCTCGAGGGCCGCCAAGAAGGCGAGACACGCGTCGATCGGGACCTCGACGGTGGCCCGGGCATTGCCGTGGAGGTGCTTCATCCGTGGTGGCTCGAGGTTGGGCGTGGCATCGCCGCAGTATCTACCAGCAACGCCACCACGGCGAAGCCCTCGCCGAGGGGTGTCAGGCCCACCTCATGTGAGCTTCAGGAGGGGCCGCAGTTCGGTCTGCGGACCCCTCCTGAAGCTCGTGGGGTCAGCCTTCCTGGCCGCCGCTGCTGCCCGGAGCGCCGGGCCCGTGCGGGCCGCCGGGCGGACCCTGCATGACGGTAAACGAGCTGTCCAGGTGGACCTCCACCTTGGTTCCGTCGGACTTGGTGACGGTCGTCTCATAGCCGGTTTTTGTGTAATCGGTGGTGACGGCGCCGGCCGTCCCGCTGCCGACGTACTTGACGGCGGCCGCCTGGGCCTTGGCGGCCGCTTCACCGGTCACCGGCTTCTCGGCGTCCTCGTGCGCCGCGGTTCCCGGTGCCGGTCCGTTGAACGACGGGGGGGCCTGCGCAGGAGCGGCCGGCGAGCCGGAGGCGGTCGGTGTCGAGGAGGTCGTCGTCGAGCCGGTGGTGGAGGAGGCCGCCCCGGCGATCGCAGAAGCGCCGAACGCGAGGGCGGCCAGTGCAGCCAGGCCTGCGAGCACCTTCTTCATGGTGTTGGTCATCACGTGTTCCTTTCAGGTCGTCGGCGAGTAGCCGGATTCGCCCACCAACGATGGGGTGGCCGTGCGAGGCAGCCCCACGAGGATCCTGAGAACATCCCGAGAAGTTCCGGCCGGTCGGGCGAGAACCGTGTGACCGCAACGCGCGCGGCTTACGCTACGGGCGTGCACGAGCCCGCAGAGACCTCGCCGCCGGCCGCGCTGGCGCCACAAACGGCGTCGCGCGTGGCGGTCGTCACCGACAGCACGCACTACCTTCCGCGGGAGCTGATCGAGCGCGAAGGCATCGCACAGGTCGACCTTTACGTCGGCTGGGACGGCCAGCTGGAGCCCGAGAGCCACTACCGCGACCTCGACGCCTTCTACGCGAGGCTTCACGCATCGCCGAAGTTGCCCACGACCTCCCAACCGTCGATTGGTGACTTCCTGGCCGTGTACAGACCGCTCGTGGAGGCCGGCCGGAACGTTCTCTCGATCCACATCGCCACCGGCCTGTCGGGCACGTGCGCGAGCGCTCGAGAGGCCGGCAAGCTTCTCGCCGAGGAGGGCCACGCGGGGCGGGTCGAGGTCCATGACAGCGAGACCGGGGCGGGCGGCCTGGGCTGCCTCGTGCTCCTCGCCGCGAGCGCCGCCGGGCAGGGCGCGAGCCTCGAGGCCACGCTCTCGGCGATCCGCCGCGCCCGCGAGACGCTGGACATCTGGTTCTGCCTGGACACACTCGAGTACCTGCGCCGCGGCGGGCGGATCGGGGCGGCGCAGGCGATGGTCGGCACAGCGCTGAAGATCAAGCCGATCCTCACCTTTGGGACGGAAATCGCCCCGGTGGGCCGTGTGCGCACGCATCGCAGGGCGCTCGAGCGGATGGCGCTTCACCTCGAGGAGCTTTACCAGCGCGGTGCCACCGACTGGATCGTCCAGCACGCGCAGTCGCCTGCCGACAAGGACCAGCTCGTGGCCGAGGGGCGCGCCCTGTTCGGCAGCGACCCATTGTTCTGCACCGAGGTCGGGCCCGTGCTCGGCGCCCACCTCGGATCGGGGGTGCTCGTCGGCGGGATGACGCGCCCGGACCGGCTGGCTTAGCCGCGGCTCAGGGCTCGTCGTTCGCTCGCCAGAGCGTTTGGCGATACGCCTAGATCCCGAGGATCTGCTTCTTCTTGGCCGGGCGTTCTGCCGAAGGACGAATGGTGTCTCCTACGGATGCGTCGGGCGGCCGGGGACGGGACGGTTATGGGGTGTCGTTGTCCGGCGATCGCATCTCTAGCTGCTTGTGCGGTGCACGTGACTCGTATCTAAAGGACGCGCTCGCGCTCGCCCGGGTAACAGCTGGGGCGAAATGAGTTCGACGGAGCCCAGCACGATCAGCCTCCACGGCCGGCCGGTGACCTACGCGCAGGCCGGGAGCGGGCCAGTGCTGCTGTTGATCCATGGGATGGGCGGCACCTTCGAGAACTGGCAGGCGGTGATCGAGCCACTGGCGCGCACACACACCGTGATTGCACCTGATCTTCCCGGGCACGGCGCCTCGGCGCCCGGTGCCGGCGACTATTCCCTCGGGGCCCTCGCGGCCGGACTCCGCGACCTGCTGATCGCGCTCGGTCACGAGCGCGCGACGCTCGTCGGGCACTCGCTCGGCGGGGGGATCGCGATGCAGTTCTCCTACCAGTTTCCGGAGTTCACCGAGCGTCTGGTGCTCGTTTCCAGCGGGGGGCTCGGCCCGGAGGTCAGCCCGGTTCTGCGCGCGGCGGCGCTCCCTGGTGCGGATCTGTTCATCGCCGCAACAGCGGGGCCAGGACGCACCGTTGGGTCCGCGGTCGCGCGTAGCCTCGCGGCCGTCGGGCTGCGGCCCAACACCGACGTCGCCGAGGTTCTACGCGGCTACGCATCGCTCGCGGACCCCGACCGTCGGGCGGCCTTCCTGGCCACACTGCGCTCGGTCATCGGAACCCGCGGACAGCGTGTCCACGCCGGCGACCGCCTCTATCTCGCCGGGGGAATACCCGTCCTCATCATCTGGGGCGCGCGCGATCCGATCATCCCCGTCAGCCACGGCGAGAAAGCGCACGAGGCAATTCCCGGAAGCCGACTCGAGATCTTCGAGGATGTCGGCCATCTGCCGCAACTCGAGGCGCCGGCGCGATTCATCGCGGTGCTCGAGCGATTCATCGCGGAGAACGAGCCCGCCGAGTTCGACTCGGCGCAGTGGCGCGGCCGCCTTCGCGTCGTCGGCGGCGAACCGTAGGCGCCCATGCGCCAGGGCTCTCGACTGACCGACCGCGGCTGACGCCTCAGCGTGGCGTCCGTGATCTCGCCGGAGCAAATCCCGATCCCGCCTATCAGCGACCCGCTGCGACGCATCCGGGTGCCTTGCGACCTTCATGAGGTCAGCACGCGCGCCGACGAGGCGCCCGAGGTGCGCCGCCCGGCGTCCCTGCCGCTCAGCGCATGCCGCTCCACTCCGCCTTGTGCGCCTTCTTCGCGGCCTGGTAGTCGCGCAGCGCCTGGGGAGAGTCGACGTCGCCCAAGGTCGGATGGGCGGGCACGAGCCCCTTCGCCTTGGCAAGTTTGTAGCGCTTGGCCAGCACCGCGCCCAGCGCCTTCACCTTCATCTCGCCGAACCCGGGCAGGCCTTCTATGTTCGCCCGCAGCTGGTCGGAGTTCTTGGCGTCCTCCCACACCCGTGCGGCGTCCCCGTCGTAGTCGTCGCGCACCGTCACGGCGAGGTCGTGTACTCGCTCTGCCATTTTTCCGGGGAAGCGGTGGATCGCCGGTTTCTCGCGAAAGACCGGCTCGAGGTCGGCCGCCGCAAGCCTCGCCGCGTCGAGCGTTCCCACCCGCTCCTTGATCGCGAGCGGGCCGGAGAAGGCCTTTTCGACCGTCACCTGCTGGTCGAGCGCGAACCCGATCAGCAGCGCCATCGGGTCCTTCGCGATCAGCTCGTTGGACTCGTCGGAGTTGGTGAAGTAGAGCCGGTTGGGCACGGCTCGATCCTAGACCGGCCGGGGCGCCATCTCGGCCGTCATGCTCGCGAGCCGGTCCACGCCATCGGGCAGGCTCTTTTCGATCGTGCGCCGGATGAGCGCGCCCCACAGTTTCGCGAGCGGGCCCTCCAGATCCGCTCGATGGGTGATTCGTACGCCCCCATCGGCCGGCTCGATGACATGCTCGAAGGCGAGCCGTGCGCCGGGGAGCTTCGACTCCGAGGCGAACATCCGCTCAGGCTCCACCGCGGTCAGGCGAAAGCGCGACGCCGGAAAGCCGGGCGGCTTGCTCGTGCCCGTGGTGCCCGCCTCGAACGGACCGCCGAGCCGAGACCACTCGACTCCGCCCCGCGACCACGCGTTCCAATGCTCGACGTCCACGTAGCGCTGCCACACGTCTGCGCCACCCGCGGCCGATTCGGCGCTGTGCTCGAAGTGCCAAGCCATCTCAACTCTCCTCCGTGTTCTGCCGACGCCGGTCGACGCGACCGTATCCCTCTTCGGCGCGCTCCGCGAGCCGACCGGTCCGGACTACCCGTCTGCAACAGCCGTAGCGCGCTCTGCCCCTCGCGCCTACGCCGCCCGCGCCTGTGACGGGGTTCGGGGGGCAGGCCACCGCCGTCGCCGTGCCGAACCTGGGCTGGCGCGCGTTCAGCTTCAAGCCGGCAGGGCGGCCGCGCAGTACAGCACCGCCTGCGCCCGCGCAACCGCGCCGACGGCCGCGTCCGGGACGAGCAGCTCGGGGTGGTGCAGGGGCCGCACCCGGAAGCCCTCGGCGCCGTCGAGTCCCACGAACGCCATCGCGATCGGGGCGACCTCGCCGAAGAAGGCGAAGTCGTCGGACCCACACGAGCTCCATCGCGCGGCGGGCGACAGCCCGCTCACCTCGAGCAGCTCCCGCGCGCGTATCACGATCGCCGCGTCGTTCTCGAGCTGGGGCTCTCCGGCGGTGATGTCCACCGAGGCGGTGCAGCCGTGCGCCGCCGCAACCCCCTCGCTGACCTCGAGCACGAGCTCCCGCAGTAGGTCCCGGTGGGCGGGATCATGGGCACGGAGCGCCGCTCGCGCCCGCGCCTGCGGGGGAATCAGGTTCTCGGCGCTGCCGCCCTCGATCGTGCCGACCGTGAGCACCGCCGCGCCGATGGGGTCGATGCGCCGGCCGACCTGGGCGTGGAGCGAGACCACGACCTCGGCCAGCGCGAGGATCGGGTCGCGGCCGAGGTGGGGGTAGGCCCCGTGCGAGGGCCGTCCCCGGACAGTGATCTCTACGGCGTCGCAGGAGGCGTTCACGACGCCCTCCGCCAGCCCGACCGTTCCCCACGCGAGCTCGGGATGGACGTGGGCTGCAACCACCGCCCTGGGGGCGAGCTGCGCGAGCTCGCCCCGTGCGAGTTGCTGCGCTCCCGAGGGGTAGGCCTCCTCGCTCGGCTGGAGCAGCGCCAGCAGCCCAACCGGGAGCTCATCGCCGAGCGAGTGGGCTGCTCGGGCGAGGGCCACGAGTCCGGCCATGTGGACGTCGTGGCCGCACGCGTGCATCGTCTCGCCCGTGGCGGTGAACTCGCTGCCCGTCTCCTCGCGCAGGGGGAGGCCGTCGAGCTCCGCGCGCACCGCCACGGGGGCTCCGTCGGCCGCACCCACGATCGCCGCGCCACCGGTCCCCGCGACAGTTCGGCACGGGACCGGAAGCCGCTCGGCGACCAGCTCGAGGGTGGCCCGCTCCTGGTGTGCAAGCTCGGGGTTGCGGTGCAGGCGATGGCGCAGCTCGACGGCCTCGGGGAGCTCCCGGTCGAGTTGCTCGAGCAGCCGGCCCAGCAGCCGCTCGCGGTCCACGCTTTGCTCAGTAGGCGTTGCCATACAGCCGGCAGCGCTCATCGATGTCGAGCTCCGCGACGGCCTCGAGCTCGGCCCCCTTGAGGCTCGTGAAGGCGTCGTAGAGCAGGTCGGGGAACCAGCCGCGGGCGAGCCCGTCGGAGTCGAGTGCCGCCAGCGCCTCCCGCAGCGAGGTGGGCAGCGCTCCGACCCCGAACCGCTCCGCCTCCTCACCGTCGAGGGTCGCGGGATCGACCTCCAGCAGCGGCGGCGCGGGCAGTCCCTCCCGTACTCCGGCGAGGCCTGCCAGGAGGATCCCCCCCAATGCGAGATAGGGATTCGCGGTCGCGTCCGCGGCGCGGTACTCGAGCCGCATCTGCGCCGCCGGGTCGCCGCTCGCAATGGTCACGAGCGGCGGGATCCGCAGCAGGGCTTCCCGGTTCTGCGGCGCCAGCGCGACCGCTCCCGCTCCCCAGTGGTGGGGGGACAGCCGCTGGTAGGAGACCGGGCTCGGCGCCGTCAGCGCGCACAGCGCGCGTGCGTGACTGAGGATCCCGGCCGCGAAGGAGCCCCCGAGCTCGCTCAAGCCGCCCGGGGCCGAGGCGTCATACAGCCGTGAGCCACCGCTCTCGTCGAGGAGGCCGACGTGGATGTGGGCGCCGTTGCCGGCGTCCTCCGGACCCAGCAGCGGCAGGAAGCTGGCGCGGCGCCCTTCCCGGCGGGCAACCTCTCGCACGACCTCCTTCAAGACCACGCTGCGGTCGGCGGCCGCGAGGCCCTCGGCGGAGGCGACCGGGATCTCGAACTGGTGGGAGGAGAACTCCGGCAGGAAACGCTCCGGCTCGACTCCCGCTTCCTGGAGGGCGCCCATCACGCGCGCCGGGAACGGGCTCACCCGGCGCTGTGCCTCGAGCGAGAACGGCAGCCCCGCCTGCCCGTCCTCGACGAGCACGAACTCGTGCTCGAAGCTGGCACGCACCCGCCCTCCGAGCTCCTCGCCGACGGTGTCCAGGGTCTCGCGCAGGAATCGCCGGGGGCAGCACTCCCAGGGTCGCCCGTCGATCTCGACGATGTCGCACAGCAGCAGCTCGAAGGGGTCCACCTCCTGGTCGAGGCGCACCCGTGTGGCGGCGTCGGGTAGCAGCCGCAGGTCGCCCGTCGACCCGAACGGGTTCGGTTCCGCCAGCGGCCCGAGCGGCGTCAGGGAGTGGTCGGCCGGGACCCACCCCACCCCCTGGGTCATGTGCCCCGCGAGCTCGTCGGCCGGGAGCGAGCGGCCCCGCACGATCCCCCCGAGGTCGCAGCACACCAGCGCGACCAGGTCGACCTCGCTCACGACCTCACCACCGTGCCGTTGTCCCAGATCGCTTCCCGCAGGCCGAGCCCTGCGATCGTCTCCCGGGTCCGCTCGGCGTCCCGCGCGGACACCACCACGAGCATGCCCCCCTCCGGCATGTCGCGCCGTTCCAGCGCGTCGGCGAGCCGCTCGCGCGGCTGCAGGTGAACCCCCCGGTCCCCGAGCGCGGGGTAGGTGTCGGCGATCGCATACAGGCTCCCCCGGGGTCCCTGGGCGCGGCCGGCGACGACCACGAAGTGACCCACCCGCCAATCGGGCCCGGGGCCCTCTTCGGCGCCGTCGAACAGGTAGGCGAGCAGTTGCGTGACGGTCGGGTGCGATCCCCACAGGTGGTGCGTGGCGACGTTCGCGACCAGGGTCACCGGCCGCTCGTAGGCGGCGAGCACGCCGAACAGCGCGTCGAGCGTGTCCCCGCTCCACGGCCCGGCGGCCGGCAGCGCGGCGAGGCGCCCCTCGGAGAGCTCCTCGATCGCGTCCCTCACGCCCGCGGCGGTGGTGCCCGAGATGTCCGCATCGTCGATCACGGGGATCGCCAGCCGGTAGTCGCGTCGCCCTGTTTCGCCGTGCGGCAGCGACCCGTGCGCGCTCGCTATCACGCTTCCCGCCGCCAGCGCCACGGCGTCCTGGTCCAGCGGCTCGCCCCCCCGCCCGCCGACGCCGGCCGCGCCGAGCGCGAGCGATCCGCAGAACGCGCCGCACAGGTCGTCGCGCTGGGGCAGCTCGCGCTCGTGCTGGGACAGCAGCTCGCGGGCGCCCGGCAGGAGCGCCAGCTCGACCGTGCCCGTACCCACCATCTCGCTCCCCTGCCTCTCCCCGGACCTTCGCCCGTCCGTCTAGCCCTCGGTCACCCGCGGGGCGTAACGGTGATGCAGCATCAGCGCGTTCCCGTCGGGGTCGCTGAAGAAGGCCATGTGGCACACGCTGGTGTCGAGCGTGTCGCCGCTGAAGCTCACGCCCTTGTCTTCGAGTTCCCTGCGGGCCGCTTCGACGTCGTCCACGTGGAGCGCGATCGCGTTGCCGGAGACGTGGTGATCGAGACCCATTTTCTCGGCGTGGATGATGCTCAGGGTGAGGTTGCCGGTCTCGAACTCCGCGAAGTTGCGCTCGGGCATGTACACCGAGCGTCTCAGCCCCAGCGTGTCGCCGTAGAACTGCACCGCCCGTTCGAGGTCGTGGGTCGGAACGGGCACGAAGTCCACCCCTCCCACGAGCTGCTCGTTCGTGCTCATCTCTGGACCAGGCCTTTCTGTCGTGGGGTCGCTACCGCTCTCGCTTCTTAGCACTAAGCTGGACGCCGCCATGGCCTGGGACTTCCGCACCGATCCGGACTTTCAGGAGCAGCTGGACTGGATGTCCTCGTTCGTGCGCGAGGAGATCTGGCCGCTGGAGGCGATCTGGCCCGAGCTCGGGATCGACGGGCTCGAGCGCGCGCTGGAGCCGCTGAAGGCCGAGGTCAAGCAGCGCGGGCTGTGGGCCGCCCACCTGCCACCCGAGCTCGGCGGGCAGGGGCTGGGCCAAGTCGGCCTCGGCCTGATGCACGAGATCCTCGGTACCTCCCCGATTGCGCCACTGGCGTTCGGCAACTCGGCTCCCGACTCGGGCAACTCGGAGATCCTGGCGCTCGCCGGCACCGAGGAACAGAAGGAGCGCTGGCTGCATCCGCTGCTCGCGGGCGACCTGCGCAGCGCGTTCAGCATGACCGAGCCCGACACACCGGGGTCCGATCCCACCCAGCTGCGCACGAGCGCGCGCCGTGACGGCGACGGGTGGGTGGTCGACGGACGCAAGTGGTTCACCTCCAACGGCTCGATCGCCGACTTCCTGATCCTGATGGCCGTCACCGACCCGGACGCGCGGCCCTCGCAGCGCGCCTCGATGTTCATCGTGCCGGTCGATACGCCCGGCGTCCACATCGTGCGGGACGTGCCCACGATGGAGCACCCGTGGGAGGCGTTCGGGTCTTACGGCGGACACTCGGAAGTCATCTACGAGGACGTCCGCCTCCCGGCCGAGGCATTGCTGGGCGGCGCCGGCGAGGGCTTCATCATCGCCCAGCACCGGCTCGTCCCCGGGCGCATCCACCACTGCATGCGCTGGCTCGGGGTGGCCCGGCGTGCGTTCGACATGATGTGCGAGCGCGCCACCTACCGGCACGCCCACGGATCGGTGCTGGCCGACAAGCAGACGGTCCAGAACTGGATCGCCGACAGCGCCGCCGAGATGCAGGCGGCCCGGCTGATGACGCTCCACGCCGCCTGGGTGATGGATACCGAGGGCGCCAGCGCCGCCCGCACCGACGTGGCGATGATCAAGTTCTACGGAGCCCGCGTCCTGCACGACGTGGTCGACCGCGCGCTGCAGGTCCACGGCTCGCTCGGCTACTCGACCGACCTTCCGCTCGAGCAGATGTACCGCTTCGCCCGAGCCGCCCGCATCTACGACGGGCCCGACGAGGTCCACCGCCAGTCGGTCGCTCGCCACGTGCTCGCCTCCTACTCGCCGCCACCGGACGGGATCCCGAGCGAACACCTGCCGACGCGGCGTGAGCTGTCCCGCGCGCGCTTCGCCGAGCTGCTCGAGCTGCTCACGGCCAACGACTAGCGGCTTCCGTGTCCGCGCACGGGACCAGACCTGGGTCGCGGAACCTGGTCCTCGCGGCGATGGTGTTCGCCGTCGCGATGACGTTCATCGACCAGACGATCGTCGCGATCGCCGTGCCGAAGCTCCAGAACGAGCTGGGGATCTCCAGCGCGGGAGCGCAGTGGGTCATCAACGGCTACCTGCTGGCGCTGTCGGCGCTGTTCGCGTTCGGGGGCAGGCTTGGCGACGTGCTCGGCCGCCGCCGCATGGTGGTGATCGGCGTGATCGTGTTCGCGGTCGCCTCGGCGTGCTGCGGCCTGACGCCGAAGGGGTCGATCGCCGAAGCGTGGCTGATCTTCTTCCGCGTCGTGCAGGGCGCCGGCGCGGCGCTGATGTTCCCCGCCTCGGTGGCGATCGTGATCGCCACCTTCCCCGTCAGCCAGCGGGGACGCGCGATGGCGATCTTCTTCGGCATCACCGGCGGGCTGACGGCGATCGGGCCGCTGGCCGGCGGCTTCCTCACGCAGTGGACCTGGCGGGCGATCTTCTGGGTCAACATCCCCGTGGCGATCATCGCCCTGATCCTGATCCGCATCTCCAAACCCGAGGACGAGCGGCGTCCGGCGAAGCTCGACTACCGGGGCACGGTGCTGATCTGCGCCGCCATGGGCCTGATCGTGCTCGGGCTGCAGCAGTCGAGCGTGTGGGGCTGGAGCTCACCCGCGACGTGGGCCTGCCTGATCGTCGGCTCGCTCACGATGGTCGCCTTCGTGCGGTGGGAGCTGCGCGCGGAGGTGCCGCTGCTGCGGCTGAACATCTTCCGCAACCGCAACTTCTCGGTCGACAACGTGGCGCTGCTGCTGATGTCCTTCGTGTTCGTCCCGTACTTCTTCTTCGCCAGCGTGTACGCCCAGGTGTCACTGGCCAAGACCGCCTCCGAAGCCGGGGTCTACCTGCTGTATTTCTTCCTCGGCTTCGTGGTGCTCGCCCAGCTCGGGGGGCGCATCCTCGATCGCCGGGGCGCCCGCCCCGCCGTCGTGCTCGGGAGTGCGCTGGCGACCGTCGGCTTCTTCCTGCTCGCCAAAAAGCTCCCCGACCTGTCCCTGGACAAGCAGAAATGGTCGATCCTGCTGGCGGGGGGCGGCGTGGGGCTGATGCTGGGCCCCGCCAGCACCGACGCCGTCAACCGGGCACCGAGCACCAACTACAGCGAGGTCACCGGCATCACCCAGACGGTCCGGAACTTCGGCGCCAGCCTCGGTCTCGCGATCCTCGGCACCGTGCTGCTCCACCGCGACAAGGTCGAGGTCGGCAAAGCGCTGCGCACCCACGGCGTCCCAGCGCCCCGCGCCGAACACATCGCGTCGCAGGTGGGGTCGAGCAGCACCGGGTCCTCGAGTGGCGGAAGCTCGGTCGTCGACCATGCGATCCGGCTCGCGACGGCGCACGCGATGAGCACCGTCTTCCAGGTCATGGCAGCCGTCATGGCCGTGTGCTTCGTGCTGACCTTCCTGCTGTATCCGCGTGGCCGCATGCAGGAGGACGCCGCGATGCGACACGTCGAGCCCGACGCGACGGCCCCCGTCCCGGGCTGATCCCCCTGCCGCGGGCGCGGGGACGGCAGCTACGCTCTCTGCCGTGGCAGCCGATGCCAGTCGGACACCGGTGCTGTTCGAGCCCAGCGCGTTCGACGCCTTCCACTTCCTGGATCGCGAGCTCCACGAGGACGGGCTCGTCACGCTGCGCTATGCGCTCGACGACGAGCTGTTCTTCGAGGAGCGCTTCCAGCTGCCCGTGGCGGGTCCGCTCGGCGCCGAGGATCGTTCGGGCGCTGCGGGCCTGCTGGCGCTGCTGCACTGGGTGGCGGGCGTCAGCTACTTCAAGCTTGCGGCGCCCCCTCGAGTGGAGTTCGCCGGCGAGCCTCCACCGGCGGCGGTGGCATCGCTGCTCGAGGCGCTGTACTCGGAGGGCCTTGGGGAGTTCGCCTACGCGAACCGTCTCGCGCACCTTCCCCGGCCGCGTTTCCGCGGCTCGGGGGAGCGCGCGGGAGTAGATGCGCCGGCGTCGTCCCGGCGCCCGCCGGCGGATCCGCAGCGGGTGCTGGTGCCGGTGGGGGGCGGCAAGGACTCGGCGGTGGCGGTCGAGATCATGCGCCGCTCGGGCCTGCCGACGGCGCTGTTCTCGATCGGCGACGCGCTCCCGATCGCGGGCACGGTGGCAGCCGCCAGGCTCCCGTGGCTGCTCGCCCGGCGCGAGCTCGACCCCGGGCTGGGACGGCTGAACGAGTCGGGAGCGCTCAACGGCCACGTCCCGGTGACTGCGATCGTGACCGCCGCCGCGCTGCTGTGCGCCCATCTGAACGGCTACGACGCGGTCGCGATGGCCAACGAGCGCTCCGCCTCCGCGGGCAACCTCACCTGGGACGGCGTCGAGGTCAACCACCAGTTCAGCAAGAGCCTGCGGGTCGAGCGGCTGATCGACGACGCGCTCGTGGGACTGGACGCGCCGGTCCGCGCCTTCTCGGTGCTGCGCCCCGCCTCCGAGCTCGCGATCGCCCGCGCCTTCGCGCGCCTCGACGCCTACCACCGGGCGTTCACGAGTTGCAACACGATCTTCCGCCTGGACCCGGCGCTGCGGGGCGCCTCCTGGTGTTGTGAGTGCCCCAAGTGCAGGTTCGTGTTCCTCTCCCTCGCACCCTTCGCGACGCCCGAGCACCTGAAGGAGATCTTCGGGCGCGACCTGCTCGACGAGGACCACCAGTTCGAGGGCTTCGCGCTGCTGTGCGCCGCCGGCGGACACAAGCCGTTCGAGTGCGTGGGGGAGGAGCAGGAGAGCCTGGCGGCGATCCGGCTGCTGTCCGAGGACGAGCGCTGGGGCGGCCACCGCGTCGTGCGCAGGCTCGTCGAGGAGGTGCTCCCCACGCACGGGCCGCCCGAGGGGGATCCGCGTCGAGTGCTCGAGCTGAGCGACGACCACGATGTGCCAGAGGCCCTGATCGCAGACGTCCGTGCGCTTCTCGGAGCTTGAAGGCAGGCGCCTCGGCGTCTGGGGCGCCGGCCGGGAGATCAGCTCCTTTTCACGCGCGGTGGCTGCGCGGCTGCCGGCCGCCGCCATCGAGGTCGCCGCGTTCGACCACCCGCCGCCGTCCGAGCAGGTCCACTCGCTGCCCGGCCTCGACGCGGCCGCCGTGGTGGGGCCGCAGGACGCCGAGCGGGCGCTGCGCGCCTGCGAGGTCGTGGTGCGCTCGCCGGGGGCGTCGATCCACAAACCCCAGCTGGCATCGCTGAGGGCGGCTGGGATCCCGGTCACCACTGCCACGGGGCTGTGGCTCGCCGAGCACGGGCCGGGCAGCGTGCTCGCGGTCAGCGGCACGAAGGGCAAGAGCACCACCGCGGCGCTCACCGCCCACCTCGCCGCTGCCGCCGGCGTCACCGTCGCGCTCGCGGGCAACATCGGCGTGCCCGCACTCGATCTGCTCGACGCCGAGCCCGCCCGGCTGACCGTGCTCGAGCTCTCCAGCTTTCAGATCGCCGACCTGCACGCCGGGCCCGAGGCCGTCGTGATGACCAACCTGTTCAGGGAGCACACCGAATGGCACGGCTCGGAGGAGGCGTACCGCCGCGAGAAGCTGCGCCTGCTCTCGCTCCCGGAGGTGCGCCTGGCGGTGCTGAACGCGCGCGATCCCATGCTGACGGAAGCCCCGACAGCTGCGCGCGTGGTCATGTACGGCGATTCCGACGGCTGGGACGCGGGGCCCAACGGCCTCAGCAGGGCGGGCCGCCCCGTGCTCACCCCCGAGCAGCTGCCGCTCCCGGGGGAGCACAACGCGCTCAACCTGTGCGCCGCCCTCGCCGCGCTGGAGGCGCTCGGCATCAGCCCGTCGCTGCCGGGCGCGCTGGAGGGCTTCGAGCCGCTCGCCCACCGTCTGCAGGTGGTCGGCGAAAGCGACGGGGTGTTGTGGGTCGACGACAGCATCTCCACCACCCCCGAGTCGACGATCGCGGCGCTCGCGAGCTTTCCCGGGCGTGAGCTGCTGCTGATCGCCGGCGGGCAGGACCGCGGCCAGGATTACGCCGCGCTGGGCTCGGCGCTGGCGCGCGCCGGAGCCGCGGTGATCGGCGTGCCCAGCACCGGCGAGCGCGTCGTGGGTGCCGCCCGCACGGCCGGCCTGACCCCGGCCCGGGCGATGCAGGCGGGCGACCTGGTCGAGGCCACGACCATGGCCGCGCAGCGGGCCGCGCCCGGGACAGTGGTGCTGCTGTCGCCCGGGGCCCCGAGCTTCGACCACTACCGCAACTTCGAGGAGCGCGGGGAGCGCTTCACCGAGCTCGCCCGCGCCCGGCGCACCTAGGACTCGTCCGGCGCGCCTAGGACTCGTCCGGCGCGCCTAGGACTCGTCCGGCGCGCCTAGGACTCGTCCGGCGCGCCTAGGAGGCGTCCGGCTTGCCTAGGACTCGTCCGGCTCGCCGTCGCCCGCGGGCGGACTGGGCTGCGAGGAGACCGGGTCCGCCTCGGCCTCGTCGCCCGCGCGGTTCTCGTCGCGGACGGCCTGCCAGATCTCCTCGCGGTAGATCGGAACTCCGCCGGGAGCTTCGATTCCGAGCCTCACGCTGTGCCCGCTCACACTCATCACGGACACGAAGATGTCTTCGCCGATCACGACGCGCTCTCCTGGACGACGCGTAAGGATCAGCACCCCGATGATTATCCACGAATCGGCGGCGAAGTACAGACGGGCGGCCGGAGCCCGCTCCTAGCGCAGAATCCGGGACGCGAGCTCGGCCGGATCGAGGCGCTGCAGACGCCACCCGCCGCCCGCTGAGTGCTCGAGCATCAGCTCCGGAGCCAATCCGAAACGGCACGCTAGCTCGACGCCGACGCCGAGCTGGTCGGTCTCGTCCGCGTGGGTCAGAGCCACCCCAGCTGGTCCGATCGGCTCCAGCGAGGCGAGCAGCTGTTCGGCTGCGACCGTGCCCAGCGTCACCGGCAGCGCGACGAGCACGCGATCGGGCTCGAACTCCTCCAGCTGACGGGCGAGCTCCCGGATCGCTCCCGGCTCGGACGGCGACAGCCGCGGCGTGTCCATCACCACCGCACCGTCGCTGCTCGCGCTGCGCAGCTCCCGTCGTACCCGTGGGGTGTCGGCGGGCTGCGGCTCGAGCATCTGCGGGCTCATGATCAGCTGCAGTGCCGTCTCGGACTCGGCGCGCATCAGCGTGGCGAACCGCGCGGGCAGCGAGCTGTGCGTGCGGTACGCGCCGAGCAGGGCTGCACAGCATGTCGTCTTGCCCGAGCCGCCCGCCCCGATCACCACGATCGAGCAGCCGCTGGAGGGCAGCGCCGGCGCCGCCGGGATCCGCTGCGCGAGCGCCGCCCGCACGGCGGGGACCAGGCCGATCCGCGGTGCCAGCGCGAGCGTGTGGGCGAGCGCGGTGTCGATCAGGTCCATCGCGAAGGCGTCGCTGAAGCCGGCCCGCGCGAGCGTCCGCTCGACGGCCGCCCGGCTGCGTGCCTGCGGTCCCGCCGGGCGGGGGCGGGGCGGCGTTGGAGCTGTCGCGGGGGACGCGACAGCGGCACTCGTCACTGTCCCGGCTTCGGTCGCCTGCCGGACGCGGACGGTCCCGGTGCCGCCGTTTCCGGACACCGGCGACGCCGCCGTGGCAGACGACGGCGCGGGGCCCGAGGGCGCGCGGGCGGGTGGCGTCGGTGGCCGTGCGGAAGCGGCGGCGGTCGGCGGCGGTGGCGCGGAAGCGGGGTCGGTCGGCGGCGGTGGCGCGGAAGCGGGGTCGGGCGCCGGCGGTGGCGCGGAAGTCGGGCCGGGCTGTGGGGGGGAGCCCGGGGAAGCCGGCAGGCGCGGCGGCGGGGGTGTCGGCGCGGCGCGCGGCGCGGCGGGCGGGTCGTCAGTGAGCCGGGCGAGGTAGTCGCTGAGGTAGCCGCCCTCGGCGCTCATCGGGGGCCCACCCGGGATCGGTCCTCCGGCGGGGTGGCCCGGGGGAGGGGGATGCGTCTCGAGGAGGGATCGCTGGAAGAAGCGCAGAAAGCCACGGAACGGCGAGCTCACACGGTAGTTTTCGAGACCGGCCCGCGAACGCCTCCACGGGCGGCGCTCCCCGATACGATCGCAGGGTTGGAGCCCACACGGTCATCTGCCCCCGCGCCGACGCCGCGGGTGCCCGAGCGGCCGACGCTCGACGGGCTCGAGGCGAAGTGGAGCGCGGCCTGGGAAGAGTCCGGCACCTACCGCTTCGACCGCGACGCCACGCAGGAGCAGATCTACTCGATCGACACTCCCCCACCCACCGTCAGCGGGTCGCTCCACGTCGGCCACGTGTTCTCCTACACCCACACCGACACGATGGCCCGCTTCATGCGGATGCGCGGCCGGGAGGTCTTCTACCCGATGGGGTGGGACGACAACGGGCTCCCCACCGAGCGGCGGGTCCAGAATCACTACGGCGTGCGGTGCGACCCGTCGGTCGCCTACGACCCCGACTTCACGCCCCCGGCTGAGCCCTTCGATCGCGAGCCGGTGGCGGTGTCGCGACCGAACTTCGTGGAGCTGTGCCTGCAGCTGACCGAGGAGGACGAGCTTGCGTTCGAGGCGCTGTGGCGTGCGCTCGGCCTGTCGGTGGACTGGGAGATGACCTACACGACGATCGGCAGGCTCGCGCAGAGCATCTCCCAGCGGTCGTTCCTCGGGCTGCTGAGCCGGGGCGAGGCCTACCAGCTGGAGGCGCCCACGCTGTGGGACGTCGACTTCCAGACGGCGGTCGCGCAGGCCGAGCTCGAGGACCGCGAGCGGCCGGGGGCGATGAACCGCGTGCGCTTCCACCCCGTCGAGGGAGGCGAGGCGCTGATCGAGACCACCAGGCCGGAGCTGATACCCGCGTGCGTGGCGCTGCTGGCGCACCCCGACGACGAGCGTCACTCCGGGCTCGTCGGCAGGGACGCGCTCACGCCCCTGTTCGGGACGCGGGTGCCGGTGATGACCCATCCGGCGGTCGAGAAGGACAAGGGCACGGGCCTGGTGATGGTGTGCACCTTCGGCGACCTCACCGACGTGATGTGGTGGCGCGAGCTGGGTCTGCCGGTGCGCTCTGTGCTCGGCGCCGACGGGCGCCTGCACGAGGTCCCGTGGGGCCAGGACGGCTGGGAGTCCCAGGACCCTTCCGCGGCCCGCGGGGCCTACTCGCAGCTGGCCGGGCTGACGATCAACCAGGCCCGCAAGCAGATCCTCGAGCTGCTCGGGCAGGCCGGCGACCTCGTCGGCGAGCCCGAGCCCGTCACGCGAGCTGTGAAGTTCTTCGAGAAGGGGGATCGCCCGGTCGAGATCATCACCAGCCGCCAGTGGTTCATCCGCACGCTCGAGCACCGCGACGCGCTGCTCGCCCGGGGGCGAGAGCTGCACTGGCATCCCCCGTACATGCGGGGGCGCTTCGACGACTGGGTCAACGGGCTGACGGGCGACTGGTGCGTGAGCCGCCAGCGCTTCTTCGGCGTCCCGTTCCCCGTGTGGTACGAGATCGATCAGCACGGAGAGGTCCGCCACGAGCGTCGCCTGGTCCCCGACGCCGAGCAGCTCCCGATCGACCCCTCCACCGACGTGCCCTCCGGCTATGAGGCCTCGCAGCGGGGACAGCCCGGCGGCTTCGCCGGGGACCCGGACGTGATGGACACGTGGGCCACCTCCTCGCTGACACCGCAGATCGGCGGGCAGGCGGTCGCAGATCCGGAGCTGTACGAGAAGGTGTTCCCGTTCGACGTCCGCCCCCAGGCCCACGACATCATCCGCACCTGGCTGTTCAGCACCGTGCTCCGCAGCGAGCTCGACGAGCACGAGCTGCCCTGGAGCGACGCGGCGATCTCCGGCTGGGTGCTCGACCCCGACCGCAAGAAGATGTCGAAGTCGAAGGGCAACGTCGTCACGCCCATGCACCTGCTCGACGAGCACGGCGCCGACGCGGTGCGCTACTGGGCGGCGAGCGGGCGCCCGGGGACCGACACGGCCTTCGACCCGCAGCAGATGAAGGTCGGGCGCCGGCTCGCGGTCAAGCTTCTGAACGCCTCGAAGTTCGCGCTCGCCGACCTGCCACCCGCAGGGCACGAGCTCGCCAGCCCGCTCGACCGGGCGATGATCACCCGTCTCGGGTCGGTTGTCGAGCAGGCCACCGCGAGCTTCGAGGACTACGACTACGCCCGCGCACTGGAGCGCACCGAGACGTTCTTCTGGTGGTACTGCGACTTCTACCTGGAGCTCGTCAAGGGCCGCCGCTACGACCCCGACCCGGCCGTGAGCGGCCCTGTCAGCCTCGCCCTGCGCCTGTCGCTGTCGGCCTTCCAGCGGCTGTTCGCCCCGTTCCTCCCGTTCGTGGCCGAGGAGGTGTGGTCCTGGTGGCAGGACGGCTCCATCCACCGGGCCGCCTGGCCCACCTCCGAGCAGCTGCTGGCGGACGCCCGCGCGGCGGGGGGCGGTCGCGAGGAGGCGGCCCGCGAGGAGCTCGGCCTCGAGCTCGCGGCGGAGGTGCTCCGGGAGGTGCGCAAGGCCAAGTCACAGGCACGGCGACCGATGCGGGCGCCGGTCACCCTCGTGAAGGTCACGGTTCCCGAGACCCAGCTCGAGGCGCTCGAGCTCGGCCGCGAGGACCTGGTCGCGGCGGGTGCGATCGAGCAGATGCAGGCCTCCGCCGGCGAGGAGCTCACGGTCGCCGTCGAGCTCGCCGACGAGGACAGCTGAGCGGCGGCGCTCGGGTAGGGTCCGCGCCGACGTGCAGCGAACGCTGATCTCGCAGCTGCCCGGGAGGGTCGGCCAACAGGTGGAGCTCCGGGGCTGGGTGCAGGCCGTCCGCGACCAGAAGCGCGTGCAGTTCGTGATCCTGCGCGACGAAACGGGGCTGGCCCAGGTAGTGCTGCCCCACGAGGACCCTCCCACCGAGCTCAACGCCCTGATCTCGGGTCTGACGAACGAGTCGGCGGTCACGCTCACCGGCGAGGTGGTGGCGGACGAGCGGGTCAAACTCGGCGGGCTCGAGGTGCGCCTGCACGAGCTGCGGGTCGAGTCCGAGGCCGAACCCGAGATCCCTGTCACGCCGGAGTCGGCCCTGGACAAGCGCATCGACTGGCGCTACGTGGACCTCCGCCACCCGGACCGCCGTCTGATCTTCGAGGTGCAGACCACGGTCGAGCACGCCATGCGCTCGTTCTGGCGGGAGCACGGGTTCATCGAGCTGCACTCGCCCAAGCTGATGGGGTCGGCGAGCGAGTCCGGCGCCGAGCTGTTCAAGGTCGACTACTTCGAACGCAACGCCTACCTCGCCCAGTCGCCGCAGTTCTACAAGCAGATGGCGATGGCGGCCGGGTTCGGGAAGGTGTTCGAGATCGGCCCCGTGTTCCGCGCCAACCCGTCCTTCACCTCTCGCCACGACACCGAGTTCACGAGCGTGGACATGGAGATCTCCTGGATCGACTCCCACGAGGACGTGATGGCCGTGGAGGAGCAGTGGCTGGCCCACGTGCTGGCGCACACGATCGAGGTGCAGGGGGAGAAGATCGCCGCGACCTTCGGCTCGGAGCTCACGGCCCCCTCGGTGCCGTTTCCGAGGATCACGCTCGAGGGGGCCAAGCAGCTGCTGCGCGAGGCCGGCCACGAGCCACCCGGCGAGGGTCACGACCTCGACCCTCCGAGCGAGCGCGCCCTCTCGCAGCTGATCCTCGAGCGCGAGGGCCACGAGTTCGCGTTCGTGACCGACTACCCCACGACCGTGCGGCCCTTCTACCACATGCGACACCCCGACGACCCGTCTCTGACGCGCAGCTTCGACCTGCTGTGGCGGGGGCTCGAGCTCACCACCGGAGCACAGCGTGAGCACCGCTACGAGAAGCTGCTGGAGCAGGCCCGCGACAAGAGGGTGGACGTCGAGTCGATCGACTACTACCTCAACTTCTTCCGCTTCGGGGCGCCTCCTCACGGGGGCCTCGGCTTCGGCCTCACCCGCCTGCTGATGCAGATGCTCAACCAGGACAACGTCCGCGAGGTCACCTTCCTGTACCGCGGGCCCCACCGGCTCGAGCCGTAGGAGGCGCATCGGCGCCGCCGGTGGTCCACGCACCGGCTGTGGGGAGAGCCTATTCCTGCGGCCGGCCGCGCAGGAAGTGCTTGCTGAGCATCGTCAGCTGTCCCTGGTAGCTGGAGCCGATGTCCTTCCCGTACAGCACGTCCGGTTCCCGGGTCATGCGCTCGAACGCGAGCTTGCACACAGGTTGGCCGTGCTCGACCATGAACGAGACGTCGCGCGCGCGCACCTCGAGCGCGGCGCGGCTGCCGTGCGGGGGCCCGGCGCTGGAGTGGCCGAAGCCGGGGTCGAAGAAGCCCGCGTAGTGGGTGCGCAGCTCTCCCGCCGTGGGGTCGTAGGCGAGCATCTCGGCGGCGTGGGTGGGAGGGATGCTCACGCCCTCGGCCGAGAGCAGCAGGTAGAAGACCTCGGGCTCGAGCACGATGCGCCCGCCGCGCTCGGGGTTGACGGGCTCCCAGTAGTCGCGCCACTGCAGCCTCTCCGTCCCCGTGAGGTCGATCGGGAGGCTGTTCTTCCTGGCGCGGTAGCCCACGATCGTGTCCGCGTCGCCCGACACGTCGAGGCTCAGGAACAGGCCTTCGGAGACCGACAGCTCGCGCGCGGCGAGCGGGTGCGAGTCGCGGAACAGCAGCGGCGTGTGGGAGTTGAGCTCTAGCACCTGGAGGTCGTTGAGGCGCTCGTCGCCCGCCATCAGGCGGATCTGGTTCAGCGCCAGGCCCGTCTTCACGCGGATCGCGAAGGTGCGTGGGACGACCTCGAGGTACAGCGTTCCGCTGTAGCCGGCGGCGACCTCGTCGAAGCGGTGGCTGCGGTCGCTGAGCACGCGGGTGAACACGTCCAGGCGCCCGGTCGAGCTCTTCGGGTTGGCCTTCGCGCGGATCTCCGGGGGCAGCGCCAGCCGCTCGATCAGCGGCACCAGGTAGGGGCGGTCGCGCTCCAGCGTGGCGCCGTCGCGGAGGTCGATGCGTTCGAAGGCGATGTCCTCGATCTTCTGCTCGACGGTGGAGTCGCTGTCGGGCAGGAAGCTGCAGCGCAGCGCCCACGCGTGCTCACCCAGGCGCAGATCGATGCTCGCGGGCTGCACCGAGGAGGCGGGGATCTGCCACGGGTCCGCCTGCAGCCATCCCGCCGCCAGCGCCTCCCGCAGCTGCTGGGCGGGGAGCACGCCGCGCGTGCCGCCGCCGGCGAGCTCGCGCTCCGGCGCCACGCCGGTGGCGGTTCCCTCGCTCACGAAAGGTCTCTTCCGGCCATCTGCCACTGAGTCTAAGCAGCGCCCGCCGGACACGGCGAGCAGTCCCGTCCGCGGCCGTCTTTACCTTCGTTGTGTGCCCCTGAACGAGCTCATCGACGGCGCCGAGGTCGACGCCGTGTTCGTGATCCGCGAGGTCGAGCGCCGCCGTCGCCGTGACGGCGGGGACTACCTGCGCCTGCAGCTCGGCGACCGCACGGGTGCGGTGACGTGCATGGTGTGGGAGGAGCTCGAGGAGATCGAGTCGCTGGCACGGACGGGTGAGCCGGTGCGGGTCACGGGCCGCTACGTGGTCCACCCGCGCTTCGGTCCCCAGATCAACCTCGTGACGTTGCACGGGGCGGAGGCCGGGAGCTTCGAACCTGGTGAGCTGCTCGACGGGCCCCCGCGCGAGGTCGGCCAGATGGAAACGGAGGTGAGGGAGCTGCTCGCCACGATCCAACAACCTCATCTGAGAGAGCTGCTCGCGCGGGTGCTGGGAGAGGACTCCGCGGTGTGGGCCGACTACCGGCTGGCGCCGGCGGCGAAGTTCTACCACCAGGCCTACAGGCACGGGCTGCTCGAGCACTCGCTCGGGGTGGCCCAGGCGGTGAGCGCGATCAGCGCCACGTTCGGCGGGATCGACCGCGACGTCGCCGTCACCGGGGCTCTGCTGCACGACATCGGCAAGCTCGAGGCCTACAGCTGCGACCAGTCCCAGAGCATCGAGCTGACCGACCTCGGGCGCCTGCACGGCGAGATCGCCCTCGGCTACTACCGCATCCGGCGCGAGATCGAGGACATCGACGGCTTCCCCGAGCACCTAGCGCGGGCGATCGGGCACATCATCCTGTCCCACCACGGCTCGCTCGAGCACGGCAGCCCGGTGGTCCCCTGCACGCGCGAGGCCACGCTCGTGCACATGATCGACAACCTCGGCGGACGCCTCGGGAGCTTCGACCGGCTCGAGAAGGAGCTGTCCCCGGGGAGCTCCTGGTCGGCCTACGACCGCGCGATCGGCACCGGGGCCTACTTCGCCGCCCGCGAGGCCGGCGAGCCGCCCGCCGGGGACCGAAGCGGTCCGCCCTCCTCGGCGCCCGCGCGCCAAGCTGCCTGAGCGGTCGCCGCCCGCGCTGCCTGAAACGCCGCAAATAGCGGCGCGCGCCCTCGTCGGCCTCTAACAGCGCCGCGGCCTGGCTTCTATCGTTACGGGGCCGATGGCAAAGGACACCGAGAAGCTGATCCGCCAGCTCTCGCTGATCTCCTACCTGATGGCCGAGCGGCGGCCGGTGACGGCCCTGGAGATCCGGCGCGACGTCGAGGGATACAGCGGGATGAACGAGGACGCGTTCGCCCGTCGCTTCTACGCGGACCGCTCCGAGCTCGAATCGCTGCGCATCCAGCTCACCGTCGAGCGCCCGTCCGACGGTGCCGCCGAGCAGGAGAACTACTCGCTGCGGCCGGAGAACTTCCACCTCCCGGCAATCGAGTTCACCGACAAGGAGCTGGCCGCACTGCAGACGGCCCTGAGCCTGCTCGACGGGGAGTTCGCCTACGCCGAGCCGCTGCGACTGGCCCTCCAGCAGATCACGTGGGGGCGTCCGAGTCCCCTGCGTGCGCCCGAGCAGAGCTCCGTCGCGCTCGGGATCACGGGCTCCGCCGGCGGCCACGAGCTGACGGCGCGCCTGGCGAAGATCGAGACCGCGATCTTCCGCAACAAGACGATCCTGTTCGACTACTACACGATGGAGCGCGACGAGCAGGAAGCGCGCAAGGTCGACCCCTACCACCTGATCTTCCAGGGCGGCCAGTTCTACCTGCTCGGCCTCTCCCACGAGCGTAAGGCGATCCGCGTGTTCCGGCTCTCGCGGATCCGTGGCAAGGTCTCCTATGCCACCAAGGCCGAGCACGACTTCCGCCGCCCGGCGGACTTCGACCCCCGCGCCTACGCCAACCGTGCCGACTGGCAGCTCGGCGAGGAGCTGGGGGTCGCCGAGATCCAGGTCTCCGAGCGGATCGCCTGGCAGGTGGAACGCCACTTCGGCCGCTACGGGGAGATCCGTCACGAGGACGGCGAGACCGTGTTCTCGACCAGCTACTCCAACCCCCGCGGAATCGTCTCGTGGGTGTTGGGGTTCGCGGGCAACGTTCGCCTGGTCGGCCCCGACGAGCTCGTCCGCGAGTTCGACCGCCGTCTGGAGCTGCTCGAGACGCGCCACCGCGAGGGAGCGCTGGCCTCGGCCGCATCCGCGGCCCGCACGCCGAGCGAGGACAAGGCATCCGCCGCCGGCGCCCCCGCGGGGCGCTCCCGCGCCGAACGCCGCGCCGAGAAGGCCGAGGCGGAGAACGGCCGTGCCGAAGCGGCCATCCGCCCCGAGCGCTTCGCGCGGCTGGTCACGCTGGCGAGCATCCTGATCCGCGCCGGGCGCGCGGGCGAGCCCGTGTCGGCGGCGGAGCTGCGCGAGCGCCTGCAGCTCAGCGAGGAGGAGCTGCGCGAGGACGTCAACGTGCTCAACGTCGTCAACTTCGGCGGCGGCTCCTACGTGCTGTACGCGGAGATCACCGACGACGGGCAGATCGAGGTCGACCCGGAGCCCTACAGCGACAACTTCGACCGCCCGGCGCGACTGCTGCCGGTGGAGGCCAAGGCGCTGGTGGCGGCGATCGATCTGATCGGCGAGCACCTCCCCGAGGGCTCGCTCACCTCCGCCCGCGAGAAGATCGTGGCGGCGCTGGGCGAGGACCCGATGGACCAGGGCCTGCAGGTGGCGCCCACGGGGGCCGACGACTCCGACGTGGCGCGGCTGATCTCCAAGGCGATCACCCAGCACAAGATGATCGAGCTCGAGTACTACAAGGAGAACGAGGACGAGCTCACCGCGCGCACGGTCGAGCCCTACGCCCTCACCAACGGGCGCGAGGGCTGGTACGTGGCCTCGTTCGACCCCGCCCGCGACGGCGTGCGCCACTTCCGCCTGGACCGCATCAAGGAGGCCACCGTCACCGGCCAGCGGTTCAAGCCGCGCCCCGAGGTGGACCCGGCCGCCGAGGTCGACGGCTGGCTGCGCACCGGCGAGGTGCCGGCCTCGGCGATGGCGCGCGTGTGGATCTCGCCCGATCGCGCCCGCTGGGCGCGGGAGGCCAGGAGGGTCGTGGGGGAGTGCCGCGACGGCGCCGTGATCGTCGAGCTCAGCTTCGCCGGCGTCGACTGGCTGGTGCGCGAGGTGCTCAAGGAAGCCGGCGACGCCGCCGTGATCGAGCCCGAGGAGGCACGCGAGGCGATCCTCGCCGCCGTGGCCCGGGTGCGCGAGGCGAGCTCCGCGGCCGCGGTCGCGTAGCCGTCCACGGGAGCGCCGCCGGGCGCCCGCCGCACACTAAGCTGCGGCTCCCAGGACCCGCTCGCGAGAGGAAGGTAGGAGCATGCCCCCGCCCCCGACGCTGTTCGTCTGTCACGGCGATGAAGGCGGCCCGCGGATGCATCCGTGTCGCCGCGTCCAGCAAGCGCTGAAAGAGGCGGGGATCCCCTACGAGAAGGTGATCGGGGGCCACGGGAGCCCGATCCCCTTCCTGCGCAAAGGCTCCCGTGACGAGCTGCGGGAGCGCACCGGCGACACCAAGCTGCCGACGCTCAAGACCGCCGACGGTGAGGTCATCAAGGGCTCCCGCGCGATCCTCGCCTGGATCTCCGAGCAGCAGGCCGCCGGCTCGGCAGCGCCGGCAGCGTGAGTCGCCGCGAGCAGATCAAGATGAGCGAGGCCGAGGCGGCCTCGTTCCTGGCGGAGGAGCGCACCCTCACCTGCGCCACCATCGGTCCCCGCGGATGGCCCCACCTGATGCCGCTGTGGTACGTGCTGCGGGAGCCCCCGGAGGGGGAGCCCGGGCCGCGGCTGTGGTCGTGGACGTACGCCGCCTCCCAGAAGGTCCGCAACCTCGAACGCGACCCCCGCGCGAGCGTGCAGGTCGAGGCCGAGGAGCTCTACCACGAACTCCGCGGCGTGGCGCTGGAGTGCGAGGTCACGATCCACCGCGACGCCGACCGCGTCGCCGAGCTCGGGCTGGAGATCTTCACGCGCTACGCCTCCCCCCGCGGCGAGCCGCCGGCGGCCGAGCTCCCCGAGGAGGTGGCCGAGGTCGTCCGGCGCCAGGCCGGCAAGCGGGTGGCGCTGGAGTTCTGCGAGCGCCGGCGGGCGACTTGGGATCACCGCAAGCTGGGTGGCGTCTATTAGGCGGCGAGGGCGCCGCTAGGCTTCGGCGCCGATGCAACCCCTGAAGGGCCTGATCCTGTCGGGCGGCCGCGGCACGCGGCTGCGGCCGATAACCCACACGAGCGCCAAGCAGCTCGTGCCGGTGGCGAACAAGCCGGTGCTGTTCTACGGGATCGAAGCGATGGCCGAAGCCGGCATCGAGGATGTCGCCATCATCATCGCCCCCGAGACAGGAGGCGAGATCGAAGCCGCGGCCGGCGACGGCTCGCGCTTCGGCGTGCGCCTCACCTACGTGCTCCAGGACGAGCCCGCGGGGCTGGCCCACGCCGTGCTCACGGCCGAGCCGTTCCTCGGGGACAGCCCGTTCGTGATGTACCTCGGCGACAACCTCCTGCAGGGCGGGATCGCCGAGCTGGTGGGCGCCTTCGAGGAGCACGCCCCGGATGCCCTGATCCTGCTCACCCCCGTCCCCGACCCCGAGCACTACGGCGTCGCCCAGCTGGCCGAGACCGCCAGCGGCGAGGTCGGCAAGGTGGTGCGCCTGGTGGAGAAGCCCCAGGAGCCGATCGGCGACCTGGCGCTCGTCGGCGTGTACATGTTCACGGCCTCGATCCACGAGGCGGCAAAGGCGATCGAGCCCTCGGCACGGGGAGAGCTCGAGATCACCGACGCGATCCAGGAGCTGATCGACAGGGGCCTTCGCGTGGAGCCGCACATCGTCCGCGGCTGGTGGAAGGACACGGGCCGCCTGGAGGACATGCTCGAGGCCAACCGACTGATCCTCGACAACCAGGTCGAACGGATCGACGGCGAGCTCGTCGACTCCCAGGTCGAGGGACGCGTGGTGGTCGAGGCCGGGGCGAGGCTCGAGCGCACGACGGTTCGGGGCCCGGCGATCGTGGGCGCCGGCGCACGTCTGAGCGACTGCTACGTGGGCCCCTACACGGCGATCGGCAGGGAGTGCACGATCAGCGGCGCCGAGATCGAGCACTCGATCCTGCTGGAGGGATGCACCGTGTCGGGGCTCGACGGGCGCATGGAGTCCTCGCTGCTGGGGCGCGGCGTGACCATCCGCCGCGGCGAGCGCCAGCCGCGTGCCTACCGCTTCATGGTCGGCGACAGCTCCGACATCTCGATCCTGTGAGGGTGATGGTGACCGGGGCCGGGGGCATGCTCGGCGTCGACGTGGTCGCTGCGGCCGGCCGCGCCGGCCACGAGCCGCTGCCGCTGACCCACGCCGAGCTCGACGTCAGCGACGCCACCGCCGTGGATGCGGCGATCGCCTCGGCGCGGGCCGACGCGCTCGTCAACTGCGCCGCCTGGACGGACGTGGACGCAGCCGAGACGCACCGCGAGCAGGCCTTCGCCGTCAACGCGCGGGGCGCCGGGGTGCTCGCACGAGCCGCCGGCGAGGCCGGCGTGGCGATGGTGCACGTGTCCAGCGACTACGTCTTCGACGGCCGTCCCCCCGGCGGACCAGGGCAGGCGCGCCCGTACCGCGAGTCGGATCCCACCGGCCCCCGGTCCGCCTACGGCGAGAGCAAGCTCGCGGGCGAGCGCGAGGTGCTGGCGGCCGGCGGGCAGCACGCGGTCGTGCGCTCCGCGTGGCTGTTCGGCGTCTCCGGGCGCAACTTCGTGGCCACCATGCTGGGCCTCGCAGCCGAGCAGGCGCAGCAGGGTGGGCCGTGCGAGGTGCGGGTCGTCACCGACCAGGTCGGCTCTCCCACCTGGACCGGACACCTGGCGCCGGCGCTGATCGGCCTGCTCGACCGGGGCGTGAGCGGCCTCGTGCACCTCGCCGGCGGCGGCGAGGTGTCGTGGAACGGGCTGGCCACGGAGGCCTTCCGCCAGGCCGGCGTGGAATGCCGGGTGAGGCCGGCCACGACGGCCGAGATGGCGCGCCCGGCACCGCGCCCGGCGTTCTCCGCGCTGGAGTCCGAACGCGAGGACGTGTTGCCGCTGCCCCCCTGGCAGGACGGGCTGGCGGGGTACCTGGCTGCGCGCGCTGGGATGATCCGCTCATGAGACTGCTCGTGTGTGGAGGGGCCGGCTTCATCGGCTCGACGTTCGCCCGCCAGCGACTGCGCGAGCACGGCGACGAGGTCACGGTGCTGGACAAGCTCACCTACGCGGGCCGCGAGGAGAACCTCGCCGACATCCGCGAGCAGCCGGGCTTCCAGTTCCTGCGGGGGGCGATCGAGGACCCCGAGGCGGTGGCCGTGGCGGTGGCGGCGTCGGGCGCGCAGGCGATCGTCAACTTCGCCGCCGAGACCCATGTGGACCGCTCCATCGCCCAGCCCGACGCGTTCGTCGCGACCCACGCGCTCGGCACCTACGTGCTGCTGGAGGCCGCCCGCGAGCACGGGCTCCGCTACGTGCAGGTGTCCACCGACGAGGTCTACGGCTCGATCGAGGAGGGGACCTTCACCGAGCTCAGCCCGCTGGCTCCGTCCTCGCCCTACTCGGCCACCAAGGCGGGGGCCGACCTGCTCGTGCAGAGCTACCACCACACCTACGGGCTCGACGCCGCCATCTGCCGGGGCTCGAACAACTACGGCCCCTACCAGTACCCCGAGAAGCTGATCCCGCTGATGATCCTCAACGCGATCCACGGCGATCCGCTGCCGGTGTACGGGGACGGCATGCAGGTACGCAACTGGATCCACAGCACCGACTTCGCCGCTGCGGTGGGCTTCGTGCTCGAGCACGGCGCCGCGGGGGAGGTCTACAACGCCGGGGGACCCGACGAGGAGGCCAACATCGAGGTCGTGCGCCGCATCATCGAGCTGACCGGCGCGAGCGACTCGCAGATCGAACACGTGACCGACCGCCCCGGCCACGACCGCCGCTACTCGCTGTCGTCCGAGAAGGTCGCGCAGCTTGGCTGGGCCGCCCGCGTGCGCTTCGGAGAGGGCCTTGAGCAGACGGTTGCCTGGTACCGCGAGAATCCGTCGTGGTGGGAGCCGATCCGCTCCGGCGATTACCGCGCCTACTACGAGCGCCAGTACGGACGCGCCCTAGGGTCCTGAGACCTTCCAGCTGCCGCCTTCCTTGACGAGCGGAAGCGTTTTTTCGCGCGTTTTCCCTTCGTAGGTGCTCTTCACCGCGGCGGTGGCGCTCTTGCCGTCGGGCGCCACGTTCACCTTCACGATCGTGGCCTCCAGGTTGTCGATCTGGGCGAGCTGGTGTTTGAGGGCTGTTTCGCACTTCTTGACCCCGCCCAGCTTCGTCACGATCGTGCCCGCGAGGTCCTTCTTGCAGATGTTTTCGCGGTTGGAGGAGGTGGCGTCGCTCTGCAGGTCGGCGATCCGCTGGGCGACTTCGTGTTGGACGCCCTTGAAGGAGGACGTCGAGGCCGCCGTCCCGCAGGCGGCGAGCAGCGGGGCGCACAGGCACAGCGCGATCAGCGGGCGGACGCGGGGCATTCGGGCGCCCACAGGCTAGCGGCCGCCCCGCCGACGGGAGCCGCCCGGGGGTAGTGGATAGCCTGGACCCGAGATGGCCCTCGAGCACTTCGCACCCGCAACCCGCCGCTGGTTCGAGAGCGCCTTCGGCACTCCCACCCCCGCCCAGGAGCAGGCGTGGCCGGCGATCGCGCGGGGCGAGCACGTGCTCGTGTGCGCCCCCACGGGCTCCGGCAAGACGCTGGCGGCGTTCCTGTGGGCGCTCGACCGGCTCGTAGGCGCGGAGGCGCCCGGGAAGGGCGTGAGGGTGGTGTACGTGAGCCCCCTGAAGGCGCTCGCATACGACATCGAGCGCAACCTCCGTGCACCCCTGAAGGGGATCGGCGCAGAGCACATCCGGGTGGGGATCCGCACCGGCGACACCTCCCAGCGGGAGCGGGCCGCGATGGTCCGAAACCCCCCCGACATCCTCGTGACCACCCCTGAGTCGCTGTACCTGATCCTGACCTCGCAGGCGCGGACGATGCTCGACGGGGCGCAGGCGGTGATCGTCGACGAGATCCACGCGGTCGCCTCCACCAAGCGCGGCTCGCACCTCGCGCTGACGCTCGAGCGCCTGGAGCAGCAGGCCCGCGGCGGCAACGGCGCCGGCGGCGGTCCCGTCCGAGGGCTGCAGCGGATCGGGCTGAGCGCCACCCAGAATCCGCTCGAGGAGGTCGCCCGCTTCCTCGGTGGTCCCCGGCGCGAGGTCACGATCGTGGACGCGGGGATCCGCAAGCCGCTGGACCTGCGCATCGAGGTGCCGGTCGAGTCGATGGCCGACCTCGCCGTCGGACCGGGCCCCGATCACGCCGGCGGCGACGCTCCCGAGCTGGAGGGGTGGGAGAGCCCGGAACGATCGATCTGGCCCGCGATCTACCCGGAGCTGCTTCGCCAGGTGCGCGAGCACAACTCCACCATCATCTTCGTCAACAACCGCCGCGCCGCCGAGCGCGTGGCCCTGCGCCTGAACGAGCTGGCCGCGTCCCAGGACGAGCTGGCCGCGTCCCAGGACGAGCTGGCCGCGTCCCAGGACGAGCTGGCCGCGTCCCAGGACGAGCTGGCCGCGTCCCAGGACGAGCTGGCCGCCTCCCAGGAGGAGCGCGCCGGCTCCCAGGACGGCAAGGCCGCATCCGAGGACGGGCGCGCCGCCTCCCTGGACGGGCTCGACTCAACCGGCGAGGCCCGCCGCGAGATCGCCCGTGCCCACCACGGGTCGCTCGCCCGCGAGGAGCGCACCAAGGTGGAGGAGCTGTTGAAGGCCGGCCGTCTGCCGTGCCTGGTGGCCACCAGCTCGCTGGAGCTCGGGATCGACATGGGCGCGGTTGACCTCGTGCTCCAGATCGAGTCCCCCAAGTCGGTGTCGCGCGGCCTGCAGCGGATCGGTCGCGCCGGACACGGCGTGGGTGAGCTCAGCGTGGGGCGCATCTTCCCCAAGTTCCGCGGGGACCTGCTCGAGAGCGCGGTGGTCGCGCGGCGGATGCGTGAGGGGCTGATCGAGCCGACGGTCGTCCCGCGCAACGCGCTCGACGTGCTCGCCCAGCAGATCGTGGCGATCGCGGTGGCGGCCGACGGCGCGGCGAGCGCAGCCGCGTCCGGCGACGATCAGTCCAGCAGCGACGGCCACGCCGGCGACGGCTCGGTGCCGGTGAGGGAGCTGCATGAGCTCGTCCAGAGCACCTACCCCTACGCGGAGCTCTCGCGGGATCTGCTCGAGAACGTGCTCGACATGCTCGACGGGCGCTACCCATCGCAGGAGTTCGGGGACCTGCGGGCACGGATCGTGTGGGACCGCCTCGCGGGAACGATCCGTGCGCGCCGGGGCGCCCGCCAGCTGGCGATCGCCAACGCCGGCACGATCCCGGACCGTGGGCTGTACACGGTCACGCTGCCCGACGGTCGTCGGGTGGGCGAGCTCGACGAGGAGATGGTCTACGAGGCGCGGGCGGGGCAGACCTTCCTGCTCGGCGCCTCGAGCTGGCGGATCGAGGAGATCGGGCGCGACCGCGTGGTCGTGACGCCGGCCCCCGGGGTTCCGGGCGCGGTGCCGTTCTGGAAGGGCGACGCGGTGGGGCGCGAGAAGGAGCTGGGAGCGGCGATCGGCGCGTTCTCGCGGTGGGCCGTGGACCAGGACGCCGAGACGCTCGAGCGGGATTACGACCTCGACGAGCGCGCCGCGCGCAACCTGCTCGAGTACCTGCGCGAGCAGCAGCAGGCGACGCGGGTGCTGCCGAGCGACCGCACGATCGTGCTCGAGCGCTTCCGGGACGAGATCGGTGACTGGCGGCTGTGCGTGCTGTCGCCCTACGGCGGCCGCGTGCACTCGGCATGGGCGCTGGCGCTGTCGGCTCAGATGCACGAGCGCTTCGGCGTGGAGGCCGACGCGATCGCCGCCGACGACGGCATCGTGCTGCACCTGCCCGACCTCGACGCCGACGGCGTCGAGTCGCTCCCCTCGGCGTCGGAGCTGCTGCTGCTGGACCCGGATGAGGTGGAGCAGGCGGTCACCGGCGAGATCGGCGGCTCGGCGTTGTTCGGGTCCCGCTTCCGCGAGAACGCATCGCGAGCGCTGCTGATCCCCAGGGCCTACCCGGGGCGGCGCACGCCTTTGTGGCAGCAGCGCCTGAAGGCCCAGAACCTGCTCGAGGTGGCGCGCCGCTACGGCGACTTCCCGATCGTGCTCGAGACGTATCGCGAGTGCCTGCGCGACGTGCTCGACGTACCGGGCCTGCAGGCGCTGCTGCGTGATCTCCATTCCCGCGAGATCTCGCTGGTAGAGGTCGAGACGCGCACCGCCTCCCCGTTCGCCTCGTCGCTGCTGTTCGACTATGTGGCGACCTACATGTACGAGGGCGACACGCCCACGGCGGAGCGCCGCGCCGCCGTGCTGTCGCTCGACCGCGACCTGCTGCGCGAGTTGCTCGGCCAGGAGGAGCTGCGCGAACTGATCGACCCGGGAGCGCTGGAGCGCGTCGAGGAGGACCTCCAGCGCCGCTCGGAGATGACCCGTGCCACCGGGGCCGACGAGCTCCACGACGTGCTGCGCCGGGTGGGCGAGCTCGACGAAGAGGAGGCGCGCGAGCGCGTGTTCGACGGGATCGACGCCGCCGCGCTGCTGGAGCAGCTGGTGGGCGGGCGCCGCGCCGTGCGGCTGCGGCTGGGCGGGCACGAGCGCTACATCGCCGCCGATGAGGCCGGGTTGTACCGCGACGCGCTCGGCGCGGCTCCTCCGGGCGGACTGCCGGAGGCGTTCCTGGCACCCGTCGAGGACGCGCTCAGCCAGCTGGTGGCGCGCTACGCACGCACCCATGGCCCGTTCACGAGCGCCCAGGTGCACGAGCGCTACGGCGTCGACGCCGGCCCGGCGCTGCGCGAGCTGGAGCGCGCGGGAACGCTCGTGCGGGGCGAGCTGCGACCCGGCGGCAGCGAGCGCGAGTGGTGCGACGTCGAGGTGCTCAGGCGCCTGCGCCGAGCGTCGCTGGCGGCCCTGCGCAAGGAGATCGAGCCGGCCGAGGAGCGCCGCCTGGCCGCCTTCCTGCCGGCCTGGCAGGGGATCGACCGGCGCGCGCGGGCGGGCGCCGGTGTCGACCGCCTGCGTGAGGTGCTGGTGCCGCTGCAGGGGCTGGCGCTGCCGGTCGAGAGCTGGGAGCGCGACGTGATCCCGCGGCGCACGGGTGCATACTCGCCGTCGTGGCTGGACGAGCTGTGCGCCAGCGGCGAGCTCGCGTGGGTGGGTGCCGGGCCGCTCGGACGCTCCGGCCGGGTGGCGCTGTACTTCCGCGAGGACGCGGCCGCACTCGGGCCGCCCGCCCTGGCCGGCTCCCAGCAGGCTCCCTCCGGTGTCGAGCACGAGCGCGTGCGCGAGTGCCTGAGCCGCGGCCCGTGCTTCTTCTCGGACCTGCTGCTGGCCTTCGACGGGCCCGCCGAGGTGCTGCGGGAGGCGCTGTGGGACCTGGTGTGGGCGGGCGAGGTCACCAACGACGCGTGGGCCCCGCTGCGGGCCCCGAGACTGACGCTTGCGCGCTCCGAGCAGGCGGCCCGCCCGAGCGGCGCCGCCGCCGCGCGGGGCGGACGTGGCGGCTTCCCGGCGCGCTCGCGCTTCGGGCGGCGCCAGCGTAGTGGCGCCCAGTCGCAGGTGCAGGGCCGCTGGTCGCTGACCGGCGGCATCTTCGGCGCCGGCCGGGAGGACCCGGCGGGCGCCGCCGCCCGCCGGCGGGCGCTCGCCGAACTGCTGCTCGAGCGCTACGGGATCGTCACACGCGAGCAGGTGCTCGCGGAGAACATCCGCGGCGGCTTCGCCTCGCTGTATGACACCTTCAACAACCTCGAGACGCTCGGCGTGTGCCGCCGCGGGTACTTCATCGAGGGCATGGGCGCGGCCCAGTTCGCCCTTCCGGGCGCCGTCGAGCGCCTGCGCGCCGAGCCCGCCGGAGAATCCACGCTGGTGATAGCCGCCACCGACCCCGCCCAGCCCTACGGCGCCGCGCTCGCGTGGCCCAAGCGCGAGCGCGAGCAGGGCCGGCCTGCGCGCACGGCGGGCGCGTACCTCGTGCTCGTCGACCAGGAGCCCGCCCTGTACCTCGAACGAGGAGGGCGCAGCCTGCTGACGCTGATCGACGCCGATGCGGGTGGCGTCGCCGGGCCCTTTGCCGAGCGGGGCGGACCGCTGCGGGCGGCCCTCGAGGCGCTGGCCGAGGCCGTCCGCGCCGGCAGGATGCCGCGGATCTCGCTCGAGCGCATCGACGGCGAGCCCGCGATGGGCAGCCCCCTCGCGGAGCAGCTCGTCGAACTGGGCTTCCACTCCGGACCGCGACGACTGACGCTGAGCGGATGAGCGGGGAGGTTCGCGGCCGCCCGCGCCGGGTCGGACACAAGGGCGCGGCCCACATCGAGCCCGGCAACACGCTCGCCAGCTTCGACGCCGCCCTGCGCCACGACGTCGACATGATCGAGCTCGACGTCCTCAGCGAACGCACCGACGGCAGCGGGCCCCTGCTCGTGGCCCACGACTACGAGGACATGCGCTCGCGCGACCCGCTCACCCTGCAGGCCGCGCTCGAGCATCTCGCCGGGCCGAGCTTCGCCGGGATCGAGCTCGACGTCGACATCAAGCTGCCCGGCTACGAGCGCCGCGTGCTCGACGCCCTGCACGAGCAGGAGCTGATCGAGCGGACGCTGATCAGCGGGATGTTCACGGACGGACTCGACCTCATCCGCCGGCTGGAGCCCGGGGTGAGGCTCGGGTGGTCGGTGCCCCGCGTGCGGCGCGACTACACCACGGACATGCTCACGGCCGTGCCGGCGCTGGCGGTCCTCACCGGATACCGCGCGCTGCTCCCGCGCCGCGCCCGCCGCGCCCTCGCCGAGGGGCGCTTCGACGCGATCATGGCGCACTGGCGGGTGGTCACCCCGGCGCTCGTGCGGGGCGTGGCCGAGGGCGGGGGGCAGCTTTACGTGTGGACCGTGGACGACGCGCGCCTGATCGCCAAGCTGACCGCCATGGGGGTCGACGGGATCATCACCAACGACCCCCGCCTGTTCGCCCTGGCGTGAGCTAGAGGGTGCAGCGGGCGGCGCTGTAGCCCGCGGGTTCGGCGCCCACGAGCACGTGACGTCCCGGCGTGGTCGCCCGCGTGGTGTGGGCGAACGGGTGGTTGGAGCGCATCCAACGGAAGCCGACGACGCCACGCAACACGAGCTTGGGGCGGCTGTGGGAGGGCTTCAGCGTGAAGCTCCAGCCGCCCTGACGGGCGTTGGCGCCGGGTCCGACCAGCACCCACCCGCTGCTGCTGGAGGTCAGCGGGGCCCACTGGTTGGTGGCGTTCAGGTATTCGAGCGAGAAGCTCATGTAGAGCTTGTCTTCGCTCTTGCCGTCGCCGGGCATCGACCCGCGCAACCCGATCGTGTTCGGCTGCTTGGAGGTGTTGCACACATCGATCGTGGCCCACAGTTCGCGCGAGCGCAGCAGCGCCCGGGCTGTGGGGCCGGTTTCGGAGGTCGGGTCCGCCAGCGCGCCGGCGGCTGCGGCGCAGGTGGCGGCGATCGTGATCACAACCGGCGCCAGCCGGGCTAGCGCCCGCAGTTGGGGGGATGCGGCTGCCATGCGGGGACGATAGCGCCGCCGATCGCATCCTCGCGCCGCTCGCAACGGCGATGCACGACCGGCGGCCCGCGCATCCCGCCCGCTCCACATCGGTGTGGTATCCCCTTGCGTGGAGATGGGGGATATGCGTGCAGATGAGGTGGTCGAGCTGCTCGCGCGGGTGCCTGCTTTCGAAACCCTCGACCGCCCGGACCTCGAGCGGATCGCGGAGGTGGCCGTGCCGCGCAGCTTCGACCCGGGCCAGCTCGTGTTCCGCGAGGGCGACGACAGCGACACCTGTTACATCGTGCGCGAGGGGCACGCCCGCGCGATCCGCAGCCACGGCGACGGCCGCACGATCACGCTCGCCACGTTCGGTTCCGGCGACATCTTCGGGGAGCTCGCGATGTTCGAGGACGAGCGCCGCTCGGCGACCGTGGAAGCGATCGACCCGACGAGCGTCGTGGGGGTGCTCGGCGGGGACATGCGCAGGCTGATGAGCGAACACCCGGGCATCGCCATGCGCATGGCGGTGGCACTGGCGGGCCGCCTGCGGGAGACCAACGAGCGCCTCTCGCGCCAGTCCTTCCAGACGGTCCAGAGCCGCGTGGCGGTGGTGCTGAGCCAGCTCGTCGAGCAGGAGATCGCGGCCGGAAGGGCCAACGGCGACGTGCTCGTGACGGCCACACAGGCGGATCTCGCCCAGCTGGCGGGCTCCTCGCGGGAGTCCGCCAGCCGCTTCCTGGCAGTGCTCGAGCGGGCCGGCGTGATCTCGCAGGGCCGGGGCCGGCTCGTGGTCCACGACCCACAGGCGCTGGAGCAATATGTCTTCTAGCGAGCCACAGCCCGCCGAGCGCGAGCGGCCTCCACGCGGACGCGAGTTCTCGGCCGGGGGAGTGATGGTGCGCGGCCGCGAGGTGGCGGTGATCGTGCCCACGCGGCGGGCCGCCGACGGCTCTCGCGTGCTGGCACTCCCGAAGGGGCACGCGGACGGCTCCGAGACGCCGGTGGAGGCCGCCGCGCGGGAGGTACGCGAGGAGACGGGGCTGCGGGGCTCGCCCGTGTGCGAGCTGGGGGAGTCGCGTTACTGGTACCGGCGTGAGGGGCGCACGATCGGAAAGACCGTGGTCTTCTACCTGTTCTCCTACGAGGAGGGGGACGTCGCCGACCACGACGACGAGGTCGAGGACGTGCGCTGGATCGGCCTGGAGGAGGCGCGACGGACCCTCACCTACGAGGGGGAGCGACAGATGGTCGACCGCGCGATCGCTTACCTCGACAAAGACCGATAGCCTGCTGCCCGCCATGCAGGTGCTGAACTTCTACTCGACGATCTTCGCCGACGAGCTCAAGCGGGGTCGCAAGACGGCCACGATCCGCCTCGGCGACAAGTCCGGCAAGTACCGCAAGAACCAGGCGGTTCTGGTCACGATCGGCTACCAGTACTCGCCCCGCGAACGCATCTTCGAAGCCGTCATCGACCAGGTCGAGGTGATGAAGCTGCGGGATCTCTCGCCGCGGGACATCAAGCACGACAACCCGGAGTTCCGCCGCCATGAGGAGCTGATCAACTTCCTCGAACAGATATACGACCGCACCGTGTCGGTGGACGACACCGTCACGGTGGTCCGCTTCTCGCAGATCATCGACAACCCGAGCGGCATCACGCAGGCCATCAAGGGCTTCGGCGGCGCCCAGAACTAGGGCCCGCTCGTGCGCGGGCCCGCTCGTGCGCGTGGGCGGTCGCGCGAGCCCGTCGCGCGCGTCGCCGGTCGCGCGCAAGGTTTCTGGCAGTCTTGGCGCCAGACTGCCAAAAAGACTTCTGAAGTCCCGCGAAAACGTATATATTGAGGGTGCTCTTTGGCACTCTCCCCAAGCGAGTGCCAAGAGGTGGAAGGTGCGTCCGAGGGCGCGTTTTCCCCTGTCGCACTCTCTAGATGGAGGTTCTTTAGAACATGAAGCTCAAGCCCCTGGGCGATCGCCTGATCGTGCAGGCGATCGAGGAGGAGCAGACCACAGCCAGTGGCATCGTGCTCCCCGACACCGCCAAGGAGAAGCCACAGAAGGGCAAGGTGCTGGCCGTCGGTGACGGCAAGCTCGATGAGGACGGCAAGCGGATCCCGCTTGACGTCAAGAAGAACGACGAGGTCCTCTACAGCAAGTACGGCGGGACCGAGATCAAGGTCGACGGTGAGGACCTTCTCGTGTTGCGCGAGTCCGACGTCCTTGCCCGCGTCGAGGCATAGGAGAAGCTGAGGAACATATGGCTCACAAGGAACTGAAGTACAGCTCAGAAGCGCGTAATGCGCTGGAGGCTGGCGTCAACGCGGTGGCCAACGCCGTGAAGGTGACGCTCGGCCCGAAGGGGCGCTACGTCGTGCTCGACAAGAAGTTCGGCGCGCCCACCATCACCAACGACGGCGTCACCATCGCTCGCGAGATCGAGGTCGAGGACGTCTTCGAGAACCAGGGCGCCCAGCTGGTCCGCGAGGTCGCCACGGCGACCAACGACGTGGCCGGCGACGGCACCACCACGGCGACCGTGCTGGCCCAGGCGATCGTCCGCCAGGGCCTCAAGAACGTCGCCGCGGGCGCCAACCCGCTGGCGCTGAAGCGGGGCATCGAGAAGGCGGTGGACGACGTCGTCAAGAACATCGCCTCGCAGTCCAAGGAGGTCTCCGGCAAGGACCAGATCGCCCGCGTGGCGACGATCTCCGCCGGCGACGAGGAGATCGGCGACGTGATCGCCGACGCGATCGAGAAGGTCGGCAAGGACGGCGTTGTCAACGTCGAGGAGGGCCAGACCTTCGGCATGGACCTCGAGTTCACCGAGGGCATGCAGTTCGACAAGGGCTACATCTCGCCCTACATGGTCACCGACCAGGACCGCATGGAGGCGGTGCTCGAGGACCCCTACATACTGATCGCCAACTCGAAGATCGGCTCGGTGCGCGACATCCTGCCGGTGCTCGAGGCCGTGATCCAGAGCGGCAAGCCGATCCTGATCATCGCCGAGGACGTCGAGGGCGAGTCGCTCGCGACGCTCGTGGTGAACAAGCTCCGCGGGACGTTCACCGGCGTGGCCGTCAAGGCCCCCGGGTTCGGTGACCGCCGCAAGCGGATGCTCGAGGACATCGCGATCCTGACCAACGGCGAGGTGATCACCGAGGAGATGGGGCTGAAGCTGGAGAACACCCAGCTGTCCCAGCTCGGCCGTGCCCGCCGCGTGGTGGTCACCAAGGACACGTCGACGATCGTCGACGGGGCCGGCGACACCGACGCGATCAAGGGCCGGATCAACCAGATCAAAGCCGAAATCGAGAACACCGACTCGGACTTCGACCGCGAGAAGCTCCAGGAGCGCCTGGCCAAGCTCTCCGGCGGGGTGGCCGTCGTGAAGGTCGGCGCCGCCACCGAGACGGAGATGAAGGAGAAGAAGCACCGCGTCGAGGACGCCCTGCAGGCGACCCGGGCGGCACTCGAGGAGGGCATCGTGCCCGGCGGCGGCGTAGCGCTGCTGCAGGCCTCGACCGCCGTCAAACTCGAGAACGGCGCCGTCACAAACGAGGACGGCACCGACGACGAGCGCACGGGTGCGCGGATCGTGCTGCGGGCGCTCGAGGAGCCGCTGCGTCAGCTGGCCGAGAACGCGGGCCTGGAGGGCTCGGTCGTGGTCAACGACGTGCGCAAGGCCAAGAAAGGCTCGGGGTTGAACGCCGCCTCCGGCGAGATCGTGGATCTCGTCTCGGCGGGGATCATCGACCCGGCGATGGTGACCCGGTCCGCGCTGCAGAACGCGGCCTCGATCGCCAAGAACATCCTCACGACCGAGGCGATCGTCGCCGAGGTCCCGGAGAAGGAAGCCGCCGGCGCGGGCGCCGGCATGCCCGACATGAGCGGGATGATGTAGGAGGCCGGGCGGGGCCTGCCCTCGCCCACCTCTCTGCTCTGCGAAGGGCCCGGCAGCGTGCCGGGCCCTTCGTCTTTCGGGGCGGGTGTGGGCCCGCCGGCGTCTACCCCGCGGCGCGGGAGGTCACCCTTCGACTTCCTCCACCGAGCGTGGTCCGTGGCCGACGTACTTGGCGGTCGGGCGGATCAGCTTGGCTTCGCGCTTCTGCTCGAGGATGTGGGCCGACCAGCCGGCCACGCGGGCACACGTGAACATCGGCGTGAACAGGTCCGGTGGCACTTCCGCGAGGTCGAGCACCACGGCTGACCAGAACTCCACGTTGGTGGCCAGGACGCGGTCGGGCTGGCGGACCTGGAGCTCGGCCAGGGCCGCCTTCTCGAGCGCCTCCGCAGCCTCGAAGCGAGGTGAGCCGAGTTCGCGGCACGTGCGCCGCAGGACACGGGCGCGGGGATCTTCCGCGCGGTAGATGCGGTGGCCGAATCCCATCAGGCGTTCGCCGCGGTCGAGTGCATCGGCGACCCACCGCTCGGCGTCGCCGGTCTGTTCCACTTCCTCGAGCATCTTCAGCACGCGCGAGGGGGCACCCCCGTGCAGCGGGCCCGACAGCGCGCCGACGGCGGACGAGAGCGCAGCAGCGCAGTCGGCGCCGGTGGAGGCCACCACCCGGGCGGTGAAGGTGGACGCGTTGACGCCGTGCTCGGCGGCGGAGATCCAGTAGGCGTCGATCGCCTTGACGTGTTCGGGGTTGGCCTCGCCCCGCCAGCGGATCAGGAAGCGCTCGGGGATCGTCCTGCCCTCGTCCACGAGCGGCTGGGGGACGGGCGGGCGTCCGGTGCCGCGCGCCGACTGGGCCACGAACGACAGGGCCATCACCGATGCTCGCGCGAGGTTGTCGCGGGCCTCCTCGTCGGTGATGTCGATGAGCTGGCCGAAGCCCCACTCGGGTGCCAGCATCGCGAGCGCCGACTGGACGTCCACGCGGTGGTCTCCGGAGCGCACGGTGAGGGCGTGCGGTTCGGCCGGGGGCAGGCCGGGCTTGAGCTGACCGTCCACCAGCAGGCCCCACACCTGCTCGTAGGGGACACGGCCGACCAGGCTCTCGATGTCGACGCCGCGGTAGCGCAGCGCGCCACCCTCTTTGTCGGGCTCGGCGATCTCGGTTTCGAAGGCGACGACCCCTTCGAGTCCTGACCGGACCTCCGGGCTTGTGGTGGTGACCGCGCTCATGGCACTCGCTTTCTGGCAGAGGATGCTTGACGGGGAGCTGCCTTGTGGGCAGGCCCATATCGTCGCAGGAATGGGCTCGGGAGTAGGCTTGCAGGCCGCCAGCCAAGTCCCGTGCGAGCCCCGTGCGGGTAGCCGACAAGGAGGGTCCGAGGATGCTCGAAAGCGACGTTCTGTTCCGATCCGCAACCGAGCTCGCCGCGATGGTCCGCGACGGCGAGGTGTCCTCCCGCGAGCTCGTGGAAACGTCGCTGGAGCGCATCGAGGAGCTCAACCCCGAGCTGAACGCGTTCGTAGACGTGGACGCGGAGGGGGCGTTGGCCGCCGCCGACGCGGTCTCCTCCGGCGATGAGCGGCCATTCGCGGGCGTTCCCACGGCGGTCAAGAACAACCGCCCCGTGGATGGCATGCGCCTGACCTACGGGTGCAAGCTGATGCAGTCCCACATCGCCCACTACGACCACAACGTGACCAGCCGCCTCAAGCGCGCCGGATTCGTGATCGTCGGCACCACGAGCCTGCCCGAGTACGGGATCCTGCCTGTCAGCGAGGCCCACATCTTCGGGCCGACGCGCAACCCGTGGGACCTCGAACGCACACCCGGCGGCTCCTCGGGCGGAGCCGCCGCGGCCGTGGCAGCGGGCTTGTTGCCGGTTGCCCACGGCAACGACGGGGGCGGATCGATTCGGATCCCCGCCGCCTGCTGCGGCCTGGTCGGGCTGAAGCCGGCCCGCGGACGCATCTCGCTGGCCCCCGAGCTCGGAGATGGTGAACTCGTGTGCGACGGCATGCTCACGCGCCACGTCGAGGACGCCGCGGCCACGCTCGACGTGCTCGCCGGCTACGAGCCGGGCGACGCCACCTGGGCTCCCCAGCCGCCGGAGCCGTTTGCGGAGAGCGCCCGGCGGGAGCCCCTGAAGCTGCGGATCGCGGCCACCTCCAAGCCTCCCGTGGCGGACGCCGTCGTGGACCCGGCGGCGGTCCGGGCGGTCGACGACGCGGCCTCCCTGCTGCGCTCCCTCGGCCACGAGGTCGAGGAGGTGGACCCGCCGTGGCAGGAGGAGCACCTGCGCGAACTGTTCGGGGCGGTGTTCTGCAACGCGATCGCGCTGTCGATCGCCTACTCCGGGATGATCGGCGGGCACGACCCGACGGCCGAGGACATGGAGCCGATGAGCTGGGCGATCTTCTCGATGACGCGTAAGGCGAACTCGATCGAGGCGGGCGGGGCGGCCGTGCGCCTGCAGCAGTTCGCGCGCCGGCTGGTTGCCTTCCTGCTGCCATACGACGCGCTGCTCACCCCCGCCCTGGCGGAACGGCCGCTGCCGATCGGCACGCTCGACACGGCTGCCCCCGAGCCGATGCAGACGTTCACCCGCTCGGCCCTGTTCACGCCCTTCACACCCGTCTTCAACGCCACCGGCCAGCCCGCCATCTCGCTGCCCCTCTACCAGGGCGAGGACGGCCTGCCGCTGGGGGTCCAGCTCGCCGGGCGCCCGGTGGCCGAGGGGACGCTGCTTGCCCTGGCCAACCAGCTGCAGGAGGCCCTGCCGTGGGCCCGGCGCCGTCCCCAGATGTTCCGCGGCGCCGGCGCGGGCGCCTGAGCGGGCCGCCCCCCCTGAGCGGGCCGGTGGCGCAAGCACCCGCGGCGCCGGCGCGGGCGCCTGAGCCGCGGCGGGCTCGCCGTCGGCTCAGACCGTGCCGAGCACGGCGGCCATGCGCTGGGGGCGCACACCGAGGGCTTCGGCGTCGGCGGCGCCGCGCACCGAGGTCATGGAGACCTCGAGCAGCTCGGCCTCGTCCCAGGTCGCGAAGGCACCAGGCCCGGCGAGGCGCTCGAGCAGCTTCAGCCCGCGCGAGACCAGCGGCGTGGGGACGTGCAGCAGGGGGCGCTTGCGGGCGAGCGAGCGCAGCACGATCCGGATCATGTCGTTGAGGCTGAGGGTCTCCGGTCCAGCGAGCTCGAGGCGGGTCCTCGGGGCGGGACTCGGCTCGGCGAGCACGGCGCTCACGCAGGCCGCCACGTCCTCAGCCCAGATCGGCTGGTAGGCGGCGCGCCCGCTGCCGGGAACCGGCATCAGCGGCAGCCACGCGAGGCGCTCGAGCAGCGTCAGCCAGGGATCCCCGGGGGCGTACACGATCGAGGGGGCGATCACGACCGAGCGCAGGCCAGCCTCGCGCACGGCCTGCTCGGCGAGCGCCTTGGCGCGCAGCGTGCGGGCGCGGTTGTGGGTCGAGGCGCCGAGGGCGGAGAAGAACACGAACGACTCCACGCCCTGGCGCTCGGCCGCCTCCACCATCCTCCAGGTGGCGATCCCCGTGAGCTCCTCGATCGATCCCCGGGGCTGGTCGCGGATCGACGCCGCCAGGTGAACCACCGTCTGCACCCCCCGCAGGGCGTTGCGGAAGGAGGGTGGGTCGGTCAGGTCTCCGAGGGCGATCTGGACTCGCACGCGCTGGGCGCCGAGGCGCCGCGGATCGCGCACGAGGCAGCGAACCTCGGTGCCTTCGGCCAGCAGGCGGGTCAGCAGCGTCGAGCCCACCAGGCCGGTCGCGCCGGTAAGCAGGAGCATGGTTCGTACAATATGCGTCCGCCGCAGGAAGCCCCCAACCCCTAGCGACAGACAAAGGAAGCGAATGGCCTACGTGATCGCCGAGCCGTGCATCGGCACCAAGGACAACTCGTGTGTCGAGGTTTGCCCCGTCGACTGCATCCACCCCACGCCCGACGAGTCCGGCTACGACGCGGTCGAGATGCTCTACATCGACCCCGAGGAGTGCATCGACTGCGACGCCTGCGTGGAGGCCTGCCCCGTCGACGCGTGCTTCGCCGAGGACCAGCTTCCGGACGAGTGGCAGAAGTACGTCCAGATCAACGCGGACTACTTCGCCAACACGAAGTAGCGACCTGACGCCGCCCGAAGTAGCGGCCCGACGCCGCCCGAAGTAGCGGCCTGACGCCGCCCGACGCAGCCCTCAGTAGTCCGGCGCGCACACGTCGAGCACCGGCACGTCCCCGAGCGCCCGGTCGAGGCCCTCCCGGAGCAGGCGCGACTCGAAGCTGTGCGAGCGGGGCGCGACCGGGTTGACGGTGAGCGCGAGCAGCGGGGCGCTGCGCGTGGCGAGGATCTCGATCCCCTGGCGGCGGTACCAGCCGACGCCGTGGCTGGTCACGAACACGCGGGTCGGATCGTGAACGATCAGCACGGGGAGCTCGCGGTTGCGCCGGTGTAGCTCGACCAGCGCCTGCAGCAGTCCCTCGGGCACGGCCCCGCCGACCAGCAGGTAGCTGCCGGCAGCGCGTTGGGGCAGCAGCTCGGCCAGGGCGGCGCCGTCGGCGCGCAGGGCAAAGCGCGCGGGCAGCTCCTGGACGGAACCGTCGGTGCCCACCAGCGCGCTGAGGTGGCCGCCGTGTCCCTCGGCCAGCTCGCGGGCGCGCCCCGCCGCCCCGTTGCCGCCGTCGAGCAGGGGCAGGCGGGCGAGCTCGACCGCCTCGGCGGTGCGGGTCACGACCTCCTCGAGCTCGTCTCCGAGCACCGCCCCGGTGGCCATCACGAGCCCGTCGCAGACCTCCGGAGCGGACGCCGCACGACGGTCGATGGCGCCGTCGATCAGCACCTGGTCGGCTTCGTTGTCGAGCATCAGCTCGCACACGGAGCGCACCTGCTGGGATGCGCTGGGTCCCGCGACCTCGACTATGCCGGGGCCCTGCAGGCGCACCACCAGCACCCGACCCAGCGGTGTGCGGGCCTCGGTCGCCGACAGCAGCTCGTAGGGGAGCCCACTGGCGCGCAGCAGCTCGTCGGTGGTGGCGAGCAGGCTTCCCTCCGGCAGCGCCACGCGCGGCTTCTCGATGCGCGCATCGATCACGTCGTGCTCCTCGCCGTCGCGGCCCACCGAGGTGACGCCGACGGTACGGCCCTGCTGCTGGAGCTCGCCCAGCAGCGTCGTGAGCGCGACCGTCTTGCCCGTGTTCTTGGCCAGGCCGACGAGCGCCAGGCGGCGGGCGGCGTGGGTGAGCTCGCTCAGGCGCACCCCGGGCGCCGTGGTCACGCCCTCGCCGGCATCCGCGCGGCCAGCTCGCGCGCGAGGAAGGTCGCCAGGTGCTGGGGTTCGGTGCCTTTCGAGAACCCCGCGTCGTAGCCGAGCTCCTTGGCCAGCTCGTTCGTAACCCGCGGCCCCCCGCACGCGAGGATGATCTGCGCGCGCCGGCCCTCGGCCTCCACCATCTCCACGAGCTCGGTCAGGTTCTGCACGTGCAGGTTCTGCTGGGTGACGGTCTGGGACACGAGGATCGCGTCGGCATGCACCTCGATCGCCTTCGCCAGCAGCACGCTGTTGGGCACCTGGCTGCCGAGGTTGAAGGTCTCGAACGTGCGGTACCCCTCGAGGCCGTGGTGACCGTGGTAGCCCTTGAGGTTGAGCATCGCGTCGATCCCCACGCTGTGGGTGTCCGAGCCGGTGCTCGCCCCCACGACCACGATCCGCCTGCCGATCTGCTCCTCGACGAAGCGCTCGACCTCGTCCTCGGTCATGTACTCGATGTCGAAACCCTCGTCCTGCATCGAGGAGAAGTCGATGTCGACCGTGCAGCGGCCGTACATCACGAAGTACGTGTAGCCGTCGGTCAGCTGCTGGTAGTGGACGACCTCCGGCTCCTCGAAGCCCATCCGCGCGGCCAGCTCGAGCGCCGCCCGGCGGGCCGCGAGCGAGTATGGCACCGGGAGCGTGAAGCTCATCTGCACGAGCCCGTCGCCGAGGTGGTCGGCGTAGGGGCGCACCGAGCCGAAATCTAGGTCTCTAGGCATAGCTCGCCTCCGTCATCAGCTCGAGGAGGGGGTTGAAGTAGTTGCCGTTGACCTTCACGATCCCCTCGATCCCCCGTCCCTCGTCGACGCGGCGGCTGACGTCGCCGAAGCTCGCCCGCTCGATCGCCGAGAACAGGCCTTCCTCGGCGATCCGCTCGAGCAGCTCCTGCGCCCCCGCCAGCACCCCCTGGGCGTGGGTCTGGATGATCCCCCCCTGCTTGAACTCGATCTCCTCGCCGAGGTCGTGGGCGGCGTTGAACACGTAGTCGACGTTCTGCAGGCCCAGCACGCGGTCGTGGATGTGGGGGGTGAAGATGCCCTCGGTGGGCACCCCGATGGTCTGGATGCCCTGGCCGGTGGCGATCGTGACGAGGTTGAACAGCGCGTCCGCCGCATGCGTGCGGAAGAGGTTGCCGTCCATGTGCCGGGTGGGGGGCATGTACTTGACGGGACAGTCGGGGAACAGCTCCCGCGTCAGCTGTGCCTGGGCCCACTCGTACAGCAGCCCGTTGCGCACCGGCACGTCGATCTCGAACGCGTCGCCGAGCGCGATCTGGGCGTCGGGCACGCCCGATTCGCGAGCGAGCTGGTGGTTAATGAACTGCGAGGCCGTCACCGACGGGGCCGCCTCGAGCGCGTCCGCGGTGCGCAGGTAGTTGTCCTCGCCGGTGTTGATCACGACCCCGAAAAAGCCGTTGATCATGCGCGAGATCCGCTGGTCGATCAGTCCCCGCACGATGTTGATGTCGCGGTAGAGGATCCCGTAGAGGGCGTCGTTGACCATGTTGTCGAAGCCCTCCCACGCGCCCATCATCGCGATCTCCGACATGCACAGCCCCGAGCAGAAGCTCGACAGGCGCACGTAGCGGCCGTGCTGCTCGGACCACTCGTCCATCGCCTCGCGCATGATGCGGAAGTTCGCTTGCGTCGCAAACGTGCCCCCGTAGCCCTCGGTGGTGGGGCCGAAGGGGACGTAGTCGAGCAGGCTCTGGGCGGTCGAGCGGATCACCGCGACGATGTCCCCGCCGGCCTCCGCCACGGCCTTCGCATGGACGACGTCCTCGTACACGTCCCCGGTGGCTGTCAGCACGTAGCGCAGCGGAGCGGGCGCGTCGCCCAGGCGCCGGCGCATCGCCCTGCGCTCCTCGAAGGCGGCGTTGATCTCGCCGATGCGCGCGGAGCACTCGTCGTTGACCCGCTCGCGGATCGCCTGTTCCTCGGCCGGCTCGATCCCGACGAGGTCGAGCTCGCCGGCGCTCACGGCCTGCGCGATCTCCTGCGGGGAGCGCCGCGTCTGCAGCATCGCGTTCCCGAGCCAGTATGCGATCCCCCGTTCGAGCCCTCCGCGGAGGCCCACGTGCTCGACCAGCACGTTGGGGAGCGGTACTTCGAGCTCGTCGGCCCCGTCCACGCCGAGTAGGCGGGTGACGCTTCGCTCCACCGACACGGTGGTACGTGAGGAGATCTGCTCGAACACGTCCTCGGCGATGCGCTTGGCCGCCTGCCGGCAGGCGCTCACCACGCCCTGGTCGAGTCCCAGCTTGGAGGAGCTCACGAGATGTCCCTCACGATCGGGAAGGGGATCACCTCGCGCAGCGTGTCGCGTTCGGTGAGGATCATCACCAGCCGGTCCACCCCCATGCCACCGCCGGCGGTGGGGGAGTAGCCGTACTCGATCGCGCGGGCGTACTCCTCGTCGTTGGGGTGGGGGACGTCGGCGTCGTCGATCATGCGCCGCTTGCGCTGGTCGACGAAGCGCTGCCACTGGTCCACGGGGTCGTTGAGCTCGGTGTCGCCGCTGACGAGCTCGATGCCGCCGATGACGGCGTCGAAATGCTCTGCCAGCTCCGGGTGGACGGGGTGGCGCTTGGTGATCGGGAACGGCTCGAGCGGGAAGTCGAACACGTGTGTGGGCTGGTTGATCGTGTGCTCGATCTGCTGCGTGTAGATGTCGCCCACGAGCTCGGCCCAGGTCGCCTGCGGGTCGACCGGTCCCTCGAGTACCTCCGCCAGCTGCTTGGTGTCGGACTCCATGAAGTCCACCCCGGTGCGCTCGAGGATCAGCTCGCGCATCGTCACGCGCCGCCACGGCTTGGCGAGGTCGATCGTTTCGCCGTTGCGCTGCACGGTCGTGCGCCCGAGGGCCTTCTGGGCGACGTCGCGGAACATTTCTTCGGTGACGGTGGCCACGTCGTAGTAATCGGCATAGGCCTGCATGAACTCGATGATCGTGAACTCGGGGCTGTGCTTCGGGGAGATGCCCTCGTTGCGGAACACCTTGCCCATGTCGTAGACGTTCTCCATGCCCCCCACGATGCAGCGGTTGAGGAACAGCTCGACCGAGATCCTCAGGTACAGGTCACGGTTGAGGGCGTTGTGGTGGGTGGTGAAGGGACGCGACCCGGCGCCCCCGGCCAGCGACTGCAGGGCGGGCGTTTCGATTTCCACGAAGTGGCGTTCGTTGAGCCATTCCCGGATCGCCGAGACGATCTTGGCGCGCGCCACGAACAGCTCGCGGGTGTCCTCGTTGGCGAGCAGGTCGAGCTCCCGGTAGCGGTATCGGGTGCCGGTGTCGCCGAGGCCGTGGTAGCGGTCCGGGGGCGGGCGCAGCGTCTTGGTCAGCAGCGTGCAGTCCTTCACGGCCAGGGCCAGCTGGCCCCGCTGGGTGACGTACACGACGCCCTTCACGCCGACGATGTCGCCGATGTCCAGGCCGAGGATGCGGTCGTACTTCTCCTGACCGAGCGCGTCAACGCGGGCGACCACCTGGATCGTGCCCGAGAGGTCGCGGACGTCCAGAAACGCCGTCTTGCCGTGCCCGCGGCGCGCCACCAGCCGCCCGGCGATCTGGTGGGAGAGCTCCGGGTGCTCGCCGTGATCGAGCCCGCTCGGGTCATGGGCGGCGATCACGTCGGCGATGCGCTCGCGGCTGCTCCACAGGCTGACGGACGGGTAGGGGTCGACGCCCTCGGAGCGCAGCCGCTCGAGCTTCGCCCGCCGTTCGTCGAATTCGACCGCGCCGTCCCCCGGGCCATTGACCGTCCCGTCAGCCGGGCCCTCGGCCGCGGCATCGACCGAGCGGTCCACCGCGTCGTCGCGCTCCTGCCCCTGCTCCTCCTGCCCTCTCTCTACCGCCATGTCGAAACGATCCTCTCAGTTGTGCGCGCTTGTCAAGCACGTCGGGGTCGGGTGCCGGCGTCCGCCGGGGAGACGTCCGCGCATGGCCGTCCGGCCGTGCGCCGTGGTGTTCCGGGCATGTCCCCTGCCTTCTGGACGGCCCCGCGGGGCTAGGCCATCGGCAGCGACATGCCCACGGGTTTGCTCTCCTCCTGGGGGACGGAGGAGGCGTTGGGCACCGCGACGAGGGGAAGCTCCACCGGCTTGGGCGGAGCCACCGCAAGGATCCCCCGGGCGACCTGGCGGACCGCCTGGGCCGAGGGATCGTCGGGGTCCTCGATCACGAGCGGCAGGCCTCCGTCGGCGTGTTCGCGAAGGGCCATCGTGAGGGGAACCTTGCCGAGCAGGGGCACGTCCAGCTCGGCGGCGAGCTCGGCGCCTCCGCCCTCGCCGAAGATCTCGAAGCGCTCGCCCGAGGGGGTGGTGAAGCTCGACATGTTCTCGACCACCCCGGCGATCTCGAGCTGGACCTTGTCCGCCATCTGGGCCGCCCGGCGAGCGACCCGCTGGGCGGTGGGCTGGGGCGTGGTGACGATCAAAAAGAATGCCTGGGGAAGCAGCTGGGCGAGCGTCATCGAGACGTCGCCGGTGCCGGGGGGGAGGTCCACGAGCAGGTAGTCGAGGGCGCCCCAATCGACGTCCTGGAGGAACTGGGTGAGCGCCTTGTGGAGCATCGGGCCCCGCCACACGACCGCCTGGTCCTCCTCCACGAAGAAGCCGATCGACATCACCTTCACGCCGTTGGACTCGAGCGGGATGATCATCCGCTCCGCCGAGACTGCCGGGCGGGTGGCCCCGAGGCCGTACATGCGGGGGATCGAGTAGCCCCACACATCGGCGTCGAGCACCCCGACGCTGCGTCCTTCCGCCGCCAGTGCGGCGGCGAGGTTGGCGGTCAGCGTCGACTTGCCGACGCCACCCTTGCCCGAGCCGACGCAGACCACGTTCCCGACCTGCGCGAGCGCGCCCGCCGGCAGGCTGGCGCGCCCGAGCTTCTGCTGCAGGGCGGCCTTCTGTGCGTCGGTGAGCACGTCGAAGTAGACGTTCACGTGGGTCACCCCGTCGAGCCCCGAGACGGCCTGCACGACCGAGTTCTGGAAATGGCCGCGGATCGGGCACCCGGGAGTGGTCAGCGAGACGGTCACGTCCACCACTCCGTTGGGGCTCAGCTCGATCGAGCGCACCATGTCGAGCTCGACGATGGAGCGGTGCAGCTCGGGATCGATCACGGACTGGAGCGCCCGCATGATCTGGTCCTTGTCGGTCACGGCTCCCATTCTGGCAAACCCGCGCCAACGGGCAAAAAAAAGACCCGCGGACGGTGGGGGCCGCCCGCGGGTCGAGGGGAGGAGAGGGTGCTACTACTGCCGGCGAGATATGAGGCCGGCAGACTTTCCCGCTTGCCCGGTCTCTCCGTCCGGGGCGGGGGAAGCTTCGGGTCCTAGACCAGGCTCAGGATCCGCTCCTGCACTTCACGTGCGATCTCGGGGACGCGGTCGGCGAGTTCGGTGCCGTTGCGGGCGATCGATTCGCGACGGTCGTCGAGGTCGCTGATGCGGTTCTCCACGATCCGGCGACGCTGACGCAGGTCACGCTCGAAGCGCACGCGCGCTTTGCGGACCTCGCGCTCGAGGCGGTTGCGGGCGGTGATCCCGCGACGCTCGAAGCGGCGGAGCTGGGCCTGGGTCTTGGAGCTCGAGGAGTACGTCGAGAGCGTGTCGCTGACGGTGTTCACGACCCGGTCACGGGCCAGCAGGGCCGCGCCGACCGGGATCAGCACGGCGCGCTCGGCGTAGTCACCGAACACGTTCGCGGTCTCCCGCGTGGCGGTCTCGCTCTGGCGGATGGTGGTCTGGGCGGAGTGCACCGCACGCGTGCGGGAGCCCTTCGCGTGGATCGCTTTCGAGCGGCGGGAGCTGGTGCGCCGCGAGGAGGCGGCTTTGGCGGCCGGTTTGCGGGCGCCGACTTTGCGCGCGCCGGTTTTGCGAGCGGGTTTGCGGGTGGCGGTTTTGCGGGCCGCGGTGGCACGCGTGGTGCTTTTGCGGGCGCCGGCTTTGCGCGCGGCTTTCGCTCGCGGTTTGGTCGCTTTGGTGGTTGTGGTGGTGGCGGGTGGCATCTTCTGCTCCTCTTTCTTCCTCGGGCCCGGGGGCTCGGGTTTCAGTTCGTGTGTTGTTCGGGTGCCTCTGTTTGCCGACCGAACACACGTTTGTAACCCGTACCGGGAAGATCGTTACACAAAGAGTAGCACGGACCCCAGAAACCCTGATTTCTCGCGGGGTTCCATACCACTACTTTGTAACATACGGAACGCGCGTTCGGCCGATTTTGGGGGTTATCGGTCCCCGGCACGTACCCGTACTTCCCGATTTCCGGCGAACTACCCTGCCTCGCTCACCCAAACGGGGCCGATCTTGCGGCCTGCGGGGTGCGGAGGCGCCGGGGCCGGGTCCCGGCAGATCGATCAGCGTGGTCGCCGGGCGCCGCTCTGCGGCGGCTGTCAGGCGCCGCTGTGCGCCGGCAGCGCTGGGGTGGGTTTGCTGACCCGCTCCAGCCACCGCTCGGGGTGCTCCAGCTCGTCCGGGCGGGGCAGCGTGGCGGGGCTCTCCCACGCCCTCGCCAGTGCCGTGGGGCCTCCCGCGTCCACGATCGCGTCGCAGAAGCGCCTGCCAGTCTGGTACTGGCGGAACTTCAGCTCGAGGCCGAGCAGGCGCTCGAGCACCCGCCACGGCAACCCCCGGTTTTCCCGGCGGGAGTTCATCGCGGCCCGCAGGCGGTCCAGCGAAGGGAGCAGCTGGGCCCCGATCACGTCCATCGTGTGCTCGGCGTGGCCCTCCACGAGCGACATCGTGGCCTGGATCCGCTCCACCAGCAGCCAGCGGTCCTCACCGAGCGTGACCCGCAGCAGCTCTCCCCGCCGCGCCCGCTCGACCAGCTCGCGCAGGTCACCGGTGGCGGGGAGCTTGGGGATCCACCCGTTGCCGGATGAGGAGGCGGTCACCTGCAGGCCGTCGATCAGCTCGGTGATCATCCCCGCCAGGTGCTCGCGCAGCCACGGCGCCCCCGAGAACTGGACGGCGTGGGTGATCTCGTGGATCGTCACCCACAGGACGAGCTCGTCGCGGTCCAGCTGCAGCGTGTTCGCGGCCTGGGCGAGGTTGGGTGCCAGCAGCAGCAGCCGCGCCGGGACCGTCGAGTCGAGCAGCGCGAGGTCGTACTGGCCCAGCACCCGCTGGGAGAGCATTCCCGTCAGTGCCCCCACCTGCACGCCCATGAGCAGGCCCGTGGCCGAGCGCAGGGGGCTGCCGAACAGGCCGCCCGGTGGCTGCACGCCCGCGCTCTCCGACAGGCGCCCCAGCAGCGGGCGCATCGTGCGCAGGTTGGCGGAGATCCAGGCCGAGCGGTCGACCAGCTCCAGGCGCGGGAGCTCGGCGGGGGGACGCAGCCCGCTGTAGGCGGCCACCCGCACCGCGAAGTCGTGGGCCATGGGCTCGACCCGAGCGGAGCTGATCGCGCCGAACGCAGGGGTCCCGGCCACCAGCTCACCGACCACCTGTGCGACGCGCCAATCGACGAACTCCATGGGAGCCCAGCGTAGCTCCCGGCCGCGGTCACATGCAGGGGTGCCCGCCGCGGTCGCACGCAGGGGTGCCCGCCGCGGTCACATCCAGGGGTGCCCGCCGCCGTCACATGCACGGGTCCCGGCCGCCACCACATGCACGGGCCCCGGCCGCTGTCACATGCAGGGGCTGGCCCCGCGGAGCCGTATCCTTCAGGAGAGTGTCTGGGTTGGAGATCGCGACGGCGCCGACAGGGCCCTCGCGGGTGGTGGCGGCGCCGCCGGAGCCCCCCCGCGACGAGCCCGCACGCACGGGGGACCCCCCGGACGGCTTCCTCGGGCGCCCCGAGGTGCGAGACGTGATCGCGTGGCTGCGGCTGCTCGTCGACCCCCAGGACGCAAGTGCGGTCGCGCGCGCGTTGGCGCGCCCGCCCGTGGAGCTTCGGCAGGTGGACCTCGCGCGCGTGATCCAGGTCGCCCGCCGTCGCAAGCTCGACCTCGTCGTGGGTGTGGGTGCGGCGATCGAATCCCCGCAGGTGCCACCCGAGGCGCGGGAACGGATCGAGCGCTTCGCCTCGCTGCACCGCATCGTCGAGGCCGAGCTACACAGCCTCGAGCCGGCCGAGTTCCTCGGCTGCCTGATCGACCGCCTGGGGCTGCTCAGGCGCCGGCTGATGATCCCCGCGGACGCCGCCCGCTCGTCGGAGAGCCTGTGCGCGCTGCGGGAGCTCGCGGGCGCCTTCATCGCCGAGCACCCCGACGCCGACACGATCGAGCTGGTCCGCCACCTGGCGGCCGTGGCGGCGGCGCACCACGAGCGCTCGATCGCCCCGGTGGCCGGTGAGGAGGTCGAGCAGCGGCTGGAGCGGACCCTGCAGGCGCTCCGTGACGAGCTCGCCGAGGGCATCGGCAGGATCGGGGGCCGGCTGGGGGAGCTGCGCCTGGACACGGACCTCGACATCTCCCACGGGATCGTGCGCTACCTGGAGCTGCTGAAGGTCTCCGCGCTGATCCAACGCCCGCCCGGACAGGACCTCGAGGAGGCGCTGGCGGACATCAACACGCGATTGCTGGCGGCGGCGACCCCCCTGCAGCGCGAGATCCTCCAGACCTCCACGCTCGACCAGTCCCTGCTGGCCGAGTCCGGCGCCGAGCACGCTCCCCCGACCCCGATCGTGGCGCGCGAGGAGCTCTCCTTGGAGCCGTTCCTGCCGCGCCGCGGGGCGGGGCTGGCTATGTCCGCCTCCGACATCCAGACCTATCGGAGCTGCCCGCTGCGCTACAAGTTCGCGCGCGTGCTGCGGATCCCCGCGCCGCAGACGCCCCAGCAGCGCTTCGGCATCGTGATCCACCAGGTGCTCGAGCGCTACCACGCCGGCTCCGACCAGACCCTGGAGGCCCTGCTCGAGCTGCTCGAGCAGGTGTGGCGGCGCAGCGCGCTGGGCGAAACGGAGTCCGACCTCGCCTTCATGGCGAAGGCGCGCGATGCACTCTGCCGCTATCACGCGCGCCTCGCGGCGGAGTCGGTCGATCCCGTGTGGTTCGAGCGCTCGTTCTCGTTCCGCGTCGGCCCCCACCACCTGCGCGGGCGCGTGGACCGCGTCGACCGGCTGGCCGAGGGCGCCGAGCATCGCTACGAGCTGATCGACTACAAGACCTCCCGCCCCCGCACGCCCGAGGAGCTCTCCGACGACGTGCAGCTGTCTCTGTACGCGCTCGCGGCGCGCGAGGACTGGCAGCTCGAGTCCTCGTGCCAGGCCTACTACTACGTGCTCGACGACCTCAAGGTGCCGGTGCCCGATCGCCCCGCGGACGCACAGGCGCTCGAGGAGCTGGTGTTGGAGGTCGGCGACGGGATCCTCGCCCAGCGCTTCGAGCCGACACCCTCCCCGTCCGCCTGCGCCTACTGCGACTACCGCGTCGTGTGCCCGGCGGCCGAGGCGGCGTAGTCGGCCACCCGTCGCCCACACGAGCCCGCCGAGGCTCGCTCGCGGAGGCTAGTTCCTGCCGCGCTGGCGCAGGAAGCGCTGGAATTCCCGGGCCAGGGCATCCCCCGATGGGACCTCCTGGTCGTTGGCGGGGGCCTCCGAGTCGGCCGCCTGCTCGAGGCGCTCTACGAACGCCTGGATATCCGGGTCGCTCTGCACCGCCAGGCCGATCTGGCGCTCGTAGTCGGCCGACGCCGACTCCAGCTCCGACACGTCCACCGACACACCCACGAGCACTTCCACGCGGCGAAGCAGGGCGAGCGCCGCCTTGGGGTTGGTGGCGGCGGCGACGTAGTGGGGGACAGCCGCCCACAGGCTCGCCGAGGGCAGGCCGGCGTCCGCGCAGGCGGTGTGGAGCACGCCCACGATCCCGGTCGGGCCTTCGTAGCTCGAGCTCGCCACGCCGAGCCGGTCGAGCAGGGCGGCGTCGGACGCGTGCCCGGTCATCGCCACCGGGCGGGTATGCGGCACGTCGCCGAGCAGCGCGCCCAGCGACACCACGATCTGGACTCCCAGCGCCTCGGCTAGGTCCACCATGTGCGCGCCGAAGGCCCGCCAGCGCATCGAGGGCTCGACCCCCTGGACGAGCACCAGGTCCCGCGGAGCCCGCGGGGCGGAGGCTTCGAGGATCTCCACCGTCGGCCATGTGATCTGTCGCTTTTCGCTCTCGTCCAGCGCGATGCACGGGCGGTTGGCCTGGAAGTCGAAGAACTCCTCGGAGTCGATCTTCGCGAAGCGGCGCGCGTTCAGCGACGAGGCAAGAAACGACACCGCGCTGGAGGCGGCGTCACCGGCGTCATTCCATCCTTGAAAGGCGCAAACCATCGCCGGGGCCCTGAGCCCATCCGGCCGACGGTCCCAGATGAGGGGCGGCATCCCCGATCACGGTACATCATGGGGCGATCCGTTCTGCCGGGTGTCCTGGGGGAAGACGCCCGGCAGCGGTCAAGACGGCGCTTCGCGATGCCGATATCAAGTGCGATGGCACGAACCGCCACGCCCACCGCCGCACGCCCGCAGGCGGAGCCGGACGAGGATCAGGGCGCTCCCCCCGAGCCCGTAGCCAAGCTCCCCAAGGGTCTGTATCCGCCACGCCACCCCGGCCGTTCCTCGCGCATGATCGGGGAGGTCGTCGTGGATCTCGGCCTGTCCGACCGTGAGACCGTCGAGGACGCGGTCAGCGCGGCCCGTGATCAGGGGCGTCCCACCGGCCTGATCCTGGTCGAGCGGGGCATCCTGCGCCACGACCAGCTCGCGCGCGTCGTGGCCGAGCGCTTTGGCCTGGATTACGTAGACCTGACCAGCTTCGACCTCGACATGGGGGCGGTGAACCTCGTGAGCGCGGAGACCGCGCGCCGCTACCAGGCGGTGCCGGTCGGCTACGCCGAGGACGGCGAGCTGCTAGTCGCGATGGCCAACCCCACCAACGTTCTCACGATCGACGACGTCGGCATGATGACGGGCAAGCGGATCCGTCCGTGCGCCGCCTCGATCGAGGACCTCGAGCTGCTGCTGAGCAAGCTCACGCGCATGGACGAGTCGATCGAGGACATCGTCGAAGAGGACGAGGAGGCCGGCGAGGAAGACCTGCGCCTGAGCGACTCCGACGAACAGGCGCCGGTGATCAAGCTCGTGCACTCGATCGTCGCCCAGGCCGCCCAGCAGGGCGCGTCCGACATCCACATCAACCCCGAGGAGGGCGACACGCGCGTGATGTACCGCGTCGACGGCGTCCTCACCGACGCCGCAACGATCAGGCGCAGGATGAGCGCCTCGGTCGTGTCCCGCATCAAGATCATGGCCGAACTCGACATCTCCGAGCGGCGCATTCCCCAGGACGGTCGCTTCGGGTTGACCGTCCACGGGCAACGCGTCGACATCCGTGTGGTCACGCTTCCGCTCGTCCACGGCGAGGGCGTCGTGATGCGCATCCTCACCAAAGACGAGTCCGTGGGCGACATGGACGCGCTCGGGATGCAGGAGGAGGAGCGGGAGCACTTCGTCCGCGCCATCAACCGTCCCAACGGCGCCGTGCTGGTGACCGGGCCGACGGGCTCCGGCAAGTCCACCACCCTGTACGCCGCCCTCCACGCGGTCAACGACGGCGATCGCAGCATCATCACGATCGAGGACCCCGTCGAGCAGCGGATCGCGGGCATCAAGCAGATGCAGATCGCGCCCAAGGCGGGGATCACGTTCGACGTCGGCCTGCGCTCGATGCTCCGCGCCGACCCCGACGTGATCATGGTGGGCGAGATCCGCGACCGCCAGACGGCCCACATCGCGGTCGAGGCCGCCCTCACCGGCCACCTCGTGCTCTCCACGCTGCACACCCGCGACGCCCCCAGCGCGCTCAGCCGCCTGACGGACATGGGGATCGAGCCGTTCCTCGTGTCCTCCGCGGTGGACTGCATCGTCGCCCAGCGCCTCGTGCGCCGGCTGTGCGACAGCTGCAAGCGCCCCCAGAAGGTGTCCAAGGCGGTGCTCGAGGAGCACGGCCTTTACGGTGCCGAACCGTTCGAGCCGGTCGGCTGCCCCCGCTGCAGCGGCTCCGGCTACCGCGGCCGCGTCGGCCTCTACGAGGTGATGGAGATCACCGAACCGATTCGCGCGCTCGTGCTGGAGCGCGCCTCGGTGGACGACATCGTCGCCGTGGCCGTGAAGGACGGCATGCGCCGGCTGCGCGACGACGGCCTGCTGAAGGTCCGCGACGGCCTCACCTCGATCGCCGAGATCGAACGCATCACCAGCAGCATGCTGTAGGGCCTCGCGGCGCCCGCTCCGAGCGCACTCGCTCAACAGCAACGGCAACAGCGACAACCTCCGCGACCCGGCCCCGGCGCCGCGCTGGGAGGGGATTCGCGCGACGCCGGTGCGAGGTCAGCAGACGGCGGTGGGCACCCGAGGAGGCAGGTGGGTGCCCGGTCCGCCGCCCGAAAGGACGGTCAGTGCTTGCGCGCCGACTTCTTGCCCTTCTTCTTGCTCGAGTGCTTGTGCTTGGAGTGCTTCTTTGACTTCTTGTTGGAGACCACGTTCGGGTTCAGGCGCGTGCCGCCCGACTGGGCGTCGGCCTTGCACCCGAGCGGGCGCCCGAGGTCGAAGGGACCTGCGATCGCCTGCACCACGGCCCCTTTTTCGATCGTCGCCGAGACGACGGTCAACAGCGGGTCCTCACGGGGCTCGGCGCAGATCTTGTGTTCGATCGCGAACTGCCCGGTGATTGTCTCGTAGCCGGCCTTGGCGGCCCCCACGCAGTTGAGCGCGAAGCCCGGCACTTCGCCGTTGCAGGAGAAGTTGTCGGACAGCACACCCTTGGTCGCGTTGGAGGTCACTTCGGGCGGGCTCTGGACTCCCGTGACCGGGATCTGGGACTGCAGCTGGTAGCCGGTGATCGGGCCGTCGCAGTAGAAGCTGTAGCTGACCTGCTGTTCTTCGCTTCCTTCTTCCGGCGTGCCCGCCTTGATGCTTCCGATGCAGTTGAGGTTGTTGGGGTTGGATTCTTCCGCTCGGCCCACGGCGGGCAGGAGCAGGAGCAGGGCGAGTGCGCCCATCGCCGCGGCGAGCGCCGGCAGCGCCCTCCGGGTGCCGGATAGTGGTACAGGTCGGTGCAACGGTCTTCTCCGTTCGTTTGGTTGGTCGGTGATCTGTTCTCGTGTTCAGTCGGTCTCGCGGCAGGGTGCCTAGTGCCAGCCAAAGCCCCGGGTTCTACGACGACTAGTGCACCAGGGCTTCGAGCGTCTTCACGGGGGCGCTGACCTGGTAGGCCACGCTCGAGTGGGCGCCCGCCTTCGCGAAGGGTGAGATCAGCAACACGCCTCCCGCGGGCTGCGAGGTGAGCGTCGCGCTCGAGGCCCCCGCGGGAAGCCCCTGCTGGGAGGCCACGCCGACGGTCGCGAACGTCACGACGGCGAGGCCGTGTTCCTTGAACGCGGGGGTGCCGGTGACCTGTGGGAGCGTGGCCTGCGCGAATTCGTCGGCCGCCTTCAGGGCTCCGGCGGGCGTGGAGCAGCTTTCGCCGGCGGCCCCTTCCGGGCACGGGGGCTGGACGATCGAGTGCACGATCGGCGGCGTGGAGAGGGCGCTCGGCGGGGCGGCCAGCGCGGCCTCGCTCGCCAGCGCGCTGCCCTCGATCGCCGACCATCCGGCGAGCAGCGTCCCCGTGGGGACCAGCTGGCCGGTGATGTAGGGGGCGGCGCTCTTCTGTGTCAGCAGTTCTTCGTAGCTGGGCCCCGACAGCTCGATCAGCCACACGTTCGTGACCGCCGGCACCTTGGATTTCGCCGGCGTTTTCGCCTTGCTCGTCTTTTCGCCGGCGCCTCCCGAGGACCCGGATCCGCTCGCCGGGGTTTCGGCCGCCGCCGTCGTGGTGCTCGCGCCCGTGGCGGGCGGCGGGGAGCTCGACGGGGCTCGTGGGGTCGCTTCGTGGGGGGGCTGGCTGGTGGCCGGCGGCGAAGAGTGACTGCGGGCGGCTGCCAGCTCCGACAGCAGCTTCGCGATCAGCGCCGGGGTGTCGCCCGCGAAGGAGGCGGTGGGGGAGGGGCCGATCGCGGCGCCCAGTCCTACGCCGACGGCGAGCATCACGGTGGCGAGGATCGCCGTCACGCGCAGGCTGGGCCGGCGCGAGAGCAGCGGCGCGGCGTCACCGGAGAAGATGTCTCTGAACTTCCGCACTATTTAGAGTGATCTGGTGTTCTTTGTCGTCGGAGATGCCGCCGAGGACGGGATCCCTTCCCGTCTCCCCTACTTAACAGACTATTTCAACAATATAGCTAAAGTCGATCGAGTCTATGAGGTTATGGTATCTTGGCGACGTCTCCCGCGCAACCCACAATCGCCAGCCGAAAGGACACCTGACCAAATGCAACGACTTCGCCGTATCTCCGTCGCCCTCGCGGTGGCGGGTGTGCTCGGGGTAGCGGCGCCTGCGGCCGCCAACGCCGTGACGACGGTCACGATCAGCGGCGCGACCGCCTCTTACCCGCTCGTCAACCTGCTCGCCCAGAAGTACGTGAAACTTCACCCCGGGAAAGTCAAGTTCAAGATCGCCCAGGGGGGCGCCCAGGTGGGCATCAACGACGTCGCCGCCGGACGCGTGACGATCGGTGACGTCTCGCGCGACCCGCTGTTGAGCGATCCCGCAGGGCTCGTCTTCTACCCGATCGCCAAGTACGGGATCTGCGTCATCACGAACAAATCCGACGCCCTCGCGAATCTGACGAGCTCCCAGCTGGTCAACATCTTCACCGGCAAGACGCGCTCGTGGAGCGGGATTCCGGGCGCCAGTGCAAGCGGCACGATCGACGTGGTCAGCCGCACCTCGGTGGCGGGCGTGCTCACCAACTTCCAGACACTGCTGCTGGAAGGCAAGAAAGTGTTCAGCGCCGCCTCCGAACAGTCGTCCGAGGGACTGATGCGCCAGGCCGTCGAAAACGACCCCAACGCGATCGGCTTCGTTTCAAACTACCAGTCGGACAAAGGCAGCGTCCACGCGGTGAACATCAGCGGCGTGGCGTGCAACAGGAGCACCGTCACCTCCGGCACCTACCCGGGCGTGGCCCGCTTCTATGAGGTCACCAAGGGCAAGGCCACCGGTGCCGCATCGGCGTTCATCGGCTGGATCCGCGCCTCCTCGGCCGCGCGCAAGATCATCTCGACCCAATGGGTGCCCGTCACCTAGGTAGTCACTAGGGGACGGCGCGGAAGCCTCCAGTGCTGGCGCGGCTGCGCAAGCCATGGCCCGACGTCCGCGCCGAGCGCATGCTCGGCGCGGTGTCGTGTCTGCTGGCTGTGCTGGTCGTCGGCATGGTGGTGTTCGTCGCCATCCACGCGTGGCCGACGTTCAGCCACAACGGGCTCGGCTGGCTGGGGTCCGGTGAAACCCCGGAAACGTCGTTCGAAAAAATGCAGGCGACGAGCGTCAACCCGCCCCCGTCTGCTTATCACCTGCGCGCCTGGCCGCTGCTCTATGGGACGCTGCTGACGACGGTCGTGTCGGTCGCGTGTGCGTTCGTCGTCTCCCTGTTCGCGTCGATCTTCATCGTCGAGCTGGCACCCGAGCGGCTGCGCAGGCTAACGATCCCGGTGATCCGCCTGCTCGCCTCCGTGCCCTCGGTCGTGTACGGGCTGCTCGGGGTGCTGGTGCTGGTGCCGTTCGTGGGCAACCACCTGGTGACGGCCTCCGAGAAGGCCTCCGTCGCCAACACGATCGAGCTGACCGGTGCGGGCCTGCTCGTGACCGTCGTGATCCTCACGGTGATGATCGCCCCGATCATGATCGCCTTGACGTGCGAGGCGCTGGCGTCGGTGCCGAGCTCCTGGCGTGAGGGCGCCATCGCGCTCGGGCTGAACCCGCTGCGCGCGATCCTCGCCGTGACCGTCCGCGCCGCGAGACCCGCGATCGTGGCCGCGGCGGTGCTCGCCAGCGCCAGAGCCCTGGGCGAGGCGATCATGATCTCGATGGTCTCCGGCGGGCGCGCCTTCAAGCCCAACCTCGACCACGGCCTGTTGATCTTCCTGTACTCGCCGCTGCGCACCTTCGCGTCCACGATCGTCGACTTCCGCGAGGGGATCAGCGCCCCGGCGCTCGGGTCCTCGCTGTACGCGATCGCGCTGCTGATGCTGCTCGGCGGGTTCGTGCTGTCCGTGTGCGGCTATCTGATCAAGCTGCCCCTGCGCAAGTACCAGGTGCGCGGATGAGCACGCTCGTCCCCTTCGAGTTCGACGAGCCGCGCGTCATGCAGACCGGCCGCGGCCGGCGCTCCTCGCCGATGACCTGGCGCTGGCGCGACCGCTTCGCGCTGGTGCTCGCGTGGTCAGCGGGAATCGTGCTCGTTCTGGTCGCCGGAGCGATCGTCGCGTACTTCGCCTTCCGTGGCGTGCAGTACCTGCGCCCGAGCCTGATCTTCTCGCGACCCCAGATCTCCGCCAGCCAGGCGGGCAGCGGCGGCTTCCTGGACCCGCTGCTCGGCACGATGGTGCTGACGGCCGTCGGGATCGTGCTCGCGCTCCCGCTGGCCGTCGCCAGCGCGGTCTGGATGAGCGAGTACGGGCGACCGCGGTGGCTGGCCCGCGTGATCGAGTCGTGCATCGAGATCGTCGCCGGGACCCCTGACATCGTGATCGCGCTGTTCGGCCTGGCGGTGTTCCAGCTGAGCTTCATGGGGCCGTTCTCGTTCAAGGCGTCCGGCGGCGGCATCTACGGGCGCTCCTTCCTGGCGGCGGGGGCGATGATGTCGCTGATTGCGCTGCCGCCGATCTTCGCCGCCACCCGCGACGGGCTGCAGGCCGTGCCCGGGCACATGCGCGAGGCCGCCTTCGCCCTCGGCAAGACGCGCATCACCACAATCCGCCGGGTGCTGCTGCCGAGCGTGCGCTCGAACATGGCCACGGGCGTGACGCTGGGGATCAGCCGCATCATCGGCGACACCGCGATCGTCGTGCTGCTGCTGGGCGAATCGCTGCGCCTGGAATCGCAAGGCGCGGTCCCCGGACTGGGGCTGCTGCGTGGCACCGGATCGACGCTCACCAGCTATGTCTTCGGCAATTCTCCGGCAGGCGAAGGCGCGGCCCCCCAGAAGGCCTACGCGGCCGCTTTCGTGCTGCTGGTGTTCGTGCTCGGCCTGAACCTGCTGGTGGAACGCATCGGGCGCCACCAGGAGCGCGCCACCGGCCTGTCGGTGGCCACCGGGGCCGTCTAGAGCCTTCTGGCTCCGCTCAACCTTGGCGCTTTACAACCCGATACCTACTCGCTAACCTCAGTACTTCGGTGAAAATAGTTTCTCAGATGGGGAATATCGATGTTGCGAGTTGAGCCAATGACCGAGCCGGCCGAGCCGATCCACCTGGGCCACGACCGCGGCGAGACGCCGACGGTCGAGCACCTGCACGCCACCGGCGAACCGGCCACCGTCGAGCAGCTGCGCCCGGCCTCCGGGCAGGTGCCCGAGCCCAACGACACGCCCGGCTCTGCCGGCTCGAGCTCGAGTGTGCCTCCCGTGCGCACGATCGTGCTGGACCGCGCGCCGCAGCCGGCCACGCCGCCCCAGGAGCGCCGCGCGGTGCGCCCCGCTGCCGACACCAGCGGCCCCGAGCGCCTGCGCCTGGAAGACGTGAGCATCGCCTACGCCTCCAAGCCGGCGGTGAAGTCGGTGTCCCTCTCGATCCACCAGGGCGAGGTGCTCGCCCTGATCGGTCCCTCGGGGTGTGGCAAGACGACCCTGCTGCGGACGCTGAACCGCCTCACCGAGCTGACCCCGAGCGCAGCCCGCGCGGGGACCATCAGGCTCGACGGCGAGGACATCCACGAGCTCCCCGACACGAGCCTGCGCTCGCGCGTGGCGATGGTCTTCCAGCAGCCCAACCCGTTCCCGATGTCGATCTTCGACAACGTCGCCTTCGCGCTGCGCGAACAGTCGCGCCGGCGCCCCCGCCGCAAGGAGCTCGAACCGCAGGTGATCGACGCCCTGCGCCGCGCCGGTCTCTACGACGAGGTCCGCGAAGACCTCGACCGGCCCGCCCTGCGCCTGTCCGGCGGCCAGCAGCAGCGGCTGTGCATCGCGCGGGCGATCGCCCCGCGGCCCGAGGTGCTGCTGATGGACGAGCCGTGCAGCGCCCTGGACCCGATCTCGACCAACACGATCGAGCAGCTGATCGGCGAGCTGCGCCGCGAGCTGGCGGTCGTGGTGGTCACCCACAACCTCGCCCAGGCGCATCGGATCGCCGACAAGGTCGCCTTCATGTACCTCGGCGACCTGGTCGAGTACGGGGCCACCGACGACGTCTTCGAGCGGCCCCGTGCCACCCGCACGCGCGAATACGTCCAGGGCGCGTTCGGCTAGGCGGCTGACGTGGCGGACGTGAGTCTGATGGCGGTCCCATCCCAGCCCCAGGACGCCACCACATGCGCCAACTGCGGCGCCGAGGTGGTGGCCGACCAGCGCTACTGCCTGTCCTGCGGGCACCCCGTCTCGCCCGTGCGGCTCGGCTTCCTCGACGTGCTGCAGGAGCAGGGCACGCACCCGGCTCCGCAGTGGTCATCCTCCGGCACGTTCGAGGTCACGCCGGTCGGCTACGCCGCCGAGCCCCACAGCGGGCTGGGCGGCTGGATCCGCCACAACGGCCCCGTCTTCGGCCTGCTGGCGGTGCTGCTGCTGTGCCTGATCGCCGGGCTGCTGCTCGGCCACTGGGCCTCCTCGGGCGGCAAGAGCGGGCCGGCGGTGGTGAAGGTCGAGGGCCTCAACCTCGGCACGGCCGCGCCGTCCGCCTCGACCGCGCCCTCCACGAGCGCGCCCGCCAAGACGTCGGGCTCGTCCACCGCCGCCAAGGCGAAGAAGGCCCAGGACGAAGCGGCTCAGGGCGCGAAAGAAACGAAGGCCGAAAAAGCGCCCCCGCCGCCGCCGAAAAAGGTCTCCAGCAAGGAACTCCAGAAACTCAGCACCTCCACGGGCAAAAAGCACCAGGAAGAACTCAACGCCAAAGGCGCCGAACCGATCGAAACGAGCTGATGGCCTCCCGACCGTCGACTACGAGCGGCTCGCTCGCACAGCTGCGCAACCGCCAGCGTGAGCTCGCCCAGCGCGTGGCGGAGCTCACCTGGGACCTGGGCGGGCTCACCTACGAGATGGCGATCCGCGACCACTACCGCCTCGACGTGCTCGCCCGCCGCGCCGCCGAGCTGCAGGAGGCCGACGCGCAGCTGAGCGAGGTCCAGCGGCTGCTGGCCAGCTCCGAGGCGGGCGTCCACGGACAGTGCCGCTCATGCGGGGCGGTCCACAGCCGCGGCGCCGCCTACTGCTGGCAGTGCGGCGCCCCCCTGCTGTCGGAGGCCCGTCCCGAGGCATTGTCCGCGGGCACCAACGGCGCGAGCACCCTCAACGGCGCGAACGGCGCAGGGGCGAGGGCGTAGCTCAACCGTCCCGTCGCGCCGCGACGGGGATCCAGGCGCTCGCTCGGCCGGCTAGGCCTGGTGCGTGGGCTCGGCCGCGGCCGGCTCGGGAGCCGGGGCGGCTGCCTGTGCCTGGTCGGGGGCCGGGGCGGCCGGCGCGGTCGTGACAGCTGCGGGTGGGGCGGGGGCCGGCGCGGGCTGGGGGGCCACCGGGCTCGCCTGCGGCAGAGCCGCCTGCTGGGAGCCCTGGGAGCTCTGCGAGGAGCCGGTGACCGAGTCCTTGAACTCGCGCATGCCGGACCCGAGCTGGCGCCCGATTTCCGGCAGCCGTTTGGCGCCGAACAACAGCAGCAGGATCACGACCAGGAACGCGATATGAACCGGGTTGTCGAGTCCCATCTAGGAGAGAGTCTAGCCGCGGGCGCTGTCTCTCACCAGCCGCACGGCGACGAACACCATGAAGGCGGCGAACAAATCACGCAGCACGGCGCCCGGGAGGGCGTTGGCGAGCGCCACGCCGGCCGCCGCCCCGCCCAGCGACAGCGCACCGAGCCTGACGGCGTCCCGGCGGTTGACGTTGCCGTAGCGGTCCTGGCGGATCGTGCCGAGGATCGCCACTGGGATGATCGCCAGCAGCGACGTAGCCACCGCATGGTGCTGGTCGAGCCCGAGGAACAGCACCATGCCCGGCACGAACACCACGCCGCCGCCCACGCCGAGCAGGCCGGCGATGATCCCGCCCAGCACGCCCACGAGCACCGCTCCGATCACTGCAACACCAGTTGCACCGCGGTTGCCACCAGCAGCACCGAGAACAGCAGCGCGATCGCCCGCGAGGGCAGCCGCTGCTGCAGCCACGTCCCCGCCAGAACCCCGCCCATCCCGGGGATGCCCACGAGTAGCCCGTCGAGCACCTTGACGTTGCCGTACAACGCCTGCACCGCCGCCGCAAACGAGGCGATCGCGATGATCGCGGCCAGCGACGTGCCGGTCGCGGGGCGCTCGTCGTAGGCCAGCCAGAGCACCAGCAGCGGCACCATCACCGTCCCTCCGCCGACCCCGAAGAGCCCGCTGAAGACGCCCGCGGCGGTGCCGATCACGGCCAGCTTCAGCGCCCGTCCCGACGGTGCCCGCCCCTCAGGCGCACGAGCGGACCGGCCGGACACCATGCGCGGCATACTAGACCGCGTGACCCCGGCCGCCATGCTCGTGGAGGCCGTCGAGCCGCTCCGCTCGGACCCCGCCCGCTCGGCGATCCTGTTGGACATCGACGGCACGCTCGCCCCGATCGTGCGCCACGCCGCCGATGCCCACGTGCCTCAGGCGACCCGCACGCTGCTGATCGAGATCGCCCGGCGCTACCGGGTCGTCGGGTGCGTCAGCGGGCGCCCCGCGAACGGCGCCCGCCAGATGGTCGCGATCGGCACGATCGCCTACGTCGGCAACCACGGGGGCGAACTGCTGCGCCCCGGTGCCACCCGTGCCGAGGTCGACCCCCAGCTGCTCGAGTGGACCGCCCGCGTGCGGGAGTTCGCCCAGCGCACCTACGGGCCCGAGCACCAGCGCCTGCGCGTGCGCAGCGAGGACAAGGGCTCGATCGCCGCCTTCCACTGGCGCGGGGCCCCCGACGAGGAGCGCGCCGAGGCCGCCGTCAGGCAGATCGCGGAGCTGGCCCAGAAGGACGGTCTGGCGGTCCACTGGGGCCGCAAGGTTCTGGAGGTGCGCCCTCCGGTGCTGCTCAACAAGGGGATGGGGATCACCGCGCTGCTCGGCGACGGGATGGTCGCCTGCGCGCTGTACGTGGGCGACGACACCACCGACCTCGACGCCTTCCGCGGCCTGCGCGAGCTGGTCGCCACCGGCGCCCTGGAGAACGCCACGTGTGTGGCCGTCACATCCGACGAAGTCCCCGAGGAGCTCGCCCGCGAGGCGGACCTGACGGTGGACGGCACCACGGGGGTGAGGGCTCTGCTCGAGGCGCTCCTGTAGATACCGGCGCGTGCGCTTCGTCGACTTCCTCAGGACGACCGTGCTTCTGAGCGGCGGCGCCGCAACCGCGCTGGCGGCGATCTCCGTGCTCGCCTCTGCCGCCAGCGCCGGCACGCATACGGTGGCGGTGATCGTCGACGTGGGCTGGTGGCTGATCGCGATCATCATCGGCCTGCGCATGGGTCGCCGCGCGCAGACCAACTCGCCGATCGCCCGCCTGCTGTCGACGGCGCGCGCGTCCAAGACCCTGCCCGAGCTGCACCCGAGCGCCGTGCTCGTCAACCGCCTGTGGCCGCTGGCGGTGTTCACGCTGCTGTCGGGAGCACTCGCCTTCCTGGCGCCGCAGATCCCGGGCATCGCGGCCGGCTTCGCGATCATGGGGGCGCTCGCGTGGCGCCGCCAGGACGCCGCCGTGGCGGCCATCGAGGACCGCGACGGGGCCGCCTTCTACGTCGAGCGCACCTCGCCGGTGCGTGCGATCTCGCTCGTGCGCACGCCCGGCTTCACCGCCTCGCGCCCGCAACACGTCAACGGGGCCGTCGGCTAGCGCGGCCGGCCGATGGCGGGCCCCCAGCAGCGCGAGGTGCTGCTCGTCTCGCTCGGCTCCACCGCCGGGCTGCGCCTCGCCGACGAGCAGCTGTGCGACGCCCTGCGCACGGCCGGCGCGGACGTGCGGCTGGTGCGCGCCCAGCCTCCCCCGCAGCTGCGCACGATGGCGCTGACCGACCTCGCCTGGGCGCGGGCCGCCCGCGCGGCCACGCGGCGCGCGCTGGGCGCGGCGCCCTCCCCCCGCCCCGCGGTGATCTACTCGACCACCACGGCGGCGCTGCTGTGGCCGCTCCCCGGGGCTGTCCGTTTCGACGCCTGCTCTGCCGCGAACCGCCCCGGCCGCCACGGCCTGTGGCAGCGCCCGCTGGAGCGCAGACGCATGTCCGGCGCGCCGCTGCTGCTGCCGTGGAGCGAGGGTGCGCTCGAGGAGTGCCCCGGGGTTGCGGGCGCGGCTGCCACTGCGGATGCCCGCGCGCTCGTCGTGCCCGTCGCCGTCGCGCCCTCGGGGCAGCCGCCCCGCGAGCGGGACATCGCCGCCGTCACGTACGCCGCCAACCCGCTCAAGAA
>Ga0335083_10000409_pt1 | contig 66665 bp, 47 predicted proteins | sample Lox_Sample_42_FD_206716 | JGI IMG/M metagenome (GOLD analysis project Ga0335083, IMG submission 206716) | Soil microbial communities from Loxahatchee National Wildlife Refuge, Florida, United States - Lox_Sample_4.2 | ecosystem: Environmental > Terrestrial > Soil > Wetlands | place: USA...
GAATCCGTAGGCGACGATTCCGGCCAGCATGATCGCGACCATGAGGAGCGACGTGCCGACCGGCCGCAGAATGAAGAGGCGGGACGGATTCATCGGCGCAGCGGTCGAGCGTCAGTGGGCGGCGAGGTGCTCAGCCGCCACCCTGGCCGCTTTGGTTGCTCGGTTGCGGGCGCCGGTGTGTGCCCTGACCCTGCCCCGGCTGCCCCCTGCCTGACTGCCCTTGTCCGGAGCGCTTGGGCTGTCCGGCGCCCGGAGCCTCGGCCCCGGGAGCGGCGCCGCCGGCACCCGGTCCCTGGCGCAGCATCACCTTGGCGCCGTCCTTGAGCTTGTCGGCGCCGTCGACGACGATCGTCTCGCCGGGCGTCAGCCCCTGCGTGATCGAGATGTTGGTCGCATCGCCGGGGCCGAGGGTCACCTTGCGGACGTTGACCGTCTGGTCGGCATTGACGAGGTAGACGTAGGTGCCCGGCGCGCCGCGCTGCACTCCCGCCTGCGGAATGAGCGTGGCGCCATGCAGCGTGTCGAGGAGCAGCACGACGTTGACGAACTGCTGCGGAAAGAGGCTCTCGTCGCTATTGGGGAAGATCGCCTTGAGGCGAATCGTGCCGGTGGTGGTGTCGATCTGACTGTCGATCGACTGGAGCGTCCCGGTCGCGATCTGCTGCGTGTTGGTCCGATCCCACGCCGTCACCGGCAGCGCTGCGCCGGCGCGCATCTGCTTGAGGATCGGCGGGATGTCGTCCTCGGGGAGCGTGAAGAGCACCGTGATGGGCTTCAGCTGCGTGACCACGACCAGCCCGTTGGGCGCGGCCGGCGTCACGTAGTTGCCGACGTTCACCTGCTGCAGTCCGACGCGCCCCGAGATCGGCGAGACGATGTGGCAGTAGGTGAGATTGAGCTTCGCCGCATCGATCTGGCCCTGGTCGGTGCGGACGTTCCCCTCGTCCTGCGCCACCAGAGATTTCTGCGTCGCGAGCTGCTGCTCGGCGATCGAGTCCTGGGCGAAGAGGGTCTGATAGCGCTCGAGGTCGACCCGGGCGTTGGCGAGCAGCGCCTTGTCGCGGGCGAGGGCACCTTCGGCCTGCTCGAGCGCGACCTGGTAGGGACGCGGGTCGATCTGGATGAGCGGGTCGCCCTCCTTGACGGTCTGCCCCTCCTTGAAGGCGATCTTCACGATCTGACCCGAGATCTGGCTCTGCACGGTGACGGTCGCGAGCGGCGTCACCGTCCCGAGCCCGATCAGGGTGATGGGCATGTCGCCGGTACGAGCCTGCGCCGTGACGACAGGCATGGGCCCGCCCGCCGCGAAGCGCCCGCCGGCGGGCCCGCGCGCGCTCTTGCCGGGGGTCAGGAGCCAGGCGAAGAGGGCGAGCAGGACGAGAACCCCGAGGATCACCGCCCAGCGGGGGGCGTTACGGACCCTTTCCCGGAGCCGGGCGTGCATCGAGGGGGGTGTCGCCACGCCAAAGGGGTCGCGATTGGTGTCGTTCATGGGCCTCTAAGAGGGCGTTTCTCGTGCGTCGGAGCGGCCGGGGCCGATTCTAGGCGCCATCGGCCGGAGTGCAAAAAAATGGGGTGGCGCGAGACTACCCGCCCACCCCGTTCAGGAGGATGGGGAAAGGAAAGCACAGTCGGCGCCCGGTTACAGCAGGTGACCGGTAAGGAAGTGCAAGGAATTATGCGGTTGCGATTGGGGCGGTGCGGATGCCCCGCACCAGCCAGTCGGTACAGTACCGCGGCCAGCGACGATCGGCACGAGCGAACTGATGGAGCGCTTTGCGATGCTGCAATGCGCCACCACAAACCAACTTCGCCTTGTCGTCGCGCGGAGCGCGAGATGCGGTGGCACCGAAGGCCCACTGAAGCGTACTGCGTCGCGGCAGAGCGGCTCGAGCAATCGTCGCGAGCAGCGTCGACATCGTGCGTCTCGTGCGCGCGCGTGCTAACAAAAATCGCTCTCGCGGCTGCGTCGGCCCTTGGCGACAAACGATCTCCGCGCATGTCGCCGAGTCCCGACGCGTTGCGCCAAACTCAAGAAGGACGTCTTATAAGTGTTAACTGCGTTTAGGCAGCGGCGATTCCATTTAACTTAGGATTGCCGCTGCATAAGGGCAAACCCGCCGCAAGGCGGGGACGCAAAGCCTCCGGTCTCATCGTCTGAAGCGCGAGATAGCGGGGTTGCCGGCGAGTCAGCGCTGTGTTCGCGCTCGTCGTCATTCCCCCGCCGTTTGGCTGCCGATAGTTGAGTCCGGACCCCAGGGACTGGACCATCTGTACATTGACGCGAGGCCAAATGGACATTTCGATCCGCCGCCACTCACCGGTCACCGCTGCCTATAAGCTCTTTGCTCTCTGCATGCTCGCAGCCGCTACCGTCGCGGGCTGCGGCGGCGGGGGCGGAACTGATACCGCCTCGCAGGTTACGTCGGCCGCCGTCGCTCCGCAGATCAGCGCGCAGCCGCAGAACGTGACTGTCAACTCCGGGGAGACGGCAACGTTTTCCGTCACCGCCACCGGCACCGCGCCGCTGAGCTATCAGTGGATGAAGGACTCGACCGCCATCAGCAGTAGCAGCGCGACTTCAGCCAGCTACACCACGCCGGCGACGACCTCGAGCGACAACGGTGCGTCGTTCACCGTAATGGTTACCAACTCCGCGGGCACCATCACCAGCAGTGCTGCGACTCTGACCGTCAACTCCTCCTCTAATCCGCCTGCAGCCACGCCGACTTTCTCGGTGCCGGCCGGAACTTACTCATCCGCGCAGTCGGTGAAGCTGGCGTGCAGCACGGCCTCGAGCACCATCTACTACACCACCGACGGCACGACGCCGACTCACTCATCCAAAGTCTACTCGGCGGTCATCTCCGTCTCATCGACCGAGACCCTCGAGGCGATCTGCACGGCCTCCGGTTACACCGACAGCGCGGTAGCTTCGGCTGCCTACACGATCAGCGGTACCACTCCGGTTGCGGCGACGCCGACTTTCTCGGTGCCGGCCGGAACTTACTCATCCGCGCAGTCGGTGAAACTGGCGTGCAGCACGGCCTCGAGCACCATCTACTACACGACCAACGGGTCGACGCCGACTCACTCGTCCAGCGCCTACTCAGCGGCCATCTCGGTCGCCTCGACTGAGACCATCAAGGCGGTCTGCTCGGCTTCGGGTTACACCGACAGCGCAGTGGCTTCAGCGACCTATACGATCAACACTTCTCCTCCGGGAGCAGCGACGCCGACCTTCTCGGTGCCGGGCGGCGTCTACACCTCCGCGCAGTCGGTGTCGCTCTCGTGCAGCACTGCTTCCAGCACGATCTACTACACGACCAACGGCACGACGCCGACAACTTCGTCCAGCGCCTACTCGTCAGCCATTTCGGTGTCCTCGACGGAGACTATCGAAGCGATCTGTACGGCTTCGGGTTACACCAACAGCGCCGTGGCCTCAGCTACGTACACGATCAGCGCGTCCGGTGTCGGTTACATTCCTACGGCCAATAATGTTGCGACGAATTGGCAGAACGCAGGACTGCAATCAGTCGGTGGCATCCCGAATCGCACGACGGTGTGCGCTACCGTGACCCCGAGCGGAGGGGATGACTACAGCAATATCCAGGCCGCGATCAACGGCTGCGCGGCGAATGGGGTGGTCCAGATCAGCGGAGCGCTGACCGTAAAGCTGGCCGATCTCCCCATCAACATCTCCAAGGGTATTGTCTTGCGCGGGGTGGGAAGCTGCGGCGGGAACGCTTCAAACTATCCTGCTCCAGTCTGCGCTTCTTCGATCACCGTAAGCGACGGCCTGCTGGCTTACGACGGCGGCAACTGCGGCACAAGCTCCCCGGGATCTGCGTGCCCGAACGCCGGTGAAGTCATTCTCATGGCGCCGGGACGTCCGGATTACAACTGGAGTTGGGCGCAATGCGGCAATAACGGCTCGAACATCGGCACTGGCTGTGGCGCTGTGCCGCTCGATGCCGACGCCGCGCAGGGCGCGACGACAGTGCAGGTGCACACGACCAGCGGATTCTCCGTCGGGATGTGGGTGTTGATCGACGAGGCGTCAGGCGCTCAGTATTTCACTGATCCGATCAGCGCCGATACCGGGTATGGACAGGTGTGGGCGGCGTCGGACTGGTTGAGCACATCGAACAGCCCGGCTACGGCAAAGGTGCTGTGGCCCAAGTCCACCGGCGCGGGCGGCTGGGACCTTGGCAGCGCCTACCCGTACCAGTCCGGCTCTGTGGGCTGCTGGTTCAGCTATTGCGACCGCGTGACGGGTGAGATTCACCTGATTACCGCTGTTGGGGCGGGCCCCTGCCCCGGGACGAATTGCACGCTGACATTCGACGATCCGGTCACCATCGCTTTCCGGCAAGGGGGCGGCACGAGCTTTACCGGAACGATCGCAAGCGGCAGCAAGACGCTCACGGTCGTCTCGGGCTCCGTCGTGGTCGGTCAGATCGTCGCCGGTGCCGGCATCCCACAGGGCGATTACATCGCCAGCGGCAGCGGGTCGACCTACACCATGTCCCTCGCGGCCACGGCCAGTGCGACCGCGGAGGCGATGACGATCGGCTCGCACGAGGCTCAGGTTTATCCCGGCTTCTATAACAATCAGTCAGGAACGGGCACACCGGGATTCGTGCAGTATGCAGGCGTTGAGAACCTTTCCGTGATGCGTGGTCCGAGCGGGAGCATCACCATGGTCGGGTGCGCTTACTGTTGGATCAAGGGCGTCGAGGTCGGCGAGTGGTACGGCGGCGGCATCGCCATCGAAGACTCGGTACGCAGCCAGGTCGACACGGTCTATGTCCATCACTGCTGGAACTCGACTGCCAGCGGCGGCGAATACCCATTCATGCTGGATCAGGCTTCTACCGAGATACTGATTACTAACTCCATCGGCCTTTTCGGCGGCAAAGGCATGGTCGCGAGAGCCGGAGGCGCCGGCTCTGTTGTCTCCTACAACTACATCGATGACACGATGTACGACGACTATTCGGGCATTGGGGATTACTGGGTAGAGCAGGGTCTGAGCGCGAGCCACTTCTCGGGGCCGCACCACGTGCTCTTTGAGGGTAACTGGGGGCCGAACCTCGATGACGACAACACCCACGGCAACTCGACCTATATCACGTACTTCCGCAACCAGGGGAGCGGGCTGAGGACGCCGTTCACGGATCCGTCGGCCAACAAGGCCGTCAACGATTTCACGGGTGTCGGTTGGGCCTGCGGGGGCGGCACATGCTCGGCGCAAGGGCCGGGCCCCCTGCGGGCTGCCGGTCCCACAGCCTACAACTATTGGTACGCGTTCGTGGGGAACGTCCTCGGCACAGCGGGCCAGACGACCGCGGCGAACGGCTGGAGCTATTCGGGTGACTGGAACGGCAACCGCATGTTCATGCTCGGGTGGACGGGGAGCGCCAACGGCCAGGATCCGTACCTCGACGGCGCTAATGCCAGCTACATCTGGATCGATGGCAATTACGACTACGTGAATGGCGCAGTGACCTGGAGCTCACTTGACCTGGCGCACGTACTTCCCAATTCGCTGTACCTGGCCACCGCGCCAGCGTTCTTCACCGCCGGTGCTTCATGCACCTATCCGTGGCCGTGGGTGACGCCGACCTCATCTCCGTACGTTCAGCCGAACAGCTGCGCGGGCTCGGGTCTTCCCGCGCTGGCGCGCTGGAAGGCGGGCACGCCCTTTGCCCAGCCGTGAGAGAAGCAACCCCGGTGTGATCTCCCCGCGGACTAATAGCGCGTGACATAGGCCCCAGGGGACTCTACCCTCGGCCGGTATGCGGCCGAAGATGTTGTTGCGCTCTACCGTGGTGGCCACCGCCCTTGCGCTCGCGGCGGGTTGCAGCGGTAGCTGCTCCGCACGGCACGGTTACTCGGGCGTCACTGCTCCCGTCAGAGCCAGCACCTCTTCCGCCGGAAGGGCTGCGAGCGGCAGCCCCTCGGGTTCCGACTCCGGTCCTTATGTGCTGCCGGCGGACAGGAGCACGCAGTGGCACTACGCCGGCATGCTGAGCAAAGGCGGCATACCGTCGGCGAGCTGGCCGATTTGCAACAGTGTGCCACTTGCCCCGCTCGGGGGCGGCAAGGATGACAGCGCGGGGATCAATAATCTGATTCAGAGCTGCCGAGCCGGGTCGGTCGTGCGGCTGGCGGGCGGCACTTTCACGATGGGCAAGGGCAACTACGTTGCCCTGAATAAGGGAGTAGTACTGCGCGGGCAGGGCGCGGGGGTCACCATTCTGATCAACCCGCTGAATGTCCCGACCACGGCGATGAATCACGTTGGCAAAGAGGCCGATACCTCGCCGATCATCATCATGGGTCCTGGCCGATGGGTGAATCCGGACGGGGATGCACGATGCCAAAGCTTGACGGCTTACGACACCAGGCATATGCAGCTTCTGACGGCCGATGGAACGAAGGGTTCATCATCGGTGACAGTAGCAAACGCGTCGAGCTTCTCCGCAGGCATGATTGTGCTACTGGACGAGACCAGCGGGGCGGGCTGGCAGCCGGATCCGACCGAGCTGGCGACTTCCGTCTGGGCACGGCCCGACTACTCACTGGTGTGGATGTTTCACAACCCCCACATTGCCGCGGACGACGGCAATTTTCCGATTCTGAAACCTGCGGCGAGCAACAATTATGCCGGCATCGGCAGCGGGAGTGACGCAGCGTGTTGGTTCAGTCGCCAGGATCGGCCGCAATCGGAGCTCAAGGAGATCGCATCCGTCAGCGGGAACACGCTCACGTTCACCAGCCCGCTGCACAAGGATTACCGGACGAGCCGGTACGCAGAGCTGACGACGTTCACCGGCGGCAACGCGCCAGTGAGGAACGCCGGAATCGAAAGCCTGACCGCTTCGCAGGGCGGCAATGGCACCATCTTAATCACGAATTCCGCCTATTCATGGGTGAAGAATGTGGAGGTGTCCAGTTCGTGGGGAGATGGAATAGGCCTCAGCGACTGCTTCCGCGTAGAAGTGCGGGACTCCTACGTACATGACATGGCGCACCCGGAACCAGGCGGCGGCGGCTATCTTTTTGATCTCAACAATGGTTCCTCCGAGATTCTGGCGGAGAACAACATCTTCGTCAGGGGCAACAAGGTGATGGTCGCCCGGTCCGCGGGGGCCGGCAGCGTGGTTGCCTACAACTATGCGGATGACGGCTATATCGGCTACCAAAACAATTGGCAGGAAACTGGCGTGAACGGGTCTCACATGGTCGGATCGCACCATATGCTGTTTGAGGGTAATCTGACTTTCAACCTGGACAGCGACGGGACGCACGGGGGGTCTTCCTACAACACCTACTTCCGCAACTGGTCGACGTCGCAGCGCTCCGACTTCTACAATGGCGAGACCGGAGCTCTGATTTCCGACAGTACGCAAAAGAACCGTCCGTATCGCGCCGCGGGGGTTGCGCGTTATTCGAACTTTATGTCGTTCGTAGGCAACGTACTCGGTATACGGGGTGTGACAACGGCGGCCAACGGATACGTCGACTCGGGTGCGGACCCCACAATTTGGTTGATCGGATGGAATGCGGACAGGCCATACACCCCGGATCCGACGGTTGCGACAACCGTGATCCGCGACGGGAACTGGGACTGGTTCCTGTCGCAACAAACGTGGCTCAATAGTTCACCGGCGCCGCTTCCGAATTCGCTCTACTTGTCGTGCAGGCCGGCGTTCATGGGCTCGAGCACATGGCCGTGGGTCGATCCGACCACCGGAAGCACTTACACGCTTCCGGCCAAGGCCAGATACGATGCGGGCACCCCGAACACGGTGCCGGCATCCGGCGACGTATGTTTTCAGTAAGCCCATAACATATTGCTGCTTTTTTAATATCTCCAGCCCTTCACAGAAGAAGGCTGTGGCCAGTGCGCGCTACACTGTAAACATGCTCCCGTAGTTGGGGTGGTAACTCGTGCTTCGCAGATTAGGACTCAATAAACACAATAAATGACGGGGAGTCGCATGCCACTCCATATCCCTCTTCGAAGCGGCGCAACTGCACTATTCGCTGCGGCTGCCTGCCTGGGCGCGCACCTGGCGCAGGCCGCCGCGCCCGGGTACGAGATACAGGTCGGGGTCATCGAGTCGGATAACATTGAGCGCCTGCCGTCCGGAGGCACCGATCAGACTATCGGCGTCGTAGACCTGGGATTCACCTGGCACGAGAAGCGAGCGTCGCTGGACGCCGATATTGATGCCGACGTAAGCCATCTCAACTATTTTCAGAACGCCTACGGCGACGAGTTCATCGGCAATTTTCTCGGTGCGGTGAAGCTCAATCTCGCACCACAGCTGTTCTCGTGGGAATTCACCGATAATTTTGGGCAGGTCCCGCTGGAGCCGCTGGCACCCATCACCCCCGGCAATCGCGAGAACATCAACTACTTCAGCACCGGTCCGACGCTGTCGCTGCCCCTTGGAAGCACGACTGAGCTGGATATTACCGGTCAATACGGCAGAGTGGACTACCAGGCGACGACCCCCCTCGACAGTACGATGCTGACGGGTGGCGTCAGCCTCCTGCACGATCTTTCCCCGCTAGCCAACATCTCCATCAACGCCAGAGAGCAGGCCACTCGCTTCGCGAATGACCAGTTGAATCCCGATTACGACAGGCGGGAGGCCTTTGCACGCTTCGATACCAAGGGAAGCCGCACCGAACTGGCAATCGATTTGGGATACAGCCGCCTGCACATGGCCGGTGCCAACGACGATATCCCTCTCGGCCGCCTGCAGCTCACCCGCCGCGTATCACCGAGCTCGACCATCGGCTTGGCCCTTGGGCATGACTATTCGGACGGGGCGGATTCCTTTCGCACCGTGCAGGGTGTGGGAGGAGCGACACTCAACACGCAGCCGATCATCGCGGCCGCCGTCCCGTTCGTGGGCAGCTATGCGACGTTGGCTTGGAACTTCCAGCACGCGCGTACCACGTTGAATCTCGCCGCCTCCTATTTCCGGGATCGCTACCCGGCCGACGCAACCCTGGACAACGACCGAACGGTGGTCGATGCACGGGTGGCCCGCCAGTTGACACCTACGCTGCAACTAGCGTTGACCGAGGACCTGGTCCACTGGGAGTTCACCGGAGAGAGTGAAAGTACCACGGCGAGTGACACCGTCTTGCTGCTCAGATGGAGCGTGGGAAGCCGTCTCTCGGTCGTTCTGGCCTACTATTGGGCCAAGGGCAACGGCAACATCCCGACATTTCAATACACTGAGAACCGTGTGTGGCTCTCGATCGGCTACGGCCGTGCCGCAGAGGCCCCGCCGGGGCCGGCGCCCGTAAGACTGCCCGGCATGCAGTGAAGGCCGCCGCGTCACCGTGGAGGCGGTGACGACGGCCAGAAACGCTTCAGCCGCAGGAAATACTTCTCGAAGTACTCGTAACTCAGCCACGCGACGGCGATCGAAGCGGCCATTCCGCCGACAGCCTGGATTACCAGCGCGGCTATACGCGAACCAAGCAGCGAAGCCAGGCCGGTCTCGGTGCCGTGCGCGATGAAGTAGTGGGAAAAGAAGTGGTGGTAGACATAAAGTCCATAGCTGTACTTGCCCAGCAAGATCATCGGACGGCTACGGAAGAAGAGCGACCAGGGCGAGGAGGTCGGGGCGCCCAGGGCCTTGAGCAGCACCGCGGCGAGCAGCAGGCGAAAGGCCCCGCTGCGCAGCGGCTCCACGGAGTTGCCATAGCCTGCCAGGTGATGGACGCCGAACTGCAGCAGCAGCAAACCCACGCCCGCCATAGTCATCGGAAGGATGATGCGCCGGGCGCGAGCCGCTCCGTCCGGGTGCCGCACATAGATGGCAATAAATGCGCCGATCGCCAGCGAATCGAGTTGGAAGGGCGTGAGCACGGTAGTCGCAATCGAGCTTGCACCCAGGAGCGACGCCACCATCCGACTGCCGAGCGAAACAGCGGCAGTCGTGAGCGAGAACGTCAGGAAGAGGCGCCGGTTAGCTGCGAGCAGCCAAACTGCCAGGGGCCATAGGAGGTAGAACTGCTCCTCAATGGCCAGTGACCAGAAGTGCGTGATGTACGATAGCGCCGCCCAGCTGCCGTGGATCGCGAGGTAGATATTGACGCCGTAGAGCCAGGCCCATGCCTGATGACTCCTCAGCTCTGCGAGCTCGGAATTGTGCAGGGCAGGGATCGCAGGAACCAGAAAGAAGATAACGGCCAGGACGCCGTAGTACAGCGGGAAGATCCGCAGCACGCGGCGCATGTAGAAATTGCGGAAGTAGTGAGGGTCGGCACGCGAATCGTACAGAATCCCGGTTATCAGGAAGCCGGAGAGGAGGAAGAAGAGATCGACGCCCAGAGCCCCGTAAGAGAAGAGCCAGTTCAGAGCGCCGTCCACGAGACCTTGCGGATTCGTAGGTGTGACAAAGTGAAACAGAAGGACGGCAAGGATAGCGAGGCCGCGGACGCCATCGAGCGCCGGCAAGTGACCGCTCAGGGCCGTTGAAGGTCGCGCTGGCGGGTTAGCGGCCGCAACGGTGCCGGTCTGCGGGCTCGAGTTACTGGTCGACGTCAAACTGGAGGCTTCCAAGGTGAAAGCACGACTAGCCGCCCTGTGCGCTGCCGCCTACCGCAGTGCACCATCTGTGGTAAAGTCCGTCAAGTTGGAATCTGCCGCCAGGGATCGTACGAAGGTTTGGACTCATTCGTGCGGTTGATCATGTCTCCTCATCAATCCGTATGATTCGATTGATCCGGCAAGCGGCCTGCATCCTGTTTGTCATATGCACGCTCACGGCTGGATTCGCGACCGCGGTGGCGGCTCCGGCCGCGCCATCGCCCGCGGCCGAGGGGGTCGGTCCTGACTACCGGATCGGTCCCGGTGACAGTCTGCAGATCTACGTCTGGCAGAACCCCGATCTCAGCGTCACGGTTCCCGTGCGTCAGGACGGCAGGGTTTCCACGCCGCTGGTGGAAGACATGCTCGCCGCCGGCAAGACCGCCTCGCAACTGGCGCGCGACATCGAGGGGGTACTGTCCGAGTATGTCAGGTCGCCGAAGGTCAACGTCTTCGTATTGGTTGCCATCAGCGCCCTCAGCGAGGTGAAGGTCACCGGCCAGGTGAAGACTCCGAAGGCGCTGCCGTATCACGAAGGCATGACTGTCCTGGATGCAGTGCTCGCCGTGGGCGGGCTCACCGACTTTGCCGCGGGCAATCGCGCCAAAGTTGTTCGGACGGTAGACGGCAAGCAACAGGACATCAAGCTCCGACTCGACAAGCTGCTCGAAGGCGGCGACATGAGCCAGAATATTGCGCTGCGGCCCGGTGACGTGCTGCTGGTTCCGGAGTCGCGCTTCTGAAGCAGGCTGCCTTGCCCGCGGCCGCGGGGTAGGGCCCGCCGTGCAAGACCTTCTGCGCGGATATTGTCGGGCGTATCAGGTGAAACGCGCGATTTCTGCTAGGCTTCGGCGCAAATGATGCAGCAGCTAGACAGTCTGCTGGAACAGCTGCGCGGCCTATGGCGGTTCCGCCGGACCGGGATGGTGCTGGCCTGGGCCGCCCTGGTGCTAGCGCTAATTGTCATAACGGTTCTGCCGGATCGTTACGAGGCCTCTGCTACGGTTTTCGTCGACACACAGACCGCACTGAGTGCCGCAACCCGCAATCTGGCGATCGACGAGAACACGGACGCACAGATCCAGCTGGTGCGCGAGGCGCTTCTGGGCGGCCCACAGCTGGGGAAGATTGCTGATGACACGGGTCTCACCGCACGTGCCCGCACCCCCGAGGAGCGGCAAAGGGTGATCGACAAGCTGCGCAAAGAGATCCAGATTGTCGGCGGTGCCACCGCCCCCGGAGCAGGTACGTACCTCATTTCCTATACGAATAAGGACCGCCAGAGCAGTCTCAATGTGGTCGACCGGTTCGTGAACACGTGGGTCCAGGAGGCGTTGGGCGGCAAAGAGCAAGGCTCCGTGCAAGCGCAGCAATTCCTCACGCAGCAGATCGCCGAGCTTGAGAAGCGCCTGCGTGACGCCGAGGAGGCGCTGGCGGCCTTTAAGAAGGAGCACGTTGGTCTGCTGCCAGGCGAGCAAGCAGACTACTTTAAGCGCCTGGATACCGAGTTGGCCGACCTCGATGCCGCGCAGACCAAGCTTTCCGCCGCTACCGTGCGCCGTAATGAACTGCAAAAGCAGTTGCGCGGCGAAGAGCCGTTAGTACCGGGCGGCGCGCAGCAAAACGCGACTGCTGGGGGAGCGCCCCCCAGCGATACTGCGACACGCTTGCAGCAGAGCCAGCGCCAGCTCGATGAGCTGCTGCTGAACTATACCGAGAAGCATCCAAAGGTCATTGAGCTTCGGAACACCATCGCGGAGCTGCAGAAGCGCCTGGCCGACGAGATCGAGGCGGCGCGTCACGGCGACACGAGTGCTGCCGCCCAAACCGGGCTTGCGGCCAGCCCCGTGTACCAGAATCTGCAATTGCAGAACAACCAGGTGGGAGTGGAGATCGCAGGACTGGAGGCCGATATCGCCAACCACCGCCAGCGCGTGGCTGCGTTGCGCGGCATGATGAATACGGCTCCGGAGGTCGAGGCGCAATTCTCACGGCTCAACCGTGACTACAACGTGGTCAAGGCGCAGTACGAGGCCCTGGTCGAGCAACTGGGCCGCGTGCGGCTCGGCGAGCAGGCAGCGCAAACCGGCGTGTTTCGCTTCGATGTCGTCGACCCGCCGCGAGCGAGCTTCGAGCCGGTGTTTCCCAAGCGGCCGCTGCTCGCCATCGGCGCATTGGGCGCGGCCATCGCGGTGGGCGGCGGCGTGGCCTTCCTGCTCAACCTCCTGCGGCCCGCATTCAGCAGCGTGCGACACTTGCGCGAGACGATGGGATTACCGGTGCTGGGCGCGGTGAGCATGACGTGGATCGAGCGGTATGACGCGCAGCTGCGGCGCTCGGCGCTGCGGCTCGCCGGCGGGGTCCTGGGGATGGTGCTGTTGTGCGGCGTGTATCTGGCGACGCAGCGGCACCTGGTGCACGCCGTCAGAACCTGGATCAGTTCCACGTGAGTATCGTCGAAAGGGCTCTCGAGCGGCTGAGGGCCGACTCGCCCGCGGCTCGAACCCGGCGCGTGTTCGGCAAGGTCGTCGAGTCCCAGGCGTCGCAGGCCCCAGCCGGGCATGTGATATCCATCGACCAGGAGGCGCTGCGCGCCGTGGGCTTGCTCGCACCCAAACACCAGGAGCGGGAGATCGCCGGCCAGTACCGCCACATCAAACGCCCCCTCCTCGCTGCGGCCATGGGGCGAGGGCGGGAGCCTCTCCCGAATGGGCGTTTCCTCATGGTGGCGAGCGCGCTGGCGGGCGAGGGCAAGACTTTCACCGCCATCAATCTGGCCTTCAGCATGGCGATAGAGAAGGATCTTCACGTCGTCCTGGTCGACGGGGATGTCGCCAAGCCGCAGATCAGCAGGATGTTCGGCGTCGACTCCGAACGGGGCTTGCTCGATGCGGTGAGCGATTCAAGCATCGACCTGGAACGCCTGATTTTGCCGACAGACGTGCCCAACCTGTTCCTGCTGCCCGCCGGAACGCGCAGTGATCGAGCTACTGAGCTTCTGGCGAGCGAAAGGATGCTCGCAGCCATGAACAGCCTCCTGCAGAGGGATGACAGGCGAATTTTCATTTTCGATTCGTCGCCGTTGTTGCTATCCACGGAAGCACTTGCTCTCGCCGAGATGGCAGGTCAGATCGTGGTCGTGGTGCGTGCGGAGTACACCGAGCGCCACGTTCTCCTCGAGGCTCTGGACCGGCTGCCCGAGGGCTGTTCCGCAGCATTACTGCTGAATCAGAGTACGCAGAAGAGCGCGCGTTACTACTATTACGGCTACGGCGTCGCGGAGGGACCGGCGCCCGAGGGACGGCCCGCGAAGTCCGAGATCGGCGAGTGACCGCTTAACCCCGCGGGACCCCTGCTACCGATTGCCCCGGAGTCGATCCTGCACCACCGAGCGGGCGACTCTCATCGGCTCGGTGACCCGGAACACAACTACGGCGACGAGCATATATACGCAGCCGCAGAGGCCCGCCGACAGGATTATTCGCTCGAGGCTGGGCCAGTGCGCGATGGCGCTTACCAGCCACCACCCCGCGGCAGCGGCGCTCACGGCGCCGATCAGCTGGGGTCCGACGGCGCGGATCACCAGTGCTGAGCCGATGCCGATCGGGCGCCCTGCGTAACTGACCGACGGGATTGCAAGGAGCAAGCTCGCGCCCACGCCCGCGAGCGCGACCCCCGTGGGGCCGAACGGCAAGCCTGCGAGCACTATGATGATCTGGACGGCGAGAGAGACGATTCCCCAGTTGCGCCAGCGGTCTGCCCTCCCTATGGAGAGGTGGAGCCACCCCTGGGACATTTCCGGGACCTGGAAGATACCTCGCAAGGCAAGCACTCTCAGGAGCCAGCCGGCGGCGCGCCACTTCTCGCCCAGCAGTATGATCGCCAGGTCCTCGCCGGTGACGGAGAGTATCGCAGCCGCCGGCATCACGAAGAACGCCACCGCCGACAAGGCCGCCTGGTATTTCTGCCGCAGCGCATCCGGATTGGATTGAAGCTTGCTGAGGGCAGCGCTTCCTACGGTATGTACCTGCGCGAAGATGGAAAAGATGGAGTTGTCGTACAGCGTCATGGCGTTCTGGTAATAGCCGACCTGATCGGGCGGGTACCGCAGGCCGAGCGCGATCCGATCCACCGCTCTGGCCAGCGTGTACGTAACCGAGAAACCCACCACGTACAGGCCAAATCGGACCATGGATTTCACTTCCCGGTCGAAGGCGGGAAGTCCAGGCCTCCAGGGGCATGCGAGCCAGGCTCCGAGGGCGACGCAGGCGGCATTTACGATCGGACGCGCCACCAGCGCCCAGTAACCATAGCCGCGGATTGCCAGCACGATCGCGGCGGCAATTCCGGCCACGGTACCCAGAATCTGTATTCTGGCGATCCGGCCAAACTGCATCGTTCGTCGCAGCAGCGCCAGGTGCTGGTTCGAGAGTCCCCATAGCACGAAAGTGATTGCGGTACAGAGCGCGATGGGCTCCAGCACGGGCTGCCGGTACACCGCGGCAATCAGCCGGCTGCATGCGGCGACGACGAGGGCAACCGCCAGCCCTATTCCGGTGGCGAGCCAGAAGAGGCTGCTGATCTGACTGCGGGTTATCTGCTTTCTCTGCGTAGTCGCGTCTCCAAGACCGAAATCGATCAGGTAGGGCGCGACGCTCGTCAGAACGGTTATGATCGCCACCAGGCCAAAATCTTTCGGCGTGAGGAGCCGTGCCAGGACAATTGCGGCAAGTATCTGCAGCGCGCCGTTCCCGTACTGCATCGCCACCGAGACGATGCCGCCGCGCACCGCGCGACGTCCGAGGTCGCTCGATTCCCGGTGGTCTTCGAAATAGACGTCAGCGTCCTGGGTCATATCGGAGTGGGCAGGTCGAAATGCGCGCGGGGTCGCCGCGCTTCGGCGGCGCCGCTTCCTGTCTTTCGGGATGGCCTCAACTCGGGCTGAGCAGCCGATCGCGCAGCAGCCGCCAGTAGCGCCGATGCCAGCGGCTGGCGGCGCGCGGCTTGCTCCAATCGATGATGCTGTCGTTCAAATCGTAGAAACCACGCTGCCCTTCCGGAACATTACCGGTCTCGACCGTGCGCAGGATCTCAGGCAGACGGCTGTAGAAGTCCTCGGAGCGATACGGTGGATGAAGGGACCACAGGCCGGGTGCGCTGCCCAGATAGTCGATTCGACACATTCCGAACTTGACCAGGGCGTGACTCAAGTTGACCTCGGCTTCGCGCGTTTCCGGAGGATTGCCGAGCAGCCGTGACTTCAAGCGCTGCCACGCGGTCGGTGGCAGGCGCGGCAGAGCGCCCAGTTTGCGCTCGAAGCGCTCCATGTCGATCGTGAAGATGCGCGTGCTCGCGTGCCGAAGGCGATAGGCCAGGCACGCCATCGGCTCGCGCTCGGCGGTGGGGTCTTCGATGCCGGCATCGTTATACACGCGACCGTCGACGCGGGGTGGACCCGGGAACGGATTTACCAGCAGCACATCCGGCCGCTGTTCCATCAAGGTGATTGCTTCGCTCAGCCAACGCCTGCTTCCGCCGCCAAACAGCATGTCGCTATCGAAGTGCACGATATAGCGGGCGCGTGCCGAATAAAGTCCGTAGAAATAGGAATAGAAGGGGCCTCCGTCCCAGGCTTTGATCGAGATCGCGTCGCCGCCGAAGAAATATCGTGCGACCGCGCGCCGCGCCTCGTCCGAGTAATCTACCTCGCTCACCACTAGCTGCGGGTAGCGGCTGCGCATCTCCGCGAGGATGGCGCGCAGGGTTACCAGATTCTCCTCGAAATGCGTGCCGCGATAGCGGCCGGATCGACTGCGATGCACGTCGACGGTGACGACGATTCGTTCGACCATCGGCTCCCAGACACGAATCTGATGAGGCAGCAGGACTTTCCAATGCCTCACGTCCATGGGATATACGTTGATCTGCGCAGCGGTTCTGCTCTCGAACATCCTCAATCACTCCGCTGGCGCACGCCGCGTCTGTCGCGGCGGCAGTTATGAAAATGAGTCCTCAAAGGCTTTGCTGTAGAGCCGTCAGGCTTCATATCGAAGCATGCTGTCTGTCGCGAGGCAAGCCGCCCACGATGGGGGCGCATTAGGTCAAGCTGCTGCGTCCGTAGTCAAGCGGGCGATTGCGGCAGGCGCCGCGTCAATCAGGAAAGCGGATGCAGCAGAACATCGGCCAGCAGTTTTTCGGATTCGATGATTTCCGTGCGGGTACCGGTGCGGGATTTCCACCAGCCATCGGGATCGAAGTCCGAGTAGCGGGATCCGCGAACACTGAGCTGGATCCCGCGACCGCGCGTCGCCCGCGCCAGGATGCGGGCGGTTCGGCGTGAATGATCGAGCGTACTGACGAAGACTACCCTGCTGTAATGGTGCTCCAAGCACCAGGCCGCGAGGTCGTATGATTCATCGACGGTGCCCGCAACGGTGCGGGGTATGACCTCCACCGCGTCGATTCCGAGGTCGTGCAGCTGGCTTACGGAGACGGCAGCCGCGTCGTGATACGAGACGCCGCGCCGCAGGAATTCACGATCGACGGCATCCGGCGGATCGGCGAACAGGGCGACGCGATTCGCGACGCGCTCGTGTACCAGATCAGTGGCCTCGAGCACTCCGGCGCCGTCCGAATCGACGGACAGAACGATAACGTCCGCGACTTGCAAGCGGTCCGACGCGACCAGAAACCGGCCCATGGCGCGCAACAGTGAAATGCGCAGCGGCGCAATGGCGATGGCACAGGACATGACCAGAATCACTATGACAAGCGCCATCGCGGATGTTTTGCGACGCATGTTCTAGGCAGATACAGCACACGAGCGGCGATGGCAAGGCAGCTCCTGAACCGGGCGCCCTCTCGATCAGGTCGAGCGGATCACAATATGTCCGACGGTGATTGACGTGCCTGGTAGCCTCTGGCAGCTTTTGCGATGGCCCGAAAAGCCCGCTCGATGTCGCGGGCCGCAAAGGAATGAGGCCGAGCCTTGGGGGCAGTTTTCCGAGTGTCGAACCGCCGGTACGTACTGATCTCGCCCTGTCGCGATGAGGCGCAGCACATGCGCCGCACGCTCGAAAGCGTCATGGTACAGAGCATCCCTCCGGCGCTGTGGGTCGTGGTCGACGACGGTTCCACCGACGAAACGCCGGCGATCCTCGAGACCTACCGCGGTCGCATGCCGTACCTGCAGGTGGTGCGGCGAGCGAACCGTGGCCGGCGCAGCGTCGGGCCGGGCGTAATCGAGGCCTTCTACGCCGGCCTGGAGACGGTCACGCTCGAAGAGTTCGACTACGTCTGTAAGCTCGACCTCGATCTCGATCTGCCGGCTCGGTATTTCGAAATGCTCATGGAGCGCATGGAAGCCAACCCTCGTCTTGGCACCACTTCGGGGAAGCCCTACTTCACAGCACCGCGCAGCGGAGAACTGGTTGCCGAGGTTTGCGGCGACGAGATGTCGGTGGGCATGACGAAGTTCTACCGGATACGGTGTTTCCGTGAGATTGGCGGCTTCGTGCGCCAGGTCATGTGGGATGGCATCGATTGCCACCGGTGCCGGATGCTCGGGTGGGTCGCCGAGAGCGTGGACGACGAGGCGCTGAGATTCATCCACTTGCGCCCGATGGGATCGAGCCAGAAGGGCATCTGGACCGGGCGGGTTCGCTCAGGTTACGGACAGTACTTCATGGGGACGGCGCCCGTTTACCTCGTGGCCAGCACGATATTCCGCCTCCCGAAGCACCCGATACTGATCGGCAGCATCGCCATGCTGTGGGGCTACTTTTCGAGCGCGCTGCGCGGAGCAGCACGCTACGACGACCCCGCGTTTCGCAAGTTCCTGCGCAGCTACCAGTACGCTTGCCTGCGGCTCGGGAAGCGCCGCGCAACCCGCAAGGTCAATGACGCGAAGGAAGCGATTTGGCGCGCGCGGGTAATGCCGCAAGCCGGGGGTTCAGATGGAAACCTACTCGCATAGGCTTTTTCCCCAGCCCCCCCGGTCGCTGCGTTGGTAGTCCGCTGCCCGCAGCACGAAACGGCTGCTGAACAGCTGCGCGAAGAATCGCGGTCCGCGCACCAGGTAGCGGTAGGCCATGCGCCGAGGCGCGTGCAGCAGACGGTACAGCCATTCGAGTCCGGCGTACTGCATCCAGGTTGGAGCCCGCCGTTCAACATTGGTCAGGAAGTTCAGGGACGCGCCAACGCACAAGGCAAGACCCCGGGCGTGAGCTCGCTGCCAGAGAGAATGCGCCAGGATCTCCTGTTGCGGAGAGCCGACGGCGAGGAAGCAGAATCTGAAGGGACTCGCGTCCTCGATGAACTGCAGGCAGTGCTCGACTGCGGCGCGGTCGCGGATGAAGCCCATCGGCGGCTCGTGATGCCTGAGGTCGCTGAGGCCCCGGCTGCGCGCCAGCATCTTCGCCTGTTGTGCACTGCCCCCGATTACGACGATTCGATCGGATGGGTGGATGACTTTCGCGAACAACTCCGCGGTGAGGTCGGAGCCCGGGCACACCGGGACGGTCAGCGCCTTGAACAGCCTGAGAAGCCGGGCTGCGACCCGGCTGTCGAGCAACACGAAACTTGCCGCGCCGTATATCTCACGGAACGAAGCGTCGTCGTGACAGCGGATCAGGTGATCGACGTTCGGAGTGACTACAAAGCCGTAGCGATCGTGCCCGAATCCGGCGGCCACTGGCAGAAATCGCGGCAGGTCGAAGTCGTCCAGGTAATGAACGATAGTGCCTGGCTGCTGGGGCATCCTGTCCTGAACCTACACCGAAACCGCTGGCGGCCGGCTATTCGGCTCGTTGTCTATGTGTGTCAATATTGTGTCCTGGCAAACGTTCGGAATCGACGGCCAAGGGTGTGATGGACCGCACACTTCCTGAGGCGCCGAAACCGCAGCACTCATGACCGTAACGGGCTCTTAGCGGGCATGTTCCAGCTCTTGTTTGTCTCATTCACGATTGCGCCAATCCTGGTGGGTATGAGCGCCGCCGCGAAGGGACGCGATGGCCGGGGTGACCGGTCGGCGCTACGAGTCGGTTGGGTCCTATATGCTGTGCTGTGGTTCGCCCTTCTCTACTACCTGAGGCACAGATGGGTTTGATGCGTCGCCACGTCCAGCGACCGGAACGCACCGAGAAGGGCGGCGTGATTGCCGTGATCATGTTCGCTCTGGTCTTCGTCGGCTGGGTTGGGGAATGGCCGCTCGAGCTCGATTCGGTCATGTACCACGGCCTATGGCGCAGCCCGTTCGTCGTATTCGGTCCGATGTTCGTGCCCATTCCGGGGATCCGGCTATTTCTGTGGCAGATTCTGCTGATCGGGCTGGTGCCGTTCTGTGCCGGCGCCGCCGGTACCACGCGGCAGCATGCCCGTGAAATGGACCGGGCAATCCTGGTGAGCGTGGCGTGCATCGCGGTCACGTGCCTGTGGGGGCTGCTCCGCGGCGGATCGGCGTACTTCGCCTACTTTCAGGTCTGGCGCTTCCTGGCAGCTTTGCTGATTACCTACGTACTCATGTCGGCGCTGCGCAGCGAACGCGACCTGGTTACTCTCGGTAAGATCGTGGTCGTTGCGGCGCTGATTCGCGCGATCCTCTGCATTTATTTCTTCTGGACGCCCATTTACGCCCGGATCCACGACACGACGAACTACGTCACCAATCACGACGACTCCATGCTGTTTGTCGTGGCGATTCTCATCCTGACGACCTGGGCGGTCCTCAAGGGCGGACGGACCTCGTGGACCATCGCGGCCCCCATCATGGCCGTGCTGCTTTACGCAATGGTGGCGAACAACCGGCGCATTGCCTGGGTGGAGATGGGTTGGGCGATGCCGCTGATATATCTGCTGATCGGCCCAGGGCCGCTGCGGAGCCGGATCAACCGCTGGGCGATGATCGCCGCGCCCGTGGTGCTCATCTATGTCGTCGTGGGCATGGGCAGCGACAATCCGGCGTTTGCGCCGGTTCACGCGTTGATGACTACGGGAAGCAACCAGGACTCGTCCTCGCTCACGCGGAAAGAGGAAATCCGCAACCTGCTGCGAACGCTGGTCGATTTCGGAAATCCGCTGTTCGGTACCGGCTGGGGCGTCCCGTACAGCAAGGTGGAGAGCATCTATTCGAACTACGACCCCAGGTGGATTCTGTACTTATACACACCGCATAACTCCGTGCTTGGCCTGGCCGCGTTCGCTGGGCTCGTGGGGATCATCGGCATCTGGGGAGTGGTGCCGGTGGGCGCTTACCTCGCAACGCGGGGCTATCGCGGTTCCACCGGGGTGGTGCCACGCTGCGCGACGATGGTCGCGCTCTGTGCGCTCGCTGTCTACAGCGCGCACTGCTACGGCGACATCGGCTTGCAGTCCCTCCCGGGCGCCATAATCCTCGGTGCTGCTCTGGCGACGGCCGGTAAAGTCGCAGTGTGGAGCGAGGCGTTGCCGTTGCCGGAGACTGCGACTGCGCGAGCTGCAGGTGGAAAGCAGGCGCCCGAGTTGCGACCGGTGTTCCGCAACTCCGGAACGACCCGGCACAGGTTTGAGTCTCCAGCGCCGGGGGCGCGACCGTCGGACGGAAACGACGTGCCGGCGAAGCCTGACCGCAAGCCAGGGCGGCGGCTGCCGCACTAGAGGTCACGAGACAGCCATGTGCGGAATCGCCGGTGCGATAGGCAGTCTTGCGCCTCCAGGTCCCAACGCAGCGCCGCGCCGCGGCGCGCTGAGCGCTTGCGTCGAACGCATTAGCGCTGCGCAGCGTCATCGGGGACCCGACGGCTCTGGAACCTGGGCCACCGAGTCCGGAGAGGTGGTCTTCGGTCACCGCCGCCTCGCGATCATCGATCTCAGCGAGGCCGGCGCTCAACCGATGGTGGATCCCGGCTCCGGATGCGTCATCACCTACAACGGTGAGATCTACAACTTCAGAGAGCTCAGGCGCGAGCTCGAGACGTTCGGCGAGCAGTTCCATTCATCCTCGGACACGGAGGTGATACTCAAAGCATACAGCCGCTGGGGGCTCGGCATCGTGCCGCGCCTGCGCGGCATCTTTGCACTGGCCATCTGGGACCCGCGTTCGCGCTCGGTACACCTCGTGCGCGATCACCTCGGAATCAAGCCCCTATACTGGACTCGAGTGCAGAACGATCCGCTCGGAAGCGAGACGCTGCTGTTCGCATCCGAGGTTCGCGCGCTGCTTGCCAGCGGAGTCGTCGGGCGCCACCTGGATCCGGCGGGAGTTGCCTCCTACCTGTCCCAGGGGTTCATGGTGGGGCCCACGACGATAGTCGAAGGAATCGAGCTGTTACCGGCGGCCGGTATCCTGACCATCGCCCCCGGCAAAAACGGCAACGGCGCCAATAGTTACACGCCGGGATGCTATTGGCGGCTGCCCTCGTCCGACGTGCCGCGTGCGACCGAGGATGAGCTGCGGCATGAACTGGCGAGTACGGTCCGGATGCAGCTGGTTTCCGACGCGCCGCTCGGAATATTCCTTTCCGGGGGGATCGACTCGAGCGCCGTAGCGGCGCTTGCCAGTGAGGCAGAGCCCGACGCCGTGCACACCTTTACCATCGGCTTCGACGAGGCCGGCCTCGACGAGTCACAGTACGCCTCCCGTGTAGCGGCGGCGATCGGCAGCCGCCATACCAGCGTGACCCTGCGTGAGGAAGATTTCCTGCGGCAGCTCCCGGATGCGCTGACGGCGATCGACCAACCGACGTTCGACGCTCTCAACACGTACTTTGTCAGCCGGGCCGCACGGCAGGCTGGCATGACCGTTGCGCTCGCCGGAACCGGCGGGGATGAGCTGTTCGGCGGCTACCGAAGCTTCCTGGAACTGCCGAAGATGCTGGATGCCAACGCGTGGGTCCCATGGCCGCTCGGAAGCATGATTGGTGCGGCCTATGGCGTTGCGGGCGCCGTCTACTGGAACCTGTTGCGACAGGCTCCGCCGCAGACCCGATGGGGAAAGATCGCCGATGTGGCGCGTGCGGGCCCCGATCTGCTCCGTCTCTACCAGACTGCCTACGCGCTGTTCACGCAAGAGGCCCAGCGGCGCCTCGCGGCCGCGCGCGTGCGCGCGGCGCAGAAGGCTCAGGATTTCGGGCTACCCGCCGAGGTTGCCCAGGCATGGCGAGGCCGGACGGAGGGCAGTGAGATCCGGCACGCCATCTCCCTGCTGGAGCTGTCGAGCTTCGTGGGTGAGCGCCTGCTGCGCGACACGGATACCGCGAGCATGGCCGTCTCGCTCGAGGCGCGGGTGCCACTGCTCGATTGGTTTCTGTGCGAGAAGGTGGCCGGCATCGATCCGTCACGCCGATTCGCACCGCCTGGCAAGAAGCGGCTGTTGCGAGAGCTGGCGCTCGATCGGCTGGATCCGACTATATTCGATCGGCCCAAGTCCGGCTTCGTGCTCCCGATCGGTGAATGGGCGAGGCGTCGCCTGCAGCCGCAGATGGAACGGCTGCTGTGCGACGCGACGCTGGTCAGTCGCGCGGGTCTCGAGCCGGAAACCGTACGAACCTTGTGGAAGTCCTATGTAAAAGGGAGTCGCGGTCTGTACTGGTCTCGCGTCTGGTCTGTCTACGCGCTGGTCTCCTGGTGCCAGAGCCACGACATGGCGCTGCGCGCGTGAGCGGCGCGCTGTCAGCGATGCTTTGCGGCGTCAATATGCCCGGTCGTCCCGCACGACGAGCATGACGGTACGCAGCAGGATCTTCAGGTCCAGCCAGGGAGACCAGCTGTTCAGGTAGTCGATGTCGAACTTTACGCGGGCGCTCATCTTGTCCACGGTATTCGTCTCGCCGCGCAAGCCATTGACCTGAGCCCAGCCGGTGATGCCGGGGCGCACCTTGTGGCGGATCATGTAGCCGCTGATCAGCTTGCGGTACATCTCATTGTGGGCGATGGCGTGCGGGCGCGGGCCGACCAGGCTCATCTTGCCCTGCAGTACGTTGAGCAGCTGCGGCAGCTCGTCGAGCGAGGTGCGCCGCAGGAACTTGCCGAGGCGGGTGATGCGAGCGTCATTGCGCGTTGCCTGGGTCACGACGCTACCGTCCTCGCACACCGTCATGCTGCGGAACTTGTAGACGTTGATCAGCTCGCCATTGAGTCCGTAGCGGCGCTGCCGGAAAAGCACCGGGCCGCGCGAGGTGAGCTTCACGGCGACAGCGATCGCCCCCATCAGCGGTGCCGCCACCAGCAGGGCGATGCCCGTCAGCACGACATCCATCGTGCGCTTGAGAACCGCATCCATGCCGTGAAACGGCGTATCGCATACCGAGATCGCCGGCATGCCGTTGAGGTCCACCAGGCGGCCCTGGATCATGTCGAAGGCGAACACGTCGGGCAGGAAGTAGATGGAGGCGGTTGTGTCGCGCAGCTCGCTGATCATCACCCCGATGCGTGGCACGTTGCTCAGCGGCAGGGCGATGTAGATGGCCGCCACGCCATGCGTACGCGCGTAGCTCGCGAGATCCTTGCAGTGTCCTGCCAGCTTGTCTGGGTCGATCACTTGCGAGACGCGGTCGGCGCTGCGGAAGTCAAAGAAGCCGAGAAAGCCCTTCTGCGGCAGCCGGCGCAGAAGCTCGAAGCCCACGTTGTTGGCCCCCACGATGATGTAGCGCGGTCCGTGGTGCGCGGCCAGCATGGAATGCGCGCGTAGCCTCAGGCCGTGCGCCGCAAGCAACGCGATCGGTGTTGCGACGAACCAGCTCACCATCACGAGCCGCGAGAACGTCGCGCTCACCTTGAACGCGAATCCGAGGAACAGGAGGATCGCGACTACCATGGCCCATTCGACCAGGATGCGCGAGTAAGTCGTGTACAGCCGCGACCCCGGAATGCCGCTGTGCCGGGGCGATCGCGCGAAGATCGGGCTGGCGATCAGGAAGGTCAGCAAGCCGACGCCCAGAGTCGTGTCGGTCAGTGCCTGGCCGTAAGCGAGCGTGCACACGAACAGCGAGATGACCGCGACCAGCGGATCGAGCTGCTTGAGGAGGGCGACCGCGGCTGGTTCGACATTGCCGAATCTCACGCGACGCTTGGCATCGGCTCCCGTAGCCAGCGGGCGTGCCGAATAAGATACTGCCGACAAAGAGGGAGCCTCCGCTGCTTAGTTACTATTCTTCTCGAGTCTCGTCGATGAAGATTACTTCATCACGACATCGCACATTGTGCATCTGCCGGAAAAGTGTGATGCACCTCTCGCTTGGCACACAGCAATTTACGTGCCGCCGGGCCCAGCTTGGCTCGACTCGCGTGTATCATTTTACTGTCTAATCAGTTACTTACGAGGCTAGAATGGCCGCGCGGGGCACGCTCTCTTAGGAGCAAGACATCGGTTCGAGCCGGGGCGCGTCTTATGTGAAATTGGCGACCGACATCTCGATACTGAGGAGTCAGTGGGGTGGGAGAGCGAAAGCTATCAAGTCCTGCCCGGCCATCACGGCGATAATTTGCTCTCCGTGGCTGCGGAACGACATTGGTGGCGCCGCGATGTGGCCGCCGGTATCGAAGCTCCAGAGCTCGTGGCCGTTTGCAGCGTCGAGCGCATAAAGCACGTTTCCGTCCGAGCCAAACAGCAGGCCACCCGCTGTAGCCAACAATCCTCCACGAGGGGCGCTGGTTACCAGCGTGTTCTTGCGTTCCCAGCGAACTTTGGCGGTGAGCGGATCGATTGCGCGCACCAGGTCAAAGAACGAACGGCCGAATGCGGTGTTGCCGCCCACGAACATCCCCAGGTCGGAGTTCACCTGCTGGCTCGAGAAGAAAAGCCCGCCACCTTCCTCAACATTCACATAATAGAGGTTGGTGACCGGGCTGAATGCCGAGGGCCACCAGTTCGTGGCGCCATTTACGCTCGGGTACACGAACGTGCCCTGCGGGCTGGGTGAGGAATTCGGCGCCCGGATCGGTCGGCCATCCGAGGACAGCCCGACAGCCCAGGTCTGCTTGACGAACGGAGCGCCACGCACGAAGTGCCCGTCGCGTCTGTCGAGCACGTAGAAGAATCCGCCACGGTTCGCGACTGCTATCCACCGCTGCAGCTTGCCGTTGTCCTGGACATCGATCAGGGACGGAGTCTGAATCGAGTCCCAATCGTGGTCGTCGCCCGGCAAGTACTGGAAGTACCAGACGAGGTTGCCAGTCCGCACGTCGAGCGCCAGCAGGCAGTTCGCGTATAGATTGTCTCCGGGGCGCAGCGCGGCATTGAAGTCCGGAGCCGCCGTCCCGGTTCCCCAAAACAGCAATCCCAGCTCGGGGTCAAGGACCCCGGTACCCCAGGTCGCCGCGCCGCCGGTCTTCCAGGAGTCACCCCCGTAGGTCCCATAGCCGCGTTCACCAGGTCCCGGGACCGTGGTGAAGCGCCAGCGCAGCTTGCCGGTTGCGGCTTCGTAAGCGCTGATCGACCCACGCGTCGGAAACTCACCGCCGGCAATTCCCGTGATGATGAGGTCCCCAACAGGCAACGGCGCGGAGGTGATGCTGTAGCCCTCCTTGTAATTCGCGACTACCTGGTCCCATTCGAGCGCACCAGTCATGGCGTCGAGCGCCAGCAGATGTGCATCGAGCGTACCAACGTAGACGCGGCGACCCAGCAAGGCCACACCCCGGTTGGTCGCCACGCAACATACGCGCACGTCAGGCGGCACCTCACGCTCGTAGTGCCAGACCCGCTTCCCGGTTCTCGCGTCGAGTGCATCGACACTGAGCGGCGGACGGGTGACAAACAGATAGTCTCCCGCCACCACGGGCGTGGCCTCGCTTGGCGCCGTGGTGGATGGAAACTGATGCAGCCAACGTACCGCGAGGTGCGTTACGTTATCGGTGTTGACTTGTGTGTCTGGCGCGAAGCGCCGGCCGTCGTAGGAGCCGCCCGGGAGTCGCCACTCTCCCAGTTGCCCGGAGGAATCGAGCAGTTTCTCGTAGGTCGTGTCCGGGACCACGCCGAGCGAGACGCCGGCGACGTCTGCGGCGTCCGTTCGCAGGCTGCCGTTGTGCTCGCCGAGGCTGCGGAGGTAGCCGATTACAGGCCACACGTCGTGCCGCGTAACAAAGCCGCCCTGCATCGGCGTTCCCGGAACACCACGAGTGATCGTGCGGTAGACGGCCCAATCACTGTCGCCATGACTGTACCTGCGCCCGACCAGCGGCGGGCCAGCTCCACCTCTGGCATCCGGGCCGTGGCAGCGCTCGCAGGTGTGAAGGAAAACATCGCGGCCGTGAGCGAGCTCGGCGGAGGTCAGAACGGGATCGTGAATGACGGTATACGGATCTCCATGCCGCACCAGGCTCCGTACGCGAAAGCCCAACGAGGGACGCGTGATGTCAATGACATCGGCCCAGGTTAAGCCCGGCAACAACCCCAGGAGCTTCCGCGCGCCAAGCGCGGCGCGCCAGCGCGTGTCCGGCACAGCGAGCAACGTCGCGCCAACGAGGGCGAGGACGCCGACGGAGATTGCCAGAACTCGCAGCATGCTCCGAGCCCCGGGTTGCGCCGGTTGCACGTGCAGCGCTGCCGCAGGCGCGCCGGTCGAAGCACTTGCGTCGGGTTCCCGGGGGGCGGTGGGGTGCATTTACAGGTGCGAGGCAGACTGCAATACGTCTGTCGCGCCTCGGGAGAGATTGCGCTGGTCCGGCTGGAAATCCCGCAAGCGAGCGACGGCCTCGGAGACCAACAGCTGAATGTCGCAGCTGTGCCGATGGCGCATCCACACGTCATCTGCATATGCACGCCAGCGCTCTCGTGTGCCGCCTTCGAGAAACCGCTGGACTGCAGGGCGCAGCCGCGGCGAGTCGTACGGAACGTAGTCGAGATGAGGCTGGAGCCCACTGCCACGAACACCGAATTCCGTGGAGATCACCGGCAGGCGGGCGGCAAGGTACTCGAACAGTTTGACATTCGACCCCGATCCCCAGGTGACGGCGTTGAGCCCGGCATCGGCGGCAGCCAAATACGGGGCTACTTCCGGGACGCGACCGGTCGCGGTGAATGCGCCCTCCCGAAGCGGGCCAGGCAGGACGGAGCCGAGAACGAGAATCCGCACTCCGCATGCGGCGAGAAACGTCGCCTCGTCCCGGCAGAACCTGCGCAGATCTTCTACCGCTTCGTCGTTGGGTGGGTATCGGCTGGCACTGAAGACCAGCAGATGGTCCCGTTCCGCCAGCCCCAACTCCGACCGCGTGCGCTCGCGCGTGCCTGGAGGGACCCGGTATGCGGCCGGATCGACTCCGCAGCGAACGATCGGCAGAACCAGACGCTGGGCATGATCTTGCTGTCGGAAAAAATCGCGGTCTTCCTCTGCGCAGGCAAGAATGTCCCGAAAACAGTGTGGTGCCTGCGCCTCCACTTCACGCATCCAGGGGGCCGCGCGACGGTGATGAGGACTCGACTGCTCGAGCAGCCGGTGCTCGAGATTGTGGCTTATCAGGAACCACGGTTTGCTTGACCACGGGCCAGGGATCGGCGGGCACCAGGGCATGTCGCAGATCACGACATCTGCCTCGTGCAACAGCTCCTTTAGCCGTCGCGGAATGATGCCCCGCCGGAGAAGCGAGTATTGCCACACGCGAGGATAGTTGAGGCGGCGTCCAACCGATTGGAGCAATCCTGTCAGCCAACCGAGATGAATCTCCTCGCAAAGATTCTGCTCGATTTCTACGACATAGGGGGTACGAGGCATCGCGCCAAATACCCGATAGTCTTGCCGGCGTCCGGCAAGACTATAAATCCGGACGCGGTGACCCATCCGTGCCAGCGCACGCGCGATGCCCCCCGTCCGCACGTGGCAGCCCATGTTGGCCGGAAAGATCCGGAACCCACTGACTATCAGTATCGACTTGCCCAGATCCTGCATCCCGCTCACGAGAAGAATTTTATCACGGCGCCCCATTGCCCCGTCCGGCTCGAGGTGCCGACGTGCGCCCGGCGGAATGGTCGCGCTGCGCTCGCCAGACCCGCGGGATTGGACTTATTTGGATGCGGGTTGGCCGACTTGCCGCGCGGCGTGCGCGACGCCCGAGTAGACCCTCGCGTACTGGTCTTCCACCGAGTGGCGGTACCTCTCCACCGCGTCTCGGATATAGGGCTTCAGTTCCGCCGTTTCGTTCTGCAACTGCCGGAAGCGACTCGTGAGCTGCTCGGTTTCGAGACCCTCGAGAGCCAGGCAAAAGCGCTCCAGTCCGAGATCGACGAGCAGCGCGGTGACTTTCGGAAGATCCGAAAGCGCGATCACGGGCTTGTTGAGCAGGAGAGCGAGCACGAGATTGTGGAATCTCGGAGAGATCACCGCCTCGGTTTCGCGCAGCTGCCGAAGCAGCTCCTCTACCGTGGGCACCGGGTCTGAAAGGAGTAATGGCGCTTTGGCGACGGCGCCGCGCGCCGTGAGGAGGGCAATCAGATCCTCCCTCACTCGCGTGTCGTACTGCGCGTCGCCAATGATGAGTCGGACCGCGTACCCCTGGGCTTGCAGCGACGTGACGAAATCAGCCATCGCGCCGAGGTAGCCCCGATAGCCTTGCGCATCGGCAGCTGCAACTGGCGCGGCGTAATCCTTCAATCCCAGGGCGACGATAGGGGGGCGTTGTGTGTCAGTCCGCCCAGCGAGGCGAGCGTTCGACAGACCGAAGACGAGGTCCGGGTACACCGCGTCGTGGCGGGTATCGAACCCGATAGCCTCCAGGCGGCGTTTCGAATCCAGATCACGATAGCTGCGGTAGTGCGCGAGACCGAGGCTCCGCCGGATCAACCAGCGGCCAAACCGGTGGCGAAAAGGACCGGCGCCGACACTGAGGAAGACGACGCGCTTGCCGCAGAACCTGGCGAGCACGGTCAGCTTGAACATGTCGTAAGGCCAGCCGAGCGACCCGCACGCGGCGTCCGTGACGATGCCCGTGCCCGGGACCAGAAACAGGTCGCTGCGCGCCATTACCCGCAGCATTCTGTACCAGTGAGCAAGCTCCCGTGGCACGCGCTGGAACGCGATGCGTGCGAGCCGTGCCAATCCACCACGCAGGAAGCGGCTTCGCCCTGCGGGGTCGTCACCACCTGTTACAGCTTCACGCTTGACGTTGCCGGACGGGTTGGCGTCGATGTCGGACCAGGACCAGTCCGGATCGCGCGAAAGACAAGGTATGGCCTCAATGCCGTGGCGGATCCGGACATCCTGCGGATTGGTGCAGACGCACAGCAGCGCAGCCCGAGGCAGGCATAGCAGCGTCTGCTCGATGGCGGTCTGCAGGGTGACCTCATTGCCGAGATTGCCCGCGCCGAAATTTCCATAGAAAACGATCCTGGCTGGTCGCATTTTCTCGCTCGTCTTCGCGTGATCCCGGATCTATGACCGTCACTCTTTCGCCAGGTCCCGTCGGGTTGGCGCGGCACCGTCGCATTATGTTGTTCACGTGTGCGCCAGCGAGACGAGGCCATCCGATGGCTGAAAAGCTAACGCGCAATGCTATGATTTGAATAGTTAAAGAATAGTAGTAATGGCACGTCTCATCGCTGAGGCAAAAGCCGCCATGCTGCGATTCGCAGATCGATGATACCAGCGTCGCGACACTCTGCTTTGATTCGCTTTGCCGGCATAACGGATTTCTCCAACAAGATCACCATATGAAGATTCTCGTCACCGGAACAGAAGGCTACATCGGCTCGCGGCTGGCACCGCTGCTGGTCGCGGCTGGCCACGAGATCCGCGGGCTCGACACGGGGTTCTACCGCGAGGGCACACTGTATGTTGACCCGAAGCGGATGCCGATCGTCCCGTTCACACGCATGGTGGATCTGCGCCACGCCGAGGCGAAGGATTTCGAGGGCATCGATGCAGTCGTACACCTCGCGGAGCTGTCCAACGATCCGCTGGGCCAGAACAATCCCGAGGTAACCTACAAGATCAATCACGAGGGGTCGGTTCACCTCGCGAAGCTGGCGCGAGGCGCGGGGGTTCGTCGCTTCGTGTATGCGTCCTCGTGCAGCGTCTACGGCTTGGGCAGCGGCGAGTTCCTCAGTGAAGAGAGTCCCGTCAATCCGCAGACGGCGTATGCGATCTGCAAGACTCTCGTTGAGCGCGACGTCCGCCCCATGGCTGGCAAGGATTTCTGCGTGACCTTCCTGCGGAACGCGACCGCGTTCGGACCGTCGCCGCGCATGCGCTTCGACATCGTGATCAACGATCTGTGTGCGCTTGCCTGGACCAGGAAGCGGATCGCCATGACGAGCGACGGCAGCCCGTGGCGCCCGGTGGTACACATCGAGGACATCTGCGCGGCGATTCGCTGTTCGCTCGAGGCACCCGCGGATGCGGTCAACGGCGAGATCTTCAACGTCGGGCGAAACTCGGAGAACTATCGCATTCGGGAGATTGCCCAGCAGGTGGCCGAGGTGTTTGTCGGCTGCGAGGTGTCGAGCGGACCGCCGGCGGCGGACAACCGCAGCTATCGCGTTTCCTTCGACAAGATTGCGACCAAGTTGCCCGGCTTCCTGTGCAGGTGGAGCGCGCGGCAGGGGATACAGGAGCTGCACGACCTGTTCGAGCGCATCGACTTCACCAAGGAGATCTACGAATTCCGCGCCTTCACACGCCTGAAGGAGCTGAAGTATCTGTCGCGCACCGGTCAGATCGACGCGGAGTTCTTCTGGCGGTAAGCCGGTGTTAGCCCGATGCGGCGGTGGCGTGGGATGCAGCCGTACCGGCAAGCTCATCGAGGCGGCGCTGACGCTGGCGCATTTCGCTGGTCGGCGTAATCCCGAGTGTCTTGAAAACGTGCTCGAGCCGGTGCAGCCAATCGTGCCTTAGAGCTGCATTGCGCGCGTTCTCGTCCTGGATGCGTGCAAGCCGCTCGGGCTGCTGGTCGAGCTCGGCGAGTACCCGCCCGATGTCGGCGCAATCGAACGGCACGCGAATTACCGCGTCCTGCCATCCAAACTGGCTGCGGAACTCCTCGGTGCTCGGTGCCTCCCCGAGCATCACTGCGCCTGCGGCCGCTCCTTCGTAGAAGCGGCCGGCAATCTCTTGGCGTGTGCCCGCGCGCTCCGGCTCATTGATGAGGCTGCGATGGGTGATGAAGTAGCGGCTGCGCCGCAACAGGCCCGCGAGCAGCAAGCGGTGCTGCGCGGGGTCTGAGACCCGGAACGTCCGCTGCTTCTGGGCCTTGCCCGCGCCGCCGGCAAAGGTATCGAAGTAGTAGAAGATCCTGCGCTCTGCCGCCAGTTTCACCAAGGCGTCGTGGGTTACTGCCGAGCGCCGTCCGATGTTGCACACGTCGATGGCTCGCGCCGGCCGGTCGGGCCAAGGGGAGAAGCGCAGCACGTCGGCCGCTTGCGGCAAGTAGGTGCACGGCCGGCCGGAAATCCGTGCGATTGCATCGACGCTGTGGCGTGTGCCTAAGAAGATGTGGTCGAACTGCCTGAGGAGTTCCAGCAGATAGCCGGGACCGAGGTGTTCCCAGACCTCGGCGACGTAGCACGCGGCCACACGGCAGCGTGCGCGCCAGTCGGGAATTGTCCGCAGCGCGTATAGCTCGTAGGTGTTATTGAAAACTGGGAAAAACAGCTCGTAGTCGCGCGCGAGTCGTACGATAGCCGGCGGTGGCGCGAGCCGGGCAGCGAGTCTCCGAGAACGCCCGAGTGTGCGTACGAGCTTGTACGCACGTCTGGAAAACTCGAGTGTGGGCTCATCTGAAACCTCGATCAGCTCGGCTCGGGTCACGGCGCCGATTACGTCCTCGAACTCGTATTGCGCGCTGAACGCGACCAGGTTCGCGAGTCGCCGCATCGACAGCAGCAGAACTGCCGGGGATTCCTGGTCGTGGGGCGCATCCTTCATGGTCTTGGCGAGGCAGAGACAGGCCGGCTTGCGCTGGCGGTAGGGTCTGGATGCTAGCACGCGTCTCGGCCGTGATCGGCCTGCGCCACTGCGTGCGGCGGCCGGGAGGGCAGGCGAGCAGACCAAGGGGAACTTTCTGAGACGCAGGCTTAAGTCAAGTATTGGGCGGTTCTGCAGGCCCGGTCGGGAATGATTCGAGGTGCCCGGTGGGTGCTTTTTCCCCGGCGCGTCATGGATCTGCGCTTGCGGCTTGCGGCATACTCCTTTTGATGGACAAACCAAAGTGCAGATTCTGCCAAGCGCCACTCGCGGACGTATTCGTCGATCTGGGCATGTCTCCGTTGTGTCAGACGCATATCGCTCCCGAGCAGTTGAATGCGATGGAGCCGTTCTACCCCCTGCGCGCCTACGTGTGTGCTCAGTGCCTGCTGGTGCAGCTCGAGGAGTTTGTGGCGCCGGCTGACATCTTTACCGAGTATGCCTATTTCTCCTCGTATTCCGACAGCTGGGTCGAGCATGCCCGGCGCTACTGCGAGCTGGTCAGCGAGCGCTTCAGGATCGGGCGTTCGAGCCTCGTCGTCGAGATTGCGAGCAACGACGGGTATCTGCTGCAGCATTTCGTCGCGAGAGGAGTGCCCGTGCTGGGAGTCGAGCCCGCCAAGAACGTGGCCGAAGCGGCCATCGCCAGGGGCGTGCGCAGCATCACGCCGTTCTTCGGCCGTGCCTCCGCGGCGCAGATCCGCGCGCAATACGGCTCCCCGGACTTGTTGCTCGGCAACAACGTGCTGGCTCACGTGCCCGACATCAACGACTTCGTCGCCGGCATGCAGCTGCTCCTCAAGGCCGATGGTGCAATCACGATGGAGTTTCCACATTTGATGCAGCTGATGGAGCTCAATCAGTTCGATACCATCTACCACGAGCATTTCAGCTATCTGTCCTTTACGACGGTGAGGAAGATTTTTGCTGCTCACCGCCTGACGCTGTTCGATGTCGAGCAGCTGCCCACGCATGGCGGCTCCCTGCGTATCTACGCGCGCCACGAGGCCGATTCGAGTAAGCCGGTCGGGCCGCGCGTCCACGAGCTGCTCGAGGTGGAGGCGAGCAAGGGCTACGATCGCCTCGATCACTATCTGTCGTTCGAGCCACAGGTGCGGGCCACCAAACGAGCGCTGCTCGAGTTCCTTATCGATGCGAGGGAGCGCGGCCTGAAAGTCGTTGGCTACGGGGCACCTGGCAAGGGCAACACCCTGCTCAACTATTGTGGCATCCGCACCGACTTCCTCGATTTCACTGTGGACCGCAACCCTTACAAGCAGGGCAAGTACACTCCCGGCACTCACATCCCGATCCTCGACCCGGCGCAGCTGATCGAGGCACGGCCGGACTACGTGCTGCTCCTTCCCTGGAACCTGAAGGACGAGATCATCGCGTCGATCGGCCGCGAGGTGCGCAGCTGGGGCGGCAAGTTCGTGATCCCGATCCCCTCTGTGCAGGTGATCAGCTGAGCTGCCGCCGCACTGATGCTATTCGAGAATCTCGCGATACCGGGCGCCGCGTCGATCAGGATCGAACGCAGGGCCGATGCGCGCGGTTTTTTTGCTCGCACGTTCTGTCTAAACGAATTCGCGGCGCATGGCCTACCCACCGAGTTTGTGCAGGCGAGCATTTCATATAATGAGCGTCGCGGCACCGTTCGTGGCCTGCACTTCCAATGGCCACCCTCACGAGAGGGTAAGCTCGTGCGTTGCGTTCGCGGCCGCCTGCTGGACGTGCTGCTCGATCTGCGGCCGGAGTCGCCGTACTACCTCAAGCACCTTGCGGTGCCGCTCGATGACGACTCGCGCGACGCGGTGTTCATTCCGCACGGCGTCGCCCACGGGTTCCAGACCCTCGTCGATCGGACCGAAGTCCTCTATCAGATGACGGATCTGTTCGCGCCGGAGCTCGGTACGGGATTGCGCTGGAACGACCCCGCCTTTGCCATTGCGTGGCCGCTGCCGGCAGTGGTAATCAGCGAGCGCGACGCGCAATGGCCGTATTTCGAGCGAGGCGCTTTTGAGGCACAGCTCGCCGCGCAGCTCCGCGGTGGGCACCCGGATGTATGACAGTGTCCACCGGTCAGCAACTTTACGACTTCGCTAGCTTGATCTATCCGATCTGCCGGAGCATTACCGGGAACGGCGTGCGCGAGACGCTGCGCCTGGTGGGCCAGCGCGTCCCGCTCAGAGTGCATGAAGTACCGACCGGCACGCGCGCCTTCGACTGGGAGGTGCCGCTCGAGTGGAACATCGAGGACGCGTACGTATTGGACCCCGAGGGACGCCGCGTGGTCGATTTCCGGGAGCACAACCTGCACGTCGTCAGTTACTCCGAACCCGTCAGCACTTCGATGCCGCGCGAAGAGCTTCTTCCGCATCTGCACGCGTTGCCCGAGCATCCCGATTGGATCCCGTACCGCACGAGTTACTATCGGCGCTCCTGGGGCTTTTGTCTCCGGCAGCACGATCTAGACCGCTTGCCCGCCGGGTCCTACCGAGTCGAGATTCAGAGTCGCCTCGCGCGCGGCTCGCTCACGTATGCCGAGGCAGTGATACCAGGTCGCACTCAAGATGAGGTGTTATTCTTTGCTCACGTCTGCCATCCCTCGCTCGCCAACGACAACACCAGCGGCATAGCTATCGCCACGGCGCTCGCACAATGGGTTGCGGGCGAGTCGCGCCGCTATACCTATCGCTTCGTGTTTGCACCTGGGACCATCGGCTCCCTCTGCTGGCTGGCGCGCAACGAGTCGCGCCTGAGTCGCGTGCGTCACGGCATGGTTCTCGCGCTGCTCGGTGACCCGGGGCCGCTGACTTACAAGATGAGCCAGCGGGAGAACAGCGACATCGACCTCGTCGCCAGTTACGTTCTATCCGTGATTGACCTGAACGCGAGGGTCATTGGGTTCTCGCCTTACGGGTACGATGAGCGCCAGCTGTGCTCGCCCGGATTCGATTTGCCGGTCGGTCGCCTCACGCGCTCAGTCAATGGCGGCTATCCACAGTACCATAGCTCCGCGGACGACCTCTCGCTCATCCGGCCGGAGGCTCTTGCGCAGAGCTATGAGGCGTGTCGGGACATCATCTCGATCCTCGAGACGGACGGGCGCTATGTGAATTTGAGCCCCAAGGGTGAACCGCTCCTTGGGAAGCGGGGCCTTTACGGATCGGTCGGGGGGCGCAGTCCCGCTGAGCGCGAGCATGCGCTGCTTTGGGTTCTGAACCAGTCCGACGGTACGCGCTCGTTGCTGGACATCGCACGGCGATCGGGGATCGATTTTGAGCGCATTCGCGCGGCGGCGGGCGAGTTGCAGAGCGCCGGCCTTCTCGAGCCGCAGGGCGCGAAGCGCCGGGGACGCACCAGGGTCAGCGGTGCGCAGCGCGCCGTCGGAGCGCGCAAGCCACGATCCAAGCGAGGTGGACGATGAAGGTAGTGCTGTTTTGCGGGGGCCTCGGTACACGGTTGCGTGAGCATTCCGACACCGTGCCCAAGCCGCTGGTGAACATCGGGCATCGACCCATCCTCTGGCATCTGATGCGCTACTACGCCCATTTCGGGCACAGGGATTTCATACTCTGCCTGGGTTACCGTGGCGATCTGATACGGGAGTACTTCCTGAACTACGATGAGGCGCTCACCGAAGACTTCACGTTGAGTGGGCTCGATGGCGCCAGGAAGGTCGAACTGCACGAACGCCACACTGAGGGCTGGCGGATCACGTTCGTCGATACCGGGTTGCACTCGAACATCGGGCAGCGGCTGCTGCGCGTTCGCAAGTATGTGGAGGCGGAGCCGGCGTTTCTCGCCAACTACGCCGATGGATTGTCGGATGTGCCGCTCGACAAGGTTATTGCCGACTTCGAACGTCGTCCTGCGAGTGCCACATTTGTCTCAGTCCGCAGCAGCCAGAGCTTTCATGCGGTGCACGCCGGTGAGGATGGTGTCGTCTCCGGCATGGGCTCGATGGCGGCGCAGACTCTTTGGATCAACGGTGGATTCTTCGTCCTGCGTCCTGACGTCTTTCGATACATCAACGAGGGCGACGAATTGGTCGAGCAACCCTTCGGGCGCCTGATCGCCGAGCGCAAGCTCGTTACCTACCGGTGGGGTGGATTCTGGCAGGCCATGGATACCTTCAAGGACAAGATCGGCTTTGACCGGATGGAGGCCCGAGGACAGTGTCCATGGATGGTGTGGGGACGGCATCCAGCCGGCGGGAAGTCTTGACATGCGCTCGGTGCCGCTGCTGAAGGTCGTAGGCGGCGAGAAGCCGAGTATCTTATGTGTCGGTGCGCATTGCGATGACATTGACATCGGTTGCGGTGGTGCCCTGCTGGCCCTGCTCGATCAGCATCCCGGCATCGATGTCACCTGGGTCGCGTTCAGTGCTCGCGGCGAGCGAGCCAAGGAGCTGCAGCGGAGCGCGCGCCGTTTTCTGCGCAAAGCCGGCGCAGCGCGCGTCGTGACGCGTGACTATCGCGATGGTTTCCTGCCGGCGCAATTTGCGGCCGTCAAAGAGGACTTTGAGAGCCTGAAGAAGCTGCCGCCGCCGGCGGTGATCTTCACGCACCGCCGCGACGACCGGCACCAGGACCATCGGCTGGTCGCGGAGCTGACCTGGAACACTTTCCGCGACCATCTGATTCTCGAGTACGAGGTGCCGAAGTACGAGGGCGATCTGGCTACGCCTTCCGCGTACGTTGGCCTGAAACCGGCTCAGGTCGAGCGCAAGATCCGCATCCTGCTCGAGAGCTATCGCACGCAGCGGGCCAAGCACTGGTTCACGGCCGACACTTTTCGGGGCCTGATGCGCCTGCGCGGGATCGAGTCGGGAGCTCCGTCCGGCTGGGCGGAGGGCTTCTACGCGAGCAAGCTGCTGTTGAGCTGACGGGGCGAAGGCCCGAATGCAGCAGATTCCGTTCAGCCTAGGCCTCGGTACCTACGGATTCGGAGAGCGCCCGGAAGACCGGCGTCGGGACGTGCAGGCGGTGCAGCACGCGCTCGAGGTCGGCTACCGTCTACTAGACACTGCCGAGATCTATGGCCAGGGAGGCGCTGAGCGCATCATCGGCGAGGCCCTTGAGGCGTTCGGCAGACGTCCCGAGCTCTTCATCGTCAGCAAGGTGCATGGACCCAATGCCACTCGCACCGGCACCGTACGTGCGTGCCAGGCATCCATCGAGCGAATGGGGTGTGGGTACCTCGATCTCTATCTCCTGCACGGACGTGGGCCGCATCGATTTTCGGAGACCTTGCGCGGATTTTCCGAGCTGCTGCGTGCCGGGCTCGTGCGTCGCATTGGGGTGAGCAATTTCTCAGTTCGGGAACTCGAGGAATGGCGCGCCCAGGCGCGCAGCCTGGGCGTCGACGCTCCTCTGGCCTGCAACCAGGTTCCCTACAGCGCGGACTTGCCGGGAATCGAGCACGAGCTGTTGCCCTACCAAAGAGAGCACGGTATCCAGACGATGGCCTACTCCCCCCTCGGACGAGGCGCTCTCGCCAGCCACCCCACATTGGTGCGATTGGGCGAGGCGCGCGGCCTCACCGCGGCGCAGATGGCATTGGCTTGGTGTTTGCGCGCGCCGGATGTCGTAGCCATTCCAAAATCTGCTGACCATCGGCGGATTGAGGAGAATTTTTCCGCCGCGTCGGTGAAGCTCTCGCACGCGGAAGTCGAACAGATCAGCCGGGCCTGCAGACCAGCGCTCGGCTGGCTGCGGCGCAATTCAGTGATACGCCGCGCGAGATCACTCGGGCGCGGATTGCTATCGAGGCTTGGGGTGTCAGGTTAAAGCGCGCGCCCGCGCGATGGCGCGTGCGTGCGCTCCCGGGCGGCTGGGGATGTTCCCTTACTTTTCTTTGCGACGGCCTCGAAGAACTGCGAGGCCTCCCGCGAGCAAGGTCAGCCCTGCAACTGCACTCGATGGATCGATCTCCGGCGCTCTGTGCACAACCGGCGGGGGCGGCGGTGGGGGTCGCCAGGACGGAGGCGGCGGGGGTAGGGGCCCTGCGGAAGCGCCGGCCATCCCGAAGGTCAACACCAGTATCGCAGCCCCTTTGATCATTCTGCCCCCTTCTTGTCAGAAGCGCGAAATCTTTACGTTTCGTCCGTAAAGGAATTCTATTCGCATCTGTACCCGCTGACTATGGCTGCGGCGATCATTAAGTTAAATAGGTGCGCTGGTTGTGTGGAATGGATCACAGTTTCTTCACTGCCAGAGTTCCCAGTGATCTCCGAACAGGATTGCGGCGGCGATGAGTGCGTTGGTCGTGGCGTGGGCGCACACGGCCTCACCAATGCGACCTGTGCGTATCACGAGTAATCCGTACATGATTCCCGCGACCACGGCCGGCGGCCACATCGGGCCATGGGCCGCGCCGAATACGGCTGCGCTCGCGAGCAATGGCCAGACGCCGACAGTCTCGAAGCGCACCGCGGTGAAATCCTGCGCAACCAGTCTGCGCAGCAGAAAGCCGCGATAGGCGAGTTCCTCGGCGACCGGGACGATCAGTACGCTGGCGCATAGGCGCGCCAGCACCCAGGGCCGAATCCAGGCCTGGGCTACCGCGTCCGCAGCGGATTGCGTCGTCGACACGGGTCGCAACCAGTGAGCCGCCCACATCCACAGCACGAACATTCCCACTCCCGCGACGACGCCACGCCAGCTGAACCCCCACGCGAGCATCGCAAAGCGACGCCGGTAGTGCCATAGGACCAACGCGCCCGCGAGCGCCGGCAACAGGTACCAAGGACCGGACGGACCCGATGCCGCGAGTACCAACATCCGCCCGCCGAGCAGGACCATAAATGGGAGTAGATATGCCGCGGCGGGATTGACCTCGCGCAATGTCGAACGTCGGGCCGTCGGATGCTGCAGCCAGTCGCTGTGTCGGCTGACCACCGCTACGCCGCATGCGGCACAGTTGAAGGCGATCCATCCCGCCTGAGAGTGAAAACCGTACACGGCCACGTCGGTGAAACCCGCATCGCCGATTAGCATGAGGGCGGCTATTCGCAGGACGTTGAGGCCGAAGATCAGGATTAGTCCCGCTGGGATCAACAGCAACGCGCGAGGAAAGATGAACTCGCGACGGCAGTACAGGAGCCAGGCAGCACAGAATCCGAGCATCAGGCTGACACCTTCGAGCCCGGAGCAAATATCGGTTACCTGAATCGCGAAATTCGGGGTGGACAGAATCAGATTGGGCTCGCTGCGGAGCAGCGGAAGGACGGGAGCCAGCAGCCAGCGCACGAGCTTGAAGGTCATGAAGGCCGTCGGTCCCCACAGTCTCTGAGTCCATTCCATGGCGCTCGCGGCAAACAATGCCGCGCCCAGGGCATAAGCCCACACCATGCCGAGTGCGCGGCACGCCGCGCGCCACGCCTGCCAGGGTGCGAATGCCAAGCACGCTGCAACGATGGCGGCCAAAGCGAATCCCGACCACAGCGAGACGAGAGCCGGGAAAGGGACTTGCAGGGCGTGGCTGCCGTACAGGAGATAGGACAATGGCGCCAGGGGCACCACCAGCGCGACGTGCAGCAGCAACCAGGAGATTCGCACCGGGAGCGCGCGTACCTCGGCGTTGAGCTGCCTGAGGCTCGCGTCGCCGCGAATCCAGCCGAAGAGCGCCAGGGAGACACCGAGCGTGACCGCAAAGCGAAACCCCCAGTGCTGCGCGTTTCGTACCCACGCACCAAGACCCGTAGCCGCCTGTGCGGCGTCGAAGTCGACGAAGAAATTCAGCAGGAATTTCTCGATCGATAGGACCGTGCCAATAAGGGCGGCCCGTGCCACGAAGCTCAGTCGGGCTTGCGGGGGCGGAAGTATTGCGAAAGGTGCGGTCACCGGCCCCGGAGTCTAAGGTCACCAGCTGAGACTCTGCTCGTACCGCGGGACGGGACGCAGTCGAACTGTGAGGACGCTCACAGCGGTGCGGCTAGCTAGCTTTACACGTTTGTCGTAAAGTCCAGCTTTCGGACGGACGGCCTTCGCGGCCGCAGGCTTGCGACAGGAATCTCGAAAGCAGCGGAGATGCATCGACGCAAGCTACTGATATTGGCCGACGATCTGGTCTTGAGGCCCCAGCTCGAAGGGCTTTTTGGCGATCTGGAGGTGACTTCGGCCGCGGTGACCGAGCAGGCGCTGGCGCTCGTGCGGCGGAGCGAGCCTGACGTCGTGTTGATTGACATGGGCGCGCGCGACACTGTGGCAGCCGCCCCGAACCTTGAGCTACTGCACCAGATTCACCGGCTGACTCCGGACACCAAGATCATCGCTTTGACCGAGCAAGGCGCGCGCGAGCTTACCGTGGCGGCGATCGGGCTCGGGGCTACGGATTTCTATCACAAACCCTTCGATGCAGGGGTGGCGTCTCTGGTGGTGCGACGGGCACTGCGCATCCGCGAGCTCGAGGAGGAAAACTGGCGGTTGCGTGAGCAGACGGGAGAGATGGCGCTCGACGGCATCATTGGCGCGAGTGATGCGATGCGGAGCCTGTGCCGGGCAATCGAGAAGGTGGCTCCGACCAATGCCACGGTACTGCTGCTGGGCGAGAGCGGAACGGGCAAGGAGCTTGTGGCGCGCTCGCTGCACCGGCTCTCGGGGCGCTCGCACAAGCCCTTCATCGCGATCAACTGCGCCGCCATCCCGGACACGCTGCTCGAAGCCGAGCTCTTCGGCTATGAGAAGGGCGCTTTCACGGGCGCGGCGCGCCGCACCCCGGGCAAACTCGAGCTAGCCGACGGTGGCACGGTGTTTCTCGATGAGATCGGCGAGATGCCTTCACTACTGCAGCCGAAGCTGTTGCGCGTGGTGCAGGAGCGTACGGTAGAGCGCGTCGGCGGTCGCACGCCGATCGCGCTCGACCTACGGATCATCTGCGCGACCAACCGTAAGCTCGAAACGCTGATCGGCGCAGGTAACTTCCGGGACGATCTCTACTACCGCATCAGCGAGGTTACCATCCGCGTGCCGCCGCTGCGCGAGCGTCAGGGGGACGGCCTGCTGCTGGCGCAGTTCCTGTTGCAGCAGATCTCGGAACGCTTCGGCAAGCCGACACGTGGGCTCTCGCCTGACGCGCTCCGCGCCATTCAGGCGTACAACTGGCCCGGAAACGTTCGCGAGCTCGAGAACCGCATCAAGGGCGCGGTAATCATGGCGGAAGGGGCGGTGGTGAGCGCCAAGGATCTGGATCTGCGCGATCCCGGGGACGATCCGGAGTACCTCAACCTGCGGGTCGCGCGGCAGCGGGCCGAGGTTCAGGCCGTACGACAGTCGCTCGCCGTGACCAAGGGCAACCTGTCCCGCGCCGCAGAGATACTCGGAGTGACGCGCCCGACTCTCTACGATCTGCTCGAAAAGTACGGAATCGACTCGGGCCAGTTCGCCAAGCCGGTGCCGCCGGCGGCGGCACCTCAGTCCGAGCCCACGGTGCAGCCGAGTGCCAAATCGCTTTGAAGCTCCGGCGCACCAGGACACGCGTCAACCTGTCGCGCGCCGCTGAGCCTCCGGACCAAAAATCGATTCAGCGCCATTCACGCCAGGAGTGGAGAGCTGATAGACCGTGCAGCTCGGCCGTGGATTTCGGGCGCACGCCTATCGGTGACGCTGCTCGGCGACATTGGATGCGGCATCAATCAATCTGCCAAAATCCGCCGCGAACGCTAGCGTGTCAGTTCGTCGACACGTCAGCACCAGGGAGCCCCACAATGAACAGGCCGCTACGTGCCCCTGACCGATGCGACGCCGTGAGTTGGAGTCGTCCATCACTCATCGCGCTTGTCACGCTCTGTGCGGTCGGCCTTGTTGGGTGCAGCTCTGGCTCCAAGAGCGATCCGACCACCACTGCAACCGCTCCGACGATCACGACGCAGCCCCAGAACCAGACCGTGACCGTGGGGGCGATGGGGACCTTCAGCTTGGTAGCGACGGGCACGGCGCCTTTGAGCTACCAATGGTCGAAAAATGGGACGGCCATCAACGGTGCGACGAGCTCGAGCTACACGACGCCCGCGACGGTGATAGGTGACAATGGCGCCACGTTCACGGTCAAAGTCAGTAACTCCGCCGGCAGCCAGGCGAGTAGCGCCGCGACGCTCACGGTAACTGCGGCGGCGGTTCCTCCGACGATCACCACGCAGCCCCAGAGCCAGACGGTGACCGTGGGCGCCACGGCGACGTTCAGCGTGGTGGCCTCCGGTACCGCGCCTTTGAGCTACCAGTGGTCGAAGAACGGGACGGCCATCAGCGGTGCGACGAGCTCGAGCTATACGACGCCCGCGACGATGAGCGGTGACAATGGCGCCACGTTCACGGTCAAAGTCACCAACTCCGTGGGCAACCAGACGAGCAATGCCGCGACACTCACGGTAAACGTGCCGCCACAGATCACGACGCAGCCCCAGAACCAGACCGTGACCGTGGGGGCGATGGCGACCTTCAGCGTGGTAGCCACGGGCACCGCGCCTTTGAGCTACCAGTGGTCGAAGAATGGGACGGCCATCACGGGTGCGACTAGTGCGAGCTACACCACGCCGGCCACGGTGAGTGGCGACAACGGGGCGAGCTTCACCGTCAAAGTCATGAACGTCGCGGGCAACCAGACCAGCAACGCGGCGATACTCACCGTGAATCCAGCGAGCGGCGTGACGGTGACCCTGAGCCCCCGCCGCGCAGGCGTCACGACCGGCGTCGGGCTGACCTTCGCGGCGACAGTGACCGGTACGGGCAATACCTCTGTCACTTGGTCCGTGGATGGCATGGCCGGTGGAAACAGCACGGTGGGCACGATCTCCGCGGGCGGGGTGTACTCACCGCCGTCGACGGTTGGTATGCACACTGTCACGGCGACGAGCGTGGCGAACACGAGCGTGTCAGCGAGCTCGAGTGTGGCCGTCACGGATCTCGCCGGTGTCGTGACCCAGCGGTACGACAACGCGCGCGACGGCCAGAATCTGCAGGAGTACGCGCTCACCTCGACCCTGCTTTCGACGGCAGGCGCATTCGGCAAGGTGTTCGCCTGCGCCATCAGCGACGGGCCGGTCTATGCCCAGCCGCTCTACGTGGCAAACCTCGCGATCGCGGGTGGCATCCACAACGTGGTGTTCGTCGCGACCCAGCAGAACACCGTGTACGCGTTCGATGCGGACGCCTCGCCCTGCACGACCTACTGGAAGGTGAACCTCGATCCCGCGGGCTCCATGCCCACGCCTAACAACGGCACCCAGGGCGACAGCGACATCAACGGCCCGTACGGAATCTTCGGCACCCCGGTCATCGACCTGTCGGCCGGCACCTTGTACGCCGTCGCTTCGACGAAGGACGGCGCCTCGACATTCAACTATCGCCTGCACGCCCTCAAACTGGCGACCGGGGCCGAGCAGCCCTCATCGCCCGTCGTGATTAGCGCCTCGGCGCCGGTGCCGTTCGACCCATCGGTGCACATGCAACGCCCGGCGCTGCTGCTCTCGGGCAATACGGTTTACGTCTCGTTCGGCTCCTATGGGGACATCAACACGTACTACGGTTGGATCATGGGCTACGACAAGACCGCGCTCACGCAGATCGGGGTGTTCAACACCACACCTGATTCCCCCCCCGGAGCAGCGATCTGGATGGCCGGCGCGGGGCCCGCGGCCGACAGCAGCGGGGATATCTATCTTTCCACCGCCAACGGCACCTTCGATGTCACGGCCTTGCCGCCGCTGGCTCCGGCAGACGATTTCGGCGACACACTGGTCAAACTTACGGGGAGCCTCGCGGTCGCAGATTTTTTCACACCCAAGGATCAGTCCACCCTCGACTCGAGTGACCTGGACTTCGGGTCGGCGGGCGTCATGCTGTTACCGGACGCGGCGGGCTCGACGACTCACCCGCACCTCGCGATCGCAGCCGATAAAGAGTCGAACCTGTACATGGTCGACCGCGACAAGATGGGCCAGTACAACGCGCTAACTAACACCAATGTTCAGACGGTGACGGTCAACAACACGGGAAACAACGTCACCACGGGTTTCTTCACGACGGCGTCATACTGGAATGGCAACGTATATGCTGGCGCCGTGGGCGACCCCGTTAAGCGCTATTCGATCAGCAACGCCGTGCTGGCAACCTCGCCTGCAACGCAAAGCACGGACAGCTACGGATACCCTGGGGTCAACGTGGTGATCTCGGCGGCGGGTGCGAGTGCAACGGCGGCCATCGCCTGGGCGCTTGACACCAACTCGAGCGGTACGGGTACGCCCGGCGCCGGTCCCGCGGGACCCGCGATTCTGCGTGCCTACGATGCCACCAGCCTCGGCGCGGCGCTGTGGAGCAGCAGCACGTTGAGCACGGATAAATGCGGGAATGCCGTCAAGTTCGTGGTGCCCACGGTGGCCAACGGCAAAGTCTACGCCGTGGGCACCAACCAGCTCACTGTCTACGGCTTGCTGCCTTAGCAGCTCGAATGCCCCAGGGCGTCGGCTGAGGCCGCGTCAAGAAGTGGCAGGACTCTGCGCGCGCAGTCGCCCGAGCCGCGCCGGCTGGCTCAGGTTGCCGCCCGTGGTCTGGCGTCAATTATGTCGGGTGGCGTCGGTCCCGTCCTGGGAGCCTGATATACTGTTTGCAGGGAAAATATAGAAGACGGGGGGCGCTGAAGATTGGCGTTACACTGCGCTCTCGCCCGCACGGTCAAACAATCGGCGCCCTACGAATGTCGCCACCCTATGTTACAGGTTCGGCCGATCGCAAACCCGTCACGCTTCCGACCAGGCCTGGTGGAAATTCTGGCGGTCAGCTTGACTGCTCCGCCTCGCCCGGTAGACGAGCTGGCTTGCTTTCTCTCGCGCGATGAGCGTGATCGCGCAGCTCGGTTTGCGCGGGCCCCCGAGCGGCAGCGGTATATCGTCGCACGAGGGTGTTTGCGAGTGTTGCTCGCTGAGCGGCTGGGCTGTCTGCCTTCACTTATTGAGATCACGTACCTGGCCCACGGGAAGCCCGTTATCGCGGGGGATCACTCCAATTCGGGACTCTGTTTCAACTTGGCACACTCCGACGAATTGGCGGTATATGCATTTGCGCACGGCCGGCCCGTCGGCATCGATATCGAGAGGATTAGGATCCTTGCAAATGCCGACGACATTGCCGAGCACATGTTCTCCGGCATTGAGAGACGGACTTACTTCAGCCTGAATCCGAGCGACCGACCGCGCGGATTCTTCAATTGCTGGACGAGAAAGGAAGCCTTTCTGAAGGCCACCGGCGATGGTCTATGCCGCCCTCTCGACAGTTTCGATGTCTCGCTGGCGCCGGGCGACGAGCCGCGAATTCTGGGCGTGCGAAAGGTATCCGGCGACTCATGCGGCTGGAATCTCGAGAGCTTCGCGGTCACCGACGATTTTGTGGGCGCCGTCGTAAGTAAGGAAGAGCCTCATGGAGATTAGAAGGGTCGGTGTACTGGGCGTCGGGAACATCGGTATCGGCGCGGTGACCGATCTCGTCCTCCACGGAGTCGAGGTGATCGGAGTCGATACGTCCGCGGCCGCACTCGAGCGGGCGAACGCCGAGATCTTGAACAACGTGCGCTTTGCGCCGCTCCTGCTGAAGACACTTCCCCATGTGTCAAAGAGCCGGGTTGCTGAGCTGATGACGCTCACGACCGATCTTGCGCAGGTCGCCAGCTGCGATTTCCTGATCGAGAACGTCACGGAGAGCTGGAGCATCAAGAAGCAACTCTACGAGACTCTCGAGCGTATTGTGCCTCCCGGCGTGTGTTACGGCGCCAACACATCGTGCATCTCGATCACACAGATCGCCAGCGCCACCAAGCGGCCGCAAGACGTGGTCGGCATTCACCTCATGAATCCCGTCCACCTCAAGCCGACGGTCGAGGTGATAAAGGGGTTCCACACCGCGGACCGTACCCTCGAGGTCCTGCTGCAGCTGTTCGCGCGACTCGACAAGCAGGCGATCGTCGTCGAGGACATGCCGGGATTCGTATCCAATCGCATCTCCCACCTGTTCATGAACGAGGCCGCCTTCGTGCTCCAGGATCAGGTCGCCACTGCCGAAAAGATCGACTTGATATTCAAGAAATGCTTCGGGCACACCATGGGTCCGCTGGAGACCGCCGATCTCATCGGATTGGATACGGTCGCGCGCTCATTGGACGTGCTTTACGAGAGCTATCAGGACCCGAAGTACCGCTGCTGCCCCCTGCTCAGGAAGCTGGTTCACGCAGGACATCTCGGCCGCAAGACGGGCAGAGGATTTTACACCTACCCAGAGAGCTAGACCGTGATGACGCAAAACGCAAACCGCTATGGCGAAATCAAAGAGACCATCAAACGCTTCGTGACGCGCTCCATCAATATTCCGGAGCTCGGAGATGATGACGACCTGTTCGAGTCGGGTCTCGTCAACTCCCTATTCGCCGTGCAGCTGATGACCTTCCTGGAAAAGACTTTCGCCATCGAGGTAGAGGCGGACGACTTGGACATCCGGAATTTCAAGTCGCTCGAGGCGGCGACGAATTTCGTCGCCAAGAAGAACGCGGCAAAAGCTGCCTGAGCCGAGGAGGGCGAGTTCATGAGGGGCTGGCTGACCGAAGCGCAGCAGGCGCGGTACGCAGAATTCAAGCGTTTTGTCGCCGAAAACGTCGAACCGTTTGCCGAGGAGTGGGAGCGGAGCCAGCAGTTGCCTGCCGAGGTGCTGGTGAAGATGAGCACTGCGGGCTTTCTCGGCTGCAGCCTGGCGCGCGAATTCGGGGGCCAGGGATGGGACGCAGTGACGTTTGGATTGCTGAACGAGGCCTTCGGGAGAGCCTCATCGTCGCTGACGGGCGTGTTGACGGTTCAGGCGATGGTTGCAATGGCGCTCGCGAAATGGGGCACGCGTGAGCAGAAGGCACTGTGGCTGCCGCGCCTGGCGCAAGGAGAGCACATCGCAGCGTTCGCGTTGACCGAGCCTGGGGCCGGCAGCGCCCTGGACAGCTTGACCACTACGTATACTCCGGCGCCGCGCGGCGATTCATTGCTGCTGAATGGAACCAAGCGCTGGATCACGTGCGCGCAGATCGCGGGGATTTTTCTGGTGTTTGGCAAGCTCGAGCAGCAGCCGGTCGCTTGCCTGGTACCTCGAGACTCCGCTGGCTTCACGATAGAGCCGATCCGGGAGCTGATGGGGTTCCGTGCCGCGGGCCTGGCGACGCTTAGCTTTCGCGACGTCGTGGTTCCCAGGACCAACATGGTCGGGCGACCAGGTTTCGGGTTTTCGCACGTCGCACCCGTCGGCCTGCAATTCGGTAGGATCAGTACGGCTTGTTCGGCAGTGGGGTTGCTGAGGGGTTGCTTCGAGGAAAGCGTCGCCTACGCTGCGCAACGGAAGATCGGCGCCACGACTGTAGGGGAACTCGGGATGATCCGATCCTTCATCGCCGGGATGGGTACCGACCTCCAGGCGGCCACGTTACTGTGCCTGAACGCTTGCAAGTCCGAGGACGAGCACGGTGCCGAAGCCTTCGAGAATGCACTCACAGCGAAGTATTTCGCTTCGCGCGCGGCCGTCAAGGCGGCATCCGATGCCGTTCAGATTCGCGGTGCCTCCGGCTGCCACGAGTCTTCACCGACCTCCAGGTACTACCGGTGCGCGAAAATCATGGAGATCATCGAGGGCACGACGCAAATCCACGAACAGCTTCTCGGCAAGATGTTCGTCGGACAAATCGGGGTGCAGCGTACAGCGGGGGGAGCGTTATGATGGAGGCCGCCGCGCGCCTGGCCACCGAGGCTGACCTCCTCCGCATCGGGGAGTTCAACCGAACGGATGCGCCGTTCCCGGACCGGGCGACGCTCCCGGAGCTGCTCGAGGCGGTGGTCGCGAAGCATCCTGACAGAACCGCAGTCATCTGCGCTCACGATAAGGCGTTCGGGACGGCGTCGCTCACATTCGCCGCGCTCAACGAAAAGGTCGAGACGGTCGCACGGCGATTGCGGGAGTGGGGTGTTCAGCCCGGAACGATCGTCGCGCTGATGCTCGAGCGCTCGTTTGCGATGGCTATCGGGACCCTCGCCGTGGTGAGAGCCGGGGGGGCATACCTGCCGCTGCCGCCGGATAATCCGCCGGACCGCACCGAATACATGCTGAAGGACGCCGGGGTGGGCCTTCTTCTGGTCCATGGTGCTACCGCGGCCAAGGCCGTATTTGGCGGAACGATCATCAATCTCGACGACCCGAGCCTCTATGAGCGTTCGAGTCCGAAGGTGACTCTGCCGCAGGTCAACGTCCCCGGCGATCTCGCCTACGTGATCTACACCTCCGGATCGACCGGACGACCCAAGGGCGTCATGATCGAGCACCGTCCGGTGATCAATCGCCTGCACTGGATGCAGCGGGCCTATCCGATCGGTGCCGACGACGTCATCCTCCAGAAGACACCCTATTACTTCGACGTGTCGGTTTGGGAGCTCTTCTGGTGGGCGCTGGAAGGAGCACAGGTCTGCTTTCTTGCCCCCGGCTCCGAAAGAAATCCGTTCGCGATCGTCGACACGATCAGGAGGCACCGGGTCAGCGTCCTGCATTTCGTGCCGTCGATGCTGAGTGTCTTTCTGGAGCATCTCGAGGCGAAGGGTGGTGCCGTCAAGGCGGGGCTGCATTCCGTGCGGCGGGTGTTTACCAGCGGCGAGGCGCTCTCGCCGGAGCATGTCAGGCGATTCAACCATTGCTGGGGCGGCGAAACGGGCGCGCGTTTGATCAACTTGTACGGGCCCACCGAAGCGACCGTCGACGTGAGTTACTTCGATTGCCCGACCAATGACGAGTTCAAGATCATTCCCATCGGGCGTCCAATCGACAATACCAAGTTCCACATCCTTCGCGACGGCAAGCAAGTCGCCGTCGGCGAGGTCGGAGAATTGTGCATCGCGGGTGTTGGCCTCGCGCGCGGATATCTGAACAACGCGGTACTCACGGCCGAGAGGTTCACTCCAAATCCGGTCGATCCGGGCGAGAGGATCTACCGCACCGGGGACGTCGCGCGTTGGCTCCCCGACGGGAACGTGGAGTATCTGGGACGCGAGGACCACCAGGTCAAGATCCGCGGTCTGCGCATCGAGCTCGGCGAGATCGAGAACAGTGTCCGTGAGTACCCAGGAATCGTCGACTGCGTCGCGGTGACCAAGAAGTATTCCGAGAGCGTCATCCTGATCGTCGCGTACATCGTTGCCAGGGATTCCCTGGACCTGCAGGGACTGAAGCGTTTCCTCAAGGGCCGCCTGCCGGATTACATGGTTCCGAACCACTTCGAGCGGCTCGAGGAAATGCCGTTGACTCCGAGCGGCAAGGCCGACCGCAAGGCGTTGCCCGAACCGGTATTGCAGACGAGGCCCGTCTGAGTGGCTGCTCCGGCCGAGGGCGTGTCGGTGGCTGGGAATTCCCAGCAGTCCGGTCAGCCGCGGCTGCTCATCTTATCTGCCGAGACGCCAAGCGCCCTGGATGAGGCGCTCTCGTGCCTGCGTGAGCAACTCACCCGCATCGATGACGCGGACTTCGACGACCTGACCCGCTCGCTGCAGCTGAAAGACGCGGCCCACAAGTACCGGCGAACGGTCGTTTGCGCCAGTCGCGGCGACGCGCTCGCGGTACTGAGCGACGGGGCTACCAAACGCGTGCTGAGTGGCGAGCTCGACGCAGTGCAGCGCACCAGGGTTTTCATGCTGCCGGGCGTCGGCGATCAGTACGTCGGCATGGGATATGGGCTGTATGCAGAGTGCGACGCCTTTCGGAATGAGGTCGATCGCTGCGCTGAAATGCTCGCGCCCCATCTCGGTGTCGACATACGCAGTATTCTCTACCCGCCCGGCCAGAGCTGGAAGCAAGCCGCTCAGTCGAAGGGGATCGATCTCAAACGAATGTTGGGTCAAGCCGCCGACGATCCGCCGGATCCCGACACGATCCGACTCAATACAACCATATTCAGCCAGCCGGCGCTCTTCACTATCGAGTACGCGACGGCGCGTCTGTGGCTCTCGCTGGGGGTCGCGCCCGGCGCGATCGTCGGCCACAGCATGGGCGAGTACGTCGCCGCGTGCCTGGCCGGAGTGCTGTCACTCGAGGACGCGGTGCGACTGGTTGCAGTTCGAGCCCGGCTCGTCAACGAGCTTCCGCAAGCGATCATGCTCGCGGTCATGGTGCCGGAGGATCAGCTCGCTCCACTCCTGCCCGCAGACCTGTGTATTTCGCTGATCAATGGCCCCAATCACTGCGTGATCGCCGGTCCGCCGGAATCGGTCACTGCGTTCGAGGCCAAGCTGGCTGAACGCGAGATCATCTCGCGCCGGGTACAGAACGGGCATGCCTTCCACACCCCGATGATGGACCCCGTCGCGCGCGCGTTCGAGGCAGAGCTCAGAACAGTCCGCCTGAGTCCGCCGGCCATACCCTACGTCTCTAATGTGACCGGGACGTGGATCACAGCGCCAGACGCGACCGATCCTCTGTATTGGCTCCGGCATCTCACTCGTGCCGCAAGGTTCAGCGAGGCGTTGCATGAGCTGTGGAAACTGCCGGAGCCGATGATGATCGAGTGTGGCCCCGGTCGTACACTCAGCGTCCTCGCGATCCAGCATCCGGACCGCAGGGGCCCGCTGCGGGGAGGGATTTGCTCAATCCGCCAGCGTTACGAGCACGACACCGACATGCAGGTTTTCCTGGGGGCGACCGGCAGGATATGGCTGGCAGGAACTCCGATACGATGGGACGGCTTGCAAAGGGTTAACACCCATTCTGCAGAGAATATTCGTGCTGCGCCGACGAGCGTGCCGCAAGATCCCGGGCCGACGGTCGCCGCCGTTGCGGCGAGCACACCTGCATCGGATGATGCTCCTGCCAACGACCGCGAGCGGCAACTCGTCGCAATATGGCGCACGGCGCTCGGCCGAGACGATGTCGGAGTCAATGACAGTTTCGGCGCTCTTGGCGGAGACTCGCTCAGCTCGGTCGGTGCGCTCCTCGAACTAAGGCGCATCGGCCTTCCCGATGAGATCGCACGCGGACTCTACCGGGGACTCACGATCCGGGAGATGGTGCGCGAAGAGGCCGCTTCAGGAGGGGGCGCCCAGCGCAGTACGGCTATCAACGGCATACCGCTGGCTGCCGTTGAAACGTCGGTCTTTCTGCGCGCCGTAGGTATCTACCTGGTGATGGCAAGCCACTTCGGCCTCACCGCTCTCGTGGGCAATCCGGTGCTCATGATCGTTTCGGGCCTGAGCTTTGCCAAATTTCAACTTCAGGCGATCGCCAAGCAGCAGAGCATTTCGCCCATCTTTCGCTTCATGTCGAAGATCGCGATTCCCGCACTCGTCGATACGATGGCGCGGCAAATCTGGCATCACTCGTTCTATCCCAGATCGTTCCTTCTCATGGACAATCTGATGGAACCGTATCCCTTTGGTCCTCACCAGTCCCCTTATTACATCGACTTGCTGTTGCAGAATCTGCTCATCGCGGCTGTGCCCTTGTCCGTGCCGGCGATCCGAAAATTCGCCATCCAGAATCCCTTCGTCTACGGAATGGCCGGGCTATTGATATGCTGGATGTTGAGCGTGATCGTGCCGTTGATCGTCGATCCCAATCATATCTGGGTCTTCGTGCCGCACGTGTACATGTGGCTTCTGGCGCTGGGCTGGTGTGCGGCCTACAGTGCCAACCGCCGGCAGAAGGTTCTGGCGACCGTCACCTTCCTGTGCCTGAACGTGATCAGCCACGTAGTGGGCCGCGGGCTCGACTGGTATGTTGCGGCGGCGGCACTGGCGTTGATCTGGCTGGACGAAGTTCCGGCGCAGATTCCCGCCGTACTGGTCCGGGCGATCAACAGCATCGCAGCGGCATCGCTCTTCATCTACCTGACTCACTACGCCTTCAGTTTCATCATTCAGGCAGTCTGGGCCCGTCTGCCGATCGAACATTCGTCCGAGGCTCCGGTATGGCTGGTCATTCCGCTTGCCATGGTCGGCGGCTACGTGGTGTACAGAATCTGGAACTTTGGGAGCCGCGTGCTGCTAACGTTGCTTGGCCGCTCCGGCAGGCTGTCCCCAGCTCCAGCCACCGGGTCGTGGTGATTACGCATGGGCCAAACAACTAAACAGGTCGGCTACAGATTCGCGAGCCTGCTGGCACGCAATGCCATGCAGCCGATATGGGAGTTCCTGTACCTCACAGCGCTTCGGGGCCTTGGCTACAACAACCCGCTTTCCCAGCTCAACGGCGAGGAGCGCTTTGCGCGAGATTGGGTCGAGCGACATGGCTCAAATGACTTGGTAGTCTTTGACGTCGGAGCGAACGAAGGCAATTTCACAGGACATTTGCGGTCGCTGGGCGCTCATTCCTGCCGCTATTTTCTCTTCGAGCCGAATCCCAAGACATTTCGACGCCTCGAGGCGCGATTCGCCACCGATGACCGCGTGCACATTGAACAAGTCGGGGTGGGCGCCGCTTCCGGTAAGCTGCCCCTTTACGACATCACGGGCAGCCAAGGAACCCAATGGGCATCCTTTCACAAGGCGTCGATTACGGAGCTCGTCGGAAAACCGTCTGAGCAGACCTACGCCGATGTAATCACTCTGGATGGATACTGCGCGGCACGTGGGATTGAACGCATCGATTTTCTCAAAATCGACACCGAAGGATTCGAGAAAGAGGTCCTGGTCGGCGCACATGAGCTGCTCCGCTGGCACAAGATCCGCACGATTCAGCTCGAGTGGAACGATCTGAACGTATTCTCGGGTTTTACCCTCTATCAGCTATCCAAGCTGCTGTGCGGCTTTGAGATCTACCGGTTGCTGCCGCGAGGATTGGCGCCTCTCGTGACACGCCGCCGAGCTTACAGTACGCGCTTCGATATCCCGCGTTACTGCAATCTCGTCTGCTTTGATCCCGGCTACGCTGACTAGCGATACTCGTGCGGCCGCTCCGCGCACCGGAGGTTTTCAAGGGTTCGCCGTTGTGGTCATCCCCATCTTCGCCATGGCGCACGGAGGCACGGCTATGGCGAACCGGATCTCGTCGGCCTCGATCGGCCCAGCGTCTGCGGCTGCTACCCTAGCCGGTGGCGCCAGTTCCTAGCGCGATCAGCTAACTCGCGGCGGGCTTCGACGCCGGCCAGAATCGCTCATAGAGATTTCGCATGATCGCCATGAGCGAGGCACCCATTGCCATGTAGCCACCGGACATCAGAATCGCCGTGATGTATTTTCCGACGAATGGCGCGGTAGCGAAATTTGGCGCGAACAGGAACAGCGCAAATGCCGTCACGATGAGCCGCACGTGATCGGGGCTGGCAACATAAAAGCCGACGAACAGTCCTGCAATCACCAGGATCATGTACAAGTGCGGGATGGTGACGAACGCCGACAGAATGGCGACGGCAATGCCGATCAGCCCAACGATCTTATCTATAGACACGACAACCTCCTGCCTAAGCTTTATTTTCGAGGTCCAACGGTCTGCACACCCCGTGCTCGGGGTTCCCCTGATGCGCAGGTGAAGCATACGCCTGAGGGACTTGTCACTATAGGCAGGCAGGTCCCCGGCGCGCTCGCGGGCATGGGTGGTTCCGCTGCTCGCGGAAACCTTTGAATTTTCAGAGCGATAGACGGGCCGCAACGCTGCGGGGTGCTGTCTCGCCTTGTCGCCCAGCCCCCTCAGCGCTGCTTGAACTCCTCGGGTGTCAGTTGGTGCCGCGCCAGGAGCTTGTAGAAGTCGGTGCGGTTCCGCCGGGCGAGGCGCGCCGCCTGGCTCACATTCCCGCCAGTGATCTGCAGGATCTGCGAAAGGTAGCTGCGCGTGAACTCATCGCGCGCCTCATCGAAGGAGGGCAGCCGTCCGGGTGAGCCCCCGAGCGACTGCTGCACGAGCTCGACCGGGATGATCGGAGTCTGCGACAGCGCGACGTTCTGCCGCACCACGTTCTGAAGCTGCCGGATGTTGCCGGGCCAGTCGGCGGTGGCGAGGAGCTCGACCGCCTCCGGTGCGTAGATCTTGCGCACGCCGCTCTCGCGCGCGATCTGGGCGAGGAAATGTGCGACCAGGAGCGGAATGTCCTCGCGGTGGCGGGCGAGCGGCGGGATCTCGATGTGGACGACGTTCAAGCGGTAGTAGAGATCCTCGCGGAACTGGCCACTCGCCATCAGCTGCTGCAGGTCGCGGTGGGTGGCTGAGATCACGCGCACATTGACCGGGATCGCATCGCCAGCCACCGGACGGATCGCGTTCTCCTGCAGCACGCGCAGCAGTTTCACCTGCAGGCGCATCGGCATGTCGCCGATCTCGTCGAGGAGCAGCGTGCCGCCGTCGGCGGCCATGAAGAGACCCTGCGGGGTGCGGCTCGCGCCGCCGGCCGGGGCTTTCTCCGGGCCGAACAGCTCCGACTCCAGCTGGTTCTCCGCCATCGCGCTGCAGTTGATGGCCACGAAAGCCTTGTTGCGGCGGGGGCTGGCGCGATGGATGGCGCGCGCCAGCAGTTCCTTGCCGGTGCCGCTTTCGCCGGTGATGAGGACGCGTGCATCGGTGCCCGCGACCATGTGGGCCTGGGCGAGTTTCTCCTCCATGACGGCGCTGCGAGTGACGATCTCCGCCCGCCAGTCCTCGTCCGAGGCGCTGAATCCCGAGATGCGCAGTGCCTTCTGCACCTGATCGAGCAGCTCCTGCTTGTCGACGGGTTTGGTCAGGAAGCCGAAGGCGCCCATCTGCGTCGCCTGCACCGCATCGGGGATGGTGCCGTGCGCGGTGAGAATGATGACCTTGAGCCCGGGCCAGCGATTCTGCAGCTCTTTCAGGAGGCCGATGCCATCCATCTGGTCCATGCGCAGATCGGTGATGACGAGATCCGGGCGGAAGCGGCTGGCGGCGGCGAGCGCCTGTGCGGCGCTCTCCACCGCCTCGACGTCGTAGCTCTCCGCGCGCAGGCGGATGGTCAGCAACCGCAGCAGGCCCGGGTCGTCGTCGACGACGAGAATGCGTGCCTTGCGTTTTCCGGTCTGATTCAAGTGGCGGACTCCTATCGGGTCACGGGTGCGGCGTGGTCGTGTTGGGCTTGCGCTCGTTCAGCGAGCGCTCGATGTTGGCGATGGCATCCAGCTTGGCGCGTGCCTCATCCAGCTCCTTGCGCAGCCGGGCGTTCTCGTCGAGCTCCGTCTGCAGGCGGCGGTTGGCGCTCGCGGTGCGCACCTGATCCTCCCGTACCGCATCGCTCTGCAGCCTGCGATTTTCCGCGACGAGCGTCAAATGGTCGTCAATTTGCGAAAGCTGGACGAAGGCGAGTGCGCGCTCGGCGGGCAGGAGCGACTCGGGGTGCGCCATCAGCTCGCGCAGCAGGCGCTGTGCGCGCGGCTGGTCGGTCGCCGGATGCCCCGGCATCGAGAGGATGAGCGCGAGGCGCAGTTCCCGGCTCGGGGTCGGCGCCGCGCCGTACTCGTTCTGCGCGCGCGCGACGATTTCCGCCTGCTCGGAAGCGCTCCCCTGCACCAGTCGCTGCAGCAGCAGCAGATAATCCGACATGACCGCCGAGGAGGTCGAGGGCGGCTGCACCGGCTCCGGTGCAGGCGTGGCCCGCTCACGCGACAGGAAGCCGCCGTTGCTGCAGCCGGCGAGCGCCAGCAGCGCGAGGACTGCGGTGGCGGCGGCGTGGCGGAGCTCAGGCAGCGTGCGCATGCGCCTTGGCCTTTGCGACCGCGGTGGCCGGCTCATCGCCGCTCGGAGTGCTGGCGGGCATGGTGATGCGGAAATGCGCCCCAGGGAATTCGCCGTCGATGATCTCCACGGTGCCGTTGTGCGCCGAGACGAATTCGAGTACCACTGAGAGTCCGATGCCCGTGCCTTTCACCGCCGTGCTGCGCGCCGCGCGGCCGGTGTAGAAGGCCTCGAAGATGTGGGTGCGGTCCTCGGGCGGGATGCCCGGGCCGTTGTCGGCCACATCGAGCACGACTTGCGCGCCGCTCGCGCGCGCTCTCACGTGGATCGCGCCGCCCTTGGGCGAGTATTTGACCGCGTTCGATACCAGGTTTTCGAGGATCAGCCGGATCTTGCCGCGGTCGGCCACCAGCGTGATGTCCTCCACCCGGACCTCGAGCCGCACGCGCTGGGAGAGGAGCGTCAGCTGCTGGTTCTCGAGCACCTGCTTGACGAGCGGCCGCAGGCGGAATTCGCTGGTCTCGAGACCGACGCTCGAGGTCTGCCAGGCGCTGAATGAGAGGAGATTCTCGATCATGCGCTGCAGCTTGATGCCGTTCTCGCGCAGGATCGCCGTGACCTCGCGCTGGTTCGGGTCGAGCTCGCCCACGGCGCCGTCCATGAGGAGCTCGGTCCCTTCACGGATGTTGGCGAGCGGGGTCTTGAGCTCGTGCGACATGTGGCGGAGGAACCGGTTGCGCTCGTGCGCGAGCTCGAGCAGCCGCTGCCGCAGCCACTCGAGCTGGCGGCCGAGCCGCTCGAGGTCATGGGGTCCCGCCACGGAAATCGTGTTGGTGAAGGTGCCCTGGCCGAGCTCACTGATGGCGCGGTCGAGCTGGCGCAGCGGCCGCCCGACGCCCAGCGTGAGCACCAGCACCGCCACCAGGGCGAGCGGCACGAGCAGCGCCGATTCCCATAGCAGCTGCTGGCGGGCGTGGAGCGTCTGCTCTTCGAGAGCGGCCACCTGGGTGTCGACCTCGGCGTTGCTCTGCTGCGCCACCTGCTCGACCAGGACCGACAGCTGGGTGAAGCGCGCCGAGAGATCCGCGGCCGTCTTGGCGCCGGTGCTCGCCGGGGTCGAGAGCACCACGAAGCGGGTTCCCGCCTGAAGCTCACCGAGCGCATCGAGCGTCTGTTGCGTCTCGACGGTCGCGTGGTGGCGCAGCTGGTCGCGGGTGGCTGTCAGCCGTTCGTCCTCCGAGCGGTAGAGCTCGAGGAGCTTCTGGTCGTTCAGAACGTTGAACAGTCGCGCCGTCCGTTCGAGCGAGGCGATCTGGGCGAAGAGCGCCTGGCTGGCGCGCGCGGCAGTCACGCCCTCCACGATGATCCTCTGGCCGGTGTCGGCGAGGCTGCGCATCTGCAGGAGTGCGGTCAGAATCGCGGCCAGCAGCGGCACGGCCATGAGGCCTAAGCCGACCAGCATCAAGCCGCTCAGTGACTTGGGACGTGCCCAGCGCATAGATGCATTCTACCGGGCGCCGGTTTTAGGTGTCTGCGATTGGCGACACATTGTCGGCGATTGGCGACAAAGGAGGCTTTGGGCAGGGTGGGCGTGGGCCTTCACGCGCTTACCATGGGTCGCGCCTCAGCTTCCGCTCCCAATCGAGAGAAGTCCGGACGATGGCGTCGAGATCGTCGAGCCGCGGACGCCAGCCGAGCTCATTTCGGACTCGTTCCGCCCGCGCTACCAGCGAGGGAGGATCGCCGGGCCGGCGGGCCTCCTCGCGCACGTTGAGCTTCGTGCCCGCAATCCGCTCGACCGCGCTCAGGACCTCGCGCACGCTGTAGCCGTGACCATAGCCGACATTCAGCGTCGTCGATGCGCCGCCGCCGCGCAGGTAGGCGAGGGCATCGAGGTGGGCGGCCGCAAGATCCTCGACGTGCAGGTAGTCACGCACCCCGGTTCCGTCGGGGGTTGCATAGTCCGTGCCGAAAACCGCGACCCCGGGACGCTTGCCCACTATGGCCTCGCACGCGACCTTCACCAGGAGCGTCGCGCCGGGCGTCGCCTGGCCGATGCGGCCCGAGGTATCGGAGCCAGCGACGTTGAAGTAGCGCAGCGCGACGTAGCGGAGCTCGGACGCGGCGGCCACATCACGCAGTATCCACTCCGACATGAGCTTGGACGTGCCGTAGGGATTGATGGGCGAGGTCGCAGAGGTCTCGGCGGCGAAACCGCCGTCGGGAATGCCGTACACCGCCGCGGTGGAGGAGAACACGAAGTTGCGGACTTCGGCCTGGAGACAGCACTCCAGGAGCGTGCGAGTCGAGCAGGTGTTGTTGCCGTAGTACTTGAGGGGGTCACGCACCGACTCCGGCACGATCGTATAGGCGGCGAAGTGCATCACCGTGTCGACGGCGTGGGCGCGCAGGAGCGCAAGCACCGTGTCACGGTCGCCGACGTTTCCGACGACGAGCGGCGCATCGAGCACGGCGCGCCGGAAGCCGCGCGAGAGGTCATCGAGCACGACGACCCGCTCACCGCGCGCGCGCAGTTGCAGCACGACGTGGCTGCCGATGTAGCCGGCGCCTCCGGTGACCAATATGCTGCCGTGTTTCATGGGTCCGGGGAGACGCTGGTGAAGCAAGAGCTGCGATGATACGCAAAAGCGCACGCGACGACCCCCAACCCTTCAGCGGCCTCACCCCGGGGGTGGTGCTCGATGCGGCCGCCGAGGTCGGGCTCGACATCGATGGAACACTGTTCGCGCTCAACAGCTACGAGAATCGCGTTTATCAATTGCACGGTCCGCACGGGCCGCTGGTGCTCAAGTTCTACCGCCCGGCGCGCTGGAGCGATGCGCAGATCGGCGAGGAGCACGCGTTCACGGCAGAGCTCGCCGCAGCCGAGCTCCCGGTCGCAGCCCCGCTCACCTTCGGCGGGTCGACTCTGGTTCGTTATCGCGAGTTCCGCTTCGCCTGCTTTCCCTGGCTGCGGGGCCGGGCGCCGGAGCTCGATGCGCCGGATGCCCGGCAGCTCCTCGGCAGGACGATTGCCAGGATCCATCAGGTCGGCGCGCGGCGGCCCTTCGAGGTGCGTCCGCGTATCGGCATCGAGCGGCTCGGATGGCAGGCACGCGCGCAGGTGCTCGCGAGCGAGCTCTTGCCCGCCGCGCTCAAGGAGCGCTACTCCTCGGTGAGCGGCGCGCTGCTCGAGCGCGTCGTGGCTGGGTTCACGGCGGCCGCGCGTATCGCCGAGATCCGGGTCCACGGCGACTGCCACCTCGGCAATCTTCTCTGGAACGAGCACGGGCCGGCCTTCGTGGACCTTGACGACTGCGCAATGGGCCCGCGTATCCAGGACCTCTGGATGATGCTGTCGGGCTCGCCGAGCGAGCAGCAGCGGCAGTGGGGAGAGATCCTCGAGGGTTACCAGCAGTTCGCCGACTTCGATCTCCGGGAGCTCACACTCATCGAACCGCTGCGGGCGCTGCGCATGCTCCACCACGCGGCCTGGGTTGCGCATCGCTGGAGCGACCCGGCCTTTCCGCGCGCCTTTCCCTGGATCGGCGAGCCGCGCTACTGGGAGGGGTACCTCCAGGACCTGCTCGAGCAGATCGAGGCGATCGATGACCCGCCGCTCTTTCGGAGCGGGCCTTGAGGCCCCGGCTGGGGTCGCCCCGCGCCCCGGGCCGAAGTGCGGACTCCGTACGTGCGTCGGGACCAGCTCCTGAGGTAACGTGCCGGTCTCATGAAGCACCTGAGCCGAAGTCTCGTTGCGGCGCTCGCTCTCGGCCTGGCGCTGGCCGCCATGGGTTGCGGCTCGAAGAACGAGCCAGCCCCGAAGCACGCCAAGGCCGCCACGGTGAAAAAAGCCGCGAGCCCCGCCGACAATCTGTCCCCGAATCTCGTGACGGCGGTGACGACCGGCAAGAACGGGGCGGCCATGCTGCAGGTGAGGTTCGAGCTCGGTGCGCGGCCTGAAGTCGGCGATCCGGTGGACATCGACCTGGTCATCATTCCGGCGGCCGATAACATTGACCGGATCTCCGGGAGCATCCAGGGCGACGACGGACTCGAGGTGGTGAGCGGCGGGACGATCGCCCCGACGGAAAAGCCGGTCTTCGGCACGCCCATTCATCAGAGCCTCAAGGTGCGCCCCAAGCGCGACGGGATCTTCACGCTGAGTGCGCTGATATCGGTCGAGACCGGCGGTCAGACGCTTGCCCCGATTTACTCGATGCCGATCATCGCCGGGAACGGTCTGGTCGATGCAAGCGCGACCGCTGTCCCCTCGTCGAGCCCGCCGAAGCCCACCCCGACCGCCTCGGCGAAATAAAACCGTCCAGAAAACCCGACAGAATCGGGAGAGGCTTCACGGGCAGCCCGGGAGCCCACCCGTATCATTTCAATCGGGCCTGAACGACTTCATTATGTCAAACCCAAGGACCATGCGGACGGTCGCCGAGCCTCAGGAGGCGACGCCAGGGCAGACGACCACGCTGGTTCGCGCGGATCCGCACACCTCCGCGCAAGGGGCAGCAGACCTTCACCCGGCGCTGCGGGCTCAGCTCAAGGAGCTGCAGCTGCGCACCGGGAGCCCGAGCCCGGACCTGGGGATGCTGCTCAACCTCATCAACGATCACTATCACACGGTCGAGAAGGAGCGGCGCGGCATCGTCGAGTCGATGCGTCTCATGGCCGATGAGGCCCGTGCACTCGCGCACGAGGCGCGCGAGCAGAGCTCCGAGCATCTGCAGGTCATTCTCGATCACATCAAGGACGTCGTGCTCGCTCTGGATGAGGACGGCGTCATCCGCACGTTCAACCCGACGGGCGAGCGTGTGTTCGGCTACGCGGAAGCCGAGGTGATCGGACAGCGCATCGATCTGCTCCTGCCGAAGCTCGCCAACGGCGAGACCATTCCCGAGGCGTTGCAGCGTTACGCCGCGAGCACCGGCGACACCGGGCTCGACTTGAAGGCGCGCGAGCTGTGGGCGCGGCGCAAGGACGGCGAGACCTTCCCGGCCGAGATCGCCGTCAGTAAGGCGCCGTTCTCGCGGCGCGAGATGTTCGTGCTGTGCCTGCGCGATGTCACCGAGCGGCGCGAGTCCGAGCAGGCGGTGCGCGAGAGCGAGGCGCGCTACCGTCTCCTCGTCGACCACGCGCCCGAGGCGATCGTAGTCCTGGACGTCGAAACCGGCCGCTTCGTCGATGCCAACGTGAACGGCCAGAAACTCTTCGGCATCGAGCGCTCGCGCCTCCTCGAGATGGGGCCCGTGGAGCTGAGCCCCCCGCTGCAGCCCGATGGGGCACCCTCGGGCGAGCGCGCCCGCGCCTACATCCAGGAAGCGCTCGAGGGGGGCGCGCCGGTGTTCGAGTGGTCGCACCGCAATGCTGCCGGCCGCGAGATCATGTGCGAGGTGCGGCTCGTGAGGCTGCCGAGCGGCAGCCGCCGGCTGGTGCGCGGCAGCATTGCCGACATCTCCGAGCGCAAGCGCTTCGATCGCATGGCCGCCGCCGAGCGCGCAGTGTTCGAGCAGGTGACGCGCAATGCCTCCCTGGCGCAGGTGCTCGCCGGAGTGACGAGCCTGGTCGAGTCGGTGGGCGTCGGCACGGTGTGCTCGGTGAGCGTGCTCGCCGAGGGTGGCGGCTCCTTCGCCTATATGGTCGCGCCGCAGCTGCCCGAACCGATGCGCGCCGCGCTCGAGCGCGTCAGCATCGACATCCGTCACGGCTCGTGCGCCGCCGCCGTATATCTCGGGCGCCAGGTGCTGGTCGCCGACGTCGCCAAGGATCCCTTCTGGCACCAGCGGCGCGAGGTGGCCCTCAGCGCCGGGCTGCGAACCGCCTGGTCGACACCGATCAAGGCGGCCAACGGCACCGTGCTCGGGTCGCTCGGCGTGTACCGGGCCGAGCCCGGGCTGCCGGCCCAGCACGAGTCGCAGATCATGGCGCGGGCGGCGCAGCTCGCCGGCATCGCCATCGAGCGGCGGCTGGCGGAAGAGGCGCTGCGCGGCAGCGAGTCGAAGTTCCGCGGACTCTTCGAGAGCATCGCCGAGGGCGTGTACCAGAGCGGTCGCGACGGCCGGCTGCTGTCGGTCAACCCGGCGTTCGTCGCGATGATGGGCTACGACAGCGCCGAGCAGCTCTATGCATTGCCGAGCGCAGCGGCGCTCTACTGGGACCCGGCCGACCGCGCCGAATTTACCCGCCGCATGGAGTCGGAGGGCGAGATGCGCGACGCCGAATTCCTCATGCGCCGCCGCGACGGTCAGCAGCTCGTGATCCTCGAGAACTCTCGCCCGAGGCGCGACGCTGCCGGGCTCATCGTCGGCTACGAAGGCACGATCGTGGACATCACCGCGCGCAAGCGCGCCGAGCAGGCGGTGCTGGCCGAGAAGGAGCGCGCGCAGGTGACGCTCCAGTCGATCGGCGATGCGGTCATCGCCACCGACGCCGAGGGGCTCATCGAATACCTGAACCCGGTCGCCGAGAGCCTGACCGCCTGGAGTCTGGCCGAGGCGCGCGGGCAACCACTCGGTGCGGTGCTCAAGCTGGTCAACGAGCTCACGCGCGAGCCGATCGGCAACTCGCTCGCCGGCGCGCTCGGGCGCGCCGAGAGCGGCTCAGCCGGCGATCACACCGTGCTCATCACCCGTGCCGGCAACGAGGTCGCGATCCAGGAATCGGCCGCCCCGATCAGTGATCGCGCCGGACGTGTGATCGGCGCCGTGGTGGTGTTCCACGACGTCACCAAGGAAAGACGCCTGAAGCGCGCGCTCGCCTACCAGGCGAGTCACGATGCGCTCACCGGGCTCATCAACCGCCGTGAGTTCGACAACCGCCTGCACGCGGCACTGCTCTCGGCGCAGCGCGGCGAGGGCGCGTATGCGCTGCTCTATATCGACCTCGACCAGTTCAAGGTGGTGAACGACACCTGCGGCCATCAGGCCGGCGACCGGCTGCTGCGCGATGTGACCGGGCTGCTGCAGACGCGCGTGCGCACCACCGACACCATCGCGCGCCTCGGGGGCGATGAGTTCGGCGTGCTGCTCGAGGGCTGCACCGGCGAGCAGGCGGCCCGCATCGCCGAGGGCATCCGCCAGGCGATCCGCGACTTCCGCTTCGTGTGGGGCGCGAGCACGCTCTCGGTGGGGGCGAGCATTGGCATCGTGCAGATCCGCGCCGAGACCGAGAACGTCACCCAGGTGATGAGCGCTGCCGACATCGCCTGCTACGCGGCCAAGGACGCCGGCCGCAACCGCATCCACGTGTACGAAGCCGACGGCGTCTCGAACCGCCACCGCGAGATGCAGTGGGTGTCGCGCGTTACCCGCGCGGCCGAGGACAATCGCTTCGAGCTTTTCTTCCAGCCGATCATGCCGCTCGGGACGCAGACGGGAGCGAGCTTCCATGAGCTCACCGTGCGGCTGCGCGACGACGGCGGGGAGCTGGTGCCGCCGTCGGAGTTCATACCCGCGGCCGAGCGCTACAACGTGATGCCGGTGATCGACCGCTGGGTGGTGAATCGGGCGCTCGAGCTTCTCTCGCAGCGTGCCAAGCGCGGCCAGCCGCTGCCGCTGCTTGCCGTGAACCTGTCCGGGACCTCACTCAACGAGCAGTCGTTCGTCGACTTCGTCCTGCAGAGCGTCAACGACCCTGCCATCGCGACCGCCCTGTGTTTCGAGATCACTGAGACGGCGGCCGTCACGAGCCTGTCGAATGCGCGCTATCTCATGCGCGAGCTCAAGACGCGCGGCTGCAAGTTCTCGCTCGATGACTTCGGCACCGGCGTGTCGTCCTTCGTGTACCTCAAGACCCTGCCGGTGGACTTCCTCAAGATCGACGGCCAGTTCATCAGCCACATCGCCCAAGACCCGGTCAACCGCAGCATGGTCGAGGCCATCGGCCGGGTGGGGCGTGCGCTCGGTATCGCCACCGTGGCCGAATGCGTCGAGACGCAGGCGGTGCTCGATGAGCTCAAGCGCATCGGCGTCGACTTCGCCCAGGGCTTCTACCTGGCCCGCCCCCAGCCGATCGCGAAACTGCCTTAAGTAGCAAATAGCCCCGCCTCTTGGCGGCGGCCGACGGAGTAATGTCCGCCAAAATCGCTTCCTGCGATTTTGGCCCATGAACTAGAATGCGCGCCGTTGTCGGCTTCCCCGGGGGGTTCCGTGCTCACTTCAAGCGGTCTTCCGCGGCGCGGCGCGCGCGGCGTCACCCTGGCAGCGTTGGCTCTGCCGCTCCTCATGTCCGCGCTCCAGGTACGCTCCGCTGCGGCGCGCACCGTCGAGCCCTCGCAGCCGACCGACGAGCAGGTCGCGGCTCAGCTGCGCGATGCGGCGCTCACCGGGGAGAATCTCGCCTGGGACTGGGTGAGCGAGCTCACCACGCGCTTCGGCCCGCGACCGGCTGGCTCGGATAACGAGCGCCAGGCCGCTGACTGGGCCATGGGGCGCCTGAAGGCTCTCGGGTTTGCCAACGTGCACGTCGAGACCTTCCCGATCACCGCCTGGGTACGCGGCGTCGAATCCGCGCAAATCGTGGCGCCAGTCGCACAGCCGCTGGTAGTCGCAGCACTCGGGGAATCTCCGCCGACTCCCCCGGGAGGGCTCGAAGGGGACGTGGTCATCCTGCCGAGCTTCGCGGATCTCAAGGCGGCGCCAGTGGGCTCACTCAACGGCAAGATCGCCTTCGTCTCCGCGCGCATGGTGCGCACCCAGGATGGCGCCGGCTACGGCGCGGCGGTCGAGGCGCGCTCCAACGGGCCGGCCGAGGCCGCCAAGCGCGGCGCGATCGCCTTCGTCATGCGCTCGGTCGGCACCGACAGCAACCGCATCGCCCACACCGGTACGACGCTCTACGTGGATGGTCGCGTGCCGCTGCCAGCATTTGCGCTTTCGGCGCCCGATGCCGAGCAGATCGAGCGCCTGGCGGCCCTGGGCAACAAGGTGCGCCTGCGGCTCTACTCGAGCGCCTCCTACGTGCAGGATGCGCACTCGCAGAACGTGGTCGCAGACGTCCCGGGACGAGTACATCCCGAGGAGTTTGTGTTACTCGGCGCGCACCTCGACAGCTGGGACCAGGGTACGGGGGCGATCGATGACGGCACGGGAACCGCCATCATCACCGCGGCCGCCAAGCTGATCCTCGACCTGCCCCACCGCGCGCCCCGCCGCACCGTACGGGTGGTGCTGTTCGGCTCGGAGGAGGTGGCGCAGCCGGTCGCGCCGTTCGGGGCGTTCGGCGGCCATGCCTACGCCGACAGCCACAAGGCCGAGCTCCCGCGCCACGTGCTCGCCGGGGAGAGCGACTTCGGCACCGACCGCATCTACAGCCTCGCGCTTCCCGCGGCGGTCGCGCAGAGCGACTTCACCAACACGGCGTCGCGCGTGCTGCAGCCGATCGGCGTGCTCACCGCGCGCGGGCCCGTCGGCGACGGCGGCACCGACATCGGTCCCGCGGTCGAAGCCGGCGTGCCCGTGTTCGCGTTGCGCCAGGACGGCTCGCAGTATTTCGACATCCACCATACTGCCAACGACACGCTCGACAAGGTCGAGCGCGAGCAGCTCGATCAGAACGTCGCCGCCTGGGCGGCGCTCGTGTGGCTCGCGGCCGACAGCGAGGTGGACTTTCGCACGCCCGCCGCCGTGGGGCCCGCGGCCGCGCATTGAGGGACCGGCAGGGCTCGGCGCTCCCGGGGTGGTCTGCGCCTTGCGCATGGCCGGCGCCAGCGGCAAGCTCTTCAAATGAGCGAGCAGATCCTGGCCTCACGCGCCGCGGGCGTCTGTGAGCTGCGCTTCAATCGCCCGGAGAAGCGCAACGCCATCACATTTGCGATGTACCAGACACTGGCGGCGCAGCTGCACGCGGCGCTCGCCGATCCGGCGGTGCGCGTGGTGCTGCTCTCCGGGGCCGGAGCGGGCTTTTCCGCGGGCAACGATCTCAACGATTTCCTGAGCGGCCCTGAATTCTCGCCTGCCCACCCGGTGATGGACGTGCTGCGGACGCTCGCCACGTTCGCCAAGCCCCTCGTTGCCGCCATACACGGACCGACGGTCGGCATCGGGGTGACGATGCTCCTGCACTGCGACCTCGTGGTGGCCGCGCAGGGCGCGCAGCTCACGATGCCGTTCGTGACACTCGGCCTCGTCCCGGAGGCGGGCAGCTCGCTACTCCTGCCGCGCCTCGTTGGCCAACAGCGCGCGGCGGAGCTGCTGCTCCTCGGCGCGCCGGTCGATGCCGCGGGAGCCGAGCGGCTCGGCCTCGTCAATCGCGTCGTCGAGGCCGACAAGTTACTCGATGAAGCGCGCTCGCTCGCGCAGCGCCTGGCCCGGCAACCGGCCGAGGCTCTGTGCGCCACCAAGCGGCTGCTGCGGGGCGATCCTGCGGAGCTGCTCGCGCGCATCGAGGCGGAGGCGGAGCTTTTCGCGACGCGGCTCAAGTCCGCCGAGTTTCGCGCCCAGGTGAGCGCGGTGCTCAGCAAGGGCCGCACCTAGGCCCCCCGGCCGCTCGCGG